>Ga0209162_1003122_pt1 | contig 13663 bp, 7 predicted proteins | sample YNPNPMetaG_FD_187121 | JGI IMG/M metagenome (GOLD analysis project Ga0209162, IMG submission 187121) | Anoxygenic and chlorotrophic microbial mat microbial communities from Yellowstone National Park, USA - YNP NP MetaG (SPAdes) (version 2) ...
CCCTCTGGGTTCGGCAAGCACGCCAAGGATTTTAGAGCTAGCTCGCAATGGCGCAGATTCGTTGCACTTATACGCGGACTGGAAAGGCATCTACGAGGACAATGGCCAGAGCCAGCACATCACGAAAGGTGTGAGAGAAGCGCACTTGGCGCTGGTAGAAGCAGGGTTGCGGGACACAATTACAATCGTGGCCAGTGGCGGAATATCTATGGCCGAACACGTGGCCAAAACCATTATATGCGGCGCGGATCTGGTTGCAATAGATGTCCCATTGATGATAGCGCTCGAGTGCCGCGTGTGCATGAACTGTCGCGAAGGATTGAAGTGCCCCGTTGATCTCAGTGAGACTGACCACGATTACGCTGTCCAGCGAATTGTGAACCTAATGGGCGCGTGGCACAACCAGTTGCTCGAGATGATGGGTGCGATGGGCATACGAGAAGTTAGACGGCTGAGAGGCGAAGTTGGTAGAGCGATGTTCTTCGAAGATCTGGAAAAAGAGTGCTTTGGGCCAATATTCGGCGAGCGCAAGACTCCGCTTCCGGGCCAAGCGCATAACGTGGAGGTGACTTGATGGCAACTGACATAAAGACAAAACCCGTCAACCAGACCTCCGAGATCGGCCTCTGTATACCACCAAAGCGCGAGGTAGTTCGAGCCCCTGATCGCTGGAAGAACTCCGTTGGCAAGTATCGGGTCTGGCGCAGCGAGGCGTGCGTAAAATGCGGCAAATGCGAGGAAATCTGCGTTCGTGGTGTACACGTCAGGCCAAAAGGTTACGCGGACTTTCTGCGGGGGCTGGACTGGAAGTGTACTGCTACCGTCTGTAGGCAAAACGGTACCTATTGCGTCGACGAATGCCCGCAAAAGGCATTGCGGATCGAGGAAACGCAGATCTACAAATCCATTGGTGATTTTCGTTGGACCGCCGATCTCATATTCAGCACCTGGCATATGGCCGAGACGGGCTCACCGCCTGACGGAGAGCTTAACTACAAGACGGGTAACTCCGGCGGTGGATTTGACCGAATGGAGTTCGTGTTTCCCGACAACGGACCGCGAACCGACCCATCGTCGATAAACACATCTATACCGCTGAACCGTAGGGGCGACAACAGGCCGGAAGTCGTTATCGACATACCCGTTTACGGCGGAGGTATGTCGTTCGGATCGGTAAGTCCGCACACAATGCTCTCGAAGGCACGGGCGGCTATGGCTTGGAATACCTTCAGTTGCACTGGAGAAGGCGGGTACCCGGAAAGACTGTGGCCATATCGCGAACATATGATTACCCAAGTGGCAACTGGTCTTTTTGGCGTTCGCGAAGAGACTATAAAATGGGCGCCAATTGTTGAGTTTAAGTATGCACAAGGTGCAAAGCCCGGCCTTGGTGGGCACTTGCTGGGCGACAAAAACACACCGGCTGTCGCCACAATGCGTGAGGCAGTTCCTTGGACACCGCTATTCTCGCCGTTTCCATTTCATAGCGTCTATTCGATCGAGGACCACAAAAAGCACATAGACTGGATCAAGCATATCAACCCCCGAGCGCTAGTATCGGCAAAGGTCTCCACTCCGGTTGACGTAGATATGGTGGCAGTCGGGTCATACTTTGCGGGAGCACATATAGTGCATATCGACGGCAGCTATGGAGGAACTGGCGCCGCACCAGAAATAGCAAAAAAGAACATAGCTATGCCTATAGAGTACGCCATTCCCAAGGTGCACAGATTCTTGGAATCCGAGGGCATTCGGGACAAGGTAACACTTATCGCAAGCGGCGGAATCCGGACAGCCTACGATATGGCTAAAGCGATCGCGTTGGGTGCAGATGGCGTGGTGATCGGCACTTCGGAAATGGTAGCGCTTGGTTGCATTCGTTGTGGCCGGTGCGAAAGCGGCAAGGGCTGTGCCAGAGGTATCGCCACCACCGATCAACAGATGCTGGCAAAAATGACCGTCGATTGGGGCACGCAACGACTCATCAATTTGCTCGCCGCGTGGCATGAGCAGTTGATAGACATTCTGAGCAGATTCAACATGAATGACGTGAAACAACTGCGTGGGCGAACGGACCTGCTCAGACACCTTGACTACTAATAGGCCGAGTCTCAAGGACTTCGTGGACACAAAGAACAGAGAGACGGAAATGAACGACTTTGCGCAGCGAATAATTGATTCAAGACGATGGATGGTCGAGGGATTTAACCTGGGTAAGTCTCCCCATACCGACGAGGAAGGTGGTTGTGGCGTAACCGGTTTCGCTTGCAACATCCCGGTGCGTGGCCGGCACATCTACGAGCCGTCAGTTCAGATGCACAACCGCGGCAACGGCAAGGGCGGAGGAATCGCGGCCGTTGGGTTGGACCACACGGCTCTTGGTGTATCGCAGGACATCCTCGAACACGATTACCTGCTGCACATCGCGCTGCTGGACCCATCCGCGAGGAACAACGTGGAGGAAGATTTTGTTACGACGCAGTTTGACGTTCACCACGCCGATGTGATTCCTCACGTAGACGATTACCGCGACATAGAGGGACTTGAAGTCCGCCCACCCGAGGTCCTTCGTTACTTCGTGAGGCCGAAGTCAGACACGTTAGAGCGATTTGCTGAGCAGCGCGGCCTGGCTGGACTGCCCGAACGCCAAATCGAAGAGGAGTTTGTCTACCAAAACACCTTCGCTCTGAACTCCAAGTATTACGCAGCCTTAGGCGACAAGAAAGCCTTCGTGCTTTCGCACGGCCGCAACATGATGATTCTCAAGATCGTCGGCTACGCCGAGCAGATCCTCGATTACTATTACCTCATGGACTTCAGCGCCCACGTGTGGATAGCACATCAACGCTACCCGACACGAGGGCGAGTATGGCATCCAGGCGGTGCGCACCCGTTCTGTGGGATGAACGAAGCGCTGGTTCATAATGGAGACTTCGCTAACTACTACTCCGTGACCGAGTATCTGGCCCAGCGCAACATCAAACCACTGTTCCTGACGGATACGGAAGTGTCGATACTAGTATTCGACCTCTGGAGCCGAGTCTACAAGTACCCGTTGGAGTACTTAATAGAAGGTTTGGCCCCAACAGGAGAGCGCGACTTCGATATGCTGCCGCCCAATAAGCAAGAGATATATCGAGCGATTCAAGCGAGCCACATACACGGCTCGCCTGACGGGCCGTGGTTCTTCATTATAGCGAGAAATGATATCGATAACGACTCGTTCCAACTGCTAGGAATAACCGACACGGCCATGCTCCGACCGCAAGTATTTGCACTTCAGGATGGCGAGGTACAGATCGGACTTATCTGCTCTGAGAAACAAGCCATCGACGCCACGCTACGCAGTCTGGCAGCCGAGGACAATCGTTTCTGCCCAATTGCGGACGAGTATTGGAACGCTCGCGGTGGCAGTTACACCGATGGCGGCGCCTTCGTTTTCACAGTAAAAAGGAACGCTGACGGTAGTCGAACACTTAGCTGCACGGACAAGTTCGGCAGACCCAAGAGAGTTAAGCCCGGTCGGAGGGTTGACTGGTCCGTTCAGGTGACAGGAGAGTGCTCACTGAACATAGGGGAGCTGCTTTCAGACGCGACTGGGAAAAACCTTTTCGAAGCTGCCAAGGATCTCACAGGCGAACCGGAGCTTTTCGAACTAAGAAGACTCTGTCGCGCAGTTGCTGCCCCCCAACTTACAGACTCCGAGCGCGAGGCAGCCATCGCAGGCTTGACGCTGATGATCGACCGCCGATACCCAACCGGCGACAACAAACGGTCCACCATACTACAAATCGTATACGATTGCATCAACAATATCTTCGACGGCGTACCTTCGATTACTGAAGAGCCCGTATCACGCTATGCAAGGCTCGACTGGGAAACTCGCTGCTTGCTCAGAAGTCCAGACGCCAACGAGCAGATTCTGGTTGTCGACGGGCGGTGCTTCCCTCCTGAAGGCGATGAGTGCGCAGCACGCTATGTTGCGCAAGCTTACGAATTGGGCTGGAAGAGGCTCATAGCCTACGGTTACACAGGACAGCGATTCCTGGGCTGTGGGCTAGGACCAAATAGCACGGACGTGTTAATTGATGCCTACGGCAGCACTGGCGATTACCTTGCGTCGGGATTGGACGGCGCAACGGTGGTTGTCCACGGCAACGCTCAGGACCAACTGGCACAGATCATGAAGAATGGGCGACTGGTGGTGCACGGCGACGTAGGCCAAACGTTCATGTACGGCGCCAAGGGCGGCACCGTATTTGTCAAAGGCAATGCCGCCGGCCGCCCACTCATCAACGCCGTAGGAAAACCCAGGGCCGTGATCAACGGCACGTGTCTGGACTTCCTGGCGGAGTCTTTTATGGCAGGAGATCCGTTAGCGGGCGGCGGTTTTGTGATTCTAAACGGCGTGAGCTTTGACGACGACGGCGACATATACGACCTCGAATCCCCCTACCCTGGCTCGAACTTGTTTTCGCTGGCTTCCGGGGGCGCTGTATATGTTCGGGACCCTCGCCGCGTCCTTGACAACGAACAGCTAAACGGTGGTGAATACACCGACCTCACCGAGGCAGACTGGAAACTCATTAAGCCATATCTTGAGGAAAATGAGCGGCTATTCGATATATCAGTCTCGCGGCTTCTAACCGTTGACGGCAAGCGATGGGATCCGGTGAGCGTTTACCGGAAGGTAGTGCCGGCAAAGCCGAAATCGGTGGTGGCGGCGGACGACGACGCGAACGCTATCTGGTGCGACGATTCCGACGAGTGACGATGGGAAAGTGTGATTGATGAGGTCGCTATGAGCAAGACAAAGATAGAGTGCATCAACTCAGACCTGATACGGGAACTGGACCCTGAGGGTCGGCTGAATATCGGGCTGTGTCTGCAGTGCGGACGATGTTCGTCCGGCTGCACCATGCGCAGGGAGACCGATGTTCTCCCTCACCAGCTCAACAGGATGGCGACCCTTGGCATGAAGAACGAAATGCTCCATAGCCGGCACATATGGCTATGCGCGTCCTGTCAGACCTGCGTTTCGCGCTGCCCGATGAGGGTGGACACGCCGGCGATGATCGACAGGCTCCGCACGATGGCCACTGAGGCCCCAGAGGAGCTAAGCCGCATACGCACGTTCCACGAGTCGCTGCTAAGCTCGGTGAGCCGCTTCGGCCGGGTCTACGAGTTCGGACTGATGGGCATCTACAAGATAAAGACCAGGGACTTTTTCAGCGACCACAGGAAGTTCCTAACTATGCTCCGCAAAGGCAAGATGCGGCTACTGCCGCCCCGGTCCAGCGGGCGCGGGGCTATCTCGAGTATTATGAGCAAGATCAGGAGGGCAGGAAGATGAAATATGCGTTCTTCCCGGGCTGCTCGCTCGAATCGACGGCCAATGATTTCATGGTTTCGACCTTGGCCGTCGCCAGAGCACTTGGCATAGAGCTTGAAGAGATTCCGGGCTGGACCTGCTGCGGTTCGACCGCGGCCCACGCCACCGACGCCCTTCTGGCTGCCTCCATGGCCGCGCGCAACCTGGCGCTGGCTCAGGATATGGGCTGCGACGTGATAGTGTGCTGTGCCGCGTGCTACGGAAGGCTTGCCGCGGGGAACCTAGCCATTGCCGAGAGTGCGAAAATGCGCGAGGATGTCGCCGCCGCAATCGGGCGTGACTACGACGGCAGCGTTAAGGTGCGGCACTTCCTTCAGATTCTGAAGGACGACATCGGTCTTTCCGAGATCACGACGGCGGTCGAAGGCGAGACGCCGGGGCATACCTCCAAGGGTCTCGACGGCCTGAAGGTGGCCTGCTACTATGGCTGTCTTCTCACCAGGCCCAAAGAGCTGTCGATACTTGACGACCCCGAGAACCCACAACTTATGGAAGAGATTTTAGCTGCGACAGGGGCGGAGCCCGTGGAGTGGCCATATAAGACTGAATGCTGTGGTGCAAGCTTCTCCATCACGAGGACAGACACGGTAAAGACACTCGTTGGAGAAATACTGGACATGGCGAAGCAAAGCGGGGCAGACTGCATCGCGGTGGCGTGCCCGCTCTGCCAAACTAATCTTGACCTTCGTCAGCAAGACGTCGAGGAATCACGCGGGCAGAAGGTGGATCTTCCCGTGTTTTACTTCACTCAGCTTCTTGGGCGAGCTCTGGGAATCCCCGAAAACGATCTGGGAATCAGCAAGTTAATAACCGACCCCAAGCGGGTCTTGGCGAGGTACCGGTAATGAGCATAAGCGGCGAGGAACTGAGAATAACCGACAGCAGCCTGGAAGGCGGACCGGTAGGCGCTGTAATGGTCTGTGGCGGCGGTGTCGCCGGCATTCAAGCGGCGCTCGATCTTGCCAACTCCGGCTTCAAAGTGTATCTGGTGGAGAAATCGGCGACCATTGGCGGCAAAATGGCTCAGCTCGACAAGACGTTCCCTACCGGCGACTGCGCGACGTGTATCATCTCGCCGAAGCTAGTGGAGTGCACCCGCAATCTCAACATCGAGATCATAACTCAGGCTGAAGTCGAGCAATTCGAGGGAGAGCCAGGTCATTTCCGCGCGAAGATCAGGGAGAAGGCACGGTTTGTCGACATTGACAAGTGCACGGCCTGCGGCGACTGCGAGAAGGTCTGTCCAGTAAAAGTGCCTGACAACTTCAATCGGGGCTTGAATAACACTACAGCCATCCACAAAGTGTGCGCCCAGGCAGTCCCGAACGCCTACGTTATCGAAAAACGCGAGCGTCCTCCGTGCGTGTCCGCATGTCCAATAGGCCAAAACGCTCAGGCATACGTCGCACTGATCGCAGCGGGCAAGTTCGACGAAGCCGCCGAAATCATCAGGCGCGATAATCCACTACCCCTCATCTGCGGCTACGTGTGCCATCGGCCGTGCGAGGACGAGTGCCAACAGTCGCGCTATGGCGACCCGGTGTCGATCAGAGAACTCAAGAAGTTCGCCCTCGACAACACGCAGGGCAAGGATACTAAGAACGAGGACCGGCCCTTGCGCCCCGAGAGAATCGCGATCATCGGCGCTGGCCCAGCGGGGCTTGCCGCTGCCGATTGGCTGGCAAAGCACGGTTACCCGGTCACGATCTTTGAGGCGCTTCCGGTGACCGGCGGCATGATGCGCGCCGGAATCCCAGACTTCCGTCTGCCGCGCGAGGTTCTCGATAGACAGGTAGCCAACATAATCGATCAGGGCATCGAGCTCAAGACCAATTCGCCCATCGGGCCCGGCCTCACGATCGCCGACCTGAAGGCGCAGGGCTATAAAGCGGTGTTCGCATCAGTGGGCGCGCAGAAGGGTTCCAAGCTGGGCGCTGAAGGCGAGGACCTGCCTGGCGTGGTGTCCGGCATCGACTTCATACGTGACGTGAACCTTGGCAAGGGCGCGCAGATCGGCGAGAAAGTAGTGGTAATAGGCGCGGGTAATGCCGCGATGGACGTCGCCCGCACCGCAAAGAGGCTAGGCGCAAAGGATGTGACGATAGTTTATCGCAGGACAAAGAGAGAGATGCCTGCTGATCGCGTTGAGGTCGAGGAAGCAGCGCACGAGGGCGTGAAGTTTGTTCTGCTCACCAACCCTAAGCGATTCGTACCCAAGGGCGGCAAGCTCGTCGGCGTCGAGTGCCTGAAGATGAAGCTCTCCGACGAGCGCGACGCTTCAGGCAGGCGCAAGCCAGTGCCAGTTAAAGGCTCGGAACACATAATTGAATGCGACACAGCAATCGTAGCTATTGGCCAGACCCCAGATCTGTCGTTCGCCGCGGGTCTTGACTTAGCCACCAACAAGTGGGGACTGGTCGAGGTCGACCCGATCACCTTAGCCACGAGCGTCCCGGGCGTATTCGCCGGGGGAGACGTAGTGGCGGGCGCGGGCACGCTCAGCGAGGCTGTGGGCGCGGGGATCAGGGCCGCTGAGTCTATCGACAGGTTTATCAACGGTGAGGATATGTCGGAGGGCCGCAGGCCTGACGATCACGTCTGGACCGAGGACCAGCACCACGAGCTCGAGCGGTTCCAGCGAAGTCGGAACCTCAAGAAGTCCCGCAAGGTGACTGCCGAAAAGGGTGACTACTCGCCCGATGAGGCCATGGCGGAGGCCGCGCGGTGCCTTGCCTGCGGCATCTGCTGCGAGTGTATGGAGTGCGTGAAGGTGTGCCAGCCTAAGGCCATCAACCACGAGATGAAAGATACGGTTCGCGAGATCGACGTCGGCGCGGTGATACTCGCTCCGGGCTTCGAGGAGTTCGACGCCACCGGCCGCGGAGAGTTCGGCTTCGGAAGATACCCGAACGTGGTGACAAACGTTCAGTTTGAGCGAATGCTCTCAGCAAGCGGTCCGTACGCTGGTCACTTACTGCGACCGTCTGATGGACAAGAAGTGAAAAAGCTGGCGTTTATCCAGTGTGTTGGGTCGCGAGACATCGCTAACAACAGACCACACTGTTCCTCCGTATGTTGTATGGCCGCCATCAAGGAGTCCGTCGTGGCAATGGACCACACCGAGGGTCTGGATACCACGATCTTCTACACAGACATCCGGGCGTTCGGCAAGGACTTCGACCGCTACTACGAACGCGCCCAGGCACAGGGGGTGAAGTTCCAGCGCAGTATGATATCTCGTGTGGTGGAGGTTCCCGAAAGCCGGATGCTGCGGCTCTCCTACGTGAGAGACGGCAAGCCGGTGGAGGAAGAGTTCGACCTGGTCGTGCTCTCCACCGGAATGAGGACGAGCGAGGAGGCGTTGCATACTGCTCGAGTTGTCGGAGTTAACTTGAACGAGTGCGGCTTCTGTAGTTCAGGCGAGCTGGCAACGGTGCAGTCATCACGTGAAGGTATATTTGTGGCTGGTGCGTTCCAAGAGCCGAAGGACATCCCCGATACGGTGACCCAGGCCAGTGCTGCTGCCGCCAAGGCGATGCAGCTTCTGGCACCGTCGCGCGGAACGATGGTCGTAGAAAAACTCTACCCAACCGAGCATGACTATACCGACGCTCAGCCACGGATCGGCGTGTTCATCTGCCACTGCGGCATCAACATCGCTTCTGTGGTCGACGTGGAGAGGGTGGTTGAGGCAGCACGAGAGATGTATGGTGTTGTCTACGCCGAGAACGTAGTCTACGCGTGCGCCGACAACACCCAAGACCGCATAAAAGAGATAATCCGTGAACACAACCTAAACAGACTCTTGGTGGCTTCATGCACACCGAGAACACACGAAGCGTTGTTCCGTGATACGGCGCGCGAATGTGGGCTAAACCCGTTCCTCGTAGAGATGGCGAATATACGCGATCAGTGTTCTTGGGTACATTCGGAAAACCCCGAAGCAGCAACAGAAAAGGCGATCGACTTGGTAAGAATGTCGGTAGCCAGGGCCGCGCAACTGTCCGCACTCGCAACCGAAGAACTGCCGGTAAACCAGGCCGCACTGGTAATAGGCGGAGGACCAAGCGGTATTAGCGCCGCGTTGGCCCTCGCAGATATGGGATTCAGAACCAGCCTCGTGGAGAAGGAAGAGGCTCTTGGGGGCAGAATGCCCAAAGGTCCGATGCGTGATCGACTTGTCCGGCGCGCGTCCAACCATCCGCTGATAGACGTCTATCTGTCATCAAAAGCCACCAAGCTGAACGGCCACGTCGGCAATTTCTCAAGTATCGTCGAGACGCCCACCGGCAAAAAGACGGTAACGCACGGCGCAATGATTATCGCCATCGGCGGAACAGAATACAAGCCCCGCGAATACCTTTACGGGCTAAACCAACGCGTGCTCACCCAGCGAGAGCTGGAAAACAAACTGATCGACGGCAACTTGCCCCTTGACATAGGGACAACCATTGCGATGATCCAGTGCGTCGGGTCGCGAAACAGTGAGAGACCATTCTGCAGCCGATCGTGCTGCGCACACGCCGTCAAGAACGCTATACGAATAAAAGAGGCACAGCCTGACGCAAACGTCGTGATACTGTATCGCGATATGCGCACCTATGGAGCCAGCGAACTGCTCTACCAAAAGGCTCGCCAGCTCGGCGTGTTGTTCGTCCGTTACACTCCAGAGGAGCCGCCAGTTGTCACCGGTGGCGACCGCATGAAGCTGACGTTTGTCGAGCCTGAGCTCCAACGAACACTGGAACTGAATGTCGATTACCTGGCTCTTTCGACTGGCACCGCGCCCGCCGTGGACAACCAGCAGGTCTCCGAATTGGCAAAGATTCCACTCAACGAAGACGGCTTCTTCCTTGAGGCGCATCTGAAGCTGCGGCCCGTTGACTTCGCATCCGAGGGCATCTTCCTCTGTGGAAGCACTCACTCGCCGAAGTCGACGGCCGAAAACATCCAGCAGGGGTTAGCGGCCGCCGGAAGAGCCGCGACAATCCTGAGCAAGAAGACTATGATAGTCGGCGGGCAGGTGAGCTGCGTTGACATCAGGAAGTGCGTGTCGTGTTTGACTTGCGTGCGGGTCTGTCCTTACGGAGCACCCGCCGTCAACTATGCCAATGGCAAGAACCGGGTCGAGATAGAGGCTGCAAAATGCATGGGCTGTGGAAGTTGCGCTGCCGAATGCCCGGCCAAAGCAATACAGCTACAACACTTTACCGACCACCAGGTTGCCGCGGCAATCGAGGCGCTGCTGGCGGAGGTTTGTTGATATGAACTACGAGCCCAAGATATTAGCTTTATGCTGTCACTACTGCGCGTATGCCGCGGCCGACCTTGCCGGGTCCATGCGCGCGCAGTATCCGCCCAACGTCCGCGTGCTCCGGCTGCCGTGCACCGGCAAGGTGGATATGGGTTACATAATGCGGGCTTTCGAGAGCGGAGTTGACGGGGTGATAGTCGCGGGCTGTCTGGAAGGCGGTTGTCACTTCCAGGAAGGCAACTTGCGCGCTAGAAGGCGCGTTGAGATGGCAAAGAACGTGTTGACGGAGGCCGGCTTCGATAGCAATAGGTTGGAGATGTTCAACCTCTCTTCTGCGGAGGGCTCGACTTTTGCGGAGATCATCAACACAATGACCGAGCGCCTGCGCGGCCTCGGTCCCAACCCCCTAAGACACGAACGAGAGAGGACACCGGAGGGAACGGTAGCATGATAGTTGCACACAGGAAAAACATCCAGGACCTAAAGGCGGCTCTGACCGAGTACAAGAACATCCTCGTTCTCGGTTGCGGCGGTTGCGTCACTGTATGCCTTGCCGGCGGCGAGCGCGAGGTTGGAATGATTAGCTCAGCCTTGCGAATAGCTTTTCGGTTGGACGAAGAGGAACACGAAATACGCGAAGAAACCATCGAACGCCAATGTGAGAACCAGTTCATCGAGGACATACTGGATGAGGTGCAATGGGCGGACGCAGTGGTGTCGTTAGCCTGCGGCGCGGGCGTGCAGGCAATAGCCGAGCGCTTCCCGCTGGTTCCGGTCTACCCGGGCCTTGACACGAAGTTCATCGGCATCCTACAGGAGCAGGGCGTATGGGCTGAGAAGTGCACCGCCTGTGGAAAGTGTGTGCTGGGAACCTATGGGGCCGTTTGTCCTGTGACACGCTGTTCGAAATCTTTGCTCAGCGGTCCGTGCGGGTTTGCTCACAACGGCAAGTGCGAGATAGCCCCTGATCGCGACTGCGGCTGGCAGCTCATCTACGACCGCTTGAAAGCGCTGGGCAAGCTGGACACGCTCTTGGAGCCAGCGCCGTTGCAGGATTGGTCCCAGAGCCACGAAGGCGGCTGCAGAGTTATTGTAAGGGAAGACCAACGGGTTAAGACGACATTGGACAAGTAAAGTTGTTTGGGGAACGCCCTATCCCGACGGTTGCCGGTCCATCCTATGGCTTAGACTAAGGAGCGCTCCGAAAGAAAGGGCAAACGTTCAAATTATCGCAACATTGCAACCAGGGCGGTGCCAAGTGGCAGGTGATCACATCATGGCGATCACCTACCACTCTGGCCTTTAGCAAAGGCAATTATTTTTACCAGGCCCTTGGCCTAGAGTCGGTCGGTATCGCGCAACCGAGGTCGTCGCGAGACGTCGGGAATGGCCTGATTACGATGGATTAGGGTTTTGGTTAACAGAAAACAACGAACCTCCAACAGGAAGAATGTGACGGTTCAGCACCCAAGTATGCCGGTGCCGAACCGTCTTTTCTAAGAAGCCGTGCCCCATCGCAAATAGAAGCCGGGCTGCAGAATGTTGGGCGGTCCGGATCTGTAATTAGCTTAGAAGTACGCCTGCACTTGTAGCTTCCCGCTGAATCCTGTAAGGTCCACTTCGGACTTATCGGCTTCGAACTTGCTGTATGGCCGACCGTTGACATTTACGCGCTTGATAGGCACTTTTTCAGGATGTCTGAACTTGGCTACAATCCGTTTTGGATCAGCCCTCAACTGCAATGTGGCGTCAAGTGTAATCGAGTTGTTCTTGAGATCCCCAGTATAAAGCGCGTCGATATAGCCGAACCTTGTGGCAGCTCGCACAACTCCAACAGGTTGACGCGAGCTCAACCAGTGCGTCGGCACCGCCCGACCAATGTAGAGTTCCTCTCGTGGTGCGTACACGAACATATAACGCAACCACTTCATTGCGTTCGATTGATCGCTCGTCTTAATCCAAGCCGAATTCGCGTAGCCTAGTATCGGCATAGGATGCTCTACCATAGCGTTGGTCTCTTCGCGATAACAGGACGCCCATGCGTTGAAGAACATCCAGATATAGATTTCCGGCTCATCTCTGTCGAGATGTGGCATCAATCCCGGCAACAGATTTGGTTGGCAACAGAACCCAGCAGAATCGTACCAGTGCCGCTCCGGATGGTATATGGGATAGCCATAGTTGTCGCTGACGTAGCGGTTATCCTGAAAGTCGTCAACAATCCACTGACCTTGCTTACTGTTCGGGTCGTAGAGCCCGGAAATAAGCAAGTAGATAGAACCTTCGAGCACCTCACGAATCCATCCAACATCGCGCCCTCTCAGGTAGAGCCTGCTGGGATAATGCGGAATCCACTTGCCATTTCGAAGCCTAACGATAGGACTGTGCTGGCGAGCGGTTTCGAAACCTTTGATGAGGTCTTTCTTGAAGGCATCGGCTTCCACACGAATTCTTTCTGCGTCTGGGTGCGCGATGTCTTCAAGAGCAGCAGCTACGTTATCGACCCCTTTCCAGGTCATTGCATTGGTGGTAAGCCAGTAGAAGTAATCGGCAACGTCCTCGAGGCTGCCGGCCGGCATAAATCCATATTCCCACCCACGAGAATGCGGAAGATCCGTCATTGTGTTCCTGCGCTGGCGAAATACCCAGTCCGCGCCCTTGACGAGATGGCCTGCGACTTTCGTCAACCACTCTTTGTCTCCAGTCATAAAGTAGTGCTCGGCAATATACCAAAGCACCCATCCGTGATGCTGGCTGTAGGTATCTCCGCACTCAAACCCGCCCGCACCGAAGAAGACACCGTCGTGATCGGTGAAGTTGCCTTTCAAGGGCTTGGTGCCCTGATACTTGAGCCAAACGCCAATCCTCCGTCGCACCTCCTCGTGAAGTCCGCGTTCGTCGAGGTCCTGCAGGATCATACACGACTCGTTGGCGAAGTTGCCATAAGTGGATGTCCCCACAGAAGTATTGACCAGATATGGATCATCCGGCATGGCAACGCCCGCGGACTGAATATG
>Ga0209162_1003123_pt1 | contig 13659 bp, 11 predicted proteins | sample YNPNPMetaG_FD_187121 | JGI IMG/M metagenome (GOLD analysis project Ga0209162, IMG submission 187121) | Anoxygenic and chlorotrophic microbial mat microbial communities from Yellowstone National Park, USA - YNP NP MetaG (SPAdes) (version 2) ...
GTATGGCGATCAACACGACGCTGCGCAGCCCACACGAGATATTGAGTATGACGGCGCGCGGCATCGCCGAGATGACCGGCGCCATCGGCGCAATGGCGCTGCTTCCCGATGGCGAGATCATGCGGCCAGTCGTATCGATTGGCTTGCGCATGCCGCTCGATGATCGCCTGCTGAACATTGTTCGCCGGGTTATGACCACCGGTCGTCCCGATACGTTGCCGCCTGACCCGGAAGCGCCGGGGCGTGCGCCGCGTTGCGTCGTGCTGATCGTCCCATTGCGCGCGACGCAGCGCACCCTCGGCTGTGTCTGTGTGGCGTACACCAATGCCCTGCCTGAACCTTCCGACCGTGAAACGGTGATCCTGTTCGCCTCCCAGGCGGCGGTCGCTATCGAAAGCATCGACCTCTTCATGGAGGTGCGCACAGCGCGCGACCAGATGGCGTCGATTCTGGCATCGACGCGTGAGGGCATTCTGTTGATCGACACCGATGGCACGGTTGCCGTGGCGAATGCCGCCCTCTCCGATCTGACAACACTCGATGCCAGCATTATTCACGGATTGCCAATCGATGCGTTCCTGTCGCGCTGGTTCGAGGCGGCGGCATATGCAACCGAAGAATGTGCGGCGCTTCAACGCGGTATTGACGATGTGCTGACCGGTACCGCGCAGTTCGTTGCTGGCGAATTGAGTGGCAGCTCCGGTCAATTGCGTCACCTGGAATGGTCGGTGCTCCGCGCGCAGAGCAGCGGCGACAGCCGCGGCGGTGTGCTGCTCGTCTTGCGTGATATTACTGCCACAAAAGAAGCAGAACGGATGCGCCATGATCTGACCCACATGATCGTCCACGATCTGCGCAGCCCGCTCTCTGGCGTTATGGCCTCGATTGAACTGATGATGCGCGGCGTGCCGGGCAAACTGAACGATCAGCAGCGGCATGTGTTGCAGATCGCCAGCACCAGTGCAGCAAATATGCTGGATATGATTAACACGCTGCTCGATATCAGTCGACTCGAAGCGGGGCGGATGCCGCTCGAGCGCCGTATCGGCAACATACGCGAAATTATTCACGACTCCGTTCAACGTCTGGCTTCACTGGCCCTGGATCGCGCGATCACCATCCGCACTGAGGTCGAGGAAGACGTTCCTGACGTTTATGCCGATATCGGATTGATAGGTCGCATCATCCAGAATCTGGTCAGTAATGCGATCAAGTTCAGTCATCGTGGCGGGTTGGTCACCGTGCGAGCAGCGGTAGAAGCAGCCGATGATGGTCAATCAAAAGTCATTGTCTCGGTCAGCGATCAGGGAGTTGGTATTGCACCTGGCGATCGTGAGCGCATCTTCGCCAAGTTCAGTCAGGTGGGCGAGCGACGCGGCGGTACCGGGCTTGGGCTTGCCTTCTGCCGTCAGGCCATCGAGGCGCACGGTGAGCGCATCTGGGTCAATAGCGAACTGGGGCGCGGTTCGACGTTCTTTTTCACCATTCCTGTCGCGTCGTAATCGCTATCAGCCACTGCCTGGCTCGTGATCTGGCACAGAATGACGTCGTTTCCGGCAAGGGTCGCCACCACCAGGGCCGGGCGCTTCTTCGCCGCGCGCAAGTCCGAAAACGGAAATGGGGTTACTACCACATCGCACTTTACAAATGCGCCCATGCAGCATCTTCCTCCGGTCGATCCCAATCACGACTGATACCATATCTGTGAAATCCGCCGCAGCCTGTGCCTGGTCTGCTTTACGCCCAAGACCGACACAGTACAGCCGGGCGGATACTCAAACAGTGCTGAAACCGGGCGCTTGTGTCAATAGCCGCCGCCGAACAGGCGCTGATGGCGGTACCGCGTCGTCCGGCGACCGCCGGGTGCTCAAAACCCGACGTTGATGATCGTTCGCCCGGTGCGATCCTGGAAGAAACCCACGCCATCCTGGATCAGGCCGACATAAAACCCCATCTTCGTCTCAGGCTGACGAATGCGGATCCGTCCAACGATCTCCGCCTCCTCGCCGGGCATCAGCAGGTCTTCCTCGAACGGAACACGCCACTGTTCCGGCGGTCGCGGCGATAGCGCCCAGCGGTAGGGGTAGCGTTTGGCAGCGTCGCCGCTGTTGGCATCCCAGTCGACGCCAACCCGCCAGAATCCACCGGAACGTGAAACATACGCGCCATCTTCAACCGACGAGAAAACCTGATTGGTGTCGTACTCGTATCCCGATGGCGGTCCATAGGTGCGGATCGGAACCTTGCCGGTATTGCGGACACGCACCGTCACCGTGATCACGTCGCCGAGCATCACAGACTGTGGCGCCATGTAACTGTAGGTGATCAATGCCTCGGGTTGACCGCCGCCGGAGATGGTGATCGGATTGCGCCGTTCGACCAGATTGCCGAAGCGATCCCGGGCGCGAATGATGAGGGTGTACACACCATCGGGCAGCAACGTGCCATCAACTGTGCGCCCGTTCCAGACATGTTTCTGCAATGCCGGTTCTTCTTCCGCAGCCGTGACGAACGGATAGGTTTCTCTGCCATCAGGCGATACGATCACAATATCCACCGTCGCCGTCGTCGGCAACTGGTAGGTTATTTCAGCCACGTCATCGATGGCATCGGCGTTCGGAGAAATTGTGTCGGGATAAATGACCAGATTCTCGATCAGTGGGAGTGGCGCCTCCTGTCCGATGATCGTCAGCGGCTGTTCCGCCGTCTGGCGAACGCCATCGTCACCAACCGCTTCAACTATCACTGCATATGTGCCACCTGGAAGCATCCGTCGTAGCAGCACGGGATCATTGGTCGGCGCCGTGCCATCGAAACGCAGCACATACGGCTCATCGGAAGGGAGACGTGGCTCATTGCGGCGGAGCACATAGCGCTGCCCCTGATCATCGACCAGCGCCACCGTCACCTGCGCCGGGCGCCCAATGGCATAGGCGATGGTTACCATCTCGCCCGCACCGGTTGGTCGCAACTCGGACGCCGACAGACGCACATCGCTGAGGAGCGGACGGTTGGCGCACGAGGAGAGGAGCAAAAGCGCTGTGAGCGTGAGAAGAAGGGCGATAATCCGTTGCATATGGAGAACCAAGAACCAAGAACCAAGAACCGAGAACCGAGAACCAAGAACCGAGAACTGAGAACTGAGAACTAAGAACTAAGAACTGAGAACTAAGAACTAAGAACTAAGAACTGAGAACTAAGAACTGAGAACTAAGAACCGGGAACCGGGAACCGGGAATTACAGCAGTTTTCACAAAGATTGGTCTTGTTGGACGGGGTTGAATACGCCATCGAAAGTAGACGCCTCGTGCGACATCTATCTGCGTGCTCCACCTTTCCGCGTGCAGCGGAGGCGCGAAGGAGCGGAGAGAGGGAGCGCAGTGCTTACAATGCCCGGTTGGACGGGGCTGCACCCGTCGCCAGAATTGGACGGGGCTGCACCTGTCGCCAGAAGCGGGCGCCTCGCGCAATGCGGCAGACCCGGACAAGGGTCAACGTATCTGAGAACTGCTACAACACTCAATCTCCATAAGCCCCGCCTGAGATCGGGCAAGCCCTGCGGACTGGAATCAACCCGACGCACCTCTATCATGCGGAAGGTGAAGGAACACCGTAGCCCCGCAGGGGCTTCCACGTTCTCAGAGAGGGCTTCAGCATCATGCTGACGACGGACGATGTCGAATTGCTTCTCTCGTAGACCGAAATTCATTTCGGTCGCCGCGTGGGGCGCGCGACTCCGGGAATGTTCAACCCTGTCCATTGGGTTCAACCTTTGTGAGAACTGCTATAAGAGCCGTGTTCAATGTGCAACTCATGCTGGAAGTTCACCCTGCACCCTTCACTCTCCTTACGTTGCACGCGACGCTTCGGCAAGCGGCGTGCCATAGCGCCGACCGAAGAGCGCCAGCGCAACCACTCCCAGACTGACGCCGAACCACAGGGTGCAGAAACGAATAATGATGGTTGCGGTCGTCGCCGGACCTGCAGCCATCGGCACGAGCAGCACCAGCAACCCGGTGCTTGAGGCTTCCGACACCCCCAGACCGCCGGGAAGAAACGACACCAGACCAAACAGGGTCGATGCGGCAAAGACGAACGTGGCTTTCAGCAACAGCGCCTCGCCGGTGATCCCAAGACCGATCAGCACATAATACATCGCGGCGCATTCGCCAAACCACGACACCACGCTGATAACCGTCGAGACGAACAGTAACCGCCACGCAAGGAGCTGTCGGCTACTCTCATATGCGGTTGCCACGCGCGGAACCGCTTTGCCAGCAAACGGCAGCCGCGCCAGCATTGCCAGCGCGCGCTGCATCAACGATTGCGACTGAACCAGCAGCAACCCGGCGACCGTCAGAACCAGCAGCGCCGCAAATGCCGGGCGCGCTGGCGGATACAACGTCAACCCTGCGCCCATCAGCAGCAGCATCGCAAGACCGTCGGTGATGCGCTCTGCCAGCACGATGGGCGCAGAGGCGGCGATTGGAGTGCCGTTGATCCGTTTCAGCAGCGCTGATTTCAGCACTTCGCCGACCTTGGCGGGCGTCACTGCCATCACCATGCCACTGGTGAAGAGCAACGCGCTGTCGTAATACCCGACCCCATCGCCCATGCCCATGCGACGCAGATAATAATCCCACTTCAACCAGCGCAGCACATAGTTGAAGAGCGTCAACCCCAGCACTGCTGGCAGCGCCCCCCAGTCGAACGCGCCAAAACTGGATGCCACGTCGCGGATGTCGCTGATAAGCCCCAGCGCAATCGCCACGAACAGACCGAGGGCAAGGGAAATAAGAATGCTGCGACGCAGATGTTCAGGCACAGAACCCCCATTGCATAGATGCTGTTCAGCATCAGTGGCGATGCTGCACCAGCTCGACCAGCACACCCTGGCAACTCTTCGGATGGAGGAAGGCGACCAGCGTGTCGTGCAGCCCTGGACGGGGCGTTTCATCGATCAACTGCACCCCGCGCGCCCTGACCTCCGCCAGTGCGGCAACGATGTCGTTCACCCGATAGGCGATGTGATGCATGCCAGGACCACGCTCGTTCAGATATTTCGCAAACGCCGCTTCGTCCGAGGTTGGAGCGATCAGTTCAAGCAGCATATCACCCATGCGTGTTGCGGCGACCTCCATGTGGCGCTCTGGCATAGGGATGCGTTCCCACTCGCTGATGCCGAACGTCTGGCTGTAGAAGGCGATAGCGCTATCAATGTCACGTACAGCAAAACCGATGTGATCCACTTTTTCGAACATACGTCCCTCCCTCAATCACAGGTGATGCGCACGGCGCAAGTGTAGCATCTGGAGCGCGGCGCGTCAATCAACGCATGTCTCGTCCGCCGTTGACATCGAGGGTCGCGCCGGTCACAAAACTGGCAGCCGGGCTGGCAAGAAAGACGATGCAGCGCGCGATTTCTTCCGGTTCCGCGTAGCGTTGCAGCGCCAGTTTCTCGCGGGCGTAATCGGGGGGCAGGTTGGCGACGGTTTCGCGTCCCATTGGCGTGAGCGCGATACCTGGCGCGACACAATTAACGCGGACTCGCGGCGCAAGCGCCCGCGCTGCACTTTTTGTCAGGTTCACCAGACCCGCCTTCGCTGCTGCATAGTGCGCGTGGTGTGGCGCGCCGGTCGCTGCGGCAACGCTCGCCACCGTCACGACTGCCGCGCCATCGCGCAGGAACGGTATGGCGGCGCGCAGGGTGTAGAATGCTCCACTCAAATTGATGCTGATGACTGTATCCCACTCGTTGGGGGGTATATCGGCGAAAGGGGTGACGATGTTGTGACCGGCGCAGATCACCAGCACATCGAAACCGCCGGTCTGCGCTCCACTCGTCTGGATAGCGGCAGAGACCGAAGCAGCATCGGTGACATCGAAGCCGCACAGCCAGGTACGCCGCCCAACCGCTTCGATCAACGACGCCGTCTGGCGCGCCCCGGCTTCGTTATGCCCAAATGCGACCACAACATCGGCGCCCTCCTCCGCCAGCAGGCGCGCCGTTGCTGCGCCGATGCCGCTCGATGCTCCGGTGACCAGCGCCACGCGCCCGTTCAATCCAAGATCCACGCTACACTCCCAGCAGATGTTTGCCGATCAACTCCAGCGCAGCGTCATCATTCGGCGGATGGGTCAATCCTGCACGGGCATCACGAAAATAACGCTCCAGCGGCAGAGAGCGCGTCAGCCCAAAACCTCCGGCAATCCGCAGCGCCTGATCAGTTGCATCACACGCTGCATTGGTGCAGAGATATTTCGCCGTGGCGATATGCGGCGTCATTGCAGCACGTTCCGCAGGAAACTCCTCCCACGCCCGCGCTGTCTGATACAGCGTGCTGCGTGCGGCGCTCAGCACCGCCTGGATCGCGCCAACTCGCCGCTGAATGTTGGGGAGCGTAGCAATCGGTCGTCCGAGCGCCGTCGGTGAGCGTTCACGCGCATAGGCGCACACTGCATCACAAGCCGCCTGACCGATCCCCAGATAGACGGCAGCGAGGGTCAGGGCAAACCACGCCATCTGGGTTGGAGCGCCAGGACGAGGCGGCTCGCCGACCGGCACACGTTCCACCAGACGTTCCGCCGGTACGAACACATCATCGAGGGTCAGATCGTAACTGGCGCTGGCGCGCAGACTCAACGCATCACCCCAGGAGTCCTCCAGGCGCATTCCTGGCGAACCAGCTTCGATCAGAAAACTGCCGACCGCTCCCTGTGGCGTTTCGTCATCTGGCGGCAGTGTAGCGCTTACGAGAAACCAGCGTAGAGCGGGCGCCATGCTGACGAACAGTTTGCGACCGGTCACACGCCACCCGCCAGCAACCGGTCGTGCGCGCGTTGCTGGCAATCCACCGCGCGAAGGGCTGCCCAGGTCCGCCTCGGTGGCCGCCGAGTTGATCAATGCACCCTCTTCAACGACCGACCGACAGACCATACCGAAGAGCGGCTCGGGCCACGATGCAGTTTCAGCCAGACGACCGATCAGATGGATCGTCATATCGACCGCCATCGCCGTCGAGCCGCACCCTTGCGCCAGACGCTCCTGCGCCAGCACCATCTCGAAGAGACTCGCACCCTCACCACCATAGATTCGGGGGACAACCAGCCGCAGGTAACCGGACTCGCGCAGATCGGCAAGGTTGGCAAACGGAAATCCCCCTTCACGGTCATACTGATCGGCGCGCCCGGCAAAGCGCAATGCAAGATCATTCGCCAGCGCAACAATGCGACGCTGACGGTCAGTCAGTTTGAGGTTCATCAACATCCATCAGGCGACGCGAGCGTCTTTCGCCACGCCGCATAGAAGCGACTCACATATTTGCCATGATATACGAAAAAAATGGCGTATTGAGAGGTACAGGAATTAGCGCTTTCCGCCGAATGCGCGATGAACCAGATAATCGATCGCCAGGAACAGGATCACCCCGATCAACACCAGCACCCACCAGGGGGTTTGAACCCAAATAACGATCCAGACGCGTCTGAGGATGATGGAGAGGAACCAGAGGAAGATGATCACGGTCACGAGCGACGCTATTCGTTGTCCAACAGTGCGCATAGCATAGATTCCTCGTGCTTGTCGGGCTTCTGTGACCATACTACGCAGGTAGTGCTTTCGAGGTTTCGGTCGACTACGAGCGGCATGCGTCGGATGCTGGCGATATTGTTCTGTACACGGATGCAGCATCGGATATAATTGAGGAGTAATGGTGGAACCACGGGAACCGATCCCGCTCCGACCAGGCGCAAGGGAACATGCAGGCAGAAGCGCCGGACAACACAATCCGCTTCGCAGGGAGATACGACGTGCAACTCGAAGGCTCGCTGGACCAGTTTCCATTACGTGAACTGATCGAAATGGCAGTATACAGTTCGGTCAGCGGTGTGCTGGAGGTGCAGGTTGGACCGGATGCCGGTCGCATTTTCTTCCGCGACGGTCTACCGCAGCATGCCGAACTTTCGGGGCTGCACGGCGTGGATGCCATCGGGCGCATGTTTGCCGAGCGCAACGCGCCATTCCGTTTTGTTGCCGACAGCACGCCGGTTACGCCGACGCTCTGGATGGACCCGTGGGAAATCATCGAACTGGCGGAGCATCAGGCGCAAACCTGGAGTACGGTGCGCGACTATGTGCCGCTTCCGCGGATGGTCCCCATCCTGCAAAATCCCAGATCTGCCGCAGCGTCGCTGGCAGGTGAAGATATTCGCCCGCTCCTGGCGGCAATCGACGGGAAACGAACGATCCTGGAGATCGCCCGTGATCTCTCGATTTCCCCGATCGACGTGTGTGTGGATATTGCCAGGCTGGTTCAGCAGCGCATCATCACCCTTGCTGCACCGCAGCAATCAACGACGGAAGCGGCAGAGGCGCCGATCAGAGAAGCCGGGCAGCGCGATGGATTTTTTGAGCGTCTCATTGCTCGCGCGCTCGAAGAAGAACGGCGCAAATCCGAGCCGCGCCAGTCCGAGCCGCGCCAGTCCGAGCCGCGCCAGTCCGAACCGCGCCAATCCGAGCCGCGTCAGTCCGAACCGCGTCGGTTGGGCAAGCGTTAGTGCAGCAGCAGTTTCCCGATCCGCAGAAATTGCGTTTCAGAAACGGCTCGCCCCCCTGATGTCGGCGCTCCAGAACCCTGACGATTTGCCAGTACCCGATAGATCACAATTCCATCCCGCGCAAAGACTGCTTCATAACCGTCGTGAAGAGCGAAGTGTTCGGGGCGCAACGGTCCGGCGGGTGAGGTGTAGATGTAGTCAATCTGCTCCGTCGCAACCAGGTGCGAAAGATCGACCGGCTGCCCGTTGCCAAAGTCGATAATGTGTTGGCTGCGCTGTTGCGCTGCCTGAACTGTGCTGGCATCACCGTAAATAAAGAGCACCGGGGGCGTACTTGTCCAGCGCCCCGTGAGCGGTAAGATCCACCACCCGCCATCGGCGCCGCGCGCCATACCAGGGAGCCAGGGAGCGGCATTGATCAGAAACCGCGCTGTTGGTGGAGTATGTTCGGCGATCCATGTAAGCGCGGCGCGATCAGCCGCAGTTGCCAGGACTGTGACCGGGTTGACAATGGTACGTTGTTGACCGGCGCCCCAGAGTGTGAGCGCAGTAAGTGCAAGCGTACCGCCGATCCGCCACCAGCGGTGGTTGGGCCAGATCAGTGCGACACCGCCGCCGATCATATTGCTTACAGGCAGAAAGAGGCTGATGGCAACAATATCGACCGGTAGCAGCCAGAGGAAGGGCAGGCGTACCGTGGCCGGGTTGATCGCCAGGAAGAGGACCCCAACACTGCTCATAACCCACCTGCGTTGAACAATGCCGGAGATCAGCGCCACAAGTCCGATGGAGGGCGTCAGATAACTGACCAACCAGGGGTTCGTGAGCACAGCCAGACTGCCAACCCAGAACAAGAGCACGACAGTAGCCAGTTGACGGCGGGCAATGCCAATGGCGGCACTGACCAGAGCCAGCGCAACCAGCCACCGGTTCGGTTCGACCCACATCAAGTCGAGGTTCAACTGAACATAGGAACCACTCTCTGTCAGACTTTGCGTGCCAGCAACGACCGGCAACAAGATCCGACGGATCAGCAGTACCCACCATGGCGCTGTAAGTGCAACGGCCGCCAGACCGGCCCCGACCGCCTGGATCGCTCGCGTGCCGATGGTATGCCGCGATTGGGGTAATGCCCAGACAATGCTCTGGGCGACGATCAGCGCCCCACTGAATATAAACATCCGCATATGCACCAGGCTCAGCCCGGCAATCATTGCGACGCTCAGAATCAGCCAACCGATGCGCTCGCGACGATCTTCTGCATGCAACCATTGTTGCCAGCTGATTGCAAGCGCTCCGAGTTGCAGCAGCCCGGATAATTGGGTGTACCGCCCCCACGAGACATAGTAGGCTGGCATCCACGAGATACAACTCACGATGGTTGCTGCGATAACGGCAGCGAGTGGGCGTCGCCAGCAGAGCAAAGCGAATGCAGCAGCGACCACCCCTTGCAACCAGTTGAGAAGTTGCCCGCTCCACAACAACATCGCAGACAAATCACCGCCGCCAAGATGCCACGCCGCTGCGATGAGCACGTGATACCCCCAGTGGTACGGCATCTCAACCACCGGGAGATAAGGAGTGAGCGTCCACGGTGCACGTCCGGTTTCGGCGGCGACGCGCACCATGAGCGCGTGGTGCACCGGGTCGACCCACGCTGGCAGTGCAAGATCGGCGATCTGCACAGCACGAAGCCATGCGGCAATCGCCAGCACGCCGATAAGCAGCCACATCGTAGCAGATGGTCGCACCTGAACTGTTGCCAGATCGTGCCAGGCTGCCCGCAGCGCTACGCCGGTCAACCCGACAGCACCGGCTATCAGGAACGATACCGACAGCGCAGCGCCGACCGTCGTGATCCAGAGATAGAGGAGCGGCACGATACTCAGACCAAGGCCGTTCCAGAGGACGATTCGGAAGAGCCAGTGGGGACGTGCAGCAAGCACCTGGCGTTCCAATAGATACCCCGGCGTCACCAACCAGAAGCCGGTTGCAAGCAGTATCCTTCCAACGGGAAAGAAGGCTGCTATGATCGCCAGCACAAGGCCGCCTATCAACCAGCGACGACCAGTAGAAAAGTGGTAGAACAGGCTGGACGGTGAAGAAGCCAGGAACATATGACTTACACCAGAACTTCCATGTCTGATGTATCTTCGGTTATCGGAAGCGGCAAGTTTGGAGAGGGAACAGAGTGGCGATAATAATGGACGTAGCTATTAATCGTATGGCGTTCCATATACTCAAACGCACCATGAATGATTCGGAACAAGAGATTTGAACGAATCGAGCATCATTGTACCATCTCAAATATCAATACGCGATCCCGGTTATACACCAGCCGGTAATGAGGACTATTGAGTAGAGTTTCAGGGGATAAGACATTCAGTTCGTCATAATTTACTCTTCCCTGTCGTTTTCCAATGTACACATACCTGATATTCCGCTCGCGCAACATTGTCAGCGTTTCCGGACTGTTTATTCCTTTATTTATAACATAATGTGACAGATCATTGATCCATTGTACATAATCAGTTCGAGAACCCTGCTCTGCTACATAGAGTATCGGCGGGGCCGTATTTGCCCGATCTGCAAGAAGCGGTAGCCACCATCCTCCATCAGAACCAACAATCAAGCTTCCTCCATATGCGAAGAATGAGTTGACGAGAAAGTGAGCATTTTCTGGCGTGTTTTCTCGAATCCAGACCATTGCCCGCAGGTCTGGTCGGGTTACGAGAGCATGGCGTGCTACATCCAGGTCTTTCATCCGAACTGGGAATCCAGCTACCCCCAGGGCGCACACTGTTGCTGCTGTCAGTGGAATCATCCACCGCAACTTCTCGCTTCTCTGCGTTATCCATTCCCCCAGCATGTCTCCGATCAGCAAACCGGCAGGAATGTAGATGCAAATAAGGAGAGCGAAGTTGCTGATAGAGCCAGTGCCAGGAAGGGAGAGCCACTCAGGATTTGTTGCCAGGAGTATCAAAAACCACCAGAGCAAAACAAGCAAGAAACCGTGGCGCCTTCGCCAAAGTGCTAAACCAATAGCAATCATAAAGATAAGCCACAGTACTGGTGGCATATATGGTGTGAGATCACCAATAGCATTATACTGGCGTATGAAAGGCGAAACCTGCTCCGGCGCAGTCGTCAGTTGCTGGAAGAAAGTAGACGTGATTCGTCCAGCAAGCGTTTCGAGGAACCAGGGGAGAAACAGCACAACAGCGCCAGTTCCAGCCCCGCATACGCGAAACATCACACGCCGCCAGCTATTTTTCCGCACACGAAGGATCAGAAAGGCGGTCACGAAAATCACGTAGAAGATTAATACGCGATAGTGTGTCAGCGCCAGACCACCTATAACCACCCATACTAAGCCAACAAGCGACCACTTCCAGCGCGGGGATTCGAAGCAGGCGCCGCTGAGCACGATCGTTGCTGGAAGGATAACCTGCCCTGCCAGCTGAGTATAACGCCCCCAGTTGACATAGTACATCGGCATCGGCAAAAGCAAGCCGACTACCAGAATTGCGATCACGCCAGACCAGCGGTTCCCTCCCAGCCATATGATGAGTGGATAGAGAACAAGTACAGCCAGTCCGTTAAGGATCTGTCCAACCCATAGCGTGGCCTTATGCATGGCGATGCCAGTAAACCAGTGAAAAACAGCGACTGCGCTGTGAAAGCCAAAATGGTAGGTAAAAGTCTGCAGTTCCGCATACGGAGCCCACGAATCAAAAAGCCCGCCGTTGTCTGCCAGCAACTGAGCAATCATCGTATGATGATAGGAATCTCCCCACATGGGAGCGTCCAGCGTGCGTACAACCAGAAGGCGAACCCCAAAAACGAGCATCATAAGGAACACAAATGCAAGGTCGGGATAAAAAGTTGGAGAGCGAACCCAACAATGGATCGCCGCCCATCCCTGTCGAGGCCGCCAGTGACGGTAACGCCAGACCAGCACAGCCAATCCCCCAGTTACAGGTAGCCACACGTACAGCAGTCCCAGGTGTAACCCCATCAAGTCAGTCCAGAGAATCAGCAGGGGATAGAGAGCCAGACTAATCCCGGCGGCCAGCCCCATCCGGGCTGGCCAGGGAACTTCTCCTCCATGCGTTGCATCCTTCCCCGACCCTGTTGTTGGAGTCGCAAAAGGGGATTGGAAAAATGAGGATGGGTAAAACGCCAGCAGTGCATATCCCGGTATAAGGTACACAACCGCTGCTGCAATCAGAAGCCCGGTGCCGGTGAGCACTGCGTGCCCCAGTTCCAGGACTATGCCCCACACATTGTAGCTCAACTGAAAGGCAATCTGGGCATCCAGCGGTTCGTGATTGCGATAGGCCGCACCATCTATGTACGTTGCACCCGGTGCCGCACCTATCCGCACCGCGCCGACGCCGTCCATTTCCAGAAAGACATACCGGTAAACCCCGTGCGAGTTGTAGTCGGGACCGAAAGAGAAACGGTAAAAGCCAGCTGTGGTCACACTTTCTAAAGAGAGCACATCTGTAAACAGGTCGGTAGGGGATTGAGAGTCAGAGCGCACATGAAGGATAAGACTGCCCGCAGAGTTCGGCGCTGGCTCCAACCAAAACGCTACACCATTCAACCCTCCGTGCCGCGCCACAAAAGTTTGCCCAACACTGTGCCCCGGCTCCAGCAGAATCTCCACCTCTGGCGCCACAACCGGTTGGTCGCTGTCTACAAAATCAGAGCAACCGGTGAGAAAAACAAGAAACAAGAAAAAGAGAATCCCGATCCCAACTCTGCAGCTTGTCACTGTTTTCTTCAATCCTAAACGAGCCAATACAGCTCTCACCTGGTAAACTATCAGATTTGTCACCCTGGCATCCCCATACTATCCATAAATCTACTCTTGAACGACTTCAGCCATCAAGTCTACAAAATTCGCCAATTTTCTTTCCAGTAAGCATTATCAAGGTTTATTGGCATGAAAGAAAACTCATATTAGCAGCTACCGCCCTGGAATAAAGATAACGTACAATGCGCGGTATTCACTCAACGTGCCATAAGATTGGGTGTCACCAACAAAATAGATGCTGGTGTCAAGTAGTACAGCATCGGCAGAGATGCGGGCTTCGA
>Ga0209162_1003124_pt1 | contig 13659 bp, 10 predicted proteins | sample YNPNPMetaG_FD_187121 | JGI IMG/M metagenome (GOLD analysis project Ga0209162, IMG submission 187121) | Anoxygenic and chlorotrophic microbial mat microbial communities from Yellowstone National Park, USA - YNP NP MetaG (SPAdes) (version 2) ...
GTAGGGGGCGATTGATTTTTCCTGGACAGTGTGTTATAATAAGGTCAGAGTTTTCTAACAATTCACCACCAGGGCACGAAGGCACCAAACTCACTGATTCGCCGACTCGCCGACTCGCCGACTCGCTGACTCGCCGACTCGCTGACTCACCATGCGCATTCTCTACCTCAGCCAGTACTTTCCCCCCGAAGTGGGCGCCACCCAGACGCGGGCCTATGAGATGGCCCAGGGGTTGCTCGCCGCCGGCCACCACGTCACCATGCTGACCGAGGTGCCCAACCATCCGTCCGGCGTCATCCCGCCGGAATACCGGGGCAGACTCTACGACCGGGCTGACCTGAACGGCATTGACGTGCTGCGGGTGTGGGTCAAAGCCTCGCCCCAAAAAAGATTCACCACCCGCATGGCTTTCTATCTCAGCTATATGGTCAACGCGACGCTGGCCGGCCTGCTCCTGGCCCGTGGGCGCTACGACCTGCTCTACGCCACCTCCCCGCCGCTCTTTGTCGGCGGGGCGGCGCTGGCCCTTTCCTGGCTGCGGCGCATCCCCCTGGTGTTCGAGGTGCGCGACCTGTGGCCCGAATCGGCCGTGGCGCTGGGTGAACTGAAGAACCCTCGTTTCATCCGCTGGGCAACCAGGCTGGAGGAAGGCTGCTATGCCCGCGCCCGGCGCATCGTCGTGGTCACGGAGGGCATCCGCCAGCGCCTGGCCGCTCGGGGCTATGGGGACAAACTGGCCCTCATTCCCAACGGAGCCAACACCGACCTGTTCCACCCAGACCCGGATGGCGCGGCTGCGCTGCGGGCCCGGCTGGGCCTGGAAGGCCGGTTCGTGGTGCTGTATGCCGGCGTCCACGGCCTGGCCCAGGGGCTGGAGACGGTGCTGGAGGCGGCCCACTGGCTGCAAACGGTGCCCCAGGTGCACTTTCTGTTTGTCGGCGAGGGGCCTTGCAAGGCCGACCTGCGGGCCTTGAAGGACCGCCTGGGGCTGACCAATGTCACCCTGTTGCCCGAATGCCCCCGCTCCGAGATGCCGGCCTTCTTCTCGGCAGCCGACGTGGCCCTGGTCCCGCTGCGCCGGCTGGAACTGTTTCAGGGGGCAGTGCCCTCCAAGATGTTCGACGCCTGGGCCTGCGCCTGCCCGGTGCTGTTGAGCATCGGCGGCGAGGCGCGAGCTGTGTTGGAGCAGGCGGGGGGGGGCCTGTTCGTTGAGCCGGAGGACCCGGCTGCGCTGGCCGCGGCCATCAACCGGCTCCAGGCCCATCCCGAACCGCTCCGGCTGTGGGGCCAGGCCGGGCGGGAGTTTACGGTGGCCCACTATTCCCGCCAGGCTCAGGCTGCCCGCCTGGAGGCGCTGTTGTCCATGATCGGGGACCAATGACCGATCCGCTGTTCTTGTGGGAGGAAAAAGATGCGACTGAACAAACTGCGCCAGACTCTGGCCGAACAAAACCTCGATGCCATCCTGGTCAGCCAGCCGGAAAACCGGCGCTACCTGTCCGGCTTTACCGGATCGGCCGGCTGGCTGCTCATCTCGGCAGAGCGGGCCGTGTTGGCCACCGACTTTCGCTACTATGAGCAGGTGGGCCGCGAAGCGCCCGGCTTCGAGCTGGCCCGGATCACAGACGAGTTCCAAAAGCTGCTGCCTGCCCTGCTGGCCGACCTGGGCGTCCGGCGATTGGGTTTTGAGAGCCAGCACGTCACCGTGGACCAGCTCGCCACCTGGAGCCGGGCCGGCGAGGGGGTGGAGTGGGTGCCCCTCCAGGATACGGTAGAAACCCTGCGCATGGTCAAAGAGGAGGGAGAGATCGAATCGCTCCGCCGCTCGGTGGCGGTGACCGATGCCGCGTTCAGCCACCTGCTGGAGGTAATCAGGCCGGGGATGACCGAGCAGGAAGCCGCCTGGGAGATCGAAGCCTATATGCGCACCCACGGGGCCAGCAAGATCGCCTTTGACCTGATCGTCGCCGCCGGGCCGAACGGGGCGCTGCCCCACGCCCGCGCCAGCGACCAGATCATCCGGCCTGGTGAACCGATCGTCGTGGACATCGGCTGTGTGGTGGACGGCTACTGCTCCGACATGACGCGCACCTTCTGCCTGGGCCGGCCAGAGGCCCGCTATCTGGAGGTGTGGAACCTGGTCTTGCAGGCCCAGGAAGCAGCGGAGGCGGGCCTCCGCGCCGGCTTGAGCGGCGTGGAGGCCGATGCCTTGGCCCGGCAGGTGATCCAGGCAGCCGGCTACGGCGAGCAGTTTGGCCACGGGCTGGGCCATGGCGTCGGCCTGGCCATCCACGAAAGGCCGCGTGCCTCCCGGCTGTCCACCGACATCCTGGCCGCCGGCATGTCGCTGACGGTCGAGCCGGGCATCTACCTGCCCGGCGAGTTCGGCGTGCGCCTGGAGGACCTGGTTATCATCCGCCAGGAAGGGGTGGAGGTGCTGACCCGATCGCCCAAAATTGCTGCCCTGAGCTGAAGAGCAAGACATAAGCAGCCGATTTGCCGAAAAGAAAACTCTGTGATACAATAAATCACAGGTTTCGCTCTCGGCTGTCTCGGCGGTTCGATTTTCTGGCTCCGGCCTGACCGGGTCAGGGATAAAAGGAGGCTCTCAATGGAATGGCTCAAGCGCAAAGAGGTGCTCGCTGGCGGGGTTGTGGGCCTGATCGCAGGTCTGTTGCTGGGCTGGTTCGTGATCGGCTGGGGACTGTGGCCGGTGAAATGGACCGACGCCCATTCGTACGACCTGGCCCCTGAAGCCAGAGCGCAATATGTCGCCCTGGTGGCCGATTCGTTCAAACTGGACAAAGACAAAGCCCGGGCCGAGAAATTCCTGGAGGGCTGGAGCGACGAGGAGAAGCAACAGGCCTTTGCTGCTGCCAGGCAACAGTATGAGGCCGAAGCCCGTGCCGACAAGGTCCAGGCGATTGAGGACCTGGCTCTGGCCCTGGGCCTGGGCACACCGGCAGCCGCTCCCCCTGCCCCCACCCCCCCGCCCCCCAAACCAGGGCTCCTGAAGCAACTGCGGGTGCCGTGCCTGATCCTTGTCGCCATCCTGTTGGTGGTGGTCTTGGGCTGGATCGGGTTGCGCGTTGCCTTGCGGCGGCAGAAAGCCGCCAGGCCGCCGGCCCCCGCGGTCCGTCCGGCGCGGCCCGTGCCGGTGGCCGAAGAATGGGAGGGGCTTGGCCAGCCGCCGTTGGGCCACTTTATCACCACGTATCAACTGGGGGAGGACACCTACGACGAATCGTTCAGCATCGAAACGCCGATGGGTGAGTTCCTGGGCGAATGCGGCGTGGGCATCTCTGAGACCATCGGCCCCGGCGATCCGGACAAGGTGACGGCCTTTGAGGTGTGGCTGTTCGACAAGAGCGACATCCGCACGGTGACCAAGGTGCTGATGAGCCGACATGCCTTCAACAACGACGCCTTGCGGGCCAGGCTGGCCTCCAAGGGGGAAGCGGTGCTGGCCAGGGTAGGAGTCCCCTTTGTCCTGGACACCAGCGGCCTGCAGGTGCAGGCGAGGGTGACCGAGATGGACTATGGCAGCAGCGGCGAGTTGCCACCGGAGAGCTTTTTCTCCAGGCTGACGGTCGAGCTGGTGGCCCTGACCAGGCCGACGGAACCCGGCACCGGGTCGTTCTGATCATCGGGCGGGGAGGGGGAGGAAACAGGAGGTTGGGGCGGGCGGCGAAGCGGCCCGCCCCCTCTTTTCTGCCTGCTGACAGGAGGGAGCATGGGCTTCAAGACGAGCGTGGCTCACAGGGTGATTGTGGGCGGCGACCGACAGAGCCAGCCAACGGGCATCCTGGCCGACGAACGTGCCTGGCGCCTGACCCGGCGGCGAGCCCGTGGCAACCTGTACCTCCTGGTGGAGGTCTCTGGTCGGACAACCGGACGGGAACTGATCGCCCGTCAACTGGTCGAGACGATGCAGGCGGTTTACTTTGCTCACCAAGGCAGCATCACCGCCGGCCTGCAAAACGCCCTCCGCGCAGCAAACCGCCTGCTGTTTGAAGAGAACCGCAACTCGCTGCCAGGTGAACAGCGGACCGCCGGGGCCTCATGTGTGGTGCTGCGCGACAACGATCTGTTCCTCGCCCAGGTAGGGCCGGCTGCCCTCTACTGCGCTCACCAGGGGCAGGTGACGCGTCTGCCCGACCTTTCCCCCTGGCTGGACCGCCTGCCGCCGGAGGAGATGGAGGCCATCGCCCTGGGGGAGCGCCGGGAGGTGGAGGTGAGCCTGTTTCACCTCCAGGTGGATGATGGCGACACCTTCCTTCTGGTGGATAGCACAACCGCCCGGCAGATCCCCGGCCCGGCCTGGCCGGCCATCCTGACCCGGGACCAGGCCGAGGCGGTCCTGGACGCTCTATCCGAGGCGAGCAAGGGGGGCGATCTGTCGGCCCTGGCGGTCAAAATAGGGGTTGCTGAAAGGAGGACAGCCTCTCTCCCGGCCACCCAACCCGCACCCCCGCCCTCTCCTCCCCCTGGCGAGCGGATCGCCGGATGGCTGAGGCCCCTGCGCCTGGGCGAGCGATTGAGGGCGGCGGGGGGGGGGCTGGCCGCCTTCCTGAGTGGCGCATGGCGTGCCTTGCTGACCCTGGGCAGGCGTCTGATCCCCGGTCCCCCATCCCCCGCCGGCCGGCGGGCAAGGCCCACCTCCCAAAAGACAGAAGAGGGCCCCAGGACGACCTCCAGGCTCCTGACCGGGATCGCCCTGGCCATCCCCCTGGTCGTGGCGGCCATCGTCCTGTTCGTCTACATCGAACAGGGCCAAAACCGAAAGGCGGAACTGGAGAGGCTGTGGACCGAAGCCAACGACCGCTGGCAACAGGCGTTGCGTACTGCCGATCCGGCCGGGGCACGGCCTTTGCTGACCGAATCGAAAACGCGCCTGGACCAACTGCTCGAACGCCAGCCTGACCACGCCCAGGCTGCCGACCTGCGGAAACGGGTGGAGGTGCTGCTGGATGAGATCGGCCGCGTGCGGCGCATCACGACCGTGATCGAGCTCAGGCGCTACCCGGCCAGCGCCAACCTGACTCGCGTGGTGGTTGAGGGGGTGAATCTCTTTGTCCTGGACCGGCAAGGGGGCAGGGTCTACCATCACCAACTGGACGGCAGGCAACAGGCCCTGCTGCCCGAATCGCTGGACACGGTCCTGGTCAGCCGGGGGGACCAGGTGAGCAACCTGCTGGTGGGCGATCTGGTGGATATGGTGTGGGTGCCGATGGGCAACGAGCGACAAAAATCCACCCTGGCCATCCTGGAGAGCGGCGGGGCGTTGGTGGAGTATGATCCGGCCACCGGCGAGCGGACCGCCCGGCGGCTGGCGGCGGCCGACACCTGGCAGTTTCCCAAACTGGTCGGCAGCTACTATGGCCGCTTCTACCTGCTGGATGCCACTGCCAACAAAATCTGGCGTTATCGTCCGGCTGCGGACGGCTACTCTTTGCCACCGGACGAGTGGCTGGGGGTGCAGATAGATCTGGCCCGGGTGGTGGACCTGGCCATCGGCAACAGCATTTACCTCCTTTACGCGGACGGCCAGATCCAGAAGCTGACCACCGGCCAGCCGGACACCTTTGCCGTTTCCGATTGGGACATCCCCCCCAACAACCCCTCGGCCATCTTTACCCGACCGCCGGAGGAAACGCAGTGGGTCTATATCGCCGACCGGGGGAACAGCCGCATCGTCCAGTGCGGGACCGAGGGGCAGTTCAAGCGCCAGTTCCGTCTGGCCGACTCACAAACCACCCAGGTAGGGGACATCCTGGCTGATGTGACCAGCCTCTTTGTGGATGAGATCGGGGGGCGCGCCTACATCCTCAGCGGGCACAAGCTGTATCTGCTCATCCTGCCCGACTGAGCCGGCGACGGCGGTTCACGAGAGCATCCCGGCCTGCTGGCGCACCATCACCGTCAACCGCTCCCGCCGGAGCTGAACCACGCCGCTGGAAAAGGCTCCCAGCCACGACCTGGCCACATGGCGGATCGTCGCCTTGTAGATCGGGATGTAGGCATCTTTGGTCACCAGCAGCAGATTCTGGAGTGTGGCGATGGGCGACTTGAGGATGGCCCCTTCGATCAGGAAAGAACCGACGATGGCCTCGATCGGCTCAAAACGCCGGACCTCCGATTCTTCCGGGATCTCGACCTCGCCGCTCAGGGCGTAAAAGAGCAGAATCTCCTCCAGCTTCACATACACGACCGGCCGTTCGAGCGGCGTGGTCTGCTGGACAGGTGTCAGGAACAGGAGCCTGGCGTCATACAGCGGCACAAAATCCTCGGCCAGGGTGGTGAGGAATCCGCTGATGCGCACCTGCTCTTTCGTCACCAGGTCCCCCCAGATCAGCAGATCGGCGGTGCCGATCATCACCTGCGTGGCCTTTTGGCCCGGCTCAAGGGTATACGATTTTCCTGTCATTCGTCCCCCTCAGATCACAGGCTTTTTCCATTCAGGAGTCACTGCCTGGCTGCTACCCTCCCGCCGGTTAGAAAGTGGCTGGCAGCAGGGCGAGCAGCCCATTGCAGCGCACTTTTCGTGTCTTGGTGCCTTGTAGGACAACTGCTCGCAGTTGTCCTACAAAGCGGCCAGGCCCGACGAAATTGGGACACGCCCGGTGGACCTCACCCCATCCCCCAGGGGGTAGGGGTGAGGTCGAATCGAACCTGGTCGAGCTCCTGACCATTTTAGCACATTGGGGTCGGAGAGGCAAATCTGGAGCCAGAAACACCCCCGATCCCATCAGCGGCAGGGATCATAGTCCTCGCCCAGGATGACCAGGATATCGGCCGGCTGGGTGGGATCGGGCCGCTGAATCACATTCTGCGATTTGACCCGCAGCAGTTGCACCAGCAGCTCGACGGCCCTGGGCCTGTCGTTGAAAACGATGACCTGCGTTTGCCTGTAATGGGGGTTGTCGGCCGGGCCGGTCCCCACCACCTTGAGCCCATGCCAGCCCAGTTGGTCGGCAGCAATCTGCGCCAACTGGGGGCGAGAGGTGCCGTTCTGCACCTGGATGCGGGCCTCCTCCTTCTCGACCTGCTCCTCGGCGGCGGCAGGGGGCGCGTACAGGCTGGCTACCACCTGCTGGATCTTGTCATAGTCAGGCAGCAGCACATTCCAGCCCTCGTGCGTGTACCAGCCTGTCACCTGGCCGGGGCCGATGTAGCGGCTGCGGATGCGCTGAGGCTTGAGGTCCAGGGCCAGGGGAGCCAGCGACAGGATGTCGCCCAGATTCATGTCGGTCTTGATGCTATCTTTGAGAGCAGACCACAGGCTGCCGATCTTGGGCACAATGTCCAGCCCCTTGAGCTGGTCTTTGGTTTGATTCCACATGGCCTTCAGGAACTGTTGCTGCCGCCGCGCCCGGTCAAAGTCGGTGGTGTCGCGGCGGGTGCGGACGTAGCGCAATGCCGTGGCTCCGTCCATGTGATAGACCCCCGGCTGGAGCCACATCTCCTCTTCCTGGTCCGAAGTGGGCGGCTTGTAGCGCAGGTTCACCGGGCAGGAGACCACCATCTCCACGCCCCCCAGTTCGTCCACGACGCGGGTGAAGCCCTGGAAATCGACCCGGGCCCAGTGGTCAATGGGGATGCCAAAATTGACCTCGATGGTGCGCATCAGCAATCCCGGGCCATCGCCGGGGTAGCCGGTGCTGTACCCCTTGCGATGGGCAACATTGATCCGCTGCCAGCCGACGGTCGGGATGTAGACCCACAGATCTCGCGGGATGGACAACATCGCCACCTGTTTGGTGTTCTTGTTCACACTGACGACGATGATCACATCGGTATTCTGGCCGCGCAGGTTGGCGGTCGAATCCAGGCCGATGAGCAGAAGATTGACCACATCCCTGGACGCGGCGGCGACAACTGTGGGCAAGGGGGTGGGGCTGAACATCGGGGTCGGGGTCAGGGTGGGCGATGGAGTGGGGGTGATCGTCTGGGTGGGGGTGATGGTCGGGGCAGGCGGCCGGGGGGTGGGGGTCTGCGTGGCCGTCGCCGATGGGCTGGGCGTGAGAGTGGCCGTGGCGGTCGGTGAGGGGGTGGGGGTGCGGCTGGCCGTAACCGAGGGCGTGGCCGAGACCGCAGGGGTTGTGGTGGCCGTCATCGCTCTTTTTGTCGGGCCGGATGTGGCTGCCACAGGGACGGTGGGCAGCGCAGTCAGGGTTGGTGTCGGGCTGGCAGTGGGGCTGGCGACGGTGGGCGGAAGGGCGGCGATGCCTGTCGGGGTCGGGTTGGCCGCACATCCGACCAGGTCGGTAAGGATCAGGAGCAGACACCAGCCCATGAGCAACTTGCCTCTTGCCTTCTGCCTCTTGCCTCTTGTTTCCTCCATAGTTCCTACCTCGACAATGTTAGATTTGACCTCACCCCTACCCCCTGGCCCCCTTCCCCTCTCCGCGGCGGAGAGGGGAAGGGGGTTGGGGGATGGGGTGAGGTCCGCCTTGACCGCCATTTACGTTCATTTAACATTGTCGAGCTACTTTCCCACACAGAAATGGCGAAAGATAGTCTCGATCAGATCATCGCTGGCCGTCTGCCCGGTGATCTCCCCCAGGGTGTGGACGGCAGCGGCCACGTCAATCGCCACCAGATCGGCCGACAGGCCACTCTGCACGGCTGCCTGGGCCGCCTTCACATGGTCCAATGCCCGGTTCAAGGCCTCTTTGTGGCGGGGACTGGTCACCAGTGGCATTTCGGAGGCCGTCACCTGGCCGGAGAAGATCGCCTCGACAATAGCCTCCTCCAGCCGCTCCATCCCCTCGCCGGTCAGCGCCGAAACGGGGACCAGGGGCCAACATCGAGTATCGAATATCTGCTCGATTCTGGATGGTGGCTTGTGGGCATGATCCAGCAGGTCTATCTTGTTCAGGACGACGATGGCCGGCCTGTCACCCACCAGAGCGGCGATAGCCCGGTCGGCATCGGTGAGTGGCTGGGTGGCATCTACCACCAGCAGGGCCAGGTCGGCCTGGGCCAGGGCGGCGCGGCTCCGCTCGATGCCCAACCGCTCGATCGGGTCCACCGGTTGGGCGGCAATGCCCGCCGTGTCCACCAGGACCACCGGCACGCCCTGCAAATTGAGGGTCTCCTCCAGCGTGTCGCGGGTGGTGCCGGGGATGTCGGTGACGATAGCCCGGCTGGTGCGCAGCAGCCGGTTCAGCAGCGACGATTTGCCCACGTTGGGCCGGCCCACGATGGCCACCCGCACCCCCTGCCGGTAGAGGATCCCCCGCTCAGCGTCGGCCACCAGGCGCGCCAGAGCCGCGCCGGCCTGCTCCAGCTCCGGGCCGATGTCGCGCTCCGGGATCTCATCCTCGGCAAAATCAAGGCTGGCTTCCAGATACGCCAGCGTTTCGACCAGCCTGGCCCGCGCGGCACCGACCTGCTCCGACAGGTGGCCGGCCAGTTGACCCACCGCCGCCTGCAACGACCGCTCGGTCCTGGCCCGGACGATGTCCAGGACCGCCTCTGCCTGAGCCAGGTCCAGGCGGCCATGAAGAAAGGCCCGTGCCGTGAACTCACCCGGTTCCGCCAGCCGCGCACCCTGCCGCAAACAAAGGGCCAGGATGCGCCGCAGGGCGACGATCCCACCATGGCCGTCAATCTCGACCACATCCTGCCGGGTGTAGGTGGCCGGCGCAGGCAGATAGACCGCCAGGACTTCATCTACCCTCTCACCGGTATCCGGCTCGACGATATGGCCGTAGTGGAGCATCCGGGGAGGGAGGGGCCAGGAGCAGGTCTGGGAGCCGGGCACAAAAAGCCGGCGCAGGATAGGGAGCGCCTGCGGGCCGCTCATGCGCACGATGCCGATCCCGCCCTCACCGATGGGGGTGGAAATGGCAGCGATCGTATCGTCCAGACTGAACATCCCCTCTGTCGGCGTTAGCGGTAGCGTCCCACCGGGGCAATCGCCTGAGCGTAGGGCCTGGCCAGGGCCTGGGCCAGGTCATCCCCCTGCCGGACCAGGTAGGTTGGGATGCCGCTGATGGATAGCTCAGAGGAGTGCCCCGCGTTGCTGTGTGAATGCCCAAAGGTCTGGGGATCGATCAGCACGGCCACCAGGTTGAGGCCCCGTTGCCGGGCCGCCCGGGCCGCGGCGATCCAGGAACTCTGGTCGGTGGGAGTGATGGCGATCAGGGTCGTATTCCGCCGCAGATGAACGGCCTCGGCGGCGATGACCTCGGCCAGCGGGATATGCCCATCGGCCCGGATGACGGCCAGGGTCTCCAGGATCTTGGTCAATTGCCGCTCCCCCCGGTCGGCCGGGATCAGTTCCCGGCGATGGGAATAGGCCAGGAAGCCCACTGCCCGGTCCCGGGCGATAAAGTGCCTGGCCAGCGAGGCGGCGATGGTCACCCCATACTCGACAGTGGAGGGCGGCAGGATCAGATCGGGGCCGGGAAGCTCCCAGGGCAGGCGCACCTGGTCCACCCCCCGTGGCCTGACCCAACTCAGTTCGGCCTGGGCACCCCGTTCCAGGTCCAGAAGCAACCAGATATCGGCTGTGGGGTCCAGCTCAAACTCTTTTGACATCAGCCGTCCGGTCCGCGCCGTGGACGGCCAGTGGATGCGGTTGAAGCTATCGCCCGGCATATAGTCGCGTATCCCGGCCACGTTGGTGGTCACATAGGGCGTCCGGCGGCGGATGGTATCCCCCCCCGGCAGATAGCCGATGAGGGGGGCAAAGGTCGGCACCTCCACGATCGCCGGATAGACGATGAAGGTCGTTTCCCGTGGCTCCTCCAACCGGCGGGTGGTCTTGAACAGACCGAACGGATCCCCACTGGTCAGCGTCAGCGGGCCGAGTGTAAAGCGCCCCCGTTGCAGGCAACGGCTTTTGACCGTCCAGCTATGGGACCTGCGCCCGCCCAGCGAGCCGATCACCCGGCTGACAGGATGGTCTGGCAGAGTCGAATAATCCCGGACCTCCAGCCACAGCTTGGGGAGAAGGCCGCGATTCTGGACCACCAGCCGCTCTTCTGCGATTTTGCCCACCTGGGAACGGCTGGCGCGGAGGAAGCGCCGGACCTCCACCCAACGGATGCCGGACCAGGCCCACAGGTACGAGGAGATCAGGAGGGCAGTCAGGAGGTACCACAGGTTATAGAGCAGATCGCGGCCTGTCCCGATGGCACCTGCGGCCATGACCAGCCACAAGAGCAAGACAATCCGGCTTCGTTTCACCCTCTGTCCTTGCCAGCCTGTTGGAGGACGCTGAAGCGCCCTGCAACGCCACGCTCCGATGGGTCATACCCTGACCCCTCCTCCTCCCCGAAACAGGGGGGAAGAGGGGGAGAAATGGAGCGATCCGTTCGGATCGCAGTGCAATGAGGCAGAATCTGCCTGGGCAGGAACTCTACCGCCGGGGGATGATCGTGACCTTTCTCTTTTCCCCTTCGCCTACACTCTGAGTGGTCACCTTGGGGTGTTTGCGCAGGGCCACATGGATGATCCGGCGTTCGGAGGCAGGCATCGGTTCCAGCGCCTGGGTCCGACCCGTATGGGCTACCTGTTCGGCCACCCGCTCGGCCAGGCTTTCCAACGCCCGGCGGCGGCGCACCCGGTAGTTTTCTACATCCACCACCAGGTCGGTCCACTGTTTGAGGCGATGGCTGACCATCAGCCGGATCAGATATTGCAATGCACCCAGGGTCTCCCCCCGCCGCCCGATGAGGATCCCCAGATCGTCACCGGTGATATTCAGCACATGAGGTGGCGTACAGCCCTCGTCCGCCAGTTCATAGCCCAGCGTAGATTCCACCGCGGCCTGAATGCCCATCAGCCGCAACAGGTCGCCCAACAGTTCGCGCCCCACCTGCTCAGGGGTCAGCCTGTCTGCGGCCGGCGCCGGTTTGGCGGCAGCCGGTACCGGTTGCGGCGCCGGCTCCTTTTCCCGGACCGGCGGTGGCGTCATAGCCGGGGTCGGCGGTTTGGGCGGAGGTGCGGGTGGAAGCCTGACCAGGAGCCGCACCCGGGCGTTCTCGGCCCCAAAGCCAAAGACCCCTCGGCTGCCCTCGGTGATGATCTCCACATCCACCTGGTCGCGGCGGACCCCCAGCATCATCAGGCCGTTGGCGATGGCCTCTTCGACCGTTTTACCGCTTGCGACGACGCTTCTTCTTTCTTCCTGTCGTGGTTCCACTTTGTGTCCCCTTCTGGCTCACAGCCGGCGTGGATGCGGTCTGTCTGCTGGCCGCCTGCTGAGACGAAGCAGGTCTGGTTCCCCCCCCAAGCAGCCCGCTCAGGCTCATCCCCTGCCAGAATTTCAGCCCTTCCCAACCGGAGATAAAACCCTGGGTGACGATGCCGATGAGATTGGAGATGATGAAATAGAACGACAGGCCGGTAGAAAAGCTGAGGCTGAAAAAGCCGAACATCAGCGGCATCATCAACGTCATGCTCTGATTCATCTGAGCGGCCTGGCTGTCGCCCGTGCTGGTCGGGGTGGTCATCTTGGCCTGCCACCAGGAGGTAAAGGCCACCAGGATGGGCAGCAGGTAGGTCAACCCGCCCAGTTGTTGCGGCGTCAGGCTCAGGTCCATGCCCAGGAAAAAGCGATTCAGGGGGACGGCCAGCCAGATCTTGTCCATGAAGGTATAGATGTTCTGCGACAGGTTGAGCAGTTGCAGGGGCTGGTGGCCCAGCGCCTGAATGATGGACTGATACAACCCGATCCAGATTGGAAACTGGATCAACATCGGCAGGCAGCCCCCCAGGGGATTCACCCCAGCCTCCCGGTAGAGCTTCATCTGCTCCTGGGCCAGCCTCTCCCGATCCTGGGCATATTTCTTTTGCAGCTCTTGCAGTCGGGGTTGTAGCTCCTGCATCTTTTTGGCCGAGCGTTGCTGAGGCAACATCAGCGGCGTCATCAGCCCCCGGATGATGAGGGTGAAAAAGATAATGGCCAGCCAGAACTGGCCCCCCAGCACGCTATAGAGCCATAGCAACGTGTTGAGCATGGGCCGCAGGATAAACACGGTCCAGAGATCCCCAATTCCTAACAACGACCCCTCCTCTTATTCTGTGTCGGGCGCCACGTGATGGTTGTCACTTATTTACAGGAGTTACGCCGTTGACCCGGCAGGCTGACCACCAAGGCACCAAGACACGAAGAATTAAAGAAATCTTTGTGCCTTTGTGTCTTGGTGGTGAAAATGCCATCCATCGCGTAAGTCCTGTTATTTATCTACTGGCCGGCGGGGAGAAGAGCCACTCCTGGACACCGTTTTCCGCGTTGAGCGTCTGCACCTGGCCGTTCATCAGCACGATGTAGAGCCTGTTCCCTGAGACGACCGGCGTGGTCAGGATCTCGGCCTGGGGGATCCCGCTCGGCCACCAGGTCTGCCCCATCCCGTCGGTCACGGCGATGACCCGGCCGGAACGGGTCGCCACGATGATCCGATCCCCGGCCTGGACAGGAGCGGCCCGCAACAGATCCCGTTGGCCGCTGGCCTCTTGGCTGTCGTAGGGATAGGGCGGCAGCACCTCCCCACTGGTCGGATCCAGGGCGTAGAGCCTGCCATCCAGCGAGGTCACATACAACCGGCCATCGGCCAGCAACGCTTCTGACCAGATCCAGTTGCCTGCCTTAAAGTCAAACCCCTCCACCGCCTGGCCAGAGTCGGCATGGATGGCATACAGCCG
>Ga0209162_1003129_pt1 | contig 13641 bp, 13 predicted proteins | sample YNPNPMetaG_FD_187121 | JGI IMG/M metagenome (GOLD analysis project Ga0209162, IMG submission 187121) | Anoxygenic and chlorotrophic microbial mat microbial communities from Yellowstone National Park, USA - YNP NP MetaG (SPAdes) (version 2) ...
ACAAAGGATTTCTGAAAGGCGCAATGAAAATCTTGAATTTCAGCGCACAATTGTTTCAAAAAACTTCGTGCCCCTTTGTGACCGTAAAAATGTTTTTGCAGTGGACTTATTAATGCTATCATACGAATATGATTTCTGCCGAGTCCTTTCTGACCTTCAGCCTGGGCGCCTCCCCGTTCGGAAAAGCCGTATGTGACATCCTGGCGGCTGCCATTGCCGCCGTGGACCCTGTTCAGGCCATCCGTCGGGTCGCGCGCCGAAACGGGAACGATGTGTCGGTCGCCGGCCGGTCCTATCACCTTTCCGCCTTCCGACGGGTGTATGCCCTGGGGGTGGGCAAAGCCTCCCTGGCCATGACCACAGCGCTGACAGAAATTCTGGGAGAAGAGCTGACCGCAGGGCTGGTCATAACCAAACACCTGCCCGCCTCCTTTACCGCGCCTGCGCCTCTGACGGTTTTACCGGGCAACCACCCACTCCCTGGTGACGAGAGTTTGCGCGCTGGTCAGGCGGTTCTGCACTTTGTCTCGGCGCTTGAGGCAGACGATTTGCTCTTCTGCCTTCTCTCGGGAGGGGGATCAGCGCTGATGAGCGCGCCGGTGGACGGAATCACCCTGACTGCCTTGCAGGCTCTGACCGCTGCTCTGCTGACCGCTGGGGCGCGTGTGGATGAAATCAATCTCCTTCGCCGTCACCTTGACCGTCTCAAAGGCGGCGGATTGGTGCGGCTTTCTGGTGGGGCAACGGTGGTCAGTCTCATCCTTTCAGATGTGGTTGGCAACCCCCTGGAGGTCATCGCTTCGGGTCCAACCGCGGCCGATCCTTCCACGCGGGCCGAGGCTTTGTCTGTGCTGACCCGTTATCCGCTACCGGCTGCGCTTGCCTCGACCGTGCAGACGGCACTCGCTTCGGCTCCCGAAACGCTCAAACCGGGGGATCCTCTGTTGGAAAAGGTCCAAAATATCCTGATCGGCAGCAATCTAACCGCTGCCCAGGCTGCGCTGAAGGCGGCCCAAGAGGCCGGGTTTCATCCCTACCTGTGGCGCCTCGATCTGCAAGGGGAGGCGCGCCAGGCGGCGTTTGAACTGGCCACCTTTTTACGTCAGACTTGCCGGACAGGCGACCCGGTTTCCCGTCCGGCTTGCATTGTCGTCGGCGGTGAAACGACGGTCACGGTCAAGGGCAACGGTCGCGGCGGTCGCAATACCGAACTGGCCCTGGCTGCCGTGCCCGAACTGGCCGATTTTCCTGGCGTGATGTTGGTGACGCTTGCAACGGATGGGGAGGATGGCCCCACCGACGCGGCCGGTGCGGTCGTGACTGGCGACACGTTCTGCCGTGCCCGAGCGCTGGGCCTGGACGTGGCCGATTTTCTGGAGCGTAACGATTCGTATTCGTTCTTCGATGCCTTAGGCGATTTGCTCCGTCCCGGCCCGACTGGCACCAATGTCAATGATCTGGCGTTTTTATTTGCGTGGTGAGAAACCAGCATGAACTGTTGACGCTTCGTTCAACCTGGTCTAAACTTATCTCATGTTAGCCCGTGTTTATTCCTGTGCCATTATCGGTCTCGACGGCGTCGTGGTGGAGGTGGAGGTGGATTACACCCAGGGGATGCCGGGGATGACCGTTGTCGGGCTGCCAGATGCCGCGGTTCAGGAGAGCCGCGAGCGGGTTCAGGCAGCAGTGCGAAATGCCGGGGTTCCTTTTCCTCGCCGCCGGCTGGTGGTGAACCTGGCGCCTGCCTCGGTGCGCAAAGAAGGCCCATCCTATGACCTGCCTATCGCTCTGGGCGTTCTCATCTACACTGGCATGCTCTTGCCACAAGCCGTGGAGGGAATGATGGTGGTGGGGGAACTTTCCCTCGATGGCACCGTGCGGCATACGCGCGGGGTCTTGCCGATGGCTGCCACGGCGCGCCAGCACGGCTTCAAGAAGATCGTCGTCCCGGCTGTGGATGCCGCTGAAGCAGCGCTTATCCCCGACCTGGACGTCATTCCTGTTTCATCGCTGGCGCAACTCTATAACCATCTCACCGGGCGGGCAGTCATTCCGCCTTATCAGCGGCAGGAGGTGGCCGAGGCGCCGCTGTTCCCGGCGACCGACTTCAGTGAGATTAAGGGTCAGGAGCACGTCAAGCGCGCGTTGGAAGTGGCCGCGGCAGGGGGGCACAATGTGCTGATGATTGGCCCTCCCGGGGCGGGGAAGACGTTGTTGGCCCGTGCCTTGCCCGGAATTTTGCCCCAGATGTCCATTGAAGAAGCGCTGGACGTGACGCGGATTTATTCGGTGGCCGACCAGTTACCCCCCGAAACGCCGCTCATCCGGCAGCGTCCTTTCCGTGCCCCGCACCACACCATCAGTCATGCCGGGCTGGTGGGTGGCGGCAACTGGCCCCACCCGGGCGAGATTTCTCTTGCCCACCATGGCGTTCTTTTTCTGGATGAATTGCCTGAGTTTGGCACGCGCGTCCTCGAGGTGTTGCGTCAGCCGCTCGAGGATAAGGTGGTCACCATCAGCCGGGCACAGGGTTCATTGACCTTCCCTGCTGATTTTCAACTGGTGGCGGCGATGAATCCCTGTCCCTGTGGTTATTATGGCGATCCGGTGAGACCCTGTACCTGTTCAAACACGATGGTGACGAAGTACCAGAAGCGCATTTCTGGCCCCTTGCTCGACCGGATCGACATCCATATCGAGGTGCCGCGAGTCGAATACGAAAAACTCGCTGATCACCGCGCTGGAGAGTCGAGCGCGGCAGTGCGGGAACGGGTCGAGGCAGCGCGCCGCAGGCAGCGGGTCCGGTTTGGGGCGGGGGGGCCGTCTTGCAATGCCGGCATGCGTCCGGCAGAGGTGCGCAAGTTCTGTGTACTCGATGAACAGAGTCAATCTCTCATGCAGGCAGCCATGAATCAGTTGCAACTTTCGGCGCGGGCCTATCACCGCGTCTTGAAACTGGCCCGGACCATTGCCGACCTGGCTGGGAGCAACTCCATCCAGCCACCGCATCTGGCTGAGGCTCTTCAGTATCGCCCAAGATTGAATCTGCTGTGAGACAGGATGAATAAGGCGCTTTACCATTTTTTGGTGGAGATCCTGGATTTGTTTGTGTGGAAGGGGGATTTGTTGGGTACAGAAAATTTGCCGCGGCATGGGCCGGCAGTCTTTGTCGCCAATCATCTCGATGCACTGGGGCCGATTGCCTGTTTTTGCTCGTTGCCCATGCGCTTGCACGCCTGGGCGATTGGCGACATGATGGATCACGCAAAGGCGGCGGCTTATCTCAATCAGGATTTTACAGAGCGGCAGTTACACCTGAAACCACCCTTCAGCATTTGGTTTTCGCGCCGTTTGAGCCGCATCACTGTCCCCCTGCTCTGGTCTCTGGGCTGCATTCCGGTCTATAAAGGCGACTATGAGCGCCTGCAAGAGACGCTTGCTTTGAGCATGAAAGTCCTGTTGGAGAAGGGATTTTTGCTCATCTTTCCCGAAGAACCGCAGTTGGAGAGAGACGAGAAGACCGGCATTGCGCCGTTTCAGCATACGTTTGCGCGCCTGGGCGAGATGTATTACGCAGAGACCGGCCAACGCCTCTCGTTTTACCCCCTGGCCATTCATCCCAAACGGGTGCTGTGGTTGGGCAAGCCAGTCACGTTCGATCCTCTCAATAAAGCCGGGGCGGAGCGCCAGCGGCTGAAATCTGCTTTAGAGGCAGATGTGCGTCGCATGTACCTGCAGTTGAGCGAAAACGGTGGGGAACTGCAAATTTTAAGACCGGCTCACAAGTGACTTCTCTGCCGCAGGGCGCCTGACCCGCCGCGAGCAGATTGCCGCTTAACAACCCCGCATGATTGACGCGCCTGTGCTAAAATCAACTTACCTGGATTGGTAGCGGAGGACCTATGTCTGAGATGGTAGAAGTGTATGTTGATAGTATTCGCGTTAGCCTTATGTCACCGCAGCGGGTGGTTGTGTTGCGGGAGCGTAATGCGGAACGCTACTTGCCTATCTGGGTAGGCCCTTACGAGGCCGATGCAATTACGGTCGCCTTGCAAGGAATTGAAGTCATCCGTCCCCTGACCCAAGACTTGTTGAAAAACGTCATCACCCTCTTTGGGGGTACAATTTTACGCGTGGAGGTCGTGGCGCTCCGCGAAGATATTTTCTATGGCAACGTGGTGGTCGAACGCGATGGGAAAATTTACGATATTGACTCGCGTCCCTCCGACGCCATTGCTCTGGCGGTGCGTGCTCATGTTCCCATCCTGGTTCACCGCTCAGTCTTAGACGAGGCTGGCATTGTGCCAGAGAAAGACATCCAGGAAGAATCCTCCAGCCAGCCACAGACGCCTGTGGAAAAACCTTCTGCCCCAACCGCCAACGTAGCCGATGATGACACCGGCCGCCTGGATGTATTTGAAGACTTCCTCAAAAGACTCAGCGGAGATGACAATTCCCCAGACTCCTCGAGTTCCTGATCAGAAAGACCAAGATGTCCGATTCTCAGCCGTTTGAAGAAGTACCTGCTGCGCGCGAAGACAACTACACGCCTGCTGCGCCCGTCGTCCCCCACAACCGCGAAGCCGAAGAGGCCGTTGTGGGGGCGGTGCTGATTAACCCCGAAGTCTATTACGACCTGGCGCAGTTCCTGCAACCCGACGATTTCTACATCGTCCGGCATCGCTGGATTTGGGAAGCCTTCCAGCGTCTTCACGAGCGGCGGGTGCCCGTGGACTTTCTGACCGTCACCGAGGAACTGGAACGGGCCAATCAACTGGCCGAGATCGGCGGCCCGGCTTACCTGACGGCGCTCATCAACCAGGTCCCCACTTCGCTGCACGCCGAGGCCTACGGGCGGATGGTAGAAGATGCCGCCATCCGCCGCCGCTTGTTGCATGCTGCCAACCAGGTAGCCACCCTGGCGTACAAGGAAAGCGAATCTATCGAGACGGTGATGCAAGAGGCCGAAAAGTCCATCTTCAATGTCAGTGAACGACGCTTGAAGAAGGACATGCAGCCGATTTCCAGCGTGTTGAGCGAGTATTACGACCGCATTGACGAACTCGCCCGCCGTAGCGATGAAATCTTCGGCGTGCCGACCGGCTTCATTGACCTCGATCGGATGCTGACCGGCATGCAGCCCTCTGACCTGATCATCATCGCTGGTCGCCCGGGACAGGGTAAATCAGGCTTTCTGCTTTCCGTGGCCCGAAACGCCGCCCTGCTCCACAAAAAACATGTGGCCATTTTTTCCCTCGAAATGTCTAACGAGCAAGTTGTCCAACGTTTGCTGGCGCAGGAAACCGGCATTGACAGTCAGCGCTTGCGCAACGGCAAACTCAACGAGGACGAATGGCCGCTGCTGACCCATGCGATTGAAGTCCTCGGCGATACCCACATCTACCTGGACGATACCCCGGCCATCACGCCGCTCACCTTGCGCACCAAATGCCGCCGTCTGCACATGGAATTTGGCCTCGACCTGGTCATTCTGGATTACCTTCAATTGATGGGCGGCGATACGCGCACCGAAAACCGCGTCCAGGAAGTTTCGTACATCTCGCGCAACCTGAAGATCCTGGCGCGCGAACTCAACGTCCCTGTCCTGGCTGCGGCGCAGTTGTCCCGCGCCGTGGAGCAGAGAACCGACAAGCGGCCGGTGCTCTCCGATTTGAGAGAATCGGGCAGCCTCGAGCAGGATGCGGACGTGGTCATGTTCATCTACCGCCCCGACCAGTACGAGAAAGATACGGCCAAACAAAACATCGCCGAAATCATCGTGGCCAAGCACCGCAACGGCCCCACTGGCTCGGTGGAACTCGTTTTCCTCAGTCATCTGGCCAAATTTGCCGACGCTGCCACCCGCGAGATTGACTTGAGCCGCGCCTGATGTCAGGCAGCGCGACCTTTTCGCTTCTCACTCCTCCCCTTTCACTTCTCCCCATGTTCCCTGGCTTTAGCGATTCTGAAACGTTCATCCCGGTTCCCGATACCTTTTTCCGCCGTCTGCTCCAGGAAATTGACGATCTGGAGGAACTCAAAGTCACCCTCTATGCGTTGTGGCAGGCAATGACGCGGGAAGGACCCGTCCTGGTTCTGCGGGAAGGGGATTTCGCCGGTCTCGTTCGGGACCCGCAACCGGCGCTGGACAAAGCCGTTCAGCGCGGGACCCTGATCCGGGTCGCGCGCGAAGCGGCCGTGTACTACTTCCTCAACGCGCCGCGCGGACGCGCCGCCGCGGCCTCCCTCCAGAACGGCCAACTCGATGTCGAGTCCCTGCCTGCCTCCCTCCCCCCGGTGGAGCGCCCGAACATTTTCAAACTCTACGAAGAAAACATCGGCCCCCTCACACCGCTCCTGGCCGACGCCCTCAAAGACGCCGAGCAGACGTATCCGCCGGAATGGGTGGCCGAGGCGATTGAAATTGCCGTCACGCGCAACAAACGCAACTGGCGCTATGTCGAAGCCATTTTGAAACGCTGGAAGGAAGATGGTCATGCCCAAAAGCAAGATAAACGAGACGCTCAAGAAAGTCGCCGCTATTCCGAAGGCGAGTTCGCCGAGTACATCCGGCGTGAGTAACATCACCCTGGGTGACCCCAATTGCCCCCACTGTCATGGCGCGGGCTATGTGCGTTACAACGTGCCCCTGGGCGACCCGCGCTTCGGACGGCTGGAACCGTGTACCTGCCGCGCGGCAGAAATTGCCCAGGCAGCCCGCTCGCGCCTGTTCGAGATGAGCCGCCTCGATCGCCTCAGCCATCTGACGTTCGAGAACTTCGATCCCAAGGGCAACAAAAAAGCCAAGTTCATGCCCCCCCAGGACGTTCACAGCCTGGAAACGGCCAAAGAAGCGGCAGAAAACTTCGCCCATCAGCCGCAAGGCTGGTTGCTGCTGGAGGGCGGTTACGGTTGCGGCAAGACGCACCTGGCGGCAGCCATCGCCAACTACGCCGTTTCGATGGGCACCCCAACGCTGTTCATTACCGTGCCTGACCTGCTCGATTCTTTGCGCTTTGCTTTCAACGATCCCGAAACGACCTTTGAAGCCCGTTTCGAAGAAGTCCGCAACGCCGACCTGCTGGTGCTGGATGATTTCGGCACGCAAAACGCCACGCCGTGGGCGCAGGAAAAACTCTTCCAGATTATCAACTACCGCTACATCAACAAACTGCCGACGGTGATCACGACCAACTTGATGCTGGATGAAATCGAGAGCCGCATCCGCTCGCGCTTGCAAGATGAGGAGTTCGTGCGCCGGGTGGTGATTACCGCGCCTGATTACCGCCGCCCCACCGAGACCAGCAACCCCGGTATCTCCATGCTTTCGCTGCCCGAAGTCAAGGCAATGACCTTTGCTTCATTTGAAACGCGCGAAGACGAGGTCGGCAAAGAGGCTGTTACAACCGTAACGGTTGAGAAACAAGACAAGTTCGGAAACAAATTCAAGGACAAGGAGGTCCAGCGGGTACTGGTCACCCAGGAGGACTTGAAAAGCCTGCATCGTGCTTATCATGCTGCTGTTGCTTTTGCCGAAGAACCTCAGGGATGGCTGGTGCTGCTGGGCGGCTCTTTTTGCGGCAAGACCCATCTGGCTGCGGCCATTGGCAATTATCGCCTCGACCTGGGCGGGCAAGCCATCCTGGTCGAAGTGGCTGACCTGCTCGATTACCTGCGCCAGACTTTCCGCCCTGCTTCGGATGTTTCCTTCGACCGCCGATTCAACGAAATCAAAAACACACCTCTGCTGATTCTGGATGATTTGAAAGAAAGCGGCACCAGTTCCATCTGGGCTGAGGACAAGTTGCATCAGATTCTCAACTACCGCTACTACGCCCACCTGCCGACGGTCATCACTTCTACGCTCAAGCCGGAAGATTTTGCGGTGAATTACCCCGGCTTGTGGAACAAGATTTTAGACGCCACCAACAGCCAGGTGTATGTGATTGACATGCCGCCCTATCGCCGGACATCCAAAGGGCAGAAGGTTCCCAAAAAAGGGAAAAGCAAATAGTTTGACAATGTCATCTTTTCGTATAGTTGTCATTGCGAGGAGCGTTTTTTGCGACGAAGCAATCTCCTTGCAAGCCAGGAGACTGCTTCGCTTTGCTCGCAGTGACAAAATGCGTAGAGTTTATAGAACAAGAGTTTAACTTGACATTGTCAAAATAGCAACAACTCATCTTCTCCCGGAAAAGGAAAGACAAAATCCCTGCTTCCTGTGGCTTTCTCAAGAAAATGTATATGTCACGAAATGTGTTGAAAATGTCACTGCGAGCCGCTCTTTGACGAGCGCGAAGCGTACCCGAAGAGTAAGCAGTCTCCTGCTTGACGGATAAAACTGGTCTTTAGGAGATTGCTTCAGCGGCACAAACCGCCGCTTCGCAATGACATTGCAATTTTGTCGAGCATTCTTGAGAAAGCCATGCCTGCTCCCAACAAAAAGGGCTGTCCTGGATGGGTTTCAGGACAGCCCGGTTGTTTTTCTGGCAACAAATTGCTGCTTACATGTGCTGGATAACGGCGTCGCCGAATTCCGAGCACTTGACTTCTTTCGCATCTTCCATCAGGCGGGCAAAGTCATACGTAACGGTTTTGGCGGCAATGGCGCCTTCCATGCCCTTGATAATGAGATCCGCGGCTTCAGTCCAGCCCATGTAGCGGAACATCATCTCGCCGGAGAGGATGACCGAGCCGGGGTTTACCTTGTCCAGATCGGCGTACTTGGGCGCGGTGCCGTGCGTTGCCTCGAAGATGGCATGACCGCTCTCGTAGTTGATGTTCGCACCGGGGGCGATGCCGATTCCGCCCACCTGGGCTGCCAGCGCGTCCGAGAGATAATCGCCGTTCAGGTTGAGCGTGGCAATCACGTCATAGTCCCGCGGCCGGATGAGGACAAATTGCAGGGTCACATCGGCGATCGAGTCTTTGATGAGCAGTTTCGACTTCCACTTGCCGTCGCCGTGGGTGGGCCACAGAGCCAGGGCCGCTTCCACCTCGGCGCGGATTTCGGCCTGCTTATCGGGAGCCATCATGTCATAGCCCGGATCAATCATGCGCGCGTTGGCCTCGACCGTGAGTTCGGGGTTAGCCTCCTTGTTGGCCAGAATCCACGACTCGCGCTCGGTGACGATCTGGTCGCGGAACTCGCGCTTGGCCAGGGTGTAGCCCCAGTCCTTGAAGGCGCCCTCGGTGAACTTCATGATGTTCCCCTTGTGGACCAGGTTCACGCTTCTCCGCTTGTTCGCCAGGGCCCAGCGAATGGCCGCTCGCACCAGCCGCTCCGTCCCCTCCACCGAGACGGGCTTGATGCCAAAGCCGGCCGTCTCGGGGAAGCGAATCTTGGCAAATTCTTTTGGAAATGCCTCCTGCAGCAGGGCCTTGAATTTGCGGTTTTCTTCGGTGCCATACTGGAACTCGATACCGGTGTAAATATCCTCGGTGTTCTCGCGGAAGATGACCATATCCACGTATTCGGGGTGCTTCACGGGCGAGGGGACGCCGGGGAAGTAACGCACCGGCCGCTGGCAAACGTACAGATCGAGTAATTTGCGCAGGGCCACGTTCAGCGAGCGGATTCCTCCGCCGATGGGGGTGGTGAGCGGTCCTTTTATGCCTACCAGGAATTCCTTGAAGGCCTCTGTCGTCTCGTCGGGCAGCCAGGTGCCAAATAACTTGAACGCCTTTTCGCCGGCGTACACTTCCATCCAGTGGATTTTGCGTTTGCCACCGTAGGCTTTTTCGACGGCTGCATCAAAGACGCGTACCGATGCCCTCCAGATGTCGCGCCCGGTGCCGTCGCCCTCCACGAATGGGATAATCGGATGGTCTGGAACTTCCAGTTTGCCATCCCGGATGGTGATTTTTTCTCCTCCAACAGGAACTTTCACCTTGACGTATGTCATACATCCTCCTTGGGGCTAATTTCATGGTCATTATAATCAATTTGTACCTGATGGATAAGTCCACTGCAAAAACCTTTTTGACCACAAAGGGCACAAAGGAGCACGAAGTTTTCTTCAAACAATTAAGCGCTGAAATTCAAGATTTTGAATTGATCTTTTCGGAAATTCTTTGTGTACTTCGTGTTCTTTGTGTTCAAGACCTTTTTGCAGTAGAGTCACGGCTGCAATTCCTAAAAAATTCCTTTTCCCCAAACCTTGACAGAATCTCCAGCCTGCCTATAATTCCGCCCGATATGTTCACATTCCCTGGAAAACGAAATTTTTTATCCGAGCCGGTTGGTTTAGTTTTCCTATTTGCCCTTTAGAGAGCCGTTATCGGCTCTCTTTTTTTGCCTGTTCACCGCCCGCCTATCCGACGATTCGACTATCCGACTATGAGACTCCCCGGCCTGATTGACCCCCACGTTCATGTGCGCGAACCCGGTCAGACCCACAAAGAAGACTGGGATACCGCCACACAGGCTGCCCTCGCCGGTGGCGTGACCACCATTCTCGCTATGCCCAACACCAAACCGCCCATCTTCGACGAGGCGACCCTGAACCTGGCGCTCGAGGCAGCCCGCACGAAAGCCCACTGCGACTACGCCCAGCACCTCGGCGCCGGCCCTGAGAACGCCGCCGAAGTCGCCCGCCTGGGACCTCGCGCCGCTGGCCTGAAAATGTACCTCGATTCCACCTTTGGCGAATTGCGCCTGAACGACATGACCCTCTGGCTGGAACACTTCCGCCGCTGGCGCGGCCCCGGCCCGATCGTCGTCCACGCCGAGAGCCGCAGCATGGCCGCCGCCCTGACCTTCTCGCAGATGTTCGACCAGCCCATCCACATTGCCCACCTCTCGCTGCGTGAGGAGATTTTGCTCATCAAAGAGGCCAAAGCCCGCGGGGTGAAGGTCACCTGCGAGGTGACGCCGCACCATCTCTTCCTTAGCGCCGAGGACATTCCCGCCATCGCTGACGGGCACCCCGGACGCGGCGAAGTCCGTCCGCGGCTGGCTACCAAAGCCGATGTGGAGGCGCTTTGGGAGAATCTCGCCGTCATTGATTGCTTTGCGACCGATCACGCCCCGCACACCCTGGCCGAAAAAGACGGCGAAAATCCCCCGCCCGGCTTCCCCGGCCTGGAGACGTTGCTCCCGCTGTTGCTGACCGCTGTTCACGAAGGACGGTTGACCGTGGACGACATTATCCAGAAATGTGTACTCAACCCCCGTAAAATTTTTGCCCTGCCTGAACAGCCTGAAACCTGGGTCGAAGTAGACGAAAACGCCCGCTGGGAGATTCGGGCGAGCGAGTTACACTCAAAGTGTGGCTGGACGCCTTTTGAGGGGTGGCCGGCGCGGGGTCGCGTGACGCGGGTCGTCCTGCGCGGGGAGGAGGTGTACCGCGAGGGGCAGGTGCTGGCCGCGCCGGGTTCGGGCCGTCCTCTCCGGCAGGGATGAGCAGGTTTATCGTTCGCTCAGTGCACCGGTGACGTACTTATGCAGAATGCTGGCAATCAACGTCTGGTAGGGAATGCCCTCGCGCAGGGCGCGTCTCTGCAAAGCAAGCAAGTCCCGCTCCGAAATGCGGATGTTGACGCGTCGGTCTTTACGGAACGTGGCCCGCGCATACGCCTGATATTGCGCCGCCTGCTCGCGCACATTTTTTACCGATTGCCATTCCTCGTTTTCGTAGGAGGCCAGCAGTTCAAGTTCATCCGGTTGGAGTTTCAAATCGCTCATGGCGCGTTTCCTTTCAAGTACTTGCGGGTTGCTTTGCGACTGGGAATGATCGTTTTCAAGAACACTTCATTTTCGTTTTCAACAAATGGCACCAGATAAACGTAATCTTCTATTTGCACGACGAAAATTCTTTGCCCTGGGTATTTTTCTGGATTGGGACGTTCGAGAATATCCAGCAAAAAGCCCCATTCAATGGCCAGGGCAATCTCCTCAAAAGAGATTTGCCTTTCATTTTTCAACCAGACGTTCTTCTCGTCATTCCAGGCAAAGAGTTTCACATCAAAATTGTAACCTTTTGTGTGCCTTTTGGCAACAACCTTACGCTACAATCCTTAATCCTCAATCCTCAATCATCAATCGTAACTATTCAGGCTGTCATTGCGAGGGCGTTTTTTGCCCGAAGCAATCTCGTGTTGAACAGGAAAAACCATGCTTTGGGAGACTGCTTCACTCGCAAAAAGCGCTCGTTCGCCGTGACACCCCTGTTTCGAGTGGATGGCTGAATAGTTACCCTCAATCATCAATCCTAAATCCTAACAGGAGTACCCCATGCCCACCCCTTCCCTTTCCCCTCACCTGCCCTTCGGCGAAAACAAAAAAGCCGACTGGTATGGCAAAGACATTCTGTCTGTCAAACAATTTAACCGCGCTGACCTGGAATACGTCTTCGGCGTTGCCCACGAAATGCGCGGCATGGTCGAGCGCATCGGCACCTTCGACCTGCTGAAAGGCAAAATCCTTGCCAACCTGTTCTACGAACCGTCCACCCGCACTTCGTCCAGTTTCACCGCCGCGATGGAACGTCTCGGCGGCAGCGTCATTCCCATCAACGAGGTGCGTTACTCGTCGGTGGCCAAAGGCGAGAGCCTGCCCGATACCGTCCGCACGCTGGAATGCTATGCCGATGTCATCGTCCTGCGCCATCCCGAAACCGGCTCTGCCGAAATTGCCGCCCGCGCCGCCAAAAAGCCCATCATCAACGCCGGCGACGGCATCGGCGAGCACCCCACCCAGGCATTGCTCGACCTGTTCACCATCTTCGAAGAACTCGGCGTTGGCGTGGTAGATGGCCTGACCATCACCATGCTCGGCGACCTGAAATACGGGCGCACGGTTCACTCCCTGGCGCGGCTCCTCTCGCTCTACGATGTTAAAATCAACTACGTCTCGCCCGACATCCTGCGCATGCCGCGCGAAGTGATGGACGAGGTCGCAGCAAAGGGCATTCCCCAGGCCGAATACACCACCCTGGACGAAGTCCTACCCCAAACCGACGTGCTTTACGTCACCCGCGTCCAGAAAGAGCGCTTCGAAGACCCGGCGGAATATGAACAGGTCAAAGGCGCTTATGTCATCACTCCCGAAGTCATGAAAGCGGCCAAACGAGAAATGATCGTCATGCACCCCCTGCCGCGCGTTGGCGAGATTGACCCGGCCTTTGACGACGATCCCCGTGCTGCCTACTTCCGCCAGATGGAATATGGCCTCTACGTCCGCATGGCGCTGCTGGCGATGGTGCTTGGAAAAGCGTAAATGGAATAGAACGCGGAGCACGCGGATTGAACGGATTGTCGCGGGTAAAATAGACCGCGGATGGCGCGGATTGGGCGGATTTCAGCGGATAAATTTATAAAAGATCCGTGCCGATCCGTTTTATCCGTGCCATCCGCGTGCCCTTGTCGCGAATAGACCGCGGATGGCGCGGATTGGGCGGATTTCAGCGGATAAATTTATAAAAGATCCGTGCCGATCCGTTTTATCCGTGCCATCCGCGTGCCCTTGTCGCAAATAGAACGCGGATGAGGCGGATGGGGCGGATTTCCGCGGATAAATTTTATGAAAATCTGTGCCGATCCGTTTTATCCGTGCCATCCGCGTGCCCTTGTCGCAAATAGAACGCGGATGAGGCGGATGGGGCGGATTTCCGCGGATAAATTTTATGAAAATCTGTCCCG
>Ga0209162_1003131_pt1 | contig 13627 bp, 15 predicted proteins | sample YNPNPMetaG_FD_187121 | JGI IMG/M metagenome (GOLD analysis project Ga0209162, IMG submission 187121) | Anoxygenic and chlorotrophic microbial mat microbial communities from Yellowstone National Park, USA - YNP NP MetaG (SPAdes) (version 2) ...
AGGACAACTGGCGCCAGGTGGTGGTCCAACGGCTGCAAACCGTTACCTGGGAGCGCGTCGTGGATGACGTGCGTCCCTTTCTGGAGCCGGGCGTGGACCCGAACGTGCTGAACCGGGAGAACCTGGAACGCTTGCTTGCAATGTAGGACAAATCTCCGATTTGTCCGAGGAGGCCGTGTCCCATGACCATTGCCGACCTGCTGCCCGCCGAAATCCATCTCACCGTCCCGCGCACGGCCTCGCGGCGGCGGGCGGGGGTACGTCTACATACCGCTCGCCTGAGCGACGACGAAATCGCCTTCCGGCACGGCCTGCCGGTGACCACCCTGCCGCGTGGGGGCGAAAATTTTTTCGCCCCCACCTTGATCTGATTCGCTCTGGCGTAGACGAGGAGTGGATTCGTCAGGCGGTTCGTCAGGCATTGGAGCGCGGCCTGGTCAGCGAGACGACGTTACAGGAGGAAGCCCGTCGGCGCGGTGGGCAGATAGCCGTCATCATCCACCAGGCCCTGGCCCTCTTGACCCCGTCTTGAGCGGGCAGGCCAGCGGCGCGTGGAATCCCATTCGCTGGCAGTGGGAGTGAACTCGTGCGCAGAACGCTCTGCCGCGCTGAGGGCAGCGCTGACGTGGTAAATTCTCAAGGAGGTCAACATGGATCCAAACGTAGTGGAACTGGCGCAAAAGATCGCCGCGTTTCTCCTGCCCTTCCTGCCCCATCTGCTCAAAGTGGGCGACAAGGCCGCCGAGGAAGTGGGCAAAAAGATCGGCGGTGAGGGCTGGGAGCGGGCCAAAGCCCTGTGGGGCAAGTTGCGCCACAAGAAGAACGTGGAGCAGGTGGCGCAGACCGTCGCCGCCCTGCCCGATAACCAGGCGCTGCGCGAGGCGTTGCGTGAGGAAATTGCCCGCGCCCTGGCCGAAGACGATTCCCTGGCCCAGGAACTTGCCCGCCTGCTGCCACAATCCGGCCCCGCCGGGCAGACCGTCATCGCCAGCGGCAATCGCTCTGTGGCTATCGGCGGCAGTGTGAGCGGTAGCGTGATCGTCACAGGCGACCGCAACAAAATCAACAAGGGGTAAACAGTTATGGAACTTTCCCCTGAGATCAAACAGGCTTTGGAGCGCTTGCAGGCAGGCATCACCGATACCGCTGACCTGGAAACCCTGCGCCGCGCTTTTCAGGCAGGACAGATTGTTCTGGCCACCGGCGAGCGCGCTGTGGCCGCAGGCGCAGGTATTCAAGATAGCGTCATCGTCACCGGCGACGGCAACGTTGTTGCCGTACTCGAAGGGGCAAACGCAGCTACGCTACGTCATATCACCCCTGATCAAATGCGCATGCACGAGCAGCGCTATCTGGAACTGGTACGCTGGCAATGTGGCACTCTCTACACCGAGGGGGTGGACCAGGTCTCTGCTCCGCTGAGTGACGTTTTCGTGATGCTGGAGGCCGTGGAGACGCTACCCCGGCGAATGCGGGCCGACATCTCACCGCTGACCCGGGAACGTGCTGAGGAGATAGGCCTGGACAGGCGCAACGCTTCCGGCATGGAACGGGAGGCGCAAGAGAAGCAGTTCTGGCCCGAGGCGGAGCCATCGCCGCGTGTGCCCCTCTCCAAAGCCTTGCAGGAACACCGGCATCTGGTGATCCTGGGTGATCCCGGGTCTGGAAAGACAACAACGCTCCAGTTTATAGCCCTTTGCTTTGCTACTGAGGGCTGGGGGCGGGAAAAATTGGGTCTGGACGAGGCGCGGGTGCCGATACGGGTCGAGTTACGAGAGTACAGTGGGTCGGAGCCGCTGGGAGAACTGCTGGTTAGAGCAGTTGCTGCCCTGGGTCAGTTTGAACTCCTCTCAGCGCAGTTATCTCAGGACATTGCCAGATCTCTGCTGGGGAGCTGGATGGCCGAGGGTCGGTTGATTGTGCTCCTTGACGGGTTGGATGAAGTGCCCGAAACACGGCGATCCACCGTGGCGGAAGCCATCACCCGTTTCGCCAGAACCGATGAGGGGCACCGCTGCCGCATCGTCGTCACCGCCCGCACTGCCGGTTACCGGGCGACGCGAGAATTGGGAGAGCCCTTCGGCTGTTACAAAATCCAGCCATTCACCGGCCCGGATGATGCCCTGCCCTATGCAGCGGGCTGGCTGAAAGCCATCGCCAAATTAGAGGAAGAAGAGGCCCAAATCCGGGCACAGGCATTGCTGGAGAAGATGGAACAGCAGAGAGGCCTGCGGCGAGTGATGGGCAATCCTCTGCTCTTAAGGCTGGTGGTGGCCCTTTACCATGAGCGCGGCGAATTGGTGCAAAGTCGCACCGAATTGTACCGTCGCTACGTGGACGAAGTCCTGGAGAAGCGAGAGCAAATACGAGGCACCGAGGATACTCGCTGGAACAACCGGCAAATAGAGAGTGCGCTGGACGCCATAGCCTGGACGCTTCAAACCGAAGGGCAGAAGACGATAGCGGAATTGGCCAAGGCAGTGGAGCGGCAGGTAGAGGGCATAGACAACGGCAAAGCGCTGGTTGGTTACTTGCGAGAGCGACTGGGGTTGCTGACAACCTATGATCATGAAGGACAGGAGGTAGTAGCCTTCCGCCACCTGACCTTTCGCGAGTACTTTGTCGCCCGACGATTGGAGCAGGCATGGCTTGCGGATCAAGAAGGCGCCTGGGATTTTCTCCGTCCCAGGTTGCACCACCCCGACTGGCGGGAGCCGGTATTGCTGCTGGCGGCGACGTTGGATGAGACAGAGGCCACCGAACTGGTGCGATGCATCCTGGATGCCAAAAGCCCCTATGAACAAGAGTTGCATCGAGACCTGCTGCTGGCAGGCGAGTGTCTGTCCAGCGGGGTTCGGGTGGGCGCTGAACTGCGCCATGTTCTGCTGGACCGGTTGCTGCGACTCTACCTCAGGGGTATTGAGAATCCCTGGACGGATCCCGAGAGAACCGCATTCCAGCAGCTTGTAGTCCAACCCATTGAAACCATCCTTGGCTCCCTTGGCGAGGAGGACCGCGCTGAGATCCTGCCCTCTCTGCTGGCAATTGCCAGAGGGGAGGACAGGTCTGTACGCATTACGCTGGGCAAGGTGGCTGCGTACCTGGCACGCAAAACCAGAGAGTTTGTCTATTCGATCCCTTTGTTCTTATACGATCTGGTATATCACCTGGTAAGGCGACCAATCTTACCAATTATCCGCCCAATCATCTTCCCCCCGTATCTAAAATTTATCTCGCCTGCATATCTCAGAGAATTGCAGGCGGAAGCCATAACTTACTGGCGGGGTGTCGCGCTCAAGGCCCTGGGGAACCTGAAGTTTGGGGGGCCTGAAATAACATCCCTGTTGCTGGAGGCTTTGGATAACGTTTCGTTGCGCGGCGTAGCAGCAGAGGCTTTGGGCAAGGTTGGCCCGGGAACCCCCGAAGTCGTGATGGCTCTCGTGGATGCGCAGCGGCAGAGTCGCCATGAATATGGATGGGATTGGACTGTAGAGAGGATTGTAGAGGCTTTGGGAGTACTGGGGCAAAGACACCCCGAGGTGGTTGAATTGTTGTTAGACATTGCAGGAAGCCCAGATCCCGAGTCAGAATTGCCTGATGTCCATTACCCCGTTACCGTGGCGCTCTGCAAAGCAGCGGAGACCAGCCCCCGCGCTATGGCTTTTGTTCTGGAGGGATGGCGGAGGCTTTACGCCACTCAGATACCGCCTGATGGGGCCGTTGTGAAAGTCCTTGATGAGGGGGTCCGCGAGGGGCTGAAGGATGGCAGCAAAGAAATGATCAGGTCGGCTTCACCAGAGGTGATTCAATACCTGCTGGACGCCATTCGGGAGTCCGATGACCCACGGATGCCCGATACCGCCGGAGAGTTCCTGGCCCGCGTGGTGGGCGACACCCCGCTGGTACAATGCAAAGTGGTGGAAAAAGACGGCACCGTCCGCTACAGGACTCGAGACCTGACCGAAGAGGTGTTCGACATCTTCCTGCGGCGACCACCCCATCAGCCCTTCGGCAATGTCGCCCTATCTCTATTGGTCAGGTGGGGACTCAACAGGCCAGAGCTCATTGTCAGGTTAATCAACACCGTTCGAGAAGCCGATGTGGGTATTTTGGCAAGTGTAATTGAAGATCACATTGTCACCATGAGGGTGTGGTTGAAGCGCTTGGGAGTAGATGAGGCGACAAGAAAGAAGTGGGTGATGAATGAGGAGAGGAAACGGGAATTAGAGAACACAATTGCTTTACTGCGACAATCTGCCACCTTGTTGAGAAGCTCCGACAAATCTGTGAGAGACGCCGAATTCAACGGTTGGCTGGCTGATGCTCGGTCCGTGCCAGAAAACGGTAGATACCTTGCTCCTGAATTACTGGCGGCGGTCGTTAGAACAAAACCTCAGATTCTGAACAATGCGTATGGCCTGATGTGTGGATTGCTCTGGGACGCTCATGAGCGAAGCTGGACCAGGCAGCCAACTATCCAGGTGAATCCTTATGTTCTGGCAGCCCTGGCCTGTTTCAGGGGTTGGAACATGATGAGCTATGTTTTTGTCTCACTCACAACTGAAGAAGTACAAGAGGAATTCTCGTCAAAAGTGGATCAGGCGCTCTCAATTCTCCAAAACCCTGGCAGGCAGGCTGTAGAGGTCCTTGCCTCTATCCTCGCTGGCGAGGGGGCTAAACTCGCCAATAATTTAGAGCAAAGGCTCCAATTGGAAGACGAACTATTGCCAGAGGAGATGAAAAGGCTTGATAGTTGGCATGAGGAGAGCAAACCCAGTTTCACCGCGCGCAGTGCGGCCGCGTATGCTCTGGCACAGTTGGCTGGTGACCCTGAAGCACAAGCAATGTTACTCTCCAATCTAAAGCCCCTGCTTTGGCGTCCGCAGCAGGACACTGAGTTCCAGGGGCACCTGATCCGTGCACTGGGATATGTCAGGAACGCCAACTGCGATCTGGTTTCCACGCTGCTTGATATAGCCGCCAGGCACGATGAAGATGTTTATAGGGCCGGGAGCGATGCGCTCAGTCGGTTGCAAAATCCCAGCCCTAAAGCCGTGTCTCTGCTCCTCAAGCGGTACAAAGAGCTGAACGAATGGGGGCGGGCCTGTCTCATCAAAGCTTTGGGCACGTTTTTGGGCATGGTTGAACCGCCCATATCAAAGGCGGTTGAAGAGGTTGTTGAAAAAGTTGTTGATCGGTTGCTGAGCGCTCTCAAGGACAAAGACCAGCATGTGCGATCCGCTGCTGCCAAAGGGTTGGGCAACCTCAGGGAACCGGAGCCAAAGGTCATTGATGCCCTTCTTGCCTGCCTCAGCCATAACCTGGCAGCAGTAGAAGCCATAGGGAGGCTCACAGATCGCATCCCGCTCACTGACAGCCCAGGGGCGCAAGCCCGGCTGGCCAGGATTGCCAGGGCGCTATGGAGGGCCAGGCAGCGAAGTTTGCTGTTGGATGACTATGACCCCATAGTTGACCGTTCAGGCTATGATGTCTTTTGCGAGGCTCTCAACCGGGTCGTTGCCAGGCTCACCGAACTGGAAGTCGCTGCGTTGCCAGCAGACTTACCCTTGCCTGGGAAAAGCGAGGTGCCTGTGGTTACCCGGCTACATCCCATCTCCCCTGGCCTCATTGCTATCGGCGCCATTGTTTCGACCATTCTCGGTTCGGAGGCCCGTAGATGACCCATAACCCTTTTGTTCCCTACCTCAACCGCTACACCACCGCCTCGCCCGACCACCAGGCGGCCTTTGACGAGTTCATCGGCCAGGCACCGCCGCCAGGGGGCGCGCTCCTGGGCTGGCTCGTGGACGCCTTGCGGAAAAAGTAGCCGCTTCCCCTTCGCGAACGGAGGCGCCTGCGGACGCGCTACGCCAACCGGCCGGCGTTGCGCGAGCGTCTGCAACGGGCCCGGCTGCTCTGACGACGGCATTCCGTACACCCGCCCCCAATTTGACACTCCAGCCTTCTTGTGGTACAATATATGCTGATGTCATATAAAAGACGTTAGCATACAGCGAGGAACGCGATGTGTAACGACCACCATGGCGAACACCACGCCGGCCGTTGCCCCAGGACCGCGCGGATGTGGGGCTTTGTGCAACCCTGGCTGCTGTTGCTCCTGGCGCGCAAGCCGGCCCACGGGTACGAACTGATGGAGCAATTGGGCCGCGATGAGGACACCCCGGCCGCCGATCCCGGCCTGCTCTACCGCACGCTGCGCCAGTTCGAGGAAGAGGGCCTGGTCCGCTCTTCCTGGGATACCAGCAGCGCCGGCGCCGCCCGCCGCGTCTACGAACTGACCGACCAGGGCCGGGAATACCTGCACGCCTGGGCCGTCACCATCCGTCGCACCCGCGAGCGGCTGGACCGCTTCCTGGCAGAATACGAGTCCCACTTTTCCGTGTAACTGCTCAGGTCTAACGAAACTCTAACCTTGTATCTACCACGACAATGTCAAGTTTCGGGCTCTGACCTCTCCTAACCCCTCCCGCACCCTCCCCTTCCCTCTCCGCACCGGAGAGGGAAGGGGAGGGCCGGGGTGGGGATGGGTGAGGTCAACCCGGCAAGGCAAACTCAACATTCTCGGCGGTCACAGACCGCCGAGGAGCACGAATTTCCATCTACTGAGTCTGATGGCTTTTTACCACCAAGGACACCAAGGACACAAAGAAAACGAATAAAAGCCGCATGGTGCCCTTGGTGTCCTTTGTGACTTGGGGGTTTTCAGACAAACTCTGAGAGGAGGGAAGGACAATGTGTCACGAACATCCCGGCCATCACGGCCACGCGGAGGGAAGGAGGATGTGTCACGAACATCCCGGCCGGCACGGCCATGCGGGGGGATGCTGTTGCGAGGGCGGGGGTTGGGGGCCTGACTTCCCCTTCCGCCGCCGCTTCCCCACGCGGGCAGAGCGCATCGCCCGGCTGGAGGAGTACCTGCAAGAGTTGCAGGCCGAGGTCCAGGCCGTGCAGGAGCGCCTCGCCGAAATGAAAGCGGCCGGGTAAGCCAGGCGGCAAGGCCCAGAAGAGGCCCGGGTGCCCGATCATCCGCAATCCCGCAACCTGTTCGAGGTCGCCGGCCTGTTCCTGAAGCTGGGCACGATCAGCTTCGGCGGGCCGGCGGCCCACATCGCCCTCATGGAGCAGGAGACGGTCTCCCGCCGCCGCTGGCTGAGCCGCGAGCACTTTCTCGACCTGCTGGCCGCCACCAACCTGGTGCCCGGCCCCAATGCCGTGGAGATGGCCAGCCACATCGGCTTCCTCCACGCCGGCTGGCCGGGCCTGCTGGCCGGTGGAGTTTCCTTCATCCTCCCGGCCTTCTTCATCAGCCTGGCCCTGGCCTGGGCCTACGTTCGCTTCGGCACCCTGCCCCAGGTGACGGCGCTCTTCTACGGCATCAACCCGGCGGTGATGGCCATCATCCTGACGGCCACCTACCGCCTGGGGCGGACGGCGCTGCGGGACTGGCGGGCCATCGCCCTGGCCGTGGCCTGTCTGGCAGCCGCCCTCCTGGGCATCAGCGAAGTGGTGCTGCTCCTGGCGGCGGGGGTCGTGGGCGTCCTGCTCTACGCGCCGCCCCGTCTGCCCACCCGGTTGCAGGGGGCGATATTCGGCCTCCCGGCCGGCCTGTCTGCCCTGCTCCTGCCTGGGTCGGACGACCGTCTGCTCCGTCTGGGGCTCTTCTTCCTCAAGGTGGGTTCGCTCCTCTTCGGCAGCGGCATGGTGCTGTTCGCCTTCATCCAGCGGGATGTGGTGGACCGTTACGGCTGGCTGACCCAGCAGCAGTTGTTGGATGCCATCGCCGTGGGCCAGATGACGCCGGGGCCGGTGCTCTCCTCGGCCACCTTCATCGGCTACCTGGTGGCCGGCTGGCCCGGGGCGGTGGTCTCCACGCTGGCCGTCTTTGCGCCCTCGTTCGTCATCGTGGCCCTGGTGGGGCCGTGGATCCCCCGCCTGCGCCGTTGGGCGGCGGCCCAGGCTTTCCTGCGCGGGGTGAACGCCGCCGTGGTGGCCCTGATCCTGGCGGTGGCGCTGGCGCTGTTTCGCCCGGCCGTGGTGGACGTCTGGACGGCGGCCATCCTGCTGGCCGGCCTGGTCGCCCTGCTCCGTTTCCGCGCCGATACCATGTGGCTGGTGCTGGGAGGGGCGGTCTGCGGACTGATCCACTATCTGGTCGTCCAGATGGTCTGAGGCTTGTAGGAGCGTGTTCATCCCCCTGGCCGAGATGGCGCCGGCCGCCCGCGCCGTGGCTTACATCTCGCCGCTGACCTACGCTCAGGACCTGATGAACCACGCCGTGCTGGGGATGGGGACGCTCAGCTCCTGGCTGGACCTTGCCCTGCTTCTGGCCTGTGGCTTGCTGTTCATGGTGCCGCCCGTGCTCATGCACCGGCGGGCGCGACGGCTGGGGTACTGAGCACGCGGGATCCCGGACTTCCCCTTGCCAGTTCTGCTGTGCCGTGTTATAGTAACTCGTCGCTGGGACGCAGAACCTTGAATTCTTCTGCGTTCTCCACGACCGTGCGGTAGAATTTGGGCAAGGCCTTATCCAGGAGTCTCGTATGGCTCTCTCCCGTCTCTTCAAGATCGAGCAGCCCATTCGCCGGGCCTTCACCTGGGGTGATGGCCTCGTCTTGATCGGCGTGGCCGTCCTGATCTATGCTGGCGTGCGCCTGGCGTTGGGCGCCCCGGCAATGGTGGAAGGGCCGGTCATCTCCCTCTCGCCCCGCGCCCTGCCCCGCTACGCCCTCTTCTCCGTGGCCCGTATGGCGGCAGCCTACGCGCTGTCTATGCTGTTCACCCTGGCCTACGGCTACCTGGCCGCTTACAACCGCCGCGCCGAGCAGGTGTTGATGCCGCTGCTTGATGTGCTGCAGAGCGTGCCCATCCTCTCCTTCCTGCCGGTCGTCCTGCTCAGCTTCAGCGCCATCCTGCCCGAGAACGTGGCGGCGGAACTGGCCTCGGTCGTGCTCATCTTCACCAGCCAGGCCTGGAACCTGACCTTTGCCTGGTATCAATCGCTGACCACCATCCCGACAGAGTTGCGCGAAGCCAGCGCGACATTTCGCTTCAACGGCTGGTTGCGTTTCAAGACCCTGGAACTGCCCTTCGGCGCCATCAGTCTGCTGTGGAACAGCATGATGAGTTGGGCCGGCGGCTGGTTCTTCCTGATGGCCGCCGAGATCTTCACCGTCGGCCAGCGCGACTTTCGCCTGCCGGGGTTGGGCGCCTACCTCCAGGAAGCAGCTAATCAGGGCGACCTGCCGGCCATCCTCTACGGCCTGGGCGCCCTGATCCTGGTCATCGTGGCCCTCGACCAACTGCTCTGGCGGCCGCTGTTGGCCTGGGCCGACCGCTTCAAGCTAGAGATGGTCGAGAGCGACAACCCGCCCACCTCGTGGTTCTACGACCTGCTGCGCGGCTCGCGCCTGATTGACCGGGTGTCCCGTTCGCTCTGGCGGCCGCTGGCCGAACGCGTGGACGCCTGGTTGCTGCGCCGCTTCCCCATGTCCGACAAGCGAGAGCCCGCCGGTAATGGCCGTCCCTGGGCTCTGTACCTGTTGGCCGCCATGGTGGGCCTGGTTCTGGTCTACGGCGCCTATCGTGCTGGCGGGATGCTGCTGCACGTGCCGTTGGCTCAGTGGCAGGAGATCGGCCTGGGCGTCCTGGCCACCCTGCTGCGCGTCTCGGCGGCGCTGGCCATCGCCCTGGCCTGGACCGTGCCGGTGGGTGTGGCCATTGGCACCAACCCCCGCCTGGCTACCTGGCTGCAACCGGTGGTGCAGGTCACCGCCTCCGTGCCGGCCACGGCCCTCTTCCCGGTCTTTCTCCTCCTGATGGTCGGTCTGGCCGGAGGCCTCAACCTGGCCGCCGTGCTGTTGATGCTGATGGGCACTCAGTGGTATCTCCTGTTCAACATCATCGCCGGGGCGTCGGCCATCCCTCAGGATTTGAAATACACCACCGCGCTGCTGCAATTGAGCCGCTGGGAGCGCTGGCGCACGCTGGTCCTGCCGGCTCTGTTCCCCTACATCATCACCGGCGCCATCACCGCCAGCGGCGGGGCCTGGAACGCCAGCATCGTCGCCGAGCATGTCGAGTTCGGTGGGCGCACGCTGCACACGACAAGGATCGGTGCGTTGATCGCCCAGGCCACCGCAAGCGGCGATTATCCCCTTCTCCTGGCTGCCACCCTGGCGATGATCCTCACCGTGGTCGTCATCAACCGCCTGGTATGGCGTCGGCTCTACCGCCTGGCCGAAGAACGCTACCGTATGGAGTGAGCCATGTCAACAAACGGTTGTCTCCTGGAATTGCAGCACATCAGCCAGATATATCGCAGCGGTGAACGCAAGTTCACCGCCGTGCAGGACGTGAATCTTACCCTCAGCGAGGGTGAGTTCGTCTGTCTTCTGGGGCCATCGGGCTGCGGCAAGAGCACCCTGCTGCGCATCATCACCGGCCTGCAACCGCCCAGTGAGGGACGGGTCCTGTACCGGGGGCAGCCGTTGCGCGGCGTCAATCCCCAGGCGACCATTGTCTTCCAGACCTTCGCCCTCTTCCCCTGGCTGACCGTGCTGGACAATGTCGAGGTGGCGCTCAAGGCGCGCAACGTGCCGCCCAAACTGCGCACGGCCCGCGCCCTCGACCTGCTGGATCGGGTTGGGCTGGACGGCTTCGAAATGGCCTATCCGCGCGAACTGTCCGGCGGCATGCGCCAGAAGGTCGGTTTTGCCCGCGCCATGGCCGTGGAACCCGAACTCCTATGCCTGGATGAGCCGTTCTCCGCCCTGGATGTGCTCAGCGCCGAGGCGCTGCGCGGCGAACTGCTGGAACTGTGGACGGGCGGCAAGATTCCCACCAAGGCGATCCTGATGGTCACCCACAACATCGAGGAGGCCGTCTTTGTGGCCGATCGCATCGTGCTGATGGAAAAAGAACCCGGCCGGATCGTGACGGAGGTGACGGTCGGACTACCACATCCCCGTCAGCGCAAATCGCCAGCCTTTCTGGACATGGTGGATCAGATTTATGCCGCGCTGGCCGGGCAGACGCAGCCGGAACACATGGAACTGGGCGTGGCCCCTGGTGAAACGGGACACATCCGTTCGTTGCCGCATATCACGATCAACGATCTGGCCGGCCTCCTGGAACATCTGGCCGAGGCTCCCGGTCACCGCCACGACATCTACCGGCTGGCCGAGGAACTGCGGGCGGACTCCGATCATCTGTTGCGCCTGACCGAGGTTGCCGAGTTGTTGGGCTTTGCGACCATCGGCCAGGGTGACATCGCCCTGACGCCCCTGGGAGAGACCTTCGCCGAGGCCAGCATCCTGGCGCGCAAGGAGATCTTTGCCACACGTATCCGACGGGTGCCCATTTTCAGGTGGCTACTGGCCTTGCTCGGTTCGGCCCCTGGGCAACGCCTGAAGAGGGAGGTCATTCAGACGGCGCTGGAACTGGAGTTTCCACCCGACGAGGCGGACAGGCAGATCGAGATCGCCGTCAATTGGGGACGCTATGCCGAACTGCTGGCCTATGACGATGTTGATGAGGTGATTTTCCTCGAACCGGCCGGTAGCGCGGGCGGGATTTCCTGATCCACTCTGATCTCCCACCATCTGAAGGTGCTTCGCCAGGCCGGGCTGATCTATGCCGCACGCGACCCCCTGGATGCCCGATGGGTGCAGTATTCGGTGGACGAAAAAGCGCTGGCGGAACTGCGGGTCTGGCTGATGGCATTCCTGGACCCGACGCGGATCAAGCCTCGCCTGCCAGAATGCGGACCGCGCATCGCCGCCGGGCGGCGACGTTGGGCAGGTCAGGCCGGAAATTCCGCTGCCGACGCCGAGGCCACCGTTGAAACAAGGTCGCCGGCGAACCGCCCGATCGAGGCTGCCCAACAGGAGGAAAGGTGACCGCAACCGAATCTCGACCCCCACGCCACATCTGGCTGACCCTGGAGGAGCCGGAGATCATCGAACTGAAGCAGGTGGTGCTCGACCGCGACGTGGAGGGGGCCGCCGCCTTCTTCCGGCGCGTGGTGGCGCCCCGTGTGCGCCAGGCCGCCCGCCAGCGAGGTATTCCGTTGGAGGAATGTGCAGGCCGGATCACAATTGTGCAGGCCGGATCATAATACGGCCTCGCGGCGGGTTGTGACCCGCCTCGCGCCTTTTTTCTATCGTGCAGGCCGGATCACAATCCGGCCTCGCGGGTGCAGGCCGGATCACAATCCGGCCTCGCGGCGGCGGGTTGTGACCCGTCCGGCACTGGTTTGAACTTATGTGTTGTACCTCTTGGGGAGAGTCCTCTTCCCTGGAGGTGTCCAAATGAACAAGCGCTACATTGTCCGGCTGAGTGAGGAGGAACGAGAAACTTTGCAGAAGATCATTTCCACCGGCGAGGCGCTAGCATACAAGATACGATGCCAACATTCTGCTGAAAGTGGATGCCGACGGCCCAAACTGGACAGATGAAGCAGTAGCCAATGCGTTCGGCTGTCATCCTGACACCGTCGCCAATATCCGTCAGCGCTTTGCGGAACATGGTCTGGAAGCGGCGCTGGCACGCCGGAAGCGCAAGTATCAGCCTCGCCTGGTGGATGGGGAGATAGAAGCCCAGATTATTGTCCTCCGTTGCAGTTCTCCGCCGGAGGGGCACGCAGCCTGGACCTTACGCCTCCTGGCAGATAAACTGGTGAAGTTAGAAATTGTCCCTTCCATCTCTCACGAGACCGTGCGACAGGTTCTAAACCTAACCTAACTTTTGTGCAACTGGCGACCGAATCGTGAAAAACGGCCTCGAATCGCAAGATTTTGCACATTACCAACTGAACCCAGAAACGGATATTCTTATTGCCACTCCAAACATCAAGGATGGTGGCAATGAGCGAAGAAAACCTGTCCGGACAAGAGACCCAGCACGCCTTTCTGGTGGCTTGGGGGTGGTTTGCCCAACATATAGGTCTGATTCAGGCCATCCACAACGTTCCTTTGCGCCAGAAGACATACAAACACAGTCCACACACCAAAATCCTGGAATTCCTGGTGGCTCTCCTGGGTGGCCTTCCCTATCTCCAGGACATCAGCCGGGCGGCTCATCCCCTCGACCAGGATCAGGCCGTTGCGCAGGCCTGGCAGCAACCCGCCTGGGCGGACTACTCCGGTGTCAGCCGCACGCTAAGCACCTTGAGCATGGAAGAAGTTCAGGAACTGGTGCGGGCTGTCGAGCAGGTGGAGCAGCCTCTGATTGACGCTGAACTCGCCTGGCTGCGCCAGCAAGGGGAGCGCATCTCTATGACGGCGACCTGACCGGCTTGCCGGTCTCGCCCGGCAGTCGTACCTACCCCAATGCCGCCTTCGGCTATATGGACGATGAAATCCGCCTGGGGTATCAGGCGGCCGTGGTCAGCCTGCAAAGCCCCACCTAAGCGTTCGAACAAACCTGAAGCTCACCGAGCAGCGACTCACCACCCAAACCGAGGCCGTCCGCCAGGCACAGAAACGGCTCGAAGTGGCCTGTCAGCAGAGAGACGAGCGGCAGAGGCGCCTTGCCGAGCTGGAGGCGCTGTACCATCAACGGCAGCGCCGTGAGCGTCCTAACAGTCAGCTGAGCCAGGCGCGCCAGC
>Ga0209162_1003133_pt1 | contig 13626 bp, 9 predicted proteins | sample YNPNPMetaG_FD_187121 | JGI IMG/M metagenome (GOLD analysis project Ga0209162, IMG submission 187121) | Anoxygenic and chlorotrophic microbial mat microbial communities from Yellowstone National Park, USA - YNP NP MetaG (SPAdes) (version 2) ...
TGCTCTCGCTCATCCTGAAGGAGCTGGGCAACGACGGCGTCTCAACGGTCTTCATCATCCGCAAGGAGCGGGTCGGAGGCGACCTGGCCAAAGACAAATACGGAACCATTTATCATCTTTCCGAGGTGGGCGAGCCGGTCCCGGTGGAGGGCCCGGTGCAGAGCCTGGCCGATCTCGCCAGGCTCTCCTTCGAGCCGGACCCGGCCGACTATGCCATGCTGCAGTACCTCGTGCACACGATGGGAAGGGACGTGGCCCACTTCTTCGCGATCCCGGACCTCTTCCGCCTCTCTTGGCAGCTTCGGGGGGGCATGGACCGGCTCCTGCTGGACTACATGCGAAACCGGGAACTCGTCCTCGCCCTGGCCAGGGTGACGACCGACTTTTGCAAGGCCGCCCTCGGGATGGCCCGGGACTACGGGGCCGACGTGATCATCCTGGAAGGAGACCTTGCCTTCAACACGAGCACCCTGATGAGCCCGGACCAGTACAGGCGGTTCATCAAGCCCTATCACGCGGAGATCATCTCCTACTGTCACGAGAAGGGGATGAAGGTGGTTAAGCATTCCGATGGCAATCTCTGGCCCATCTTGGACGACCTGGTCGAAGTGGGATTCGACGGAATCCACCCGATCCAACCGCAGTGCATGGACATCCGGGAGGTGAAGGAGCATCTGAAGGGCAGGTCGGCCGTGGTGGGCAACATCGACTGCAGCTTCCTTTTGCCCTTCGGCACGACCGAGGAGGTGGACAAATCGGTCCGCGAGACGATCCGGGTCGCTGCTCCGGGCGGCGGCTACATCATCAGCTCCTCGAACTCCATCCACCCGGGCTGCAAGCCGGAGAACTACATCGCGATGGTCAAGGCAGCCAGAAAGTACGGCGCCTATCCGATCCAGTTGTGATCCAAGGACATGACAAACAGGGGGGAACGCGGGCATGAACGAGCTGATGACCCATTTGAGAGAAACGCTCCTGGCCGGAGACCTCGAGCGGATCCGGCAACTGACTGAAGAGGCCCTGAACAGCGGTTCGACCCCGCAGGAGATCCTTGAACAGGGCCTCCGGCCGGCCATGGAGGCCTTGGGAGACCGGTTCTCCCGGGGGGAGGCCTTCCTGCCCGAACTCCTGATGGCGGCCGAGACGATGAAGGCCAGCATGGAGGTCCTGCAGCCGGCCATCGTCCGCACGGGACTCACGCCAAGGGCGACCCTTCTACTCGGAACCGTGCAGGGAGACATTCACGACATCGGAAAGAACCTGGTGAAGATGATGTTCGAGGGGGCGGGCTACAAGGTAATCGACTTGGACATCAACGTGAAGGCGGAGAAATTTCTGGAGGCCTACCGTCGGGAGAAGCCCGATCTGGTGGGCCTTTCCGCCCTGCTCACCACCACGATCGGCGAGATGGAGAAGGTGATCCGGTTGGTCCGGGGGTATGACCCCAAGGCGAAGTTCATTGTGGGGGGAGCGCCGGTCACCCAGGCCTTTGCCGACAGGGTGGGTGCCAACGGGTACGCGCCGGATGCGGGCGAGGCGGTGAAGGTGGGCAATCGCATCATCGGCCTGTCCTGAGGGGACAGTCGGAAAACGGACGTCCGACAGGAGCGACGCTGAGGTAGGAAAACCAGGCGCCGTGGCGCATATAGCCCAGAGCCCGCAGGAGCCTGACAAAAGCCCTAGACAGATTGCTTCCTTTACTCCCTCTGTGCGGGCTACTGCATCTTATTTGAATAAGGCGTTTCTCTTGAACCGGCCCCGATTTGCGTGCAGGGCCCCCTCGGATCGCTCGTGCAGCCCATGCTCCGAAGTGCAATCCTTTTCTTTTTCTTCTCGCTTCTTGCCTTGGCTGGCTGCGGAACGAACGGGTGCGGCGGCCCGGGCGAGGCAGAAACGCCTGAGGTCCCGCGGCCGTATACGCCCTGCTGCGGAGCGCAGCCTGCGCCGGGTTCCCTTTCGGACCCTGGACTTCCCTCGGAAGGGCCTGGGCCGTTCCGGTTTGTGAAGACCCAGAAGACGTATGAAGACACGGAGCGGTCCCGGTCGATCCTGACGGACGTTTTCCTTCCTTCGGAGGACGGCCTTTCTCCGTCTGATAGCGGCGGCCCCTATCCGCTGGTCGTCGTGGTGCACGGCTTCAGCGGTTCCAAAGATCTCATGACGAGCTACGGCGAGCGGCTGGCCACGTGGGGGTATGTGGCGCTCGTTCCCACGTTGCCCTGTTCGAGCTTCCTGGATGTGTTTTGCCTGAGCCATACGGAGTCCGCCCGGGACGTGCTGTTTCTGTTGAACTCCGTCTGCTGTGAAACAGGTGAGGAAAGCTCGATTTTTTTCGGCCTTGTGGACCGCTCCCGTCTTGGGTGTCTCGGCCATTCTCTGGGTGGGAAACTTTGCGCCCTGGCAGCGCTCATGGACGGCTCGATTCGGGCCGTAGCCGGCCTCGATCCGGTCGACGGCGCGGACCCTGCGGGCCTGCTGGAAGGAGACCCGGATTTTCCCGATCTTGCACCGGCCCTCTTGCCCGATCTCAAGATTCCGACCCTGTACCTGGGGGGCACGGAGCCGGATTCGATTTTGGGGCTGGAATGCGCTCCGAGGAGCCAAAACTTCCACGCCTTCTGGCTCGCTTCGCCGTCTCCGGCGGTCGAGATCGAGGTTCAGGGCGCGGACCACACCGACTTTGTGGACCAGTCCTTTCTGTTTCGGCTTCTCGATCCTTGCAGCACGGGCACGGCCGACGAAAAAGTGGTCAAAGACCTGGCCCGCAAGTACGCGGTTGCGTTTTTTCAGGACAGGCTGCGAGGCTGGGAACGCTTTCGGTCGGATTATGCAGGCTCGGGTGTGGAGGCGGATGCGGCTCTGGGGCGGGTCGCCTGGCAGGCGAAGTGAATGCCCTTTAAGAGGTCAGGATCTCTCCTGGATTGCTTTGATGGAACCTCAAGCCACCTCAGCCGCCAGAAGCCTCGGCCAGAAGCGAGATCGGATGGGCGACCCGGATGCCTTCGAGCCGGGTGCGCAAAAAGGAACGGCAGGCCGGGCACTGGGTGAGAACCGTTCGGGCGCCGGTCGCCCGGATGTCCGCGATCTTCCGGGCGCGAAGGGCCGATGCGAGCTCCTTGAACTCCAGGAAGAAAAGACCTCCCGCCCCGCAGCAGCTTTCGGGGTATTCCATCTCGATCCGCTCGGCTTCCGGGATTTCCCCAAGAAGGTTTCGGGGCGCCTCGTCTAGCGTGGGCGTCCAGCCGCGGTGGCAAGGCAGATGGTAGGTCCATTTCGCGGCCACGGGGGAAGGAGCCGAGACAAGACCGAGGTTCGCCAGATAATCCGTAACTTCCCAAATCTTGGCGGCCAGTGCCAGGGCCTGCGGCTTCAGGGGATCGTCCTCGGGCAGGAGAAGGGCCGCCTTGGTTTTGAGCATCATGCCGCAGGACGTGCAGTCCGTGACCACGGCGTCGGCTTCGCAGGCGGACAAGACCGAAACGTTTCGGCGCACGACCTCCTGGGCGAGAGCCAAATCGCCCTCAGCCAGGGCGGGCAGGCCGCAGCAGACCTGCCCTTGCGGGATGAGCACTTTGACTCCGTTCGCAGTGAGCGCCTTGATGACCGCCTCGCCGGTATCCGGGTAAAGGGTGTTTGTGGCGCATCCCACAAAGTAAACCGCCTTGGCCCGCATCTTGCCAGAGGCGTGAATCCTGTCCCGGAGCCTTTTTTCGAACGGTTCGGGGGAGGGAGGCGGGAGTTCTTCCGGAAGCCAGCCCGCTTTGTGGGCGATCCGACCTGCCCTTGCGAGGAGACCCTTGGAGCCCCGATCCCTCATGAACTTCTTGAGAAGGGCCCTTCGGACCGCATTGTGCTTCTTCCCGCCGTAAAGCCTGGAGCGGGCCGCCGCAACGATTTCGTCCGCCCGCACGCCGGCCGGGCACGTCCTGGCGCAACTTCCGCACAGAAGACAACGGTCCAGCACTTCACGGAAACGCCGACCTGGGGCCAGGGCTTTGTCGAGGAGCGCCTCCCGGATGAGATCCACCCGGGCCCGGGCCAGGTGCGTCTGGAGCTGGTCCTCCTGGTAAACCGGGCAGGTGGCCTGGCAGAGGCCGCAGTGGGAGCATTTCACCATCATGTCGCGGTAAGTGCCGAGGTCGAGCATTCGGATTTACCTCCCGTCGAGCCATAGCTTGCCCGGGTTCAGGATGCCCTTGGGGTCGAGGGCCTTCTTGATGCGCTTGAGAAGCTCCATCTGGGTCGGGCCGAGCTGCAGGGCGAGGAACTCGGCCTTGTGGAATCCGATCCCGTGCTCACCCGAGACGGTTCCGCCCAGGGAAAGGCCGAGCCGCACCACCTTTTCGATCGTGGCCCGGGCTTCGGTTTCGGCCGCGTCGCTGACCTCCGGGTACAGGATCGTGGGGTGCATGTTGCCGTCTCCCGCATGGCCGCCGATTCCCAAAACCACCTTGGTCAGGGTCGCCGACAGGGCCTGAATCCCCCGCACGAACTCCGGGATCCGGTCCCGGGGCACGGCCACGTCTTCGTTGACCGCCTTTTTCATGACCGTAAGGAGCATGGCGCCCAGGTTGGAGCGGGCTGTCCAGTAGCTTTGGGCCTCTTTTTCATCCTCGATGACGCGGATGTCGAGCACGGCCATGCGGCGGCAAATCCCGAGAACGTGACCAGCCTGGGATGCAATCTGATCCGGCGTGCCGTCCAGATCCATGAGCAGATAGGCCTGGCCCTGGGTGGTCAGAGGCGGCCGGATGTACTGGTTCATGGCCACGACCGCCATCTGGGGGATGAACTCGATCATGGCCGGCAGGGTGCCGCCGGCGAGGATTTCGGTCACGGTATCCCCGGCCTGCTCGATGGTTTCGCACGCCACGACCACGGTGCGGTGGGCGGGCGGCAGGGGGAGGAGCCTCAGGCGGATCTTGGTGATCACGCCCAATGTACCCTCGGAGCCGGAGAAAAGGTGCACGAGGTCGTATCCGGCGCTGCTCCGGACCACGTCGCCGCCCGGCTCGATCACGGACCCGTCCGCCAGCACCACCTCGAGCCCCAAAACGTAGTCTCCGGTGGCGCCGTATTTTACGCCGTGGGGGCCGCAGGCGCGGGTGGCCACGTTTCCTCCCAGGGTGCAGACCGTCATGCTTTGCGGGTTGGGCGGGTAGAAAAGGCCGAGCTTCTTCACGGCCCTGTGGAAATCCGCGAGCACCACGCCCGCCTCCACCCGGGCCGAAAGGTTCCTTCGGTTGATTTCCAGGACCTGCCGCATTCGCTTCATGTCCAGGACGATCCCGCCTTTGAGCGGGGTCGCTCCGCCCGAAAGGCCTGTGCCGGCGCCCCTGGGCGTCACAGGGATCGTGCGGCCGAAGGCGTAGCGGAGCACCTTCGAGACTTCCTCGGTCGTCTCGGGAAGGACTACGGCGTCGGGTTTTCCCCTCCGGACGTAGTAGGTGGCGTCCGCGGCGTAAGCGCGCAGATCCTCGGGATCGGTTCTGACCCTCTCCTCGGGCACGAGACGGCGGAGATCTTTTTCGAGGCCCTTCATGCCGGCTTCTCCTGCTGCTGCGGAAGCAGGGTGTGCTCTTGCGCGAACCAAAGGGCGGAACGGCCGAGGTCGATGAATCGCTTTTCATCTTCAAGGAGCTCCTCGGATGCCCGGACTCCTTCGGCCGTAGCGAAGGCCGCTTCAAGGTCTTCGATGCGATTCCACCAGACCTCGACGAGACCGTCGTAGGGCTCTCCTCCGCCCCGGCTTTGGCGCAACAGATCGTCGAAAGGGGTCTCAAGGGTGTGGCTTTGCACGTATCGTTTTGCGCCAAGAAGGGGCAGAAGCCTTTGGGCCAGAGGCCCGTGTTTTTCCAGCCAGTACCGCTGGAATTCCTGGCGGGTGAGATGGGGAAGTCTGCGAACCACGAAAAGGAGCTTCACCATGGCGAGTTCCCTCCTGTTTTGGCTCAGAATGGGGCGCGTGCAGCGATCCTACCCGAAAATCCTTTTGGGAGAAAGTCGTGCTGACCAGGGGCACAAATTTTGGGTCGCACGGGGAGGAAAAATCGGATATAAAATTTACGCACGTGGCTCAAGAGCCAACCCAAAAGAGCCTACGGAAAAGACGGAGGGCTTGCCATGAACATTGCCGGAATCAAAACCCTTTGGCGTCGTATCCCGATTGAGGTCCTCGATTGGGCCATCCAGGTCCCCTGGCTTCGGCGTGCTGCGCTCCGCAGAGGGCTCGAAGAACTCTTTCGGTTCTTCATAACGGACAATGAGGAGAACCGTCCCTTGAAGATCCAAGAGATGCGGTATGTTTGCGTCTCGAACTTGTTGCAATCCATCGAAAAGGCCCTCTCCGACGGTCGCATTGGTGCCTCTGCCCGAAAGTCGATTCTTGAGAATTTCGTCGGCCGAGTGATCCTGACCGAGAATGGGCCCGTCTCGGCTTTCCGGGAGCGTTACGGCCGCGAGCCCCCGAGCCTGATTACGATTAGTCCGACCAAGAAGTGCAACTTGCGGTGCAAGGGGTGCTATGCGGCCAGCTCGGCCGGCAATCTCGAATCGCTCGCGTATCCGGTGCTGAAGCGCGCGATTCGGGAAAAGACCGAAGGATGGGGTTCCCATTTCACGGTCATCTCCGGAGGGGAGCCCCTGATGTACGTGAGCGAAGGGAAGGACCTGTTCGACCTGCTGGCCGAGAACCAGGACAACTACTTCATGATGTACACGAACGGCACCCTGATCACGCGGGAAGTGGCGGAGCGCATGGCGGACCTCGGCAACGTTACGCCGGCCATATCGGTCGAAGGCTGGGAAAGCGAAACCGACGGCCGCCGAGGTAGGGGTGTGTTCCGACGCATTCAAGACGCCATGGAGAACCTGCGATCGGCAGGCGTTCCCTTTGGGATCTCGGTGACCGCCACCCGGGAGAACGCGGAAACCGTTCTCTCCGAACCGTTCTTGAAGTTTTACTTTGAGGAGCAGGGCGCCCTCTATGGCTGGATCTTCCAGTACATGCCCATCGGCCGCGGGTTCACCACGGATTTGATGGTGACCGCCGAGCAGAGGCGCTGGATGCTGGAGCAGGAACTCAGGCTGCTCTATGAGAAGAAGTGGTTCTTCGTCGATTTCTGGAATGGTGGGCCGATGACGATGGGGTGCATTGCTGCGGGTCGGCCGGGTGGATACCTCTATATCGACTGGAACGGGAACATCGCTCCATGCGTCTTTTTCCCTTACTACGTGGACAATCTTTATGGGCTCTACGATAGGGGACTCGGTCTGACCGATGCCCTCGAGTCTAGATTTTTCCAGACCATCCGGAGATGGCAGGATGCCTATGCCTACAGACAGCCCCCGGGAAAAGTGGGCAACCTGTTCCTCCCGTGTCCAATCCGCGATCATTACCGGTTCGCTGCTCGCGCTATCGAGACCTGCGGCGCTTTCCCGATGGACGAGGACGCGGGCCGCGCCGTGGCCGACAGGGACTACAAGGAGCGGATGGCCCGTTACGAGGAGGAACTCAAGGAATGGATCGATCCGGTCTGGGATCGGATTGTGCGGGAGGGAAAAGGCCTTGAGGCAGCAGAGGGCGCGGATTTGGAGCGCCAAGACATGGGAGGAACGTCATGCCCTCATGCTTCGAAGTGCATTGCAGCCAAGGCAGACGGAGAAAACGCCTATCCATCAAGTTGAGTTGCCGACCTGACCCCCTTTTCGGGCCTGCTGGCAGGCCTGTCCATCCTGTGCGTTGGAATCTCTCGGGGCGGGCAGGGCCTTTCCTGCGCTGATCCACGGCTGGTTCATCTGGGTTTCCGTCCGCCAGGAGCCGGGGCTCGAGCTCCAAGGCAAGGGGAGCAAGCGCCTGAGCGCGGCCGTTGCGAAGAGGGGGTCCCGAGTGATAAAAAAGATGCGCTGCGTCACGAAGCGATGAACGGAGGGGGAAGTGACTCCGGACCTTCCTGTCGCGGGCATTGACCTGGGGTCGGTTGCGGTCGGCCTGGTTCTCCTCGGGCCGGACGGCAAGGTGCTGCGAGAAGACTACAGGTTCCACAGGGGAGACGTGCGGGGAACCCTTCTCCGCGTGATCGCGGACCTCGGACCGGATCCGGTCGCAGCCTTTGCCTGCACGAGCTCGGCCGCGTCTTACCTGGGCTCCATCCGCTCTTTCGATTCCTGGGTGTGTTTCCTCGACGCGGCCCGGCACGTTCAGGGAAAGGTCGGCAGTCTGCTCGTGGTGGGCGGGGAAAAATTCGCTCTGCTCCGGTTCGACCGGGACGGGAAGTTCCGCGCTTTGAGGACCAGCACCTCCTGCGCGGCCGGCACCGGGAGCTTTTTGGATCAGCAGGCCGGCCGACTCGGTCTAGCCGGAAGCGCCGAGCTTGCGGAAAGGGCTTTGCAAAACCGGGGCGCGGTTCCGAAGATCGCCTCCCGGTGCGCGGTCTTTGCCAAGACGGATCTCTGCCATGCGCAGCAGACCGGCTATCGTCTGGAGGAGATTTGCGACGGCCTTTGCCTGGGACTGGCCCGCAATATCGTGGATACGGTCACGGCCGGGCAGCGGATGGAGGAGCCTGTTCTCATTGCCGGAGGCGTCTCGAGGAACCGGGCGGTGGTGCGTCACATCGAGGGTCTCCTGGGCTGTGCCGTTGCCGTGCCGGATCGGGCTCATCTGTTCGGCGCTCTGGGCGCGGCCTTCCTGGCGCAATCAGACCTCGCGAGGGGGGAGCCTCTCCCCGGACCGCATCGAGGCCGGGATCTGTCGGAAATTGTGGCGAAGAGCCGGTCCACCGGAAAGGGAGCCCTGCAGGAGCCCCTTGGGCTGCGCCTTTCGGAATACCCGGATTTCCGAAGCCAAGAGAGCAGCCTCTTTCAACCGGTCGTGGCCGGCTCCGGATCCTTCCTGCCCGTGGAACGGGATTTGTACGTGCCGTGCGCTCCGGGCGATCGCTGGGAATGCGTGCTGGGGATCGATATCGGTTCGACGAGCACGAAGGCCGTCCTCTTGGAACCTGGCCAAGGAGGCCGCGGAGTGCTCGCCGGATTCTACACGCGGACCGCGGGTAGGCCCCTCGTGGCCGTGCAGGCGATCCTGGAGGCCCTCTGGGATCTTGCGGAGGCCAAGGGGCTGGATGTTCGAATTGTCGGCGCGGGAACGACAGGGGCCGGCAGAGCTTTTGTGGGGAAGGTGATCGGCGCAGATCATGTGCTCAACGAGATCACGGCTCACGCGAGGGCGGCGGTCGAACTCGATCCGGAAGTGGATACGATTATCGAGATCGGGGGCCAGGATGCGAAGTTCACCGTGCTGCGGGAAGGCCGGGTCACTTTCTGCCAGATGAACACGGTCTGCGCGGCCGGCACCGGCAGTTTCATCGAAGAGCAGGCGGCCCGGCTCGGCGTGCCCCTGGCCGAATATGCGGTCAGGGCCGAGGGCAGGCGCGCTCCGTTGACCAGCGATCGGTGCACGGTGTTCATGGAGCGCGATATCAACGATTGCCTCAGCCGGGGGCACGCTGTGGAGGACCTTCTGGCAGCGGTCCTCCATTCGGTGCGCGAAAACTATCTGCGAAAGGTGGCCTGCGAGGCTCTCATCGGCGACCGGATCTGTTTCCAGGGAGCCACGGCCCGGAACCGGGCTCTCGTGGCGGCCTTCGAGCAGCGGTTCGCCCGGCCGATCTTCGTCTCCCGGTTCTGTCATCTTACCGGCGCCCTCGGCGTCGCGCTGGCCTTGGCCGAACGTCTGCCCGCGCGGAGCCGGTTCCGAGGGATCGATCTTTACAGGGAGCCGATCTCGGTGCGGGGCGAGACGTGCGGCCTGTGCGCCAACCACTGCAAGCTCCAGGTGGCCGAGGTGCAAGGCGAGACCGTGGCTTACGGGTTCCTTTGCGGCCGCGACTACGATCAAAAGAAGTTCGTGGGTCGCAACCGTTCGGGCTTCGACATGATTCGAGAGTACCGCAGGGCCGTCTCCGGCGCCGCGACGGGGGCCGCTCAGGAGGACTCTGCGCCGGATCGCGCCGAGGAGGCTTTATCCCGGGCGGTCGCAGCCAGGAGCGCGTCCGCTCGAAGGCCGACGATCCGCGTCGGGATCCCGGCAGCTCTCTATCTCCTGGAAGAGATTCCCCTCTGGAAGCGCTTCTTTTCCGAGCTCGGGATCGAGCCTGTGACGAGCGAGGGGCTTCGCGAAGGTTTGAGGTTGGGCAGGGAGGTCGCGGGCGCCGAATTCTGCGCTCCGATCACGGCTCTGCACGGCCACGCTCTGTGGCTGGCCGAAAGATGCGACGCGGTTTTCCTGCCCATTTCGATCGAGGGACCCAAGGGGGAAGGGGACGAGGACCGTCTGCGCTACCATTGCTATTACTCCCAGTTTGCTCCTCCGGTTGTTTCTCTGATTCGGGAGGGAAGCCTGGAGAGGAAATGCCTTACGCCTCTCGTTTCCCACGGGGCTCTCGGCGGCTTCGTCGATCCGAAGAACTGGCGGATCCGGCGCCGCGCTTCAAGGGAACTCTGGAAGGCTCTCCGGGAGAACTTGCCCGGGACCTGGAGCCTCGAGGAGGTTGCCCGAGCGTACAGAGCCGCCTTGGCCGAGTTCGCTCGTTCCCGCGCCGAACTCGCCCGGGTTTACGAGAGCCGTCCCGCTGAGGCGGGAAAGGTCCGGGTCGTTCTTGCCGGGCGGCCGTACCAGGCTTTGTGCCCGGAACTCAACAAGGGCATCCCGGACATCTTCGGTTCCCTGGGAGTCGAGGTTTTCTGGCAGGACATGCTGCCCAGGCCCGCCCGAGACAGAACGTGGGGCGGAAAGAACATCTCCGAGCATGGGCGTATCCTTGCCGAACTTCAGGCGCTCCTCGACGAGGTCCACTGGCGGTACGCGGCCCGGATTCTCGAGACCGCGGCTTTTGCCGCTCTTACGAACGGTCTCTATCCGGTTCTCCTTACGGCCTTCAAATGCGCTCCGGACGCCTTCATCGCGGACTCTTTCCGTCGGCTTCTGGAATCCTCTGGAAAACCCTACCTGGTGCTGCAGATCGACGATCATGACTTCCGCGTGGGGTACGAGACTCGGATCGAGGCTGCGCTTGACGCTTTTCAAAACCACCTTCACGGGCAGACAGGGTCGAAGTTGAGCGGAGCGAACCTGTCTGTCGGCGCCGGCCGGCGTGCCGAAAGCGGCGCAGGCGAACCTCAGGGGCCGGCCGTGTTCCTGAAAACGGAACGAAAGCTCGACGGCAAAACCTTACTCCTTCCGAACTGGGAGCCTCTGGCCATCCCGCTGGTTGCAGCCTCCCTGCGCAGGGCGGGCGTGGACGCCCGGGTGCTCGAGGAGGACGAAGTCGCGATCCGGAAGGCCATGCGGTTCAACACAGGCCAGTGCATCCCGGCCAACGCCATCGCCCAGGACGCGGTGGACTACATGGAGCGGCACGGGTTGGATCCAGCCCGCACGGTCCTTTGGATGCCCCGCTCCGACGGAGCCTGCAGCCTGCGGATGTTTCCAACGTACATCCAGGGACTTTTCCAGAGGTACGGCCGGGGAATGGAGAAGGCCCGGGTGTACGTGGGGGATCTGGCGCACTCGGAGATTTCCCCTTTTCTCGGTGTGGACGCCTACCTCGCTTACTGGATGGGGGGACTCCTGCGCCGCATGGCCTGCCGTGTGCGTCCTTACGAAACCGAGCCGGGCCGCACGGACAAAGCGGTGAGAGAGGCATCGGCTTTGTTCGAGAAGGCCTTTCTCGGCAAGATCCCGCGTCGGGAAGCCTTGCAGCGGGCGGTGGGGCTGTTCGAGTCGATCCCGCGGCGCAGGGCGCAGCGGCGGCCCAAGGTGGCCATCTTCGGGGATCTCTATGTCCGGGACAACGAGGTCATGAACCAGGACCTGATCCGGCACATCGAGCGATGCGGCGGCGAAGTCGTGACGACTCCTTACAGCGACTACCTGCGGATCATCGCCGCGGCGACCTTTCGGAAATGGCTCCGCGAAGGCCACTACCTGGACGTTGCGCGATATCGACTTTTGCTGGCCTTGGCCGAGCGGGCTCAGCGGAGGCTTCTGGACGGGGCCGGGCCTTACGGGGAGCGGGTGCCGGTCCCGAGGGGCGAGAGCGTGGAGGACGATCTCGGCCTGTTTCGCGTCCGCCTGGAGCACCACGGGGAAGCCTTCGACAACATCCTGAAAGTGCGGCATCTCGCGCGCAGGCACCCGGATCTGGCTCTTTTCGTGCAGGCGAGCCCTGCCTTCTGCTGTCCTTCGCTGGTCACCGAAGCCATGGCCCGCAGGATCGAGGAAGCCACGGGCGTGCCGGTTGTGACCGTCACCTACGACGGGACCGGCGCCTTTCAGAACGACCGCATCGCCCCGTACTTGGCCGAGGCCGCCCGCCTCAGACAGGCATAGCGACTCCGCCTTCTATGCCGCGAATCGAATGACCTCCAGTTCAGCGCTCGTGGCGACGGCGGCTGAGGCTCGGCGGTGCATCGCGCTGTGGTTTGGGTTCTACAACAGCCACTGTCCTCGCCAAGCCCCTTGATCGACTCACACCCGATGAGGTATACGCAGGTCTAACGAGCCTGCCCGAGGCGGCCCGATGGATGCCATCTCAACCGCGAAGACTCCACTTATCCCCCCTGTCCAAAAACCGGCGTCCATTTCACCGATCGGGTGACCGAGAAGTGCAGGACCAACCGCTCCTATGCCATCGCTCACGGGCTGGAGGGGATTTGCAGGGCAGAGAATCCGAAGAAGGCAGCAGGCAGAAGCCGAAGGAAGAGGACATGACCGAGCCAAGTGCCGATCTCATTGAGGAAATCGTAAAGCGCCTCACAAAGGCCGTGCGTCCGGTCCGGGTGATCCTTTTCGGCTCCGCCGCGCGGGGGGAGATGGGCCCGGCGAGCGACGTGGATCTGCTCGTGGTTGTGCCGGACGGGACCCGGCGCAGGGATGCGTCCCGCAAGGCCTTCCGGGCACTCTCGGGCCTAGGCATCGCAAAGGACGTGATCGTGGTGACCGAAAGCGACCTCGAGGAGTTCGGTGACAACCCGTCGCTTGTGATCAAGCCTGCGCTCGAAGAAGGGCGGGAGGTGTACCATGCCGGAGGATAGGCCTGTGCCCGGTTCGGCAGAGGACTGGCTGGCAAGGGCCGAGGGCGATCTGGCGCTCGCAAGGGTCGCACTCCCCAAAGGGGCCTTCTACGAGGACCTGTGCTTCCATGCCCAGCAGGCCGCCGAAAAGGCCCTCAAGGCGGTTTATCAGTATTACGGGAAGCGGTTCCGGTATACGCACGATCTGGAAGAGCTGATCTTCGATCTGCGGAACCAGGGCCTCACAGTGCCTCCCGAGGTGGAAGACGCCGCGCTTCTGACCCCCTACGCCTCGGAAGCCAGATACCCGGGCCTGAGCGAGCCGGTTACGGACGAGGAGTACCGAGAGGCCGTTCGACAGGCAGAGGCTGTGGTGAACTGGGCAAGGGAAACCATCAAAGGGTAGAGGAAAAGCGGCCGCGGCCATGGGACAGTTGGTTGATCTTATCTCAAAGATGGTGAGCCGCCAGGTGGCCGAGCGAGGCCTCGTGGTCTGGTACGACCCTCAGAGGACTTATTCGGCCCTTGTCCAAAGGCTCCAGTGGCCGGGCG
>Ga0209162_1003136_pt1 | contig 13620 bp, 10 predicted proteins | sample YNPNPMetaG_FD_187121 | JGI IMG/M metagenome (GOLD analysis project Ga0209162, IMG submission 187121) | Anoxygenic and chlorotrophic microbial mat microbial communities from Yellowstone National Park, USA - YNP NP MetaG (SPAdes) (version 2) ...
CCCAGAGTGGCCCCGGCGACGACCGGCCAGAAACCCGGATCGTAGACGGCCTGGACGATGGCCGCCGGTTCGTCTCCATGCATGATATAGCCATGCAGGTGAAAGCCTGCCCCCAACACGGTCAGCGGCTCGCCCACACGGATCGTCCCCTGGGCCAGGGGTGTATCGCCGACCAGCACCGTGAGGCCGGCCCGCACGTCGCGCAGGCGACCGACGTGGTCATGGAGCACTTGAAGACCATCACAACGCACACGCAGGGCCTGATGGGTCAGGTCCGCCGTCTGGCCGACGGCCAGGGCCGGCATAGTCTCCCGCCAGGCGGCGAAACCGCTGAGGAGCAGCCCGGCCAGGAGCAGTAACAGCCCCAGGTGCATGGCCAGAGTGCCAGAGACGCGCAGCGGGTCACGCCGGAACCGGCGGGCCAGTCGGGGCAGCCGGGCCGTGGTGCAGACGGCCCCATTGACAACCAGAATGGCGACCAGGGCCTGAAACCAGGGCGCGCCGGACAGGTCCAGTTGCCCCAGGGACAGTGCCAGAGCCAGGGTCAGGGCTGTCAGCAGGATCACCGCCAGTTGCGTGGAGGCCAATATATAGCGGGGGTGATACCAGGAACGTGACATCGCTGTGTTCCTCGCTGCGGTTATTCTACCACAACAACCATGTTCTTGCACGCCCGTCTTGATCCCTTCGATCAAGTGGGTTATAATACCACTGCTGCCCACTCCACTGACTGAGGACTCAGTAGATGGAAAAAGTTGCTCAAAGCGGGTCTGCCAGGCCCAGGCCTGACTGGGTGACCCGCCGCTTCGCGCTCGGCGGTCAGACCGCCGAGGAGCACGAATTTCCATCTACTGAGACTCAGTAGATGGAAAAAGTTGCTCAAAGCGGGTCTGTGACCCGCGTTTCTCGGCGGTCACAGACCGCCGAGGAGCACGAATTTCCATCTACTGAGACTGCGAACTGCGGACTGAGAACTGAAGGAGACTGCAATGCTGGACGATCCGAACCGTTTTCGCAAGCTGGACCCGGGCGGGATGTTGGAGCGCATCCGTGAATTGCCCCAACAATGCGAGCGGGCCTGGGACGCGGTGCGCTCTTTTGCGCTGCCAGACGGCTACGCCAACCCGGATGGGGTCATCGTGCTGGGGATGGGTGGCTCAGCCATCGGCGGGGACCTGGCCGGGGCGTTGGCCGGGACCGAGTCGCCGGGGCCATGTCTGGTATGCCGCGATTACGTCTTGCCGGCCTGGGTCGGCCCGCGCACCGTCGTCATCGCTTCCAGCTACTCCGGCAACACAGAGGAGACGTTGAGCGCCTTTGAGGAGGCCGTGGCTCGTGGCGCGCGCCTCATCGCCATCACCACCGGGGGCCGGCTGGCCGCGCGCGCCCAGGAGTTGGGGCTACCTCTGCTCACGTTCTCCTACCCGGCCCAGCCCCGGGCAGCCCTGGGCTACTCGTTCATCTTCCTGGTGGGGTTGTTCCAGAAGCTGGGTCTGCTGGCCGACAAACAGCACGACCTGGACGAGGCTCTGCAAGCCCTGGCCTGCTTGCAGCCCACCCTCGACGCGGTTGTGCCCCAGGCGGAAAACCCGGCCAGGCAACTGGCCGCCTCCCTGTACCAGCATTTCATCGTGGTCTATGGGGCCGGCCATCTGGGACCGGTGGCCCGACGTTGGCGCGGCCAATTCGCGGAGAACAGCAAGGCCTGGGCCGCTTACGAAGAATGGCCAGAGCTGAACCACAACGCCGTGGTGGGCTATGAGCACCCGGCCGCCCTGCGCGACGACATCGCCGTGGTGTTGCTGGCCTCCACTCTGTATCACCCCCGCGTCCAGGTGCGCGTCCAGGTGACGGCGGACCTGCTGGCCCGTCAGGGCATTCCCCACCACATGATCCAGGTGCCAGGCGAGAGCGCTCTGGCGCAGATGCTCTGGGCCATCCACTATGGCGATTTCGTGAGCTATTACCTGGCCATGCTGTATGGCGCAGACCCCTCGCCCGTGCAGAGCATCGTCTACCTCAAGGAGCGCCTGGCCCAGTTTCAGTAGATGGAAAAAGTTGCTCAAAGCCAAGGAGCATGAATTTCCATCTACTGAGCTTTAGTCCGCAAATCCTCCCGCCGGTTCTAAAACCGGCGGGAGGATCGCTTCGGCACAGGCTCCTGGAACTGCCGGTTCCGCCAACTGGTCAGGTCTCGCCCCGCCCCCTGATCAACGGCCGACCCAGGGCCTGGCTTACCTCCTGCCGCACTGGCAGGTCGTCCAGATAAAACACCTCGCCGCTACGGGCCGGATCGGCCAGCGCCGCCAGGTACAGGATAAGCTGAGCCGGCTCTTCCGGTGGGCGCAGCCAGCCATCGGCGTGATACTTCTGGAACCGGGCCAGCGGCGGAAAATCCGCCTCAGACGCGCTGCGGATCTCGGCCTGCATCGTCGTGTCCACGATGCCCGGATAGACGCTGTAGACGGCGACGCCATAATCGGCCACCTCCGCCGCCACCACCCGGACAAAGTGATCCAGCCCGGCCTTGGCCGCGCAGTAGGCGCTCCAGCCCTCCACCACCGAGCGGGCCGCGCCGCTGGAGACGTGGATGATGCGGCCGCGCCGGGCCGCCATCATCGGCGGCAAGACCGCCCGGGTCAGGTGGAATGCCCCGGTCAGGTTCACGGCCAGGTTATAGGCCCACTGGGCCGGGTCCGCCCGCCAGACCGGGGTCACCGGCTGGATGATGCCGGCGCAATTCACCAGCACGTCCAGTCGCCCGAACCGCTCCAGGGTCTTGTCTACCAGCCGGGCCACGGCCGCATAGTCCGCCACGTCGCAGGGCAGACCCGCCGCCTGGTGACCCAGGCCCTTCACCGCCTGGACGGTTTCCTGCACCTGCTCCTGGGTACGCGCGACGATCACCACCTGTGCGCCCTCCCTGGCGCACAGCAAGGCCGTGGCCCGACCCACACCGCGCCCCCCACCCGCGATGAGCACGATCTGTCTCTCCAGTAACATCCTGTCCTCCCGGGCCTTGTTTCCAGAGCCATTATACCATCACTATACGGCGGAAAGCAATACGGTTCAAAATGAACCAGACCCGGTGAAGCTGGAACCTTCTCCCGCCTCCCGGCGTCCTTAAAGCGTAACTCCACCACCCACATCAACTGTTACGCTTTACGCTTTACGTTTTACTTTTACGTTTGACGCCTGACGCAGGAGGTGTCCATGAACAAGCTCATCGCCTCCCTCATCGCCCTGACCCTGCTGGCCCTCGCAGTCAGCCCGGCCCTCGCCGACGGCATCGTGGTGCCCCGGGAGGACATCGCCCCACCCCTCGTCATCAAATACCACCGCGTCCAGGTCACCATCACCGACCAGGTGGCGACGACGCACGTGGATCAGGTCTTTGTGAACGACTGGGACCGGGAATGCGAGGGCACGTATCTCTTCCCCATCCCAGAATCCGCCGCCATCTCTGACTTTACCATGGAGGTGGACGGCCGGACCCTGGAAGGCCGGCTGCTGACCAAAGAGGAGGCCCGGCGCATCTACGAGTCCATCGTCCGCCAGAAACGCGACCCGGCCCTGCTGGAGTACGTGGGCCGCAACGCCTTCCAGGCCAGTATCTACCCCATCCCGCCCCACGGCCAGCGCCGCATCCAGCTCCGCTACAACGAGCTGCTCAAAGGCGAAGGCAACACGGTCTACTACCGCTATCCCCTGAACACGGAGAAGTTCTCCGGCCGGCCCATCGAAGACGTGACCGTGACCGTGCTCGTGAAGGCCAGCCGGCCCATCCAGGCCGTCTACTCCCCCAGCCATCCCATCGCCACGCACCGCATAGACCCCCGGACCGTGGAGGTGAGCTACGAGGTCCGCAATGCGCGGCCGGACAAGGACTTTGAGCTGTACTACGTCCTGGGCGAGGGGGCCATCGGCTCCAGCCTGCTGAGCTACCGCGACGCGGCCGGGGAGGGCTTTTTCGTGCTCCTGCTGGCCCCCGCGCCGGATAGACCGCCGACCGTGGTGGACAAGGACGTGGTCCTGGTGCTGGATACCTCCGGCAGCATGAGCGGCGAGAAACTGGAGCAGGCCAAAGGCGCGTTGCTGTTCATCCTGGACCACCTGAACCCCGGCGACCGGTTCAACGTCGTAACTTTCAACTCCTCTGTCTCCACCTATGCCGATGGCCTGGTGCCGGCGACGGAAGCACCCAAAGCGCGACGTTTCGTGACCGACTTGCCGGCCAGCGGCGGCACGAACATTGACGAGGCCCTGGGCATCGCGCTGAAACTGACCGACAGCCAGAGCGAGCGGCCTCAGGTGGTCATCTTTCTCACCGACGGCCTGCCCACCGTGGGCGAGCGCGACCCACAGCGCATCATCGCCAATGTGAAGAGTCGCGCGCCGGCCGCTCTGCGCCTCTTCGCCTGGGGCGTGGGCGACGACGTGAACACCGTGCTGCTGGACACCATCGCCCTGGAACAACACGGCACCACCGACTATGTCCGCCCCGGTGAAGACATCGAGGCCAGGGTCTCCGCGTTCTACACCAAGATCCAAAGCCCCGTCCTGGCCGACCTGCGGCTCACGTTCGACGGCGTGGAGACGTATGACCTCTACCCGTCGCCGCTGCCCGATCTGTTCGCCGGGGGACAGCTCGTGGTTACCGGCCGATTCAAGGGCCGGGGCCAGGCCGACGTGGTCTTGACCGGCCAGGTGAACGGCGTGCCTCAGACCTTCCCCTACCGCGATCTCTCGTTCGGCGAGGAGCCGGGGCCAGACTTTATCCCCCGCCTGTGGGCCACGCGCAAGGTGGGCTACCTGATGAGCGAGATCCGGCTCCACGGTCAGAACAAGGAGCTGGTAGATGAGATCGTGGCCCTGAGCCTGCGTTACGGCATCATCACGCCCTACACCTCGTTCCTGGTGGAGGAGGACACGCAGGTCTTTACGACCGAGGGACGCAAGGCCGCCGGGCAGCAGATGTACGCCACGTCTGTTCCGGCGCCCACGGCCGGGACCAGGGCTGTGGACTATAGCCAGTCCAACAAGGGCCTCCGCGAATCCGACCGCGCCGCCGAGGCCGGCGTCCGGCAGGTGCGTCACGTGGGAGCCAGGACCTTCATCCTGCAAAAGGGCGTCTGGACGGATTCGCTCTACCAGGAGGGCATGACTGTCAGGACCATCGCCTTCAACAGCGCGAACTATTACGAGATCCTGGCCCAGCGGCCGGACTGGGGGCCATACTTTGCTCTGGGCAAGGACGTGATCGTGGTGGAAGGCGGCGTGGCCTATCGCGTGGCAGAGGGGGACCATCCGGCCGTGACCGCGCCAGCGGCCCCGGTTCCTGTTTCCCAGCCGGCCACTGCGCCGGCGAACCCGCCCCAGAACCCATTGGAGCAGCTCTGGACCTGGCTGTTGAGTCTGTTGCCATAGATGCTCACCGCAGAGGCGCAGAGGACGCGGAGAGATAGAAAAACTCTGCGCTCTCTGCGCCTCAGCGATGCATTGGGTCTACGGGGGCTGGTCAAACAGACCATTTTTTGGTATGATAATTCACGACACATGCATCCTGTATCCTGCATCCTTTATCCTGCATCCTGCATCCTGCATCCTGCATCCTGCATCCTGCATCCTGCATCCTGCATCCTACATCCTGCATCCTGCATCCTGCATCCTACATCCTGTATCCTGCATCCTGCATCCTACATCCTGTATCCTGCAAATGGAGGTGTAGCATGAACAAGAAACTTTTGGTTGCCCTCTCGTTGTTCGTCAGCGCTGGCCTGCTGGTGGGGTGTCTGCCGCCCGTTCCGACGCCGGCCCCCTCGCCCACGCCGGGTCAGGGGGCAGTCAGCCCCGGCGTGGTCTACGTGGTCAAGACACCGGGTAAAGCCCCCGGCTTTGCCGCCTATGTGCCGGTGCCGGTGAGCGTCAAGCCGGCGGTTCCGGCCACCCAGATCGCCCTGGCCCGGCTGACCAACCCCCAACTCATCGCCGCTCTGTCGGAAGAACAGCGCTCGCTGCTGGAACGAAACGGCTTTGTGGTGATCCCGCGCGGCCCGCAGCAGATCTACGAGCTTTACAAGCAGGCCCAGGAGCGCGGTGACCCCCTCTTTGTCACCACAGACAGCGTGCTGCACGCCTTCCACATCCTGTATGACTATGCCCTGCGTCTGGCCGAGGCCGGCTATTTCATCGCCGACCTGGAGGCCCTGAACGCAGCCATGCTCAAGGCGGCCCAGGAACAATACGCCCAGGCCGAGGGGCCGGTGAAAGACGCTGCCCGGCGCAACGTGGCCTTCTTCAGCGTCGCCACACGGTTGCTAAAGCCGGAGGCCCAGACCCCGGCCGAGGTGGAAGACCTGGTCAAGGCCGAGCTGGCCCTGGTGGAGGCGCACCGGGGATACGAAAAATCGCCCATCTTTGAGAACCTGCTGGACTACAGTCGCTTCGTGCCACGCGGTCACTATACTCGCTCCGACGCGCTCAAACGCTTCTTCAAGACCATGAGCTGGTATGGCCTGGTCGAGTTCCGGCTCAAGCCCGGCCGGACCCCGGAGGAGATCGCCATCGGCCGGCGCGAGACCCGGCAGGCCCTCCTCATCACCCTGGCCCTGGGCTCCGATGCTGAGGCCCTGACCCGCTGGGACCGCATCTACGAGCCGACCGCCTTCTTCGTCGGCAAGGCCGATGACCTGACCGTTTACGACTATCTGCCGGTCATCCAGCAGACCCTGGGCGGGGAGGTGAGCCTGGGCAGCCTGACGGACGATGCCAGGATTGACGCCTTTATCGCCGCCACCGACCAGCTCCCGGCCCCCAAGATCGTCTCCTCCTACGTGCTGGACACGCAACGACCAGAAGAGGTGACCAAAGGCTTTCGCTTCATGGGCCAGCGGTTCATCCCCGATTCGTACATGTTCCAGCAGCTCGTCTACGACAAGGTGGGGACGCAGAGCCAGCCGCGTCTCTTCCCCAAGGGGCTGGACGTGCTCTCGGTGCTGGGCAGCGAACGGGCCTACACCATCCTCAAGGAGGTATACAAAGAGAACCGCTTCGCCCGCTATGAGGCCCAGATGAGCAAGTTGCGGGGCGAGTTCGGGGAACTGACCGAGGCCGACTGGACGCAGAACCTTTATTATGGCTGGCTCTACGCCCTGCTGCCGCTGCTGGAACCGAAGGCCGAGGGCTATCCGACCTTCATGCGCGGCCCCGCCTGGGTGGACAGGCAACTCTACACTGCCCTGGGTTCCTGGACCGAGTTGCGCCATGATACCATCCTCTATGCCAAGCAAAGCACCACCATCCGGGCCACCGGGCTGCCGCCACAATCGGCGAAGGTGGTGGGGTACGTGGAGCCAGAGGTGGCCTGTTACGCCCGCCTGGCGGCGTTGACCAGGCAGATGCGGGCCGGCCTGGGTGACCGGGGCCTGCTGGACCCGGAGATGGCCGGCAAGTTCGAGCAGTTGGAGAAGCTACTGCTCACGCTCAAGACCATCGCCGAGAAGGAGTTGACCGGCCAATCCTTAACCGATGAAGAAGTGAGTACCATCCGCTACATCGGCGGGACGCTGGAGAGCCTCTCCACCTTCACGTCCAAGGCGGCCGGCGAGGTTACCAGCGAGGTGGACGAACGCATGGCCATTGTGGCCGACGTGCATACGGACACCAACTCCAGCCAGGTGCTGGAGGAGGGTGTGGGTGATGCCTTCACCATCTACGTGGTGGTGGAACGAGACGGTCAGCAGACCGTGTGCATCGGCGCGACGTTCAGCCAGTACGAGTTCACCTGGCCCATGGAGGACCGCCTCACCGACGAGGCCTGGCAGGCTTTGGAGAAGTGGCCGGACCTGGCCCCCTGGACGGTGAGCTTTATCCGGTAGAAAAAGCCCCCCGCAGATTAACAACCTGCGGGGGGCTTGCTTGCGCCCGCGCCCGGCGGGCCGTCGCCCCTTTGTGCTCCAAGGAGTGTTATCCATGGACAAACTCATTGACCTGCGCAGCGATACTGTGACCCTGCCCACCCCGGCCATGCGCGAGGCCATGTATCGCGCTGAGGTGGGGGATGATGTCTTTGGCGAGGACCCCACCGTTAATCGCCTGGAGGCCCTGGCGGCCGAGATGATAGGTCAGGAGGCCGCCCTGTTCGTGGCCAGCGGCACCATGGGCAACCTGGTGGCGATCCTCACCCACTGCGGACGCGGCGACGAGGCCATCATGGGTGATGAATGCCATACCTTCCACTATGAGGTGGGCGGCGCAGCGGCTCTGGGCGGCGTGCACGTCCGTACCGTCCCCAACGGCCAGGGCCTGCCGGCCCTGGCGGACATCGCCGCCGCCATCCGCCCGGCCGACATCCACGATCCTCCCACGCGCCTGTTGTGCCTGGAGAACACCCACAATCGTTGCGGGGGCGTAGCCATCGCGCCAGGCCCCTTCCGCGCCGTCTGTGACCTGGCGCACCGGCATGGCATCGCCGTACACCTGGATGGCGCACGCATCTTTAATGCCGCCATCGCCCTGGGCTGTGACGTGCGGGAGCTGGTGACCCCAGCCGATTCGGTGATGTTCTGCCTGAGCAAGGGCCTGGCGGCCCCGGTCGGTTCCCTGCTGGCCGGCCCCGCCGCTTTCATCACCCGGGCGCGCAAATACCGCAAGATGGTGGGCGGCGGAATGCGCCAGGCCGGGGTCCTGGCCGCCGCCGGCCTGGTAGCCCTCACCCAGATGGTAGACCGTCTGGCCGAGGACCACGAGCACGCCCGCCTTCTGGCCGAAGGACTGGCCCATATCCCCGGCGTGACCATTGACCTGGCCCGGGTCCATACCAACATCGTCATCTTTGAGGTGGATAACCCGTCGGGTTTCCTGGAACGTCTGGCCGCTGAAGGGGTACTGGGCGTCTACTTTGGGGGACGGCTCGTGCGGTTGGTGACCCATTATGGCATCACCCGGGCCGACATCGAAGCGACCCTGATGGCTGTGCAGAGAGTTATGCGCGATGGGTCGTGAAATGCCGATGGATGAGGCAGTATTGGAAGCTATCGTCTCCGCTGTGGCCGGGTCGCGCAAGTACCGCGCCGTCTGCCCGGACACCATCCGGCGCATCGCCCGGCGCGAGCTGGCACACCATAGTGACGCCCAAACGGCCCTCAAGGCCACCAAACGCCGGCTGCACCAGGTCTATGCCGCCTACGAGGAGCCGTTGGACTATGATGCCGCCTATGCCCGGCTGGCTGCCGCCTGCGAGCGTAGCGCAGGCTTTCCAGCCTGCGTTGCGGGCACCTACGGGTTAGAAAGTCTGCCCCACGACTATGATGCCGCCTATGCCCGGCTGGCTGCCGCCCGCGAGCGTAGCGCAGGCTTCCCAGCCTGCGTTGCGGGCCCCTACGGGTTAGAAAGTCTGCCCCATGACTATGATGCCGCCTATGCCCGGCTGGCTGCCGCCCGCGAGCGTAGCGCAGGCTTTCCAGCCTGCGTTGCGGGCCCCTACGGGCTGGAAAGTCTGCCCCAGGTTCGTGCTGTCTGCCGTGACCTGCTGACCGCCCACTCCTCCACCCGCGAGCGATTGCCGATCCTCGATGAGTTTTACCCGCCCATCTGGGCCGTCACCGGCCGGCCCACCGTCTTGCTCGACCTGGCCTGCGGCCTCAATCCCCTGACCATCCCCTGGATGGACCTGCCGCCCGGCGCGTGTTACCACGCCTACGACATAGACGCAGACCGGGTGGCCTTTCTGAACCGCGCCCTGACCCATCTCGGATTGCGGATTGACGATTGCGGATCGCCTGAATCCGCAATCCGCAATCCAAAATCTGAAATCCATTGCCAGGACATCCTGTGCCAGCCGCCGGATATCCCGGCCGATGTGGCTTTGCTCCTCAAGACCGCCCCCTGTCTGGACCGCCAGGAGCCGGACGGCGCCCGGCGCGTGCTGACGAGCCTCCGCGCCCGGTTCGTCGTGGTCAGCTTTGCCATCAAGAGCCTGGGCGGACGAGAGAAAGGCATGTTGGCCCATTACGAGGCGGGGTTCCGGGCATTGGCCGACGCCGAGGGCTGGCCGGTCAAGCGGCTGGTCTTTGCTACGGAACTGGTCTTCGTTGCCCGTAAGGAGTAGGAAGCGCGAAGCACGCAATTCGCAACTCGCAACTCGCAACTGGACATGGTCCCCTGCCCCTCCCGGCCTATTTCCCCGATGCCACCCGGGGCGTGGTGCGCGGCGTGGATAGCCGGGACCTGGTCGCGTGCGGCGTGCCGGGCCTGATGGTGAACGCCCTGCACCTGTCTCGCAACCCCGGCGCGGGCCTGATCAAGGCGGCCGGCGGCCTCCATCGCTTCATGGGCTGGGACCGGCTCATCGCGTCGGATTCCGGTGGGTTCCAGCTCCTGTCCATGATCCGGGCCAATCCGCGCTATGGGAGCGTCTCCACGCGCGGCATCCATCTGGTGGACCTGGACCGGCACCACCAGCGCACCCTGTTCACGCCGGAAAAGAGCATCCGCATCCAATTTGACCTGGGGGCGGATCTGATGATCTGTCTGGACGACTGCCCCCGCCCGGAGGCTACCCCGGCCGAGAACGCGGCTTCCGTGGATCGCACCATCGCCTGGGCGCGTCGTTGCCGGGCCGAGTTCGACCGGTTGTGGGCGGCGCGGGGCCATCAGTTCCCGGTTCGGCCCCGCCTGTTCGCCGTCATCCAGGGGGGCTATGACCCGGCCGGGCGCGCCCGCTGCGCCGAGGGCCTGTTGCCCCTGGGTTTTGACGGATATGGTTTTGGCGGCTGGCCGTTGCGCCCAGACGGCGCTCTGGCCGAAGACATCCTGGGCCTCACGGCCGAACTCGTCCCGGCCGATCTGCCCCGCTTCGCCCTGGGGGTGGGCCGACCGGAGAACATCGTGCGGGGTTGGCAACTCGGCTGGCAGATCTTTGACTGCGTGCTGCCCACGCGGGACGCCCGGCACGGCCGGCTCTACGTCTTCAATGACCCGGATACCCCAAACGTTCTGGCCCCGGATTTCTATCATTTCCTCTATGTGCGCGACGCCCGGCACAAGCGGCAAGACCAGCCCATCGCGCCGGGTTGTGACTGCCCCACCTGCCAACGCTTTCCCCTGGCCTACCTCCACCACCTGTTCGACATCAGCGACCCCCTGGCGATCCGCCTGGCCACCATCCACAATCTGCGGTTCTACACGCGACTGCTGGAGCAAATAGCGAACGCAACTGCCTACCCTGAACCCTCCCGCAGGTTAGAAAGGGGCTGACAACCGATGCAGCCGGTCATCTGGGCGCGCCTACGGCGTCTGGTCTGGTCATTGCGCCCAAACCTGCGGGAGGGTAGGTAGCTACCTCCTGCCGTGCATTTTTTTGTGATAAAATGTTATAATCAATTCTAACAACCGTATTGACAAATCGTTCGAGATCGGTTATAATACGGCCATGAACGATTTGCTGACGGTGCATGACCTCCAGGAGCTGCTCCAGGTGGACCGGGTGACGGTCTACCGGATGATCAAGGACGGCCGACTGCCCGCCTTCAAGGTGGGCGGGCAGTGGCGTTTCTCCCGACCCGAGATTGACGCCTGGCTGCGGGAGCAACGGGCCGGCCTGGAAGTCGCCGGGCTGTCCCCTGCCACCGAAGAGCCACCACACGTCTCCCACGCCCTCCCCCTGTCTTGCGTCCAGGCCATCCAGGCCATCTATGCCGAGGCGCTGGACATCGCCGCCATCACCACCGGGCCGGACGGCATCCCCCTGACCGCGATCAGCAACTCCTGTGCATTCTGTGACCTGGTCCTGTCCACCGCCGAGGGTCGCCGTCGGTGCGCCGCCTCCTGGCGGCCGCCGGCCGGCGGCTCCCCATCCCCATCTCTGCGCACCTGCCACGCCGGCCTGCTCTGCGTCAGCGCGCCGGTCCTGATGGGCGACCAGCGTATCGCCGGCGTCGTCGGGTGCCAGTTCGTGGCTCAGCTCCCGGCCGGTGGACCGGACACCGCCTGGCAGTCCCTTCTGCCGGCGTTGGCCGCTGCTCTGGGACTGGAGGAGCGCGACCTGCGGGCAGTGGCCGGGAGCGTGCGCGCGCTGCCCCCAGGCCAACAGGTCCGCGTCTCGCGCCTGCTCCAGCAAGTCGCCGCCACCTTCGCCGAGATCGGCCAGGAGCGGCTCAAACTCGTGGGCCGGCTCCAGCGCATCGCCGAGATGACTCAGGTATAAAACATTCTTTTAGGAGGAAACAATGGCTGAAGAAACCAAGAAATGCTCTATCGTCGTGTTCAGCGGCGACATGGACAAGGTCTTTGCCGCGTTCATCATCGCCACCACCGCCGCCGCCATGGGCATGGAGACCTCCATGTTCTTCACCTTCTGGGGCCTCAAGGCCATCCAGAAGGGGAACCTCACCGGCAAGGGTCTCTTTGGCCGCATGATCGGGATCATGAATCGGGGCGGCATCAACACCATCGGCCCCTCGCGGTTCAATTTCCTCGGTCTCGGCCGCTGGATGTTCAAAAAGATGATGCGGGATAAAGGGGTCACGCCCCTGGCCGAGTTGCGCCAGACCGCCATTGACCTGGGCGTCAAGCTCCTGGCCTGCCAGATGAGCCTGGACGTGATGGAGATCCGCCGCGAGGACCTGATTGATGAGGTAACGGACTGCGTGGGGGCGGCCACCTACGTGGCTGATGCCATGAATGCCGACATCACCCTGTTCATCTAGCCGACCGCCAATGATGACCGCCAACAACAGACCGCCGACCACTGTCAGCGGTCGAAGCGATAAAAGGCCACTCTCAATACACATAGAAAGGGGAACACCATGACCGAGTTTACCGTAGCCCGGACCCTGGACGCGCGGGGTTTGAATTGCCCCATGCCGGTGGTCAAGACCAGCAAGGAGATCAAAGAAGTCGCAGTGGGCGACGTACTGGAAGTGCTGGCCACCGATCCCGGCTCCATGGCCGACATCACGGCCTGGTGCAAGAGCACTGGTAACGAACTTTTAGGCATGGAGAAGGGCGCCGGCGTCTTCAAGTTCTACATCCGCCGGGTCAAGTAGGACAACTGCTCGCAGTTGTCCCTACAGCCCCAGGAGGTGTCTATGGCAACCCTGGCTTTTCTGTTTTACTATGTCACCCCCTATATCGCCCTCGCCGTCTTCGTCGGCGGGATGGCGTACCGGCTCTACCGGTGGTGGCGGGCAAAGCCTGTGGCCGGCCATCTGGCCCTGTATCCCCGCCCCCACCGGCGGTGGGGGCCCTTTCTGGAGATGCTCATAGAGACGGTCACCCTGAAGATGGTGTTCAACGCGATCAAAATCAGCGGCTCTGCCCTTCCCATCACCGCGGGCCTGGCCCTCCACGGTGCCCTTTTCCTGGCGCTGGCCCACCACCTTCCCGTCTTTGTCCATCTCCCCGCCCTGCGAGGTGCGGCGATCTGGGCCGCGTTTGGCACCCTGATGGGGTTGGCGTTCGGCGCTCTCCTCCTCTACGCCCTGGCCCATCGCCTGGAGGGCCGCCGCAAGCACCTCTCGGTGCCCCAGGATTATCTGGCCCTTCTGTTGCTGATCGGGATCGCGGTGACCGGTCTCCATATCCGCCTTCTCCACACCCTGGACGCACAGGAGTTGCCCC
>Ga0209162_1003137_pt1 | contig 13617 bp, 7 predicted proteins | sample YNPNPMetaG_FD_187121 | JGI IMG/M metagenome (GOLD analysis project Ga0209162, IMG submission 187121) | Anoxygenic and chlorotrophic microbial mat microbial communities from Yellowstone National Park, USA - YNP NP MetaG (SPAdes) (version 2) ...
TCATGTTCATGGTTATTTCCTCCGAAATGATTTGTGACCTGCCCCTCTATCCAGGCCCGATCAGAGCTTGCCTGAAAAGCCTGCCACGAAGGCACATAAGACAAAGAAGTGAGAAGGAGAGAACAGAAATTCTTTGTGTCCTTAGTGGTTTTCAGATCGGCTCTCAGTCCAGCGGCAGGACATAGATATAGTCAAAGCGGGCAGAGCTATAGAAGGCAGAGAAACCCACCGTGCCCCTGGGCCAGGCTGCAAGCGGATCGTTCCAATCGAACACCTTAACCGGATTGGACGTCCCATCTTCATCATCTTCGAACCAGGCCTTGATGTTGGTCCCGCGCACCTCAACGATCATCTTGTACCAGTGCTTCCGACCGAGCCCTGCCGACCACTTGTAGCTGGCCACCGTGCTCTGCGAGGCAAAGGTGGGATTGTCCGGCGGCGTGCGCATCAGGTACAGGGTGTCGTCCGGCTCCTTCATGTAAAAGTAGTAGCCGCCCACCGTCTTGCCATCCATCGCCCCTGAATTCTGATAGGTGCCCCGGAACCAGAGGCCGACGAACCCCCGGTTCAGTTTGCCCGTCTGCTTCACATCCTTGAGGCGGGCCTCGATCCGGTAATCGGTCCACTCCTGGGCGCCGGGGGCGTTGTAGATGATCAGATCGTAGCCCTCGTTTCCCGGCAACACGCGGTCATACTCGTAGTTCAGAATTCCCCATGAGCCCAGCTCCCCGCTCCAGTACCAGCGGTTGGCCGACAGTCCCGGCCAGTTGAGGAAAGGCTGCCAGTCGGCCGATAACCCGTTGGTGAAATCGTCCTGGAAAGGCAGGGGCGTGCCCACCGTGACTGTGCTGGAAGCCGTGCCTAACAGAGCAGCCCCTCCTCTGTAGACCTGGACGGTGTTGGTTTTGGGGCCTCCGCCCCCGGCCTGCACCTGGTACTTGAGAATCAGGTCTCCTCCGGCCGGCACCAGCCAGGGGTTCAGTTCGCTCCACCATTCGAGCCACCCTGGACCCTTCACCGTTGGCGGTGTGGCGATCTCGCTGCCGGGCAGCATGGTCAGGAAAGTGAATTCGGTGGGAATAAAGTCCCAGATTGTGCCGACCCCGCCGGTGGCATCCCCGACGTTGCGGATGACCACCGTGTAGTCAATCGGGTCGCCGGGTTGGGCTTCGGTCGGGTTGGCCGTTTTGCTGACCTGCCATTGGGCCGTCGGGGTCCTGTGCTCCCTGAGCACCACCGGCAGGACGACCAGGTTCCCTCCGATCGTGAGTGTGGCGCTGGCCGGGCCGATGGACACCCCGCCGGCCACGGCCCGCACCTGGTTCTGATACTCGCCGCCATGTTGCACGGCCCGAACGTTGTAGCGCAGGGTGAGGGTGTCGGTGAAGTGGATCTGCTGCCATACATAGCTGTTGTTGCCGATAGGGGTCGGGGCGGTGATGACATCGCTGCCATAGGCCATGCCGCCGAACAGGAAATCGGCGGGCAGGGTGTCGGTGATCCGGTCCAGCACCACCGTCTCGGTGGCCGGGTGGCTGAACACCACCTCGTAGGTCACCCAACGGCTGTCTCCCGGCTCCAGTTCATCGGGTGTTACCGTCTTGGCCACGCTGACCGTCCCGGTTGGCGCAGCGGAAGGGAGCCGTGGCGTCCGAGCGGCCGGGGAGGCCGTCACCGGCTCGACTCGCACCGCCTGGACATCCGCACCCACGACCGGCAGGGTGGCCGGCGCTTCAGCCCCCCTCGTCGGCGCGATCCAGAAGCGCAAGGCGCCGTGGGTCGGGAACGGCCCCTGCCACACCAAGCGCCGGCCTCCTCCGCTCAGTTCAGGCCCGGTGGCCACCTGACTGCCGGCGGCCAGGCCTGCATACTCAAAGCCTGGTGGCAGGGCCACTTCCAGCCGACCGGCTTCAAAACCGCTCAGCGCGATCTCGTATAGAGCCGGCGCTCCGTCGGCTGCCGACACCGGATGGCCAGCCGGCACGCCCCAGGCCATGACCGCAGCCAGCAATAGAACAAAGGGGAGTCCAACGACTGCAATCCTCTCCTTCATCTGCAAACCTCCCTCACACTTTTGGCCGGGCGAAGCGGTCCCGATTATACCATACAAGGGGGGGAAGGGTCAAAGCGACCCCACCCATGGGAGTGGAGCCTTCAGGCGGAAAAGGCCATAGTAGGGCAACTGCTCGCAGTTGCCCTACACCCGCCAGGCATGATATAATAGCATCCTGAACGGGCGAACCCCGACAGAAAAGGAAAGGGCCATGACCCGGAAACGCAGGGCTGCCGTTTGGGTATTCTCTTTGTCAGCCTGCCTGTTTGTGGCAGGCCTGGTGGTGGCGGCTGTCTGGGCCGTGCGCCATATCCCCGGCGTCGCCCGGCTGGTATACGGTAATCCGCCGACGCCCACATCCAATGCCATGCCCACACTGCGGGCCACCTTCACCCCGCTGCCCACCGCTACCCTGACGCTCCCGCCGACGGCCACCCCGCCAGCGGCCACCCCCACCCCGTTGCCGCCCCGCCCCACCACGACACCGGAAGCCACCAGCACCGGCCAGCGGCCGACCGCAGCGCCGACCGCCCTGCCCCCCACCCAGGAGCCGCCCACGGCCACACCGCTGCCTCCGCCGCCCCGCCCCACCCCCCGCCCGCAGTGGATCGCCTTCGAGACCCATCGCGGCAGCCTGGGAGACTATGAGATCTATGTCATGACCACCGACGGGGATCGCCTGACCAACCTGACCAACTCCTGGGCCGATGACGTTTCGCCGGTCTGGTCGCCCGACGGCCGGCGCATCGCCTTTGTCTCCTTCCGCGACACCCTGGCCGGCAGATGGAACCTGGGGCCGGGCACGATCTACCTGCTGGATTTCGATCCGGAAACCGGTACGGCGGGCAACCTGGTCCGCCTGACCGATGGCCGCAGCCATGACGGCTGGCCCACCTGGTCGCCCGATGGGAAGCGGATCGCCTTTCAGAGCGACCGGACAGGGAACTGGGATATCTGGATCATCAACGTGGACGGCAGCGGCCTGACCCAACTGACCCACAGCCCGGCCGACGATGAACACCCCGACTGGTCGCCCAACGGGAAAAGGATCGCCTTCAGCTCCAAACGGGGCGGCAATTCTGACATCTGGGTGATCGGCGCCGACGGCTCCAACCCGATGAACCTGACCAACGCGCCGCGCCGCGACCGGTACCCCATGTGGTCGCCTGATGGTGGAACGATCGCCTTCAACACCAACCGGAACGGCGACCAGGAAATCTACCTCATGAACGCCGACGGCTCCAACCAGAGGAACGTGAGCCAATCGCCCAAGAGCACCGAAGGACTGGCCGACTGGTCACCCGACGGCAAACGGCTGGTCCTCTACAGCGACCGATCGGGCAACAAAGAGATTTATATCGTGGACCTGGCCAGCGGCCAGTGGACCAACCTCAGCAACGACCCGGCCAGCGACGAGTTCTGCACCTGGCAACCGTAAGACGATTTGCGATTTATGATTTGCGATTTACGATTGTCTTGCGATTCAGCAGCAGCCCCAGGCCGCCAAATCCCAGGTCCACGGCCACGGTCATCAGCCGCAGCAGCGCAAAGACAAACAGGGCCGACTCGGCGGTGGTGATCTGGGCCAGGATCACCGCCCCCAGCCCCTCGCGGACACCCAGGCCGCCGGGCGCAAAGAGGGCGACAAAGCCGATCACCGTGCCGATGGCTCCTGCGGCCAGGCTGACGAACAGGTCGGCCAGCCCGACCCCTTGCAGCGCCGCCACCAGGAGAAAGACCTGCGCTCCCACCATCAACCAGGCGACCAGGTACAGAACCAGCGTTTTCAGGTAGAAACTGTAGGGCAAGGACAACGCCTGGCCGATCTGGTCAGCGGCGGCGGTGCGTCCCACTTTTTTCAATGCCCAGGCCAGGAGGTCAAACACCAGGCCGAGGATGCGGGGGTGGATCGAACTCAACAGGATCACCGGCAGCAGCACCAGGGCATACCGCAGCCCCGGTGACAGGAGCGACAGGCTGGGCAGGCTGCACAACACGGCAGTCACGATCCAGAGGGCCGTGGAGATGACAAAGCTACCGCCGATCTCTCGCACGTCCACCCCCGCCTGCCTGGACAACAGGTAGTAGTTGCTGGCCCACAGCACTTTGCCCGGTACGTACTTGCCCAACGACGCCGGGCAGACGATGCAAAACACCTGGCGGAAGGTCAGCCGTACCCCCATGCCCCGGTAGATGGCATACTGAACGTAGACGTAAAACAGCGTCGCTACGACCAACACCGCCCCGGCCAGCCACACCAGCCGCCAGTCTGTCCGGTCGAGCAAGGCCGGCAGGCGGCCCCAGCCACGGAACAGGGAGAAGGCAGTAATGGCCAGAAGAAGGATGAAATAGGCCGTCTGCATGACAGGGCTGCTCAGCAACCGCCGCAGTTTGGACGGCTGCCGGATAGGATTGCTCCGGGCCGGTTCGTCCGGCAGTGCTTGATTCAAAGCTGCCCCTTGACTAACCGCTTGAAGGCGTTGGTCAGGCGGTAGCCGAGCAGGTTTTCGACCGGGTGGGAGAGGGCCACTTTGAGCAGGGTATAGGGAAACTTGCCCACCGTCTTGTCGGCCCACAGCAGGTCGCAGCCGGAGCAGAGGGGGATGTCCTGGTACTCGCCGGCGGCCAGCTTGCGGCGCAGGGCGCGCATCGCCTCGCCGTTCCAGATCTCCAGGAGCGGCGTTTCCCCCACCCGGCCCAGGGGATAATCGGCCCACATATCCAGGCAGCAGGGCACGACGGTTCCGTCCCACAAGATGCTGAGCGTGCTCCACAGATACGGGCAGGGCACATAGCGGACGCCGTATTCGTGGGGATCGAATTTGTCGGTGTCCTTGAACACGCCGCGCCAGGTCAGCGCCTCGCGCACGATGAACGCATCCAGCGGCAGCCCCGTGAACCGTGCCCGGAAAGCTCGCTCCTGCTCCCCGGTCTGCTGCCCCTGGCGGACGACGATGGTTTGCAACACGGTGTAGGGGTGCCGGGCACCCCGCTCCTTCTTCAGCGCCAGGAAGTCGAGGATGTTCTGCAACGTCGGCTCAAAGTGGGCGTTGATGCGGATCGTCTCGTAGGTCTCGGCGTCGTAGCCATCGAAGGAAAAGATGAGGTGCTCCAGGCCCGAATCGAGCAGTTGCTCCGCCCGCCGACGGTTGAGCAGGGTGGCGTTGGTGTTCAGCCGCACGGTGATGCCCTGGCTCCGCGCGTAGGCGATCATGTCGAACAGGTCGCGGTGCAGCAGCGGCTCGCCGCCCAGAAACAGGTTGACCGTCGTCACGTGGGGCGCGACCTCGTCGATCAGGGCGCGGTAGGTCTCCAGACCCATGAAGCCGGTCTCCTCTCGTGTGCGCAGGCTGACCGGGCACATGACGCAGCGCAGGTTGCAGCGGTTGGTCGGCTCGATCCACAGCGTCGTCGGCGGGTGGGCGCAGAAGTCCGCGCCCCGGCCATAGGCTCGCAGCGCACTCAACCCGTAGCCAACCGCTTTTAGATTTTTGACGAGTTTACTCGACATCTACGGCCCCGTCAATCGTCAATCGCCGGTCTCTCGCCCACAACCCGCGCCGGCACCCCCCGCGCAATGCTGTACGGCGGCAGGTCGCCCGTCACCACCGCGCCGGCGCCGACCACCGCCCCCTGCCCGATCGTCACCCCGCCGAGCACGATGGCCGAAGCGCCCAGCCACACGTCGTCGCCGACGACGATCGGCTTTTCCTCGCTCGGCTGGTCGCGGATGGGGATGTCGCGCCGGGCAAAGGTGTGGTTGCCGCAGATGAGCTGCACGTTGTTGGCCAGCAGCGCGTCGCGGCCCACGCGGATGCCGCCGTGGCCGTAGAGCAGGCAGTGGTGGCCGATGTAGGCCCGCTCCTCAACCACGATCTCGGTGTCGCCCGTGACCAGCAGGCAGCCCCGAGACAACCACACGTCGTCGCGCAGCTCGATCCGGCCCTGGAGGCTGTGGGCGTCCAGGAAACAGCCCTCGCCGAGCAGCACCCGCCGGCCGAGGAAGATACGCCCCGGCACCAGCAGCCGCACGTGCGATTCGACGACGCAGCCCGGCCCGACGCTGCCCAGCACGCTGCGGTAGGCCCAGCCGCGCAGCACCGAGGCCAGGATGGTCGGCCGGTCGGCCAGCAGGCTGAGCACCAACCCCTGCCACAGGAAGCGGCCCCACGAATCGCCGCCCGTCACCCGGCGGCGGTAGCGGGCGATCTTGTGCCCCAGCCCGCCCTGAAGCGTGGCCGTGGGCCTCGGCCCGGCAGTCACGGCTGTACCTCCAGCGTAGTGAGCAGCAGCCCATCCCCGCCACCATTCACCGGCAGGCGCTCGCCGCTGGAGAGCAGATACAGCCCGATGTACAGCGGATAGCTCCCTGGCGCGGCGTCGGGTGGCACCTGCACCTGGTACGGATCGAGCAGCACCTCGCCCGGCTGCCAGAAGGAGGTCGGATACTGGCCGCGCAGGGGCGGCGCATCGCCTTGGGCCGCAATCTGGCCATCGGGGCCGAGCAGGTGGACGAAGGCGTGATAGTCGGCGGCCACCGGCCCGCAGGCACCCCAGTAAAGCGTCACCCCGACCGCTTCGCCCGGTTTCACCATGTTTCCACGGGAAGCAGTCTCCAGGTCGTAGCCTCGCAGGCAGATCTGCCCCCCGAAACTGGCCGCCAGCGAGTGGGCGGGTAGCGGCGGCTCCGGCCGTTCGCCAACCCAGAAAAAGGCGACCGTCGCCTGATCGGCCGTGGAATCCCCCCCGGATAGCACCGGCAGCCGGTCGCCGCCGTCGGGCCGGTAGAGGCCGACGGTCAACCGGTAGTACCCTGGCACAAGATCGGCCGGCAGGATCACCGCCCGACGGTCCACCACCGGCTGGTTGGGCTGCCAGCGGGACAAGGGGTATAAACCACCATTCACCGGGCCATCGGCCAGGGCTACCGTTCGGCCACTGCTGTCGTCCACGTGGACAAAAACAGTATACTCCTGGGACAGGCGGATCTGGGCCTGCCAGTGCAATGCCAGGCGCAGCATCTGGCCGGACTGCGCTTGTGTTGTTTCCAGGTCAACGCCGGTCAGTCGTAACTGACCATTGAAATCCACATCGGTGGCGCGGCGCAGGGCCGGGAGGAACACCTCCGGGCCGGAACGGAAGACGAGCACGCCACGCTCGAAATCCACCAGAGCCATTCGATCCCACAGGCGGGCGAGGAACTCTGCGCTGAAATGCCGCTCCAACCGCGCCGTGTCCGCCACGAACCACAGCCGGGGATGGGCAACCAGCGCCGTGTCCAGCTCGGCTGGCGATTGCAGCAGCGGTATATAGGCCCAGGTCTCCACCTTGCGCCCGTCGCGCTCCAGCAAGTAGCCTCCGTAGCCGTTCTCAATGGCCAGGTAATCGCAGCGGCCCAGCACCAGCAGGCTGGCAGCGGGAACGATGGTCGCCACGGCGTCACCGGCCTGCCATTCCTGGCGAACGAATTCAAACGCCAGGTCGTAGCCGGTGTCCTCGCGGCGGGACGTGGCAATGGCCCGGGGTGCCAGCGCCGTGCCGACCACCACGACGGCCAGGAGCATGAGCACAACCGGCCCCAGCCCGGCCACGCCGGGCGCTCGCAGCGCCGGCCAGCGGCGTTGGAGCCAGGCCCATAACCAGCGCACCCCCGCATCGGCAGCGGCCGCCGCCGCCAGCAGGAACCAGGGCAACACCAGGAACAGGTAGCGCGGGTGGCGCCAGGTCTCGCCGACCACGAAGGCCATGATTCCGAACACAGCCAGCAGAAAGAGTGAGACGAACGTCACCGCCGGTTTCTCGTCGCGGAGACAGGACCAACCCCTCCGAACCAGGCTCGCGGCCAGGATGACCAGCCCAAACAGGCACAGGCCCGTGACCAGCCGGCGATCGGGGTCGGTGAAGAACGGGGCAAGCGTCTCCAGGCCAGGCAGCACGTCCATGCCCGGGCTGAAAAAGGCTCGCGGCCGGGCGGGGGGCGGCAGGCCAGGCAAGATCATTAACTGATGCAGGTAGAAACGCAGGGGCAGTGCAACGCCCAGCAGCGCCACATCGATCCAGACGGCGGGTCGGAGCCAGTCGCGCGGCTTTTGCCACAGCAGCCAGGCCAGCCCCAGGGCCGGCAGCAGCATGGCCGTCTCCAACTGGGTGTAGAGGGCCGCCAGGAAAAACAGGACGAACAGGTGCCGTGCGCCGTCGCGCCGTTTCTCCACTACACCCTTGTAAAAGCAATAAACAGTAAGCAATACAAAGAACTGCAATAAGGCGTACATCCGCGCCCGTCCGCCCCAGATGATCGCTTCCGGGGCGAAGACCAACCAGGCAGCAGCCAACAGCGCCGCCGTGGCGCTGAACATCCGCCGGCCCACGGCAAAGAGCGCCAGGACCGTGCCCGTGCCCAGCAGCACGCTGGGCAGCCGGGCCAGCACCTTGTCGAACGGCCAGGCCTGCACCGCCGCCTCCAGGTAGGTGAACAGCAGACCATGAGTGTAATAAGCGCCCGTCGGCGTGCGCGGCAATCCCGACTGGAGGACGTAGCGGGACGCCAGCAGCGTGGTGAACTCGTCTACGTACAGGCTGGACCCCTGAGCAAAGGCCAGACGGAGAGAGAAGGCGACGAGGAGCAGGGGAGCAAGGAGCAAGAGAGCCAGCCAGCCCCAACGGAGCTGGCCGTCCGGCCGGCGCAGGGCCATGGATAGGCGTGGCAGAACCGGGTCGGCCTTTTCGCGCAGGGTGAGGTAGCCCAGCACGCCGACCAGCAGCAGCACGGCGTAGGCCCGGCCGTACAGGCCAAAGACCCACACCCCCTTGCGCCACAGGTCAAAGATAGTTGTGGCATAGCCGACGGCCAGGCCAGCGTAGGCCAGGGCGCTCAAAACCACCGGCCAGCTCGTGACCGGCTCCAGGCCGTGCAGGATATACGCCAAAATCAAAGAGAACGAAAAGATAAGCAGCGAAAAATGATGCTCCCAGGCCACGCTGGAGAGAAGCGGCGTCGCCGCCAGCACCAGGGCGAACCCCAGGTCGAAGGCTCGCGCCCGGCGGGCCGGGTCATCCCCGGCGCGGAAGCGGCGCAGGATGGCCCAGGCCACGGCGGTCAGGATGAGGAGCATAGTCAGGCGGCTCAGCAGTTGGGCCGCCGCCGGGCTGTGGGCGATGGTCTCGGTGTATTCGCTGTCGAACAGGCCGTGAAACAGCCCGCTGAGCGCCTGGTTGTGATACTTGAAACCGCTCAGTTTGCCGATGAACGCATTGAAACTCTCGTAGCCTGGCACCGTCCGGTCGAAGAACGTGCGCAGTGCCGGGTCGGGGACCGCCGCCGGGCCGAGCAACAGGCTGGGCAGGACACCCACCCAGAAGGTGTAGTTACTGTCCCAACCCAAAAGCGGCACGCTGAGGCCGGCGAGCAGCCCACAGACTACGGCTGCTGCCAGAACCGCCTTCCAACGACGGCAGGCCGCCAGGTAGAGGAGCAACAGGCCAGGGGTGATCTTGAGCAGGATGGCCACCCCCAGCGGCAGGCCAGCCCACAGCTCCTCGTTGCGAACCAACAGGTAGAAAGAAATAGCAACAAACAGAAAAACAAAAGCGTCCACCCGGCCTGATTGGAAGCTGGTAAAGAACGGGCGAAAGTTGGCCGCCAACAACACTGCCCCCACCAGCCACAGCCGCTCGCCTCCGGCGGCAAACCACTGCCCCCGGCTGTGGGCCAGCGCTCGACCGGTAAGGAGCACGCCGGCCCACAACGCCGCCTGGCACAGCCCGATCCAGGCGATATTGGCCTGTTCCGGCGGCAAAAGGGTCAGCGGGATCATAATCCAGGCAAACAGGGGGTGGTAGACAAAGGGGGTCACCCGCTGCGGCCCCCAGCCATACTCCGCTGCCAGGGCGTTGAACGCCGCCTGGTCGTAGGGGTCTTGCCCCCGCCGCACCAATTCGGCGGAAAGATAGTTGGCCGGAAAGTCCACGCCGACGCGGGCCGCCGGGTTGAGCACGGCGTTGTACAGGTAGTTGATCAGCGAATAGGCGGCCACCACCGCCAGCAGCAGGAGCGGCCAGCGCCGCGTCGTCTGCCCAGTCATCGGCCTGCCTCTCCTTCTTTGCGAGCGACGATCGCCAGCCCGCGGCCGCGTGCTGGCCTCCGGTCGTCCGACCGGGCAGCCAGCGGATAGAGCAAAAGCGAGGAGAGCATGTACAGCAGCCGCCCCAGGCCCCGCTCCGGCTCCAGGCCGCGCAGGGCATGGAAAGCCTCGAACTGGGCCGCTCCCACCCCGGTCAGATAGGGCCGGCTGTCGAGGAGGGTGAAGCCCAGGCTTGACAGGCGATCCGCCAGGTCGTCACGGCAGTAGCGGCGGCGGATGGCGTAGAGGTCGTCCAGGCGGGCGTCCAATCCGGCGGTCACCGACGGGGCCGTAACTACCTGGGGAGCCAAAAGACGCCTCTTCAATCCCGACGGCAGCCGCTCCAGGAAACCCAGAGCCAGGCCATGTTCGACGCCATCTACGGTGAGGAACAGGACCCCCCCGGGCCGCAGCGCGCGGGCCATGCCTGCCAGGGCTGCCCCATCATCGGCGATGTGCTCCAGCACACAGTTGCACACCACCAGGTCGAACTGTCCCTCGGCCAGGGGCAGGGCCATCCCGTCGGCGGCCAGGAAGAGCGCCCGTCCATCCACCCCCAGATGGTGGGCGGTCCGGCGAGCGTCGGTCAGGGCCGGACTATCCAGGTCGCAGCCGACCAGAACCGCGCCGCGCCGCGCCAGGTCGAGGGAGTAGAGGCCGTGGCCGCAGCCCACATCCAGCACATACCAGCCGGCCACCTGTCGCACCCAGGGGGCCAGCAGACGCAACTCCAGGGCGCGCATCAGGTTGAGATAGCGCAGGAAGGGGAGCAAATGACGGGCCAGCGGGCGCGGCAGCCACGCCAAAAGCCTGCCCAGGCTCACATTGAGCCTCCCCCACTACTTCAGCACCACCGGCAGCCAGACAAAGCTGGCCCCCGGCCGGGCCGATCCCAGGCTCACCTCGTCCAGGCGCAGCGCCGCGCTGTCCGAGACGGTGAAGGTCAGGGTCACGGCCTGGCCGACAGCCGCCTCCACCGGCAACCAGAGGTGGCTCCACCCGCCGGCCGAGATGGTCTGGGTCTGGCTGATGGGCGTGCCCTCCAAGGCCACCTGGAGTGTGCTGCTGCCGCTGGCGTCGTCGTCCAGCCGCACCAGGAAGGAGAGGGTGGCATCGGTCAGGTTGCCCGGCAGCGACAGGGGCTGTTTGAGCCATGACCGCTCGCCCAGGCCGCCGAGGAGCACCGCCCGGCTGCCGGTGTGGGCGGCGGTGGTCAGCGTCGGCGTCAGGCTGCCCCCTGCCTGCCAGCCACCCCAGCCGCTTTCAAACCCGCCATTGGTTACCACATCGTCCAGCGGGGGCAACACCAGGTCTACGCCGCTCAGGTCCCCTGAAACCGACAGGTGCAGCGGCGGCAGGAGGCCAAAGCGGTTCTGGTCGGCGATCAGGTCGTAGGTGCCGGCGTCGGCCAGGTAGGCCAGGTAGCCGCCCGGCCGCCGCTCGACATTCAGGGCGGCAGGGTTCAGCGCCACTTCGGCGCCGGCGACCGGCCGATGGCGCACGGTCAACACATGGCCGGCCACGGTAAAGCGGGCCAGGGCGGTGTACGAGGAGGGAGCCCAGCCGCTCCAGTTGCCGGCCTGGTCGCGGGCGCGGACACGGAAGTAGTAGGTCTGGCCGTACTGGGGTGGCATCGGGTCAAAGGTACCCTGGGTGAAGGGGGTGGACGACAGCCAGGAGGTCCACACCCCGGCCGGCCCGACGCGGAATTCGACATCATAGGCCGTCACCGCCGAGCACTCATCCTCCGCCCACCACCAGAGATGGAACGGCGCTTTCTGCGCGCGGGGCAGGGGGCTCAGGCCCACATTGTATGGCGGTCCATCGTCGGCGATCTGGGTGTAGGCCGGATCGCTGTAGGCGCTCTGGTTGCCGGCCGCATCCCGACCCCGCACCCGGAAGCCAACGACGGCATGGTAGAGGCCGCTGGTATAGAGGCCGCCGGTGTCCGGCGTGCCCAGCAGCCAATCGGTCCACTCGCCGCCGTTGACGCTCACCTGCAGGTCGTAGCTCACCACCCAACTGACGTTGTCGCTGCCGTTCCAGCTCACCGCCACCTGGCCGCACAGGCTCTGCGGCGGCAGTGACTCGATCCAGGTCTGCGGCGGGGTGGTATCCTCGTAGAGCCAGGAATACTCGTCCAGCACCTCGGCGTACCAGTTGTCGGCCAGGACCTGCATCCCGGCGCCGTTGGGATGCAGATGGTCGGTGTAGAGGGAAGGCCAGTCGGGGCGGCCATAGAAAGCCTGCCAGTTATCCGCACAGGGGACATGCTTTTGCTCGGCGGTGAGGCGGATATATTCGTTCATCTCCTGGGTGTCGCCGTTCAGGCCATCTTTGCGGGGGATGATGGTGCTCAGCCAGGGGCGGATGCCGTCAATGTTGGAATATTTTTTGAGGATGTCAATAATGATCGCCAGGTCCTGGGCGACCTCGTTGGGCGAGCGGCCCTGGGTCACGTCGTTGGTGCCCTCCATGATCAGCGGGAACTGGGGCAGGTAGAGTGTCGCTTCGTTGCCGATCCTTTTCCGCAGGGCGCTGACCAGTTCGCCGGGGATGCCCCGGTTGATGACCTCCGACGGGGTGACGCGGGCGTCCAGTTTGGCCTCCAGGCGGGCGGGATAGTCGCCCACCGGCTGGCCCGAACCGGGCGGGTCGTCATACTGCCCCCAGGTGATGCTATCACCCCAGGCCACGTAGCGGTTGTAGATGCACTGACCCTCCGGTGTCGGGCTGGATTGGGGCAGGGATCGGGGCAAAGGCTGGGGCGCGGACTCCAGCCGGCGGACAGCCAGAGGAACCGGTTGACCGGCCGCCAGGTCGGTCCACAGCAGCCGGGGCGGGATGGTTGGCAGCAACAGCGGCGCTTCAGCCGTCACCTGGGCGGCGGCCCAGGCAGGCCGGCTCTGGAGACCTTCCTGCCAGGTGGTCCAGGCCAGGCCCGAAGGGGGCCCCAGCACAGCCCAGGCCAGGTGCAGGGTCCCGTCATCGCCAAAGGCCAGGCTGGGATGGGTCTCCTCCACCGACAGGCTGACAGGGGAAGAGACCATCACCTCCTCGCTCCAGGTCGCGGCCCCGGCCTGCCAGTGGGCCAGGTAGATGCGCCAGTGAGCGTCGGTGCCCTCCCCGACCATATCCTGCCAGGCAACCCACGGCTGTCCATCGGCATCCAACGCCAGGGAGGGCCACACATCGGGCGTGCCGTCGGCGGCGCTCACCATCCTCTCTGGCGACCAGCCTGCACCGGTCCATCGGCTGGCAACCACGGCGTCGTCGAACAGCCCCTGGCTGCTGACCCAGACCAGCCAGGGGTGTCCCTTCCCATCCACAGCCAGGCGGGGTTGGGTGTCATAGGCCAGCGGATCGCTGTCATCCTGCCCCACCCGTTCGGGGAACGACCAGATGAAACCGTCCCAGTGGCTGGCATAGAGTTCGTCGTCATTC
>Ga0209162_1003138_pt1 | contig 13611 bp, 9 predicted proteins | sample YNPNPMetaG_FD_187121 | JGI IMG/M metagenome (GOLD analysis project Ga0209162, IMG submission 187121) | Anoxygenic and chlorotrophic microbial mat microbial communities from Yellowstone National Park, USA - YNP NP MetaG (SPAdes) (version 2) ...
CTCCACGGTGCGCAGCGTCGCGCGGTGGACCTTGTCCCCCAGGCCGCGGTCGGCCACCGCGGCGCGGGCGCGCCGGCGCAGGCCCCCGGCGGTCACGTCGTCGTCTCCCGCGCCGCCAGTACCTCGGCGACGTGCAGCGTCCGCGGACGGTCGGCTCCTTCCCGCGCGAGCAACCCCTCCAGATGGAGCAGGCAGGACACGTCGGTGGAAACCAGCCAATCGACTCCCGCGGCACGGATCGGTTCGAGCTTACGTCGTCCCATTTCGGCGCTGATCTCAGGGAACTTGACGGAGAAGGTTCCGCCGAAACCGCAACACCATTCGTCCGAGGCGAGGGGGACGCGTTCGAGTCCCCCGACCGCGTCCAGGAGACGCTCGACGGGGCCGGCCGCGCGCAGCTCGCGGCGCTGGTGGCAGCCGACGTGCAGCGCGGCGCGGCCGGGGAGCCGGGCGCCGACGTCGACCACCCCGAGCCGTTCGACGAGAAACTCGCACAGCTCGAACGTGCGGGCGGCGACCGGCGACGGGCCGACGAGCGCGGCGTAGTGGTTGCGGACCATCGCGACGCAGGAGCCCGAGGGGGCGACGATGGCGTCGTACGGTTCGAAGACGCGGCAGAAGCGTCCGGCCAGCTCGCGGGCTTCGTCGACCAGGCCGGCGTTGAACTGCGGCTGGCCGCAACAGGTCTGCGCGGCGGGGAAGTCCACCTCGACGCCGAACCGTTCGAGCAGGGCGACGGTCGCACGGGCGGCGCCGGGACGGAAGGCGTCGACGAAGCAGGGGACGAACAGGCCGACGCGCATGACCCGGTTCTCCGTCGCGCAGCGGAGAATGTCAACGGTTCGTACGGTCGCACCCCCGGAGCGGGGCCGCCGACGGTTCATGGGTTTCTCCGGTGTCCCGCGACGGGCGGCGACAATCCGGGACCGGAAGCCGCCGAAGCCGAAGGGCGGCATCCTGCCGGCGGAGAGGCGTTGCACGAGCGGCGATTCGCGCTAGCATGGTTCGGGTCGCGTGCCCGGGGCCGGACGCCTCGTCCGACCGGGGACTGCGGTGCGCGACGGGAGCGGAGGCGACATGCGCAGGACGGAGTTCGTGGTCGTTGCCTGGGTGTTCGCCGCGGCGGCCCTGCTTGCGGCGGGCTGTTCCGACGACGCCGGAGGACCGGACGGAACCGACGTCGCGCGGGAAGACGGCGAGGCGACGGGCGAGACGGCGGCGGACGCGGACGCCGACGCGGACGTCGGGCCCGAGACGGACGGGGAACCGGATGCGCCGGCGGACGGGGAGCCGGACGCGCCGGCGGATGGACCGGCGGACGTGCCGGCGGATGCGCCGGCGGACGTGCCGGCGGATGCACCGGCGGACGTGCCGGTAGACGGGACGACCGACGCGCCGCCGCCGCCCGCCCCGGAGTGCACGGAGGCGGCTGAGTGCACGCTGCACGACGACTGCTGCAACTGCCTGGCGCTGGCGCCGGGCGAGGAGCCGCCGCCCTGCGGATTGACCGAGTGCTTCATCACGACCTGCGCGGCGCGCGGCATCACGGCGGACGCGGTGGCCTGCGCCGCCGGGCGTTGTGCGGTCTACACGTGCGAGACGGACGCGGTGGCGTGCGAGATGCTTCCGCCGCGCTGCGAGGCGGGAGAGGTGCCGAGCGTCCGGGGGATGTGCTGGGGGCCGTGTGTGCCGGCCACCGAGTGCGTCTCGGTGGACGACTGCGCGGCCTGCGACGCGTCGGCGGGGCAGGCGTGCGTGCAGTACGCGAGTCGGGGCGGACGGACGGCGCACTGCGTCGATCGGCCCGCGAGTTGCGGAGTTCGGGCCACGTGCGACTGTCTCGGCGCAAGTGTCTGCGTCGGGATCTTCGACGTCTGCCGAGACGATGCGGGCGTGCTGACCTGCTCGTGTCCGACCTGCTGAGGCGGGGCCGGGCGGAGGCGCGACGACCGCGCGATCCGGCCGTGCCAGACGCGCTCGGACGAGGGGTGCCCTCTGGCGTGCTTTCCCGAGGGTGGGCAGGCCGTCGTCGTCGCAACGTTCAGCGCGCCGGGAGCGCCGTCAGGCCGGCCCGGGGCCTTCGGGACCGGCGGGCTCGGCGTGCACCACCACTTCGGACAGCTCGGGAAGGACCTCCCGGGCGCGGCGTTCGACCTCCGTCGTGACCTCGTGGGCCTCGTCCAGCGACAGGTCGGGGCGGGTCAGGAGGTGGCAGGTGAGGACGGTGCCGAGCGATCCGGTGTGGAGTTCCACGTCGTGGAGGTCCAGCACGCGCGCGTCCCGCCGCACGGCGGCGGCGAGCGCCTGCAGCCGTTCGGGCGGAAGCGGCTGCCGGCGGCCGTCGCCCGTGGCGCACTCCGTTTCGAGATGGGCGGCGATCTCCCCGAACTCCGGCCGTTCGGCGCGGATCGCGTCTTCGAGCCGGTCGACGACGTCGTGGGCGGCCTCGAGCGACAGTTCGGGGCGCAGCTGCACGTGCAGCGTGAGCAGGCGTTGCCCCGTCTCCGCGTCGAGGTAGCTCCGGACGTTGTGCACGTCGTCGATCTCGGGAAAGCGGCGGGCCACGGTGCGGACCGCGTCGATCGGGGTCTCGCCGGCGGTGGTCGGGTGGAAGTGGACGAGCACGTCGGCGTCGGGGACGACGCGGCGCACCTCCGTCTCGACGCAGTCGGCCAGCGCGTGGCTCTGTTCGAGCGACAGGCCGCGATCGACGGCGGCGATCAGGTCGACGAACACGGCGGGACCGGAGGCGCGCACCCGCACCCGCTCGACGGCGCGCACGGCGCAGTGGACCTGCACCTGCTCGCCGATCCGCTCCGCCAGTCCCGACGGAGCCCGGTCGATCAGGCCGTCGATCGTGCGCTTGAGCAGGCGCGTGGAGGCGACGGCGACCAGCGCGGCGACGCCGAGGGCGGCGAGCGGGTCGAGGATCGGGATGCCGAGTCGCACGCCGACCAGGCCGGCGAGGACGACCGCCGACGAGAGGATGTCGGACGAGTAATGCAGCGCGTCCGCCTCGAGCGCCTGGGAGTTGTACCGGCGGGCACCGGCGTACAGCACGCGGGCGATGACCCCGTCGATCGCCAGTGCCGTACCCATCACGACGAAGGACCCGGCCGACGCGTCGACCGCGCCGCCATCGCCGGCGATGCGCTGGAGCGCCTCGGTGACGATCCAGGCGCAGGTCGCGAGCAACAGCAGCGCCTCCGCCATCGCCGACAGGTTCTCGATCTTGCCGTGACCGTACGGGTGCTGCTCGTCGGCGGGCTGCGCGGCGGCACGCACGGCGAAGAAGGTGATCAGGGCGGCGCCGAGGTCGAGCAGCGAGTGGGCGGCCTCGGAGAGGATGCCGAGGGAGCCGGTGGCCAGTCCGACGGCGAGCTTCATGGCGGTCAGGGCGACGCCGATGGCCACCGAGGCCAGGGCGATGCGCGACATGCGGCGGGCCTTGTCGGACACGCGACTCCGCTCCTCCGACCGGCGGACTCTAGCGCGGAGCGCGCGCGGTTGCACCGGTTCGACGCCCGCCATCGCGGACCGGGCGGCGGCGGTTGACCATCGACCGCCGGCCCTTCCATCATTCAGTAGGGCTTCCAGCGGTACTCCGACCGGTCCTTGTTCGCCCGGAAGAAGTCCACGATCCGCGGCAGGTAGTCGAGCGGGTGCGGGCAGCGGATGCCGGTGTCCGCCAGCGCCGCCAGCGTGTTGGCACAGTCGAAGTGCACCTGGTGGTTGAAGTACTCCAGCACTTCGCGGGGAACGCCGAGCCACTTGCGGACGGCGAGCAGGCGCAGGGGAAGATCGACCGCGGCGGGTGGCACCTGGAACCGCGGGCCGCGCGCTCCGAGCTGTCGGACGATCTCCGCATAGAGCTGCCGCGCCGGGATCGGGTTCGGGTCCGCCAGGGCGTAGCACTTGCCGATCGTCCCCTCCCGGTTCCAGATCGCCGCGGCGCTCTCCACCACGTAGTCGATCGGCACCACGTTTGCCTCGGCCGACGACGGTCCCAGGTAGGGAAGGGGAAGCGGCAGCACCTTGAGCTTGTCGACGAGGATCATCCCGAAGTAGGGGCCGTCGAACTTCTGGGTCTCGCCGGTCTTCGAGTGTCCGACGACGATGCTGGGCCGGAAGATGATCGTCGGCACGCGGTCCATCGAGGCGCGCACGACCCGCTCGGCCTCGTACTTCGTGGACTCGTAGTGGTTCTTGAACCCCGCCGCGTGCTCCAGCTCGGTTTCGAGGACGGTGCCGGTGCGGCGACCGGCGACGTAGCAGGTGGAGAAGTAGACGTGCGAGACGAGCTGCCTTGCCGCCTTGCAGAATTCGACGACGGCCCGCGTGCCGTCGACGTTGACCTGTCGCGCGATCGGTTCGGGAACGTGCAGATCGTAGATCGCGGCCAGGTGGAACACGTCGGTCGTCTCGGCCAGCAGCCGCGCGTGGTCGGTTTCGGAAAGGCCGAGGCGCGGGAGGGTGATGTCGCCGATCACCAGCTCGAACGTCGCCTCCTTGCCGACCGGCTTCGCCCGCAGCGCCTCGATTTCGCGGCGGGCCTGGCCCGCGAACTTGTCCTGCACCAGGAAGGTGAAGCCGAGGTCCGGCTTGCGGCGCAGCATTTCTTCGGAGAGCCAGCGGGCGATGAACCCCGGATAGCCGGTCATGAATACCCTGCGCGCAGCCATGGAATTCGACCTCCTTCCGTTCGACGCGCGCCTCGAGAATCGGCGCGCTCCTCGGACCCGGGCATGATGACACCGGCTTGACGCGCCGTGTCAAGACCAGCATCCCGCGTTCGAACGCGTCGTCGTTCCTACCTCCCCGCGTCGTCGCCCGGCGCGGCCCGCTGCCGCTCGGCGGCGGACGCGGAGTCGAGCAGCGCGTCGCAGATCTCGACCAGTCGGTCGAACCCCACCCGGCCGTCGACCTCGCGCCGGTTGATGAACGTGCGGGGCGTGCCGTCAACGCCGGCGGCCCGGGCGTCGGCCAGATCTCGTTCGATCGCGGCGGCGAAGACGCGGTCGCGGATCGCCGTTTCGAGGCGGGCCGGGTCGAGACCCGCCTCCGCCGCCGTTCGCCGGATCCGTTCGAGGGTCAATTCGCCCGCCTCCGAGTCCATCAGCCGGTCGTGAAACTCCCAGAACCGCCCCTCGGCGTGCGCTTCCATCGCCGCTTCCGCCGCCGGTTCCGCCAGATCGTGGCGCGTCAACCCGAGTCGCGGGCCCGGCGGCGGCCGGCGCGGCGGCCGATTTGCAACGGGGGCGGGGATGTCGAATACTGCGAGCCGTGCGGAGCGCGCGACGGGAGGACGCGATGAAGGTGCCCTTCGGGTGGGTGGCGGCGACGCTGGGGCTGGCGGCAACCGGCTGTCCGGCCTCGTCGAGCGTGGAAATCCAGCCCCTGGACGACCAGACGGTCCGGGTGGGTGAAACGCTCAACCTGGACATCGCCGTCCGCAATCCCGGGGGCGGGATGTTGTCCTTCTCGTTTTCGATGCCGGACCTGCCCGACAGCGGGGCGGAGATTTACAGCCTGGGGAACAGCGGCGGACGGTTCCGCTGGACGCCGCTCGCCTCGCACGCCGGCGCCCACTCCTGCACGATCACCGCCAGCGCCGGCGGGGCGTCGGACCGCGAGACGTTCACGATCCTCGTCCAGCAGGCGAACAGCGCGCCGGTGTTCCTCCAGCCGGGGGCCGGGGGAACCTACGACCTGACGCGCGACCCGTGCGTCGCGGTGCACGTGGAAGTGAAGGACGACGATTCGCGGCCGGAGGACATCCAGATCTTCGAACGGGACCCGCGCATCGAGGGGGCGACGCTGACCGCGAATGGCAAGCAGGCCGACTGGCGCTGGTGCCCGACGCCGGCGCAGGTCGATGCGTCGGACCGCTACACGCTGGCGCTGGCGGCGCGGGATGAGGCGCACGATCCGGTACTCCACGACTACGTGATCGTGCTGCGGGGGGAGGGGCGGACCGCGTGCGGCGGGACGGGGCCGGAAATCGTCTCCAGCGCCCCGCCCCCGCCCGACGTGCTCGCCACGTCGCTGGACTACCGCGTCATTGCCGTGGTGCGCGACGACCTCGGCCTGAAGGACGCCCCGATCCTCTACTGGTCGACCGATCCCCCCGCCGACCCGCTCAAGCCGGATGTGACGGCGTTCCAGCAGGTGGTGTTCGTCCCCGACGGCGGCGAGAACTACCACGCGTCGATCCCGAATCTGGGGCTGGCGGCGGGCGAACGGCGGACAATCTACTATGTCATCTCGGCCACGGACAACGACGATCCGGCGGGGGCGGCCTGCGACCACCGCACCGATTCGTCGCTGCGCCAGTTCGACGTCGCCGCCGGTTCGGGGACCGAGCGGGTCGGGTACTGTGAGACGTGCAGCAGCAGCGCGCAGTGCGACTCCGGGCAGTGCATCGCCGGCGTGTCGCGGTTCTGCGGCGCCGCCTGTCCGGGGTGCCCGGCCGGCGCGACGTGCCGCACGGTGACGACGGTGGAGGGCCGGAGCGTCGAGTCGTGCGTCCCGGAGGGGCTGAGCTGCCGCGCACCGGTCCCGTGCACGGACGACCGCTTCGAGGACAACGACACGCGGACCGCGGCGGCCGCGATCGCGCCCGACGTCCACACCGGGCTGCAGATCTGCCCGCGCGACCCCGACTTCTACCGCATCTCCGCCCCCGCCTCCGGGACGCTCGACGTGGAAATCCACGGCTGGGACGCCTGGGCTGCCGACCTCGACCTGCTGGTGCTGCGCGGGGACGGCACGCCGATGCGGATCTCCGAGGGCATCGAAGGCTCGGAGAGTGTGCAGGTTTGCGTCACCCCCGGCCCGTACTACATCGAGGTGTATGGCATTGTGGACGACCAGGGTCCGTACGACCTGACGGTCAACCTGGCCGGCGGGTCCTGCTGCACGGACGACGCCCTGGAAGACAACGACGGGTGGCGCGACGCGACGCCGCTGCTCCGGCCCGGCGACGTGGCCGAGGGCCAGATCTGCTCCGGCGACGAGGACTGGTTCGTGTTCGACGGCGAGGCGGGTCGTCGAGCGCAGGTCGACCTGTTGATCGACGGCGCCGGCGATCTGGACCTCGAACTGTACGACCGGGACGGCATCCGGCGGCTCGCCTCCTCCGCCGGGGTCACCGATACCGAGCACCTGGAGGCGGACCTGCCGGCGAGCGGGGACTACTATATCCGTGTCTTCGGGTATCGCGGGGCCGAAGCCGCGTACCTCGTGTCGTACGACTTTGGCGGCGGGACGATCTGCACCTCCAGCCGCACGTGTCCGACCGGGACGATCTGCAACGGGACGGCCTGCGTCGAGGACGCCTGCACCCCGGGCGCCTCGACCTGTCCGGCCGGCACGTTCTGTCCGGAGGCGGGCGGGGCGGGCGGTGTGAGCGACTGTGTCGATCCGTGCGATTCGTCCGCCGACTGCCGGAGCGGCTACGACTGCAAGGTGTTCGCCGCCGGGGCCGGGTGCGCGGTGAGCGGCGCGGGCCAGAACGGCGATCCGTGCACGTCGTTCCGTAGCTGCGCGGGCGCGCGGACCTGCCTGTCCTGGCGGGGTGGCTATTGCGCCGTGCAGGGATGCACGCGCAACGCGGACTGCCCGAGCGGTTCGAAGTGCGTCTCGGTCGGCGGGCCGCTCGGGGCCTGCGTCAAGGACTGCCTGGTGCGCGACGACCTGTGCCGGCTCGCCGAGGGGTACTCCTGCGAATGCGCGGAGGACGTGGAGGGCGCATGGCAGTTCGTATGCCTGGATCCCGGCGTCTCGGCGCCATGGTGCTACTGAGCCGCCCGCGCGCCCCGCGGTCGGAGCGGACGGCGTTCGAGCCGCGTCGCGGCGGTCACGCCGGCTGCGCCCTGGCCGTCGCCGCGCTGCTGGGAGGGTGTCCGGAGGAGAATGGCGGCGTTCCCGACCTCTGCCGCGACGGGCCGGGGGTGGCGGCCGTGCGGATGGCCGACACGCTGCTGCCCGGTTCTTCGATCGAGCTGGTCGGGACGAACTTCCTGCGCGAGTGCGGATCGATCACCGCGCTGTTCCGCGGGATGCTGGACGGCCGCCCGGTGGAGGTCGAGGTCGCGGCGGAGGTGGAGTCGACGACGCGGGCGCGCTGCGAGGTGGGCGCGGACCTGCGAGCCGGCTTCGGCGCGGACCGCGGCCGGTTCGCGGGGGACGTGGGTCTACGGCAGCGAGCGGTCGACGGGACGGTGCGCGAATCGAGCCTCCCCGTGACATTCGAATTGGCAGTGACGCTCACCCCGCGCGTCGTCTCCGCCGCGCCCCCCGACGTGACGCTCAACGCGATCGTCGTGCTCGCCGGCGACGGTTTCCTGGAGGGGGACGAGGGCGCGAGCGAGGTGGTGCTCGACGGGACGTTCGCGCCGGAGGGGGGCGGGGCACCACGGCCCGTGACGGCCGTGCGCCTGCCGGTGACGCCGGTCGAGGCGCACGACCGGACGCGGGCCGGGTTCGAGTACTCGCCGAGGATCGCCGGCATCGTCCCCGGAGTGTTCACCGGGTCGCTCGTCGTCGAGAACCGCCACGCCGCGGGCCCGATCGAGTCGTCCGATCCGCTGTCCGTGGAGTTCACGCTCGGGCGTTCGTTGATCACCGGGATTTCGCCGGCCAACCCGACGCTGGGTTCCATCGTGACGCTGACGGGCGCGGGATTCATCGGCGGAGCGGCCGACCAGACGCTGACGGTGCGGCTGGACGGTACGGTGACCCCCCACGGAGGCTCGCCGGCCGCGGTCTCGGGCCTGGAGCTGGTGCCGCGCTACCTCGACGGCGGGCGGGCCGAGTACGTGGTCGTGCCGGTGAACGCGGGCGGCACGCTGGTCGCGGCGGACTTCGGCTTCGCGTGGGGGATGTTCCGCGGGACGGCGACGCCCGTGCTGCGCTATGGGGCGGAACGGGTCGAAGGCCTGGGGATGCCGGTCGACATCGTCCTCGGGCCGACGAAACAGGTCGTGTTCGTGTCGTTCCAGGCGGCCTTCTCGGACGCGCTGCGACCGTTCGGGCTGCGGGCGGTGGAGGCGGAAGTCCGGGCGCAGGCTCTCGACAAGTTCCGCCGAACGTACGCCGGGGTGAACGTTGACGTGCGGGACCGGGAGCCGGCAGACTACTACCCCGGGGGTTACGCGGTGGTCGAGATCGGCGGGCCGGATCCGAACGGGCGGGGCCTGTTCGGCTACGACAACACGCCCGGCAAGGACGTGGGAAACCTGCGGTTGCACGACCGGATCGGCGGGGCGAACGCCGAGGTGCAGGAGGACGGCTACCCGGGGTTCGGCGGGGTGTTCGTCGAGTCGTTCCTGTGCTGGTCGTCGCATCCGCCGGCGGGGCTGATCTGTCCCGACGGCGTGGGGGACCCGGAGTTCGACCGGTTGTTCGACCCGGTTCGGGCCCGCGAGGTGGTGGCGGGGGAGTACCCGGACGGCCCGGACGCGACGCGCACGGCGCAGATCGCGGCCGCGGTGCGGGCGCTGGGCAACCTGGTCGGGGAGACGGCGGCGCACGAATTCGGTCACAGCCTGGGGCTGGGGATGCCGTACGGGCCGCGCGACGTCGTGCACCACGAACCGCCCGCGGACGGCTGTCTCATGGACGCCGGATCGTACCGCCCGTTCGCCGAGCGGGCGGAGCTGCCGGGCACGACCCCCGGCACCTGGTGCGGCGACGAAAGGGCCTATCTGAACGAGATCCTGCCGGTGCGCTGAGCAGAGCGGCGGAAGAAGTCGACGGGACGGGCCCGATCGGGCGGCTACTCGCAGTAGGTCGCGCCCGCGCCGCCCTCGAAGTAGAACCGGTAGCCGAGACCGTAGGGCCGGCAGGAGGAGGCGGGCGATCCGGTCGAGTCTACCTTCACGTGGAACGTCCACGAATCGTCGAAGTAGCAGGTCCCTTCCCAGGAGAGCAGCATTTGATAGGCGCCGGCGGTGGCGTCCCAGTCCGCAGCGTCGGTGCAGTACTCGGTCCCGAGGTCGGCGCAGGTCTCGCCGGCATAGACGCACATCCGCCAGTTGGTGGGATCGGCGCCGGGGGGCGGCGTGAGGTTGATTTCCAGGATGAAGTAACATTGCGGCAGCATCTCCCACGGCCAGCCGCAGTCGAGGTGCGTCGCCTCGGAGGCCTCGATCGTGAACCAGTCCGTGTCCGCGCCGCCGTCGCTCCGGAGCAGGGTGGCGTCGGTGACCGTGATCAGCGGGTCGGTCGCCCAGCCCTCGTCGGCCCGCGGCAGCGGGCGCGCCTGGGCGCAGGTGTCGTTGGTCTCGTAGCTGTCCGGCGGCAGCGCCTCGTCCGTCGAGCCGTCGCAGTCATTGTCCCGATCGTCGCAGACCTCGGTCGACGGCATCACGGCGCCGGTGCAGGGACCCCACCCGGAGGCGGTGCAGGAGCGCGTCCCGAGCACGCATTCGCCGGTGTCGCCGAAGCCACACGGTTCCGTCCCGCCGACCGGGGCGCAGGAACAGCCGTCGTCGGTCGAACCGTCGCAGTTGTCGTCCACCGTGTTCGAACAGTTCTCCGGGTTGCCCGGCCGGATGTTGCGATCCCCGTCGTTGCAGTCGTCGTCGTTCGAGACGTAGCCAGCGGGCGGCGTGCCGCACGCCACCTGGGTCACCGCCGGGTTGCCGTACATGTCGCCGTCCGCGTCCTGGTAATACGTCGTGCCGACTCCCTCGTCGGTCGAGGTGTCGCAGTCGTTGTCCGCCCCGTCGCAGACCTCGGTGGTCGGCGCCGGCGCCGTGCACGTGCCCCAGACGCCGTTCGTGCAGGTCTGCGTCCCGGCCCCGCACGCCGTGTCGCAAGGACGCGAAACGCCGTTGTCGATGATCCCGTTGCAGTCGTCGTCCCGGTTGTTGCAGCTCTCGGCGATCGGGGTGCACTCCGACATGCAAACCCCGGCCCGGCAGTACTGGCCGGGGTCGCACCGATTGCCGCAGCTCCCGCAGTTCTCCGGGTCGCCTTGCGTGCTCACGCAGGTCGTGCCGCACAGCGTCAGGCCGCCGGCGCAGACGCACGAACCTCCCTGGCACATCGTGCCGGTCGGACACGTGCGACCACACCCGCCGCAGTTGTTGAAGTCGGTGTTCAGGTCCACGCAGTGGCCGCCGCACGTCGCCTCGCCGGCGGCACACCCGCCGCCGTCGTCGCCGCAGCCCGATGCGCCCGCACCTGCCAGGAGCGCCGTCCCCAGAGTGATGCCGACCCACCTGAACGACATCTTTCCTTTCTCCTTCCCCCACATCCGCCGTCCGCCGATGTGGCCTTCTCTTCCGGTCTCGGTCGGGGTATCCCCCAGAACTCGCAGGTTGTCAAGGGCGGTCCGTCCGGTTTTGACTTCGCATCGTCCGCACCGTATAGTCGGCGCCCGAACGGACGTTCATGGCCGAGGCAGTCGCGGGGTCGTGATTTCCGTGGGGACGAGGAGAGGTTCATGAAGGGACGCGCAGCACGTCCGGGGTTCGGTCCTTGCGTTTGCGGTGCCGCGTTCGTCGTCGTGGAGGTGCTGTTGGCGGCGCTCCCAGCCGGCGCCGGGACCGCTGCGGAGACGACCGCCGTGCCTGCGTCGGAGGAGGCTTCGTCGCCGACGGAGGGTGGAGGTGCGGGGACGCCGGAGACGGCGGGCGGCGTGCGGACGGAGGGCGGAGGTGCGGGGGCGGCGGAGACGGGGGGCGGCGCGCCGGCGCCCGCCTTCGCCGAGGGCGCCGGTTCGTCCGGAGGCGAGTCGCCGCCGGGTGCCCCGGCGGCGGGCGGGGAAGAGCCGGAGGCCGAGGGGTCGGGGGGCCGGGGGGAATCCATGGCCGAAGCACCGGCGGCGGAAACGAGTCCGTCAAGCGAACTGCGGTTGGCCGGCGGCCGGACGGTGGAGCCGGACGCGGCGACGGAGGTGTCGCCGGAGGAGGTGACGGCCGAAGGGGGCGAGGCGGACGTGGAGCTGGAGGGGGAGACCGGGCGCCTGCACGTCGCGATTCCCGGCTACTACCAGCTCTCGGTGTTCGGTCTCGCCGACATGCCGCTCGGTCCGGCCGATCCGGCGGGCGAGCGGCCGTTCGGCCCGAACCTCGGGCAGAATTTCTACGGCTGGAGCCGCCTGCGGGCCTCGCCGGAGCTGTCTATCTCGTCGGTGAAGATCCGCGGTCAGTTCGACGTGATGACCGGCACGATCTTCGGCGATTCCACCGTCGGGGTCGATGCGGCGCTCGAACCGCGGATGCGCGAGGCGCCAGCGGGGGAGGACGGTTCGAGCGGCGAGCTGGTGGGGATTCGGCCGTTCGACTTCCGGCAGCTCTACGTCGAGTGGGATACGGGCTACGGGATCCTGCGGGTGGGCCAGCAGGCGTCGAACTGGGGGTTGGGGCTGCTGGCGAACGACGGCGATCACCCGCAGACGTGGGGCTACAACCGGTACGGGGATCTGGTCGAGCGGGTCGTGTTCGCCACGAAGCCGCTCCAGGCGGTCACCGACACGTTCTGGAAGGACCTGGTGACGGTCGTGGGCGGGGACCTGGTGTACCGCGACCATCTCGCCAACCTGTGGCACGGCGATCTGGCGTGGCAGGGGATCCTGGCGCTCCTCTACCGGCAGGAGCGGAACTCGGCCGGAATGTATGTGGCCTATCGCAACCAGACCTTCGACGACGGCGACACGCTCGAGGTGGTCGCGGTCGACCTGGCGGGGGACTGGACGTTCGATCTGGTGCCGTCGTGGAGGCTGCAGGTGGCGGGGGAGGGGGTGGGCGCCTTCGGGACGACCGACGCGGCACGTTCGTTGACGGCGCCGGAGCACGACATCCTGCAGTTCGGGGGCGCGCTGCGGGCCACGGTGGACTACGAGGGCCTCTATTTTGGCGGACTCGAGGTGGGGGCGGCGACGGGGGACGCGAACACCTACGATGACCGGCAGCTCCGGTTCACGTTCGATCCGGACTACAACGTCGGGCTGGTCCTGTTTGAGGAGCTGTGGGCGTGGCAGTATGCGCGGGCGGCGACGCTGGCGGGTCATCCCGACCTGACGGGCGAGCCGGTGCCGGGGCTCGACCTGCTGCCGACGAACGGCGGCGTGTCGGGCGCCTTGTACCTGAGCCCGACGTTCCGTGCGCGCCCCTGGTCGTGGTTCCAGGGAACGCTCGGCGTGCTCTGGGGCTACGCGACGTCGGACGTGGTGAGTCCGTTCGAGCAGAAGGTCAACGGGGTGCCGCGGAACTTCATGGGCGGGCCGTCCGGCGGGCGGAATCTCGGCGTGGAGCTCGATGCGGCGGCCGACTTCTTCGTGCCGCTGCGGCTGGTGGAGCTGAAGGGCGGCCTCCAGTTCGGCTGTCTGTTTCCCGGCGCTGCGTTCGAGGACGCGAACGGGAACGTTCCGGATCCGATCTGGCTTGTCGAGGGCCGGGTCGCGATGCAGTTCTGATGGCCGGGGCGAAGGGAGAACGACGATGCGCACCCCGACGACGATCCTGACGATCGGACTGGCCGCGACGCTGGTGGCGTGCGACGGCGGCGGTCTGCCGGCCTCGCTCGGCACGCCGGATCGCCACGAGGGCGACGGGCCGGTGGTGAAGTGGAATCTGTTCGCCAGACCGTTGCCCGAGGTGC
>Ga0209162_1003139_pt1 | contig 13611 bp, 9 predicted proteins | sample YNPNPMetaG_FD_187121 | JGI IMG/M metagenome (GOLD analysis project Ga0209162, IMG submission 187121) | Anoxygenic and chlorotrophic microbial mat microbial communities from Yellowstone National Park, USA - YNP NP MetaG (SPAdes) (version 2) ...
TGCAAGGCTGCTGCCGGGTTGTGCCGGGCCAGGGACAGGATCATGGTTTGCAACAGGGCGGTCTTGCCGGAGCCGGTAGTGCCGGCCACCAGGACGTGGGCCACGTCCGGGCTGCTGAGGCGCAGGCCCAGAACCCGCCCCTCCTCGTCCAGGCCCAGCAGGGCAGTCTCCCGGGGCACTGGCCCGAAGAGCCGCTCGATGGTCCGCAGCCGCACAGCCGGGGCGTCCGAACGTGGCAGTTCCAGGACCACCTGACCACCCTGGCGGGTAACCCGGCAGGTCGGGGCATTCAGGGCCAGGGCCAGTTCCTCGCTCAGGTGGATCAGGCGGCTGACGCGCACGCCGGGGGCCGGGTGCAGGTAAAAGCGCACCAGACGCGGCCCGACTGTGCCGCCGGTCACCGGGGCCTGCACGCCATGGCTCCACAACACCCATTCGATGGCCTCTGCCTGGCGTTCCAGATGCTCGCGCATGATGACATCACCGCGCCACACGCTGCCGTCGTTCTTGCACGACGGTCACGATGGGCACAGCCATCCGTAGCCCACACCCGGCGCAGTCTGCCGGGCAACTGATCGGTTCGCGGCGCAACACACAGGCCGCACGGTCCAGGCGCATGGTCGGCGGCACGTCGTCCCAGACCTCGGTGCGGCCCCCGGCGTAGCGCACCACGATGGGCACCGGGGCGTGCTTGCGCAGGGTGAACCGCAGGTGCGCGCAACCGATCACGGCCGCCGGGCACGAGGCGCATAGCTCCGCCGACACCTCCGCGTCCCCTGTGCCTATCTTGCGGCAGATCACGCGACCATCGCCGGTGACCTGGCGGTGCTCACAGGGATTGGTCGTCGCCGGGGGATGCGGTTGATGGGCTGTGGTTGGGAACGGGGTAATGGTCCCACCCATGAGGCTGCCTCCCATTAGAACATTTGTTCTAATGGGAATTATACGCCGGGGCACGGAATCTGTCAAGACCCTAACCTTAAAAAAGTAACCTTGCGCTGATTAATGACCAGCGCAGTAACTTTCTACCCACCCGCAGGCTTCGCCGTGAGCTCAGCCGAACGGTTGGGGCGCAATGATCAGATTCTAACCTGCGGGAGGGTTCAGGGTACAAGGTTAATATCGGCGAGAAGCACGGCCGTCGGTGGGCCGGCAGGGGAGCAAAAGAAGTCTGTTTCAGGGGCTAGAGCAGCGACACCGGGTCCACATCCAGGCTCCAGCCCGGCCCAAACGCGATACCATCCAGGACGGGATGCACATCGGTGGCCCGGACGATGATCTGCCAGCGGTAGCGGCCACGCAGGCGGCGGAGATAGGCCGGGGCCGGGCCGATGAGATCAACGCCTCCCAGCCCCTCGGCGCGCACGCGGGCGCGCAGTTCATCGCACAGGCGTCGGGCCTCGGTCTCGGCCCGGGCCTCCTGGGTGTGGGTGTAGACGAGCCGGGCCAGTTGGCCGAAGGGCGGGTAACCCTGCTCACGGCGGAAGGCGATCTCCCGGCGGTAGAAGGCGGCATAGTCGTGGTGAGCGGCGGCCTGGATGGCATAATGCTCCGGGGTATAGGTCTGGACGATGGCCCGGCCGCCCCGGCTGGAACGACCGGCCCGGCCAGCCACCTGGGCCAGCAGTTGGAAGGTGCGCTCGCTGGCCCGAAAGTCCGGGAAGTGCAGGGCCGTGTCGGCGGAGATGACGCCCACGAGCGTCACCAGGGGCAGGTCCAGTCCCTTGGCCACCATCTGCGTGCCGATGAGCACGTCGGCCTGGCGGCGCACAAAGGCCTCCAGGAAGCGTTGGTGGTCCGCGCCGGTGGTGGCAGTATCCCGGTCCCAGCGCAGGAGCCTGGCCCGGGGATACGCCTTGCGCACCTCGGCCTCCACCCGTTGCGTGCCCAGGCCAAAGTAACGGATGCGGGGGCTACCGCAGGCCGGGCAGCGGGCCGGCTGGGGGTAGCGGCGGTTGCAGTAGTGACAGACCAGGTCACCCTCACCCCCACCCCCTTTCCCTGGAAGGGAGAGGGGAAGCTCCTCTCCCCTGGTACTTCTTCCTGGGAGGGAAGTTTCGTGGTAGGTGAGAGGGACATCGCAGCGGCGGCAACGGAGGACGTGGCCGCAGTCTCGACATAGTACGAACGTGGCCGCGCCGCGTCGGTTAAGGAACAAGATTGCCTGTTCGCCGGCGCGCAGGGTATCGCGCAGGGCCTGGTCCAGCGCCCGGCTGAAGATGCTGCGGTTGCCGGCCTTTAGCTCCTCGCGCATGTCCACCACCTGGACCGGGGGTAGTTCGTGGAAGGTGATCTGGGGGGAGGGAACGGTTGCCCGGTCGTGCCGCACTACGATCCTCTGCGGCAGTTCCAGCAGGTGGTATAGCCCCCGCTCGGCCCGGCGGTACGTCTCCACAGCCGGGGTGGCACTGCCCAGGATGACGGTGGCCCCGGTCAACCCGGCCAGCTTCAGGGCCACATCGCGGGCGTGATAGCGGGGCGTCTCGTCTTGCTTGTAGGATGGCTCGTGCTCCTCGTCCACGACGATGAGGCCCAGGTGGGGCAGGGGAGCGAACACAGCCGACCGCGCCCCGATGACCACGTCCACCAGGCCGGCCCGGGCGCGCCGCCATTCGTCGTAGCGCTGGCCCTCGGTGAGTCCGCTGTGGAGGACGGCGACCCGGCCCGGGAACCGCGCCGCGAACCGGTGCACCGTCTGCGGCGTCAGGGCGATCTCCGGCACCAGCACGATGGCCTGCCGGCCCCGTTTCACGACCTCGGTCAGGGTGCGGAGGTAGATCTCGGTCTTGCCGGAGCCGGTCACGCCGTGGAGCAAGTAGCAAGTCGCAGGTTGCAAATTGCAGGTTGCAGGTTGCAAATTGCAGGTTGCAGATTGCAAATTGCAGGTTGCAGATTGCAAGCCTTGTTCGATGACGCGCCAGACGCGCTCCTGGTCCGGGGTGAGCGGCGGGGCCTCCACCAACGGGATGTCCCGGCCGGCCAGGGGGTCCCGACGCACCTCGCGTTCCTCGATGCGCAGCAGGCCCTTTGCCTCCAGGTGGCGCAGGTTGTCCCGGGTGATGGGAGCCAGACGGTAGAGGTCGGAAAAGGACATAGGGCCATCGTGGGCCAGCAGGATCTCCAGAGCCACGGTCTGCCCGCCGCGCGGGGTGGCGTGGAGTCGGGCGATCTCGGCGTCAACGGCCTCTGCGTCGGTGGTGAGGGTGACGGCGGTTTCTTCCACGCGCAGCCAGCCTTTGGCTGCCAGGCTGTCCACGGCGGAGCGGTCGGCTGAAGCCACCAGGGTATCCAGTGGTAGCGAACCGCCGGCGTCGCGCAATGCCTGAAGCACGGCCGCTCGACGGCGCCAGGGGCCACGCAGCCGGTCAATCTCCGTCTGGACCCGGGGCCGGTCAATGATGATGTAGGCCACGCGCTCGATCTTGGGGCCGATGCGGGGGCCAGGCAGTCGCCATTCCCGCACGACCAGGCGTTGGCGAACCAGGAGTTCCAGATCGTCCGCTGTGGCCCCGGCCTCGGTCAGGGTGGCGCGCATCTGGCTGCGGTCCAGGGGGGCGCGCGTGTTCACGATGTCCAGCAGGCGTTTTATTTTATCCGCGAGGTCAGCGGGCAGAGTGGTATCTGAGGCCGGCCGATAGGTGGGTTCCGCGCGCTGGTCCAGACCCGGGGGCAACATGAGCAGCAAGGCATCCAGGAGCGAGCAGAGATAATAGTCGGCGATCCAGCGGGCCAGGGCGATCTGGGCCGGGGTGAGCACCGGCATCTCGTCAACCAGGCCCTCTACGTCCTTGTGCTCCTCGTCCGGGAGCGGGGATGTGTCGCTCAAGGCCACGATGACGCCCTGGGCCGGGCGCGGGCCAAAGGGGACCGTGACCAGGTGACCTGGCTGGAGCCGGCCGGCCAGGGCCGGCGGGATGCGGTAATGGAAAGTCTGTGGTCCCGTCCCGATGGGGACGTTGACCACGATCTCGGCGTAGGGCATGGTTTCTCTCGCCTGCTGGGCCTGTTGCCCTGTACCTCCCGCCGGTCAGGAATTGCTTTCCACCTGCGGGAGGTTGGGCAGTTACATCTTATCACGAATACCCCCCTCGATGCAAGTGCCACAACAGACGTGAGCGTATCGCGTTGGGGACAGTACGGCTTTGGAGTCGAGGCTTTAGCCGGTTCGTGCCCCTGAAGGCTCAACTCCAGTGGGCCTCTGTGGGCTTCTCGCCCATGTCCCCAATGTGTAACGCTCCCAATAGACTGGTTGCCCAAAACGGAGCCGTGAGGTATAATGCTGGAGAGCGTTCCATGTCACATAAGATTCCCCGCTGGCAACACTATCTCACAGACTATAACGAGGGCCTGGGCCTGGTCTACGAGCGGCTGGTGCTCAACGACTTTTTGCTCCGGCTCAAGGATCGCCACGGCATCCAGACGGTGCTGGAGGCGCCCCTCTATGGCATGGCCGGCGTCAGCGGCATCAACAGCGTGGCGTTGGCCCGGGCCGGCTGTGCTGTCACCCTGGTGGATGATGAGCCAGCTCGTCTGGCCGGCGTCCGGCGTATCTGGGGTGAGTTGGGTTTGTCGGCCGCGTTCATCGAACACTCTGACTGGGGTCACCTGCCTTTCCCCGACGATGCCTTTGACCTGGTCTGGGAGTGGGCCGGGTTGTGGTATCTGTCGGACCCGGCTGCTCTTCTGGCCGAGCTGGTCCGCGTGGCTCGTAAGGCCGTCCTGGTTGCCATGCCCAACCGTTTTCAGGTGGGTTACTGGCTGCGCAAATATGTACTGGAGCGGGACTTTGTCCAGGAGGTAGACGAGAATTGGGCGGATATGAGGCGCATCAAACGGACGTTGCGAGCGGCCGGCGCGCGCATCGTCGAGCAGGGAGTGCTGGACGTGCCGCCGTGGCCAGATACGGTGATGCCGGCCGCCCAGGTGCTCCAGCGGCTGGGTATCCGCTCCAAAAAGCTCGAGGGGCAGTTCACCGGCGCTGGCTGGCAGTGGAGCACTATGGCCTATTACCTGGGTGAACAGCCGGACCTCCGTGATAGGGTCCTGCGCTATGCCCTCTTAGATCGCCTGCCCTTGCCCTGGCCCCTTAAGGCCATCTGGGCGCATCACCGGTACGTGGTAGCCAGTCCCAGGTCTGGGGCCGCGAACGGCTGAAACAAGGCGCCTGGCACAAGGTACTGGTGGCTCATAATCAACACCACGGCTCAGGCCATTTTTCCCTCTCTTACATCACCCTTCCATCAGCTCTCCATTACATCTCCATAATCATGTGCTATGATCCGCTTGAGATCGAGACTCTCGCCCGGCTACTCAGCCCGCCAGGTCGCAGGCGGGGCCCCGTGACACGAAAATCGTGACCCAGGCTTCAGCCTGCGAGCGAGTAGGGGCAGGTCTTGCACCTGCCCAGGGCGAGCGAGTAGGGGCAGGTCTTGCACCTGCCCAGGGCAACCGCGAGGGGCGGGGCAACCGCGAGGGTTGCCCCTACGTGGGGCCTTTTTCATGCGTACAATATGGCGTACCAGACGACGGCTGATACTGATGCTGGTACTTGTCGTTGCGCTCCTGGCCGTGGGGGGCGGCTACGTTGGCTACCAGTATTACACGAGGGCCCAGGCGGCTGCGAACACGACGCCGACCATGCAGACGGCCACGGTGACCCGGGGCAATATCAGCATCACCGCTTCCGGCAGCGGGGACTTGATGGCGGCCAAAGAGGTATCCGTGGGCTTCTCCAGTGGCGGGACGCTTGTGGAGCTGTTGGTCCAGGTGGGGGACAAAGTGGAGGCCGGGCAGGTGCTGGCCCGGCTGGACGATGCCACAGCCCAGGCCCAGGTAAACCAGGCCAGGATCGCTCTGGAGCAGGCTGAATTGGAGCTGGCCGAGTTGACGGCCCCGCCCTCGGAGGCCGAATTGACTGTAGCCCGCGAGAACCTGCGGGCAGCGCAACTGGAGCTGAACAAGCTACAGAAGGGGGCCACGGTTGACGAACAGATCATCGCCTGGGCAAACCTGGAGGCGGCCCGTATTGCCTTGCAGAAGGCGCAGGCCGCCTATGACCGCATCTCTTACCGGCCCGACGCGGCAGGTTCCGCCGAAGCCGGGGCCTTGCAGACGGCCACGCTGGACTATCAGAAGGCCGAGGCCAACTATCGGCAGGCGGTGGGCGTGGACCCGCAGCAGGTGGCAGCGGCTAAAGCCAAAGTGGCCCAGGCCCAGATCACGCTGGAAGAGTTGGAGCGGGGACCTGGCCAGGCCGAGGTGCGCCGGGCCCAGTTGGCCGTGGAAAAGGCCCGCCTGGAACTGACCACGGCTGAGAAATCCCTGGCCAATACCACGCTCAAGGCCCCCATGAGCGGAACTGTAACCGCCATCAACGCCAATGTGGGCGAGACCGTCGGTTCCGGGACTTTTATCACCCTGGCCGATGTTGACCATCCCATCCTTTGTTTCTGGGTAGAAGAATCCGACATGGCGAACGTGGTCGAGGGCTATCCGGTGCAGATCACCTTTGAGGCCCTGCCGGACTATGTCTTCAAGGGGCAGATCACCCGTGTGGACCCGGCCCTGGTGACAGTGAATAACACGCCAGCGGTCCAGGCCTGGGCCAGCATAGAGCTGACCGCGCAGCCGGTCACCCTGCGGCCTGGTATGACCGCCAGCGTCGAGATCGTGGCCGGCCAGGCCACCAACGTGCTCCTGGTGCCATTGCAGGCCCTGCGCGAGACTGCACCCGGCCAGTACGCTGTCTTTGTCGTCCTGCCCGACGGCACGTTGGAGATTCGCCCGGTGGAGGTGGGGTTGAAGGACGCGGTGAATGCCGAGATCCGTTCCGGTCTCCAGGAGGGTGAAGTCGTCCGGCTCAGCACGACAACCCGTGCGTCGTCCACTTCCACCAACACCCGATTCGGTGGGGAAGGCGGCCCGCCACCGGAGATGTTCTTTGGAGGCCGTTGATGATGGAACAAAGCCTGGCTCCCAACGGCACGCTGATTGACATCCACAATCTTACCAAAGTCTATGGCACCGGTCAGGCGGCCGTCCATGCCCTGCGCGGGGTTAATCTGGAAGTAGCGCGTGGCGAGTTCATCGCCATCATGGGACCGTCCGGCTCTGGCAAGTCCACGCTGATGAACATCATCGGTTGTCTGGACCGGCCCACAGAGGGAATCTACATCCTGGATGGTGAAGATGTCAGCCGGTTAAGCAAAAATGACCTGGCCCGGGTGCGCAATCGCCAGATCGGCTTTGTCTTCCAGTCATATAACCTGCTGCCCCGGCTCACTGCTCTCAAGAATGTGATGTTGCCCTTGCTCTACAACTGCGCTGAGCACCTGACCGAGGAGCAACGTCGCCAGCGGGCTGTTGCTGCCCTGGAGGCTGTGGGCCTGGGTGATCGGCTGCATCACCGGCCCAACGAGCTATCCGGCGGCCAGCAGCAACGGGTCGCCATCGCCCGGGCGTTGGTCAACCGGCCGGCCATCATCCTGGCCGACGAGCCGACCGGTAACCTGGATAGCAAGTCCGGCGTGGAGATCATGGAGTTGCTGAGGCAGTTACACGATCAGGGGGTCACCGTCGTTATGGTTACGCACGACCAGCATTGCGCCGCCTATGCCCAACGTATCGTCCACCTGCTGGACGGCCTCATCGCCTCTGACGAACTGAACGGGGCGCGTGGTTAACTCTTTCCCTGACCTTTTCCCACTCCCTATATTGGACTTGACCACACCACAAGGAGTAGAGGCTTTAGCCGGTCTTGCCCACAAGACCTGAAGACTCCAGAAATTGTCCACAGTCCCTATAGGTGAGGGCTGAAGGAGCTTGACATGAACCTCTGGCAAACCTTGCAGGTCGCCTGGGAGGGCGTGACCTTGAACAAGGTCCGCTCGTTTCTGACCACTCTGGGGGTCATCATCGGCGTGGCCGCCGTCATCGTTATGCTGGCCATCAGTGCCGGGGCCGAGGCAGATATCGCCGACCAGATCAACGCCCTGGGGGCCAACCTGATCGTGATCTCACCGCAATTCACGCAGGCTGGCTTTCGGCCGGGGCGTATGATGGGCCTGCCCTACGAGGACATCGAGGCTATCGCCCAGAACGTGAGCGGCATTAACGGTGTTTCGGCCGAGCAAAACACCACTCAGAACGTGAGCGGGGGCGGGACCACATTAGAGAGCATTGCCATCATCGGTACCACGCCGGATTTGCCGGCCGTGCGCGGGTTGACCCTGGGTAGCGGGCGTTTCCTGATCCTTGATGACTTGAATCGCAAGAGCCGGGTAGCCGTGCTGGGCTATGGCATCGCCAAGGACCTTTTTGGCACAGCCAATCCCATCGGTCAACAGATCAAGATCGGTTCCTATGCTTTCACCGTCGTCGGTGTGATGGCTCAACAGGGCGTGATGGGCAATACGGATTATGACGCGCGGGTCTATATCCCCATCACCGTGGTGTTCCAGCGATTCAACCCGGCCCGGTTCGGCGACCGGGTGAACATCATTGCTGTCTCGGCCAGGAGCAAGGACGACATGCAAAACGTCATGGACCAGATCACGGCCCTGTTGGTTCAGCGTCATGACGTGGACCCGCTGACGCCGGATTTTCGGCTGACAACCCAGGATACCATCATCCAGGCCCGGGCTTCCACCACGGAGACCTTCCGCAATCTGCTGGCCTGGGTGGCCGGTGTCTCCCTCATTGTGGGGGGCATCGGGATCATGAATATCATGCTGGTGAGCGTAACCGAACGCACCCGGGAGATCGGCCTGCGCCAGGCTTTAGGGGCGCGCCCGCGCGACGTGCAGCTACAGTTCCTGTTGGAGGCGCTGATGCTGAGCCTGGTGGGCGGGTTGATCGGGGGCCTGGTGGGGATCGGGGGCTGCTACCTGTCTAACGTCCTGGGGGCCATGCGGGCCGAGTTGGTGCCTCTGTCTATCCCCCTGGCCTTTATCGCGGCGGCGGCCGTGGGTATCTTCTTTGGCTACTACCCGGCCACCCGGGCGGCGCAGTTGGATCCCATTGAAGCCCTGCGACATGAGTGAGCGGATTGCGGATTGCGGAATGCGGAATGCGGATTGCGGATTGCGGATTGCGGAATGCGGATTGCGGATTGCGGAATGCGGATTGCGGATTGCGGATTGCGGATTGCGGAATGCGGATTGCGGATTGCGGAATGCGGATTGCAGATTGCGGATTGCAAATGGGCAAATGACGCTTGAAGTTTTACGTTTTACGTTTCACGTTTTACTAACGGAGGCGTCATGAAGCTACTCTATGCAGGCCTGCTGGTGTGGATACTCCTGGCGGTGTTGCTGTCCGGTTGCGAGGTTGGCGCGCCAGCGGCCGCAACACCAGCGACCACGGGTGACTGGGGTTATACCAGTTCATACCTGAAGACATCTTACCCGGGGGCCTTATCGGTGATGAACCAACTGGTCCTGGGTACGCTAAAGCTGGAAGGGACCGCCAACGCGGTGACGGCGGAGCAGGCCAGAATCTTGCTTCCCCTCTGGCAGTTGTTCCAGGGCAGTGTCTTGCGGGATGATGCGGAGCGCCGGGCGACCCTGGTGGCTATCGAAAAGGCCATGACCCCGGCGCAGTTACAGGCCATCGCCGCCCTGCAGCTCACCGAGAGCGACTTGCAATCCTGGGCCCAGGAACAGGGGCTTAGCTTCAGGATGCCCGGCGGCGAGTCCGGGACCGGCCCATCTACTGACGCGCGCGCCACCATGCAGGCCCGGTTTGGGACCATGACCGAGGCAGAACGGGAGGCTATGCGGGCCACTATCCAGGCCGGTGGTGGCTTCCCCGGCGGACAGGGGGCCAGGGGGACCCGCATTGCCGGTTCAAGCGGCAACACCTGGACCGGCGGTGCGTTATTGCGCCCCCTCATCGCTTTGTTGACCCAGCGGGCCGGTGGATCGTCAAACGCTACTCGCATCCCCGCCACGCCGGCGCCCACCCCGTCTCCCACGACACCCGCGACGACACCGGCTGCGACCGCAGCCAGTGAGCCAACGCCAACGGCCACTCAAACGCCCACGGCCAGGTCTACGCCGGCCGCTTATAGTTCCGGCGCCAGCGCGCTGGCCGGCAAGCTGGCAGTCCGGGGCGCGGATGGCATCATCTATGTGGTCAATGTGGACGGCACCGGGCTGCACGCCGTCACCAACGGCATAGACCCCACCTGGTCGCCAGATGGCAAAAAGATCGCCTTCGTGCGCTGGTCGGAACCGTGGGGATTGTTCACCATCAACGCGGATGGCACCGGTGAACGGCAGCTCATCTCAGACAAAGACCTGCGTCAGCCTGATTGGTCGCCCAATGGCGAGATCATCGTCGTGGTCAAGGGGCGGCTGGAGACCGTAACGTCCCGACATGGACCGCCTGGATCACCCGGCGGGGAGACCCAGGTATGGGCCGGCGTCCTCAAGGGCGTGAACCCGGACACCGGGGCCTACTACGATGGCGATTACCCGGCCCACAAATACGTGCAGTCGCCGTCTTGGGCGCCCGACAGCGTGCATCTGGCCTTTGAAAACGAGCGCGGCATCAATACCACGGCTAAGGGTGAAGACCCGTGCCTGCTGACCCCGACTCTACCCGAGTTGACGTACTCTACGCCGGCCTGGTCGCCGGCAGGCGACCGTATCGCCTATACCCGCGAGATGCATGGCTATTGGGAGATCTGGAGCATGAAGACGGATGGCTCGGAGCGGTGGCAACTGACCGCGGTGAGCGCGCCCGGTGCGTCGGCATATAACAACGTCTGTCCGGCCTGGTCTCCCGATGGGCAATATATCGCCTTCCTCACGGACCGCAGCGGGCAGTGGGAGGTATGGGTCATGCGTGCCGATGGCTCTGACCAGCACCGGCTGCTGGACTTGCCGCTGGCTCTAACTTATGCCTTCAACGGTGACCGGGTGCTGGATTGGGGTCGGTAGCGCGGGCCTGTTTTCAGAGGAGACCTGCACGCGCGGGGCGCAGCCCGGGGCACGAAAATACGCCGGTGTGCTGAAGCGTGTCTCGTGCCCACGCTCCGCGTGGGCACGCAGCAGGTGTTCCTGGCCGCGCGACCCGGCGTTTTGCACCCACGCAGAGCGTGGGTGCGAGTAAAAATACGCCGGTGTGCTGACGCGCGCCTCGTGCCCACGCTCCGCGTGGGCACGCAGCAGCGTTCCTGGCCGCGCCACCCGGCGTTTCGCACCCACGCAGAGCTTGGGTGCGAGTAAGGGTGGTTTTATCCCTCGTGCCCACGCTCCGCGTGGGCACGCAGGAGCGTTCCTGGCCGCGCCAACCGGCGTTTCGCACCCACGCAGAGCGTGGGTGCGAGCAATTACGCGGCGGGTGTGCCTCGTGCCCACGCTCCGCGTGGGCACGCAGCAGGCGTTCCTGGCCGCGCGACCTGACGTTTTGCACCCACGCAGAGCGTGGGTGCGAGCAAAAAGCCAGGGGGCTATTTTCAGGAGGAGAATCCCATGATGCGCCGTCGTTTGAGTTGTCTATCCCTGAGCCTGGTCATCGCCCTGAGCCTGTTGGTCGGAAGTTGCGCTGGCAGCGGGGTCGGCGCGCTGGTCACGCTGGCCCTGCTTCACTCCTGCTCCCCCTCGGCAACCGTGACCTCCGCGCCAGCAGTCTGGCCGACTCCGGCCGTCGCCCAGACGGCAGCCACGAACGGCGGCACCCTGTACGTGGAATCGGCGACCATAGAGGCGGTGGCCCGCGTGGCGCCAGCCGTGGTCACTGTGATCAACACCCTGCCACCGCGAAGGGCTTTTTGGCAGGTGATCGAGCAGCCAGAGGCCATCGGCTCCGGCGTCATCATTGACCCGGCAGGCTATATCGTCACCAATAACCACGTGGTGGAGAATGCCCAGGAACTGAGCGTGATCCTGCAAGACGGCACCAAGCTGCCGGCTCGCCTGGTGGGCACGGATATGTACACGGACCTGGCGGTCATCAAAGTGGAGCAGGCTGGTCTGCCGGCCGCGCCACTGGGCGATTCGAGCGCGCTACGGCCTGGGGAGCCGGTGGCTGCCATTGGCAGCGCCCTGGGCGACCTGCGCAACACTGTCACCACCGGCGTAGTCAGTGCCCTGGACCGGGCCTTGGATACCGGCGCGGGTTACCAACTGGAGGGCCTCATCCAGACGGATGCAGCCATCAACCATGGTAACTCTGGCGGGCCGCTGCTGAACTTGCAGGGCCAGGTCATCGGCATCAACACGGCCATCATCCGGGGCAGCGGCACGTCATCCAGTGTCGCCGAGGGGCTGGGGTTCGCCATCCCCAGCAATACGGTACGCCAGGTCGTGCCGCAGCTCATTGAGAAGGGCTATGTGTCCCGGCCCGATCTGGGTATCGGGCATCGGCCCATCACCCCGCAAATCGCCGGCTACTACGGTCTGGCTGTGAAATGGGGCGAGTTGGTCACCGATGTGCCGGCCGGCACCCCGGCCGCGCGGGCCGGCCTGCAACGAGGTGACATCATCACCGCGATCAACGGCCAGGCCATTGACGAGGATCATCCCTTCATCAACATCCTCTTGCGTTACCAGCCCGGCGATGCCGTGCAGCTAACCATACAGCGGGATGGCCGGGAGCAGTCGCTCTCTGTCATCCTGGGCGAGCAGCCACGATAAATCATCGGGGCGACGCCGGTGCGTCGCCCCTGATCTGAAGGGCTAAAGCCAATACCTTTCAAATAACACTCCGGAATCGAGCCTTCAGGCGGAAAATCCGGCTGAAGCCTCTACTCCGGCACCTTATTTGAAAAGTATTGGGGCTAAAGCCGCCGCCGGGTGGCGCAGGGGGTAGACGCCCAGCCGAAAGCTCTATAGGCGCGACTTCAGTAGCCAGCCTCAGTAGATGGAAATTTGTGCTCCTCGGCGGTCTGCCAGGCCCCCGGCCCAGGCCGGACTGGGTGGGCCTGGCAGACCCGCTTTGAGCAACTTTTTCCATCTACTGAGCCTCTCTTACCGGCCGGTAACCTCGTAAGTATACGCCGCCATCTCGGTGGTGAAAGGCGTGCAGCCGCTGACCACCAGGATGGCCTTTTTGTTGCCCCCCAGCCCGGTGATGGTGATCTGCCCTCGTTGTTGCTCGTCCAGCGTCATGCGGCGCACGACCGGCGTGGCTCCGGTCTCGATGATCTGCACGATGAAGCGTTGTGGTAACACGTTGGCGATGCGCACGAACCCGGCCGCCTGCCAGCCATCGTCCCCGCTCTCTGCATCATAGGAGTAGCCGATCTCCGGGATGGCGATGTCGTCCACGATAAAGCCTGGCTCGTTGAGGGCCTGGTCGGTGACGTACTCGAAGCGGATGAGCACCTTCCTCCCGGCGTAAGGGCTGAGGTCTATGGATTCTTGGACCCACTGGGGCGATTGGCCACGACCGCTCTTGCCGGTGTAGCCGTGGCCCAGGTTGGCCTCGTTGGGGTCCTTGTCTGTGGTGTATTTGCCTTTGAGGATGGTCCAGGTCTGGCCGTCGTCGGCAGACACCTCCACGTAGGCGTAGTCAAAGTCTGGCTCGATGTCGTACCAGGTCCAGAAGGTGAGCGTCGCTTTGCTCACGCTGCTCAGGTCAAAGGCGCGGGTGAGGGAGGTGTCG
>Ga0209162_1003141_pt1 | contig 13600 bp, 8 predicted proteins | sample YNPNPMetaG_FD_187121 | JGI IMG/M metagenome (GOLD analysis project Ga0209162, IMG submission 187121) | Anoxygenic and chlorotrophic microbial mat microbial communities from Yellowstone National Park, USA - YNP NP MetaG (SPAdes) (version 2) ...
CCTAGCAAACGCACCGAGTGATCTAATCCATTCTGAGTGACAAACGCCCGCACTCGGCGATAGTAGTCGTCATGAGCAAGCGACCCACACACGTGCAACACGGCTTCTGGGTGGGTTTCGTGAACAACCTTCATCGCCTTCAGAAGCGCGAGCAGGTTCTTCCGCTTGTGCACTGATCCAACGTACAGCAGTCCGCTGCTAGGCTTGACATCCGGCACCGCAAAAAAGACATCCTCTATCGGAACAGGAACAACGTGTCCCCTCGACCCTACTTCGTGGCGAAACTGGTCTAGACCGTATTGCGCAACGGACATCACAGCGTTCGCCCTTTTTATGTATTTGGAATCCATGTAACACTGTAAGAGGCCGCCGACAAGATGCCTTCCGCTCATATGGACAAGTTCGCGCTTGGCAACACCGTGAATCGTGTGCAGAACCCGCACCCCGGCCATCTCCGCAGCAGCAGTCGTGACGATGTGATGGCTATTGACGGCGTCAGGGGCAAGTTCGCGGATCACTGAAGCCAACGGCGATACCTGAGAGAGCATGTTGGGCACAAGCGCCCGGCAAGGTGACCCTACATAATGAATCCTGAGGCGTCCCCTCTCGACCGTCTCCACGGCGCGGACGTCCTTTGCAGGTGAGACCACGTGGAAATCTATGTCGTCTCTCTCAGCAAAGGCCTCAGCGAGCACATACATTATATACTCAACCCCGCCTGGGATTCTGCCGGGATCGAGTGGATACCTTCCCGCCAGCACAAATCTAAACACTACCGACCTCCAATTTGGCAACCACCTGGTACAAGTCCGCCAACTCCGCAACTGCGGGATCGGAGAATCGCGACTCTACGATTCGCGTGTTTCGTGCACCTAGGCGATCACGTAGTTCGCCATCATTAGCAAGACGGCTAATAGCCTCTGCGAGGCCATCAATATCGTTTTCGTCCACTAGCACCTCCTCCACCAGTTCCGGAATGCCGGCGTGACGAGTGCTTATCACGGGCTTACCGCGAGACATAGCCTCCATAAGCACTGCCGGAATTCCCTCAGAATCACCATCCGCGGCAGTGCGCGAGGGCAATACGAATACATCGCAAGAATCATATAGGATGTTCAACATATCTTTGCCGACAAGTCCAAAAAAGCGCGTCTGATCCGAAACCCCGTGAACATCTGCCAGCCGCTTGACGTCGACCGGCCCCTCGCCGACCACCCAAACAACTATGTCCTTTCTGCCTAGCTTCTTTACGGCAGAGAATAGGATTTCGTGCCCCTTCTTCTCCCGAAACTCAGCAACAATGAGAAGCCTGAGCGAAGGCGGAGTGGGATCTCTTACATCGCCGTGAGCGCGAACAAGCGAAATTCTCTCTGCTGGAACCCCTAGGTTTCTCATCACCATAGCTTTGTTGAACTCCGACTGCACGACCACTCGCGCACATCTTTCAGCCGCAATCTTGAACATAGCTGGATTCGGGTTGCGGTGAATCTCGTAGGCGTGCAGAGTCACCGTCATCGGCAACCCGAGCCAGGAAGCGCAAAAATAGCCGCAGTATAGCTTGCTATCGCCAAAATGGCAATGGATATGTTCCGTCCCCCACCCTCGAAGTCTGTCGGCGAAAAAAATCCCTGCCGCCATCTCGCGAAAAGTTCCGTGAGTAATAGCCGTCCGAAGCAACCGGAAATAGCGTATCGGGTTGCTGAACATCGCCCATAGGTTCGCTGCAAGAAGACCCTTCGCACTAATCCGAAATACAGGCCAACTTGGCTGCGGCATGTATGGACCCGGCTTGTAGGTGAGAGGACAAATGGCAATCTCGTGGCCCAACCGGTATAGCACATCTATCTCACGATACGTGAATGCCGGGATTCCCCGCTTGACCATACTTATGATGTAGCCAATCTTCATTGCACGGCCAGAAGCAGATGCTTAAGTATCATTGCTTGATTCCTTGGATATGACCTACGATCACAAAGCACACCGTAGTCGCCACGAGAATAATCGAACCCACCGTCTCGATTCTGCATTGTGAGAAGCCGCGCATAAGCGCGACTTGCCAAACTTGAGTAGTCGCCCAACCCCATTTCGGTCGCCTTCCACAATGCAGCAGCGACAGCAGCAGTGAAGTAGTGCATATTTGGACCATTTTTTGTGCAGTCGTGCCGAGCATCTCCCTCGTTTGTAAGTCCTGTCGAAAGAAACTTAGCCAGTTGACGCATTATGGAAAGCACTGTATCGTCCCGAAAAATGCGGTAGTACTGTACAAGGTCTAGGAATTGGAACGCATTATACTGGAAACACAAGTAGTGAACCCTACCTGGCCCCTGTTCGCTTCCAATTACGTAAGGTAACTCGCCTGTATCTAGCTGCGCCCTCGCCAAGAACTCAATCATAGCTGGAGCGTGTCTCAAGTACCTGTCACAACCAGTAACCTCAGCAAGTTCAGCCACAAACCACAGCGCAAGGGTCGAATTGTTGGGCACCAAGCCACGACCTGTATTAGAAAAATAGTTAACTGCCAACGCGCCTTCGCCCATTGACTGAAATCCGACGCGCTCAACCATAAAATCATACCACCGCTCTGCTCCAGTAAGGTAGCTGTTGTTTGGGTTATGCCGATGTGCCAGAAGAAGAGACAGAGCGCCAAAACATCCCTCAACTGTCGCGACGCGCCCTCTCCATTCGGCTTGAGGATACTCCCAATACCCCTCGGGAGTCTGTCTGGAAAGCACAGCATCCGCGCATCTTACCGTGCGGTCGACGTAATAGCGAGATTCCGACGACCTACTAAGCTCAATGTTATCCATGATCCAGTAAGCCTGAGCCTGTAGATAATATAACCTGTCGCGCCACGGCAACGCGGCTAGGTAGGACTTGACAAACCTGCCGATGCGAAGGTTGAAGCCCACACCAGGATCCGGACCGACTAGCGAGCCGTCTTCGCAAAGGTGATGGGAAATTAGATGGCTATACAGCCGATCAGCCGCGCGCTTGGCGTCGGCAGTTAGATCGAAAACTGGTCGCTCGCCCTGTAGTTCCATCATGCGTAACTCTAGCGCGAGGCTAGAACCTCCTCGTAAACCCTCACGGTTTGAGCGGCAACAGATTCCTTGCTGAACCGGCGTCTAGCCTCCTCCCTGGCGGCGACGCCCATCCTAGCTCTTAGTGCATCGTCGCATAGTAGCTTGTCAATACATTCCACAAACCTGTCAGTATCTTCCCACTCGGCAACAAAACCGTTCACTCCGTCATGGATTAGATCAGGTATGCCACCGGCTGTAGACGCCACCACCGGCTTACCCGCGCTTAGAGCCTCGGAGATCACCAACGGCGCGGTCTCCTGTTTGGATGGAAGAAGCAGCATAGCGGCTTTGGAGAGCTCCTCCATCATCGTCTCGACCGTCGCCATCCCCAAGAAGTCTACGTTTGGGATAAGATCATGGTCCTTGACAAACGCAAGGCAGCGTTGGTAATACGCCTCGTCAGCGATCTTTCCGGCAATACGAAGCTTCAGATCGGGATGCCTCTCGACCAATCTTCGCGCAATCTCCAGAAGGCCCAACACGTTCTTTCTGTCATATATTAAGCCTCCAAAAAGGAGACGCTTGGGTTCCTCGCGATTTTCGACGCTGAAGAAGCGCTCGTCAATGCAATTGTCTATCACATGAAACTTTGCGTTGGTGTAGTCTTTGTATTCTTTCACGACATAGGGGCTGGTGGCAATAATGTGTTTCACACCGGCCATAGCCTCGCGGTCGTACTTCATATAGAGCAGATAGCGCAGTCGGTCCAGTGGGCGCTTCCATACTTGTGCCTCGCGGTGTATCACACCGTGAACGGTAAAGACAGTCGGAAGCCCGGCCCGCAGGCTAGCGACCGCATAAATAACCATATTTGCATTGACAAGGTCTGGCGAGAACTCGCGTAGATGGCGTGTAAGGTTCTTGATGTTGGTCGTCATGTTGGGAATCACGCGAACTCTGGGTTCTGTGAGAAACCTTACGTGTAAGCCATCGTCAACTCGGTCCATTTGGTATGGGGCCTGACCGCTAACCGAAAGCACGCGCACATCAATGTCGTCACGCGCCTGAAGCCCCCTGGCAAGATAGTAACCCGCCGTGTGAACCCCGCCCGGGAATCTGTCTGTCTCGAACGGGTACTGTTGGGCCAAGACCACCCTCACTTCCGCTCCCCCAATATCTCCCGATAGAATTCGAGAGTCTTATCCACAACAGCAAACCGCCGGAACCTTTTCTCAGCTACTTCCTTCGACGCCGCACCAAGCCGGACGCGGAGATCGGAATCGCGAATCAGCGTCCCAATCGCTTTAGCCAACGCAACCGCGTCCCTCATAGGCACGATGAAGCCTGTCTTGCCATCATCAACCATATCAGGAATACCTCCAGCAGGCGTAGCTACGACAGGTTTGCCGGCTGCCATTGCCTCAGAGATGACCATCGGCGCATTTTCGATCAGGCTGGGTAGCACCACGACAGAAGCCTTGGCGTACTCCTTCACAACCTCATCTTTCGATGCCCGGGGACGGAGATGCACCAAATCAGAAAGCCTAAGCCTTGCAATCAGCGCGTTCATTTCACAACAATAGTCTTCGTCGGGAGTCGGACCGAAGCAATGGACATCAACCGGAACTCCCTCGTCGCGGAGAATAGCGGCGGCTTCGATCAAATACTCGATTCCCTTAAGTCTACGCACAGCGGCAAGAAGCAGTATCCTGCCCGGCTCTTCCCGATTCTCTATACCAAAAAAGACATCATCAATCGGATTGTCGATGAAGCGGATGCGCGCCTTACTCAGTAAGTCCCCATAGGCATCCCTACTATATTTGTTGAGACAGATAACGTTCCGCGCGCGGCGGACTGCGTCCAGCTCGTAACGAATGGCATATCGATGTTGAAGCCCCTTATATCCGCGCTCCATTTTGGCCTCTCGAAATCGAATGCCGTGGATAGTGAGCACCGATGGCCACTCGCGCTCCAATGCAGCGTGGGCATAGAGCATCTGGGACTGCACGTGAACAATGTCCGGATCTATTCGCCTAAGCTCTCTTTGTATCCTCGGGGCATCTATGAAGAACTTGGTAAGACATCCGAAAGTATCAAACAAGGGAATAAGATGTACGTAAGTGCCGGCAGATGTTTTTCGCGTGACGACTGACTTTAGACCTTTTACACACGTAAGCGCATGCGCTTCGACACCATCGACCCGAGCAAGACCGTCAGCGAGAGCCTCAGTTACGCTCTCCACTCCGCCCATGGATTTGCCCTCATCGCGTGGATATGGGCCGATTATGGCCACACGTAGTTTTCTTTTCATAAACGCGTTTAGCGAAGCACTTCGCACGTGGACTCAGCAGATGCTCACCGGCAGGCTATAAAGTCCCCTGAACCCTCAAGACTGACGACCTTCGCAGGCACACCAACAGCAACAGCGCCGTCTGGCAGATCTTTGGTAACAACAGCATTCGCACCGATGGCAACATCACTGCCTATCTTGATCTTCCCGATGACTCGGGCACCGGGGGCTACATACACTCGATCGCCGATAATAGGAGATCCACGCTCATCGCCCCTCCCTGCCTGTCCAATGGTTACATCTTGACTGAGGCTACAATTGACCCCCATCTTGACACCGCCGCCAACAATCACATTGCCGAAATGACCTATGTAGAGACCCTTTCCGATGTCAGCCTGTTCAGGCAGTTCGATGCCAGTAATAATCTCCGTCATCTTATGCCAAATCAGCCCTAAGGCTTTGAGCACCTGTCTAACAACTGGAATCCGACACCGTGTATGCACCCAACGGTTATAGCGGTACTCCGCGGTTGCCCACAACCCCTGCCTAGTAAGCAGGCAGTAAAGCCAATGATGGCCGTCGGTCAGCACGTAGCGGTCGACGTCTGCGCGGAAATTATCAAACATCAGGCACCCTCCATCGGCACCCACTTGTGCTGATTCCGGCGGGGTGCGAACCCAACGGGAGCAGGTTCTTTGCTCATCTGCGTGACAACCAGCTCTCGGTCTTCCTGAAGTTCTCGAGCGCGAACAACAAAAGCGTAGAGAAGCCAAACGACGTAGGTTGGAAACTTGAAGACGCGAACGTCGTAGGTGGAGATCGAGAGATAATGACCAAGAGCGCATAGGATAACCAGACTTGCCAGGTCGCCGCTGACCACACCCGTCTTGCCGAGGCTGCGCCTGCAGCGCCACGCGTGACCTAAGAAACCAATAATGGAACCCAGATACAAGCCGAAGCCGAAGATGCCCTGCTCTAACATAATTGTCAGGAACGAATTGTGTGAACTCGGCAAATGGACCAAGCCGGTCCTTCCGGGTTCGTAGTAGCGCCCGTGCAAGGCACTAAGAGTCCCGACACTGGTGAGGTTCTTCTCCATTGCCTCTTCGGCGTGCCCCATGCCGACACCAAGTAGGTAGTTCTTGCCAAACGCCTTCCACATACTAGCGGCAAGTATTATCCTGGCGTTAACATTAGCCTTTCCAGTCATCCTAAAGTAGAACTGCGGATCCTTCATGAGGACTGGGACGACAACAATTGCTAGCAACACCGCCCCAACAGCGATCGCCACGAACTGCCTCCTACCCGCCCTGACCAGAAACGGAGCCGCCAATACCATGAATATAAGAGGAAGGTAGCCACCCCGTGTATATGAGAAGAACACTCCGACACTCATGAACGCCGCTAAGGCGTAGTACATAGACTTCTTCGCTAAGGACTTGGTCCAATTCGACAGGTGGAAGCACAGGAATATGCAGATGCTTAAGAAGGTTCCATAAGGCGACGGATTGAGAAGTGGGCCAGCCGCACGACCTTTGGCAATGTCTGCCGAGAGCCGTATTTCCTCGCCGACGAAGTTGCTGAACCAACTATTGCCGGTGAAGTGCTCGTAATAACCAAAAGCCGAGCAATAGACGCCTGCAAGCACCATAGCTACCAATGCCCAGCCAATATGTTCACTGTGCCTAATGCTGGCCTTGGCGACAAAGTATATCATCAGACCTAACGCAATGTGGTCGAACCGATCCGACATCGCCTGAGTAAGGTTCTGGTGCTGGGTCAGCATAAACATCAGTGTGGCAAACCCCACGAAGCCTATCGCACATATCTCTCCGAATATGTAACGCCTGATCCGTACGCGATCAATGATAGTCCTGGCCACCAAAAGGAATGCGAGAGCGATAATAACCACCCTGTCAAAACTGATCGCAGGGAGTCCCTCTCCGAAGTCGATTCTCAACAGGACGAATGCAAAGGGAGAGAGGAACAACCAGATGATGAAGGCCAGCGTAGGCTTTGTAGCTGCTAGCACGAAGCACACGATGGCAACGTACGCGCCGACGATTACTGAAATCATCATCTGGTCTACTGCAATCGCAATGCCATATTGCATCGCGCAGAAGATGGCAAGGCCAAGACCAACGGTGGTCCACCGTGCGCAAACTCTCCACGAAGGCGCTAGTAGCGAGCGCACGACCCACACATAGTGCTTGAATGCCGGCACAAAACCGCTTGGCGCGCTAGGCAACTGGTATATGAAGGCGACGATTGTCTCAGCCACAGCAACCGTGGGACGCACAACACCCACACGCACTGCCGCAGCTATAACTCGCCCGACTGCGCGAAAACCTCGCCAGAGAACACGAAAAGCGAAGAACAGCGCGACGCGGACGGGAAGTAGCACAGCCGCCGCAGTCCGACCGAGTATTAGCAACAAGAACAGCAGAACCCTGCTTACCAGCCGTAGCGGGGGCCGCCCTATCATCAGCACAATGCGAACACACGCGCTTAGCGCGTAACAGACCGGATGTAGAATGAACTGAGAAGCCCTCAGCGCGGGGCGGGCCAGAGGACGCAGCAGCCAGCGCAAACCCCTCAACAAGACCCTCAACAAGACCCAGATAGGCAGAAACGCAGATCCGGCAAGTCCAAGAGCCGTGACAACTGCGAAACGCACAGGAACGTAAACTGGGTGTCTAATGAGCCAGAACACCACGCGCAGTAATATAACCACAATCCGCCGTGCCATTGCGATAGCCGGCAACGCCACAAAAAGTAGCCTGCGCGAGGTCCACCGAACACCGATCAGCATCGGCCTAACGCTGATCCAAACCAGACGCAGGATTACACGAATCAATACAAACAGCGGCAGGAGCACGGGCCGAGCAAATCGGAAAAGGAGTAGCCCGCACCATCGCGTCATTCTAAAGAACGGCCTGGCAAGCCAGATACCTATCCTGAACGGAACCTTCGTACCAAGGTAAGCAGTTCTAAGCAAGATGTAGAACACGCGGCCAATGACGCGCATTCCCTTACGCAGAGTCGGAAAGACCTTGGCTCTGAGTTCGAGCCGTGAGTCCAGCCACCTGCAGAGGAGCAGACCGCCGCGAACAATAGGTCGGAGCACTGCGATAGCGGCCGGTTCGAGGAAGACTCCAATTCGAAGAAGCATCGCGAGAGCGACTTCAATCTGACGCGGGCGCCTAGCCCACAAGCCACTCGCCCGCTCACAAACCAACCGCCTCAAGCCGCCCAACAGAACAAACAGGACATTCCACGCGGATGTAGCTAAGGATATCAGACGCTCCGAAAGTTTCACGCGTCGGTCACCAGCTTACTGCCCAAACCCTTGCGAATGGGCAATAAATTCACGCACGAAGCGCTTGAGCACCTGTAGATCTTGGCCGTCACCCTCCCAGACATCCGTCGAGAACCGATACCAATACCACTGACGATTTGCTATGCGTTGCCTTATCTCATCTCGCTTGGCGAAATTGGTGGCCAACTGCCAGAAATCGCTGATCTGAGCAAAGCGCATTATGCGTCGAACATCCGAAGTGGACGGACACGATTGGACACCGCTCATATACCAGTAGAGCACAAGACCCGACCCTTGCTCACTGGAAGCCTCGAGCAACGTCGCACGTATCCTCATCGGCCTTGGTTTATTCACTGCGATTTCGATGACGCGGTCCTTGGTGATGGGTGTTCCACCGCCTGGTAAGCAACTGTGAGGATCGTGGAAGGCATCTGTATCCTTGGCAGCTTCCACAAAAACCTGAACCTCTCTACCTGACAAGTCAAAGTTGGTGTAAATTCTGCTCATTATATCGGCCGTCTTAAGCTCTTTACTCACAATTGGATCAATTGGCAGGTCCTGAGCGATCCATTCGCCAAACGAACCTGGCACATGGCCGGGAGCGATGCTCCCCTTCTGCGTGGTCTCTAGCGGCGGTATCAGTATGTTCGTCAAAAGCACCAGGCCGAACAAGGCGAGCACGGCTGCTCCTCGTCCGCCACGACCAACAAGTCGGTGCGGCTTGGGCCCGTCGCCCTGATCTCCTTCGATAGGAATTACCGGCGGATCCGGAATCCCGAACTGGTTCGCCCTGATTAGCCTAGCTATACCAAACAAAATAGCAAAGCATATCACAAGACCGATGTAGCCGCTATAATCGTGAAACTTGTGCATCGCCTCGCCCGACTGCGTCCAGATTCCTGCATAGCCGATCATCGCTATTCTAAGCGCATTTATGAACAGGCTCAGCGGAAAAGTCGCGATCACCAGGAGAGCCTTTTTCCAGAACGGCGCCTGAATCATATAGACAAAAAACGCCGTGAACGTTAGAAGCGAAATCAGCAGTCTGAAGCCGCTGCAAGGCGTGCCAACGACCAGCGGCTCAGGAAGCACGCCGTCCGCTTCGATGGTTGCGCCGTTCTGCCTCACGCCGTCGTAGGTAAGGCGTAGCATGTTAGCGGCCACAGTAGTTGACTGAAGCTGGATCTTGAGGGTCGCGTTATCCAACACCGTTGAAGGCGCAGGAAGCATAGCAGAAAGGAAAAGCAGCGGGAACAGCATCACCCTGGTCATCCGTGTTCCCAGGAGCATGAGCATCGCGCCCAAAAGGAATCCGAAAAACGCTGTGCCGCAGAACCAGAAGCCGGACCCTGTCCATCGTCCGAAGATGAACAACACGATCGATGGCACGAACAGAACCAACCCAAGCCACGAAGGCTGAATCTTTACCCGGGCGATTCGTTTCCTGTTGGCCCAGACCATAAAAGCGGCTATCAGTGGTACTAGCGGTCCGTGCGAGTAGTAACTGTACTCCTTGTTCCAAGATTTCCACCAGTCAACAAGGGGAAACTCCCACTGCACAACGAGGAAAAGCACACCCGCTGCCCAAAGTGGCCAGTAGCGCCTACTGTGATCTAGCCACAGTCCCAGTCCAACAGCCTTGGCCCCTATAAGCAACGGAAGCGAAGTAATCCCAGGCGACTGCGATCGCTCAATAATGGAATCGTACCATCCCCTATAATTATCCAACAGATCTCCGCATTCCTTGCAAAGTTTCCGACCCTCGGAATACTCGGACCCGCAACTCGGGCACTTGGCCATCCAGCTTTTCCTCCTTGAAGCCCCAATGAGCTTAAATGAACTTGCTCAGTCTATCATATAAGGGCGGCGCGCCTCAAAAACGACCCGCCGCCCGATACACAATAACAATCGCGCTAGCTTAGCCGCCACCCTTAATGACTTTCTTGCCGCCGGGTAACTGGGCAATGCCCACTCCGGCATAGGATCGCTGATAATGGAAGTAGCCGCTGCTGTCTTCCTTTCTGACCCTATTCAGCACAGCACCCAGCATCCTCACACCAACCGACTCCAGCCTATTGCGGTAATCCATCTCACTGCCTCGCGATACTCTGCCGGCAGCCTGGACGACCGCAGCATTTTGCACGTAGCTTGCAACCAGCACAGCGTCCGGGAATGCAACTCCCGCAGGTGTATCGTAGATTACGAAGTCCGCAACTTCGTTCAACTGCTCAACGAATTCCTTCATCTCCTGAGACCGGAGTAGCTTGATTGGGTTCTCCGGGAGCGGCCCGGACGGCACCAACAACAAGCTTTGGACTCTAGTGGGAATTAGAACGTCCTCTACGGTAGCCGCGCCGCTGAGAAGGTTAGTGAGACCAACCTTATTGTCCAGGCCGAATATCAGATGTTGGGTGGGTTGTCTGAGATCGGAGTCTACCAGCACAACCCGTGCTCCCTCCTTGGCCAGACAAACCGCCAGGTTGGCTGCAGTCACACTCCGACCTACGTCGGGCTCGGCGCTGACCATGGCAAAAGCTTTGAGATTCTCATTCTGGCTGGCTATCCAAAGATTAGAAGTGAACATCTGATAGGCAAGGCCAATGACCTCGGAGCAGCGCTGCCTCGGCAAACAATGAGCCCTGGCGTTTGGCACTACCGAAATCACCGGAAGCTGTAGCACTCTCTCCGCGTCTTGGGCAGTCTTAATCGAGTTGTCGGTATAGTGCAGCAAGAACGCGACGCCTACGCCCAACAACGGGCTGAAAAGGAGCGCAAGAATGAGCTTTAGGGCCTTGCGCTGATTCACCGGATACACATACGCCGGGTCGATAATTTTGAGCGAGGCTTCGTTTTTGGCCTGCTGTTCCCTGACCCTGGCCTCTTCCAGCTTATTGCGCATAAGCTCATAGGTGGCGGTGGTTGAATTGACTTCAGTAGTCAGTTCAACTAGCTTTTGCTCTTGAGCCGGCAATCTAGTCAGCTCGGCCTTGCGCTCCGCAAGCACGGAAGCCAACGCGGTGCACTGGGCTTCGGCGCCGATTTCCTCGACCTTGGTCGAGACCCATCGGTCCATAGTGTTCTGTCTCAGCGGGTTCCTTGTTTCGCTGGTCGATGAAACCTCTTCGGGCTCCAGATCGTTGAGCTTGTCCTTGGCTTCCTTGATCTGTCTCTCAATACTCTGGACCTCGGGGTGGTTTGGACCGCGACGCGGCTGGCCTGCCACTCCGGCGGTCATAGCAGCCTTAGTCGTCTCAAGCTGGATCAACTGCTGCTTGAGTGACTCCCATCTCGGGTTCTTGCTTATGACCTGACCCGACGTCTGCCATTCTGGCATACTGGCCAGTTCACTTTCGATCTTCTTCCGGCGAGCAGTTAGGGCCCTAAGGGTCACTTGGGCGTTGCTAAGCTGAGCCTTAGTATCGCTGAGGCGGTTGACGACGACACCGGCTTCTTGGTCAATCGAAATCAGCTCGTTTGCTTCCTTGAATTTCCGCAGTTTCGATTGTGCATCAATCATAGCCTTGCGGGCAGTCTTAAGCTCCTCTTCTATAAACTCGCGACTCTGCCTGACGGACTCGTTGTTGAGTTCGTGATACTGCTTCTTGAACTCGTTGGCGATTACATCCGCTGCAACCTTGGCCTCAGTGGGATCCGGCAATCTGACTTCGATGGCGAGTATGTTGGTATCTCGCACAGGCTCCACGGTTGTCCGACTGACGATGAAATCAGGAGAGAAGCGCATGCCCAAATCGGCAAGGGTCTCCGCCGCACCCGCGAGGACTTTTTGGCTAGTGGCTATATGCCCGAGGTTCGCAAGACGAAGCTGCAAGTCTAACTGTCCGAACTGCTCCGGAAATAAGGCAATCCCCTCGGTAGCCATACCCTTCTGCTCCATCAGCGTAGTGCGACCGATGTACTCAGGCACCTGCATCTGGTTGTTGATGGCCACAATACCGACGCAAATGATCATTCCAATGACGATCAGCCAGCGTCTTTTGCGAACAACTCTGTAGTAACGCCAGAATTCCAAGAAATCCTCCTAGAAGGCTGGGAACACGACGACGTCAGAATAGGCCGTAGCGCCTGAGATAGGTAATGTTCATAATGGTACCGAGAATCTGGGAAATCTGGGTCCAGTTCGGCTTCTTGGACTCGGGCACGATGACTATGTCGCCCGCCTTGAGCAGAATATTCTGAGTAAGGTCGCCCTTATCGATGAGTCGGGTCAGATTACACGCCACCCGTTCGGGTTTCGCCGGGTCACCGCGAACAACCATCGTTGACTTTAGTACTCCCCTCTCCGTGGGTCCTCCAGCCAGCGTAATGGCTGATAGAACCGTCGTGTTGTCCTTGAGAGGATATGGTCCAGGCCGGTAGACGTTGCCGAGAACGTATATCTTGTTCTGATAATCCTCAGGCGGAATATAGATCGTGTCGCCGTTCTTGAGTTCGAAATTCTGGGAGAGGTCTCCGTGGAACATTTTGCGCAGATCAATGGGAATCGGTTGGCTATCCGGCCCTTTACGAGTAAGCGTGGCATTCTCAAGCATGGCGTTATCAGTGTAGCCGCCGGCCGATGCAATTGCATCCAGAATACGGTCACCTTCTTTGAAAGATACTGTGCCGGCGCGCACGACCTGGCCCAAGACACGTACTAAGGGCGTGTGGATCGTAGTTACAGTGATCTGTACTTTCGCGTCGTATACTATGCCCTCCTCGGCAAGGCGCTTCTTGACCACCTCGGCTAGTTCGGCTTGAGTAAGACCGGCAGCCTGAACTTCACCCAAGAACGGCAAGTTTGCTTTACCGTTGAGCATCACCGGCACGCTACCGGAAAGCTGTTGCTCTCCCCAGACAGTAACCTGGAGAACATCTTCCTCAACTATCCTATAGTTTTCGTCCACCGCGACCGGCTTCTTAACCCCTTCCATCGTGGGAGCGGTGGTATCTGCAGTTACACGAACAGCT
>Ga0209162_1003148_pt1 | contig 13580 bp, 14 predicted proteins | sample YNPNPMetaG_FD_187121 | JGI IMG/M metagenome (GOLD analysis project Ga0209162, IMG submission 187121) | Anoxygenic and chlorotrophic microbial mat microbial communities from Yellowstone National Park, USA - YNP NP MetaG (SPAdes) (version 2) ...
GGCCTGCGCCGACACTGCCCAGGGGGTCGGCGCAGGCCGACCATTGGCCGCAGGCCCAGGAAGGGTGACTTCCAGTCACCCAGGGGGTCGGCGCAGGCCGACCATTGGCCGCAGGCCCAGGAAGAGTGACTTCCAGTCACCCAGGGGGTCGGCGCAGGCCGACCATTGGCCGCAGGCCCAGGAAGAGTGACTTCCAGTCACCCAGGGGGTCGGCGCAGGCCGACCATTGGCCGCAGGCCCAGGAAGGGTGACTTCCAGTCACCATAGTTACTTGCCTGCGTTCGGCTTTTGGGGTATAATCCTCCTTGTGACCCTGTCGGTTCTGTTGCCCGGAAGAGAGAAAGAGAGGTAGCGCATCAGGGGCACCCCCTGGCGGAGTGGGCTCATGGATGAACAGGCGTTGATCGGGTCGGCGTGCAAAGGAGACGCCCGCGCCTTCAACCAACTGGTGCTGCTCTATCAGAGCATGGTCTATAACCTGGCCTACCGCATTCTGAGCGATGCAGACGCCGCCGCCGATGCGACGCAGGATGCGTTCCTCTCTGCCTTCAAAGCCATCCACAAGTTCCGGGGTGGATCGTTCAAAGCCTGGCTGCTCCGCATCGTCACCAATGCCTGCTACGACTATCTGCGGGATAAGCGGCGCCGCCCTGCCGACTCGTTGGACGATCTGCCGGTTGAGGAAGATCACGTGCGTTTCCTGGGCGGCGGAGCCGAGTCGCCGGAGGAGTGTATCGAGCGCCGGCAACTGAACCGGGCGATCCAGCAGGGCCTCCTGAGCCTTCCGGTTGAACAGCGGGTGGTCTTGATCCTCTCCGATCTGCAGGGATTGAGCTATCAGGAAATCGCCGATGCGACCGGCCTGTCCTTGGGAACAGTCAAATCCCGTCTGAGCCGGGGGCGGGCCAGGTTGCGCGACTACCTGCTGGAGCAGCGGGAACTTTTGCCCACCCGCTACCGTCTTAGGGATGCCGGGTAAGAGGCCAAAGGGCATAAGCGATGGATAGGCGGACGGGAAAACAAAGAACTGAACACCACTATGTCGGGGAGAGGCTGTCGGCGTATCTGGACGGTGAGCTGACGCCTCAGGAGCGACGGACGGTGGAGCAGCACCTGGCCCGTTGCCAGGCCTGTCGTTGGGAGCTCAACACCCTCCGACAGACGGTGCAATGGCTGAGCGAACTGCCTCCGGTCCCTGTGCCCCGCGCTTTCACCCTCCCTGTGACAGCCCGGCCTGTTCGGGCGCCGCAGCGCAGTTGGGGCCTGCCTCTGTTGCAGGGGGCCACCGTCCTGGTGGCGCTGCTACTGGTGGTGGTGGTGGTGGGCGACTTTTTGCTGACCGGCTTTCTGCCGGCGGCCACATCCCGGCAGATAGTGAGCTACGAGCAACCCCTCCCTGCTGCCCCCAGCCCTTCCTCCATCGCCTGGGAGACCAGAGAGGTCGAACAGACTGTCGTCAAGACGGTGGTGGTGGAAGAGGGCCTGGCCGCCTTGTCCTCACCTTCCCCAACGCCGATGCCGGCCCCGACCGGGCAACCGCCGGCAGCCGTCCCTGGTGGAGAGGCAGAACCGACCCCCCTCGTCAGCAAGGATGTTCAGGAAAAGGTGGCGGCCCCGCCCCCGGCCACAGTGGAGGAGAGAACAGGGATCGGCGGCGCGGGTGCCGTCGAGACGATGGCCCTCACCGAAACCGAAACCACCGCCGCCCGGCTGCTGGCCCCAGGGGCGGCTGTGACAGAGACGGAAGGGGCAGGGAGCGTGGTGACCGGCGTGGAGACGGCAGGGGTCCAGATGGCCGGGACGGAAACACCCGCGCCGACAGGTCAGCCCAACAGGACGACGTCCGTGGTGACCGGCTCCCAGGAGGCTGGCGGAGAGAGGTACACTTATGCAACCGCGTTGCCCACGGAGCGACCAACCAGGGAGGCCCCTACCGTCGCGGTCTATGTGCAGGAACCTGCCCCGGCCGTTGCCCCCGCCCGCCAGGGGGAGGCAGGGGCCATCCTGCCGGACACGGCAGTCATCTGGCTGGGGGTAGCCGAACTGACGCTGCTGGTGGCCTTCATCCTGCTGGCGTCGGCCACTCTGGCCGTCATGCTCCGGCGGCGCAGAAGGCGATCTCAGTAGTCAGACTTAGACCAGGAACCTGCCATCCCGGGCAAACAATACCCCGTCCACCCACACCTCGCCGCCCCGCCGCAGGTCGCAGATCATATCCCAGTGGATGGCCGAGCGGTTTTGGCTGCCGGTCTCCGGGTAGCCGGCGCCGAGGGCCATGTGCACCGTGCCGCCGATCTTTTCGTCAAAGAGGATATTTTTGGTAAAACGCTGCACGCCCTGGTTGGTGCCAAAGGCAAACTCGCCCAGATAGCGTGCCCCCTCATCGGTATCGAGCATGGTCAGCAGAAACTCTTGATTCCTGGCCGCGCTGGCCCTGACCACCCTGCCATTCTCGAACCACAGGCGGACATCCTCCACCTCACGGCCATTGGTGCAGGCCGGGTAGGTAAAACGCACGAAGCCGTTGACACTGTCTTCCACCGGCCCGGTAAAGATCTCACCGTCGGGAAAGTTCTCGTGGCCGTCGCAGTTCACCCACGACCGCCCCTTGATTGACAACGTCAGATCGGTATCTGGCCCCACCAGACGCACCTGCTCTTTGCCCTGGAGCCAGTCAATCAACCGTTGCTGCCCCCTGGAGACCTCCTGCCAGGCCGCAATGGGGTCCGGTTCGTGGACCAGGGCCGCGCCATAGACAAAATCCTCAAACTCGCGCAATGACATCTCGGCATCCTGGGCAAAGGCGTTCGTGGGATAGGCTGTGCCTGTCCACTTGAGCTCCTTCCTGGCTGCCCGTTCCAGGAACCGCTCCAGGAGGGGGCGGCGGGCGGCTGAAGCCCGCGCCTGTCTGGCCGGGTCCACATTGGTCAACGCCTTGGTATTGGTCTCCGTCCAGATGCTGATCCGGGCGTCTATCTCTTCAATGAGCTGGCGTTCTATCGGCGCCACAAAGTCCAACTGCTCGTCACTGGCATATTTGAAGAGAATCTCATTGATCTCGTCCAGGCCGAGCCGCAGCCAGGGGTGACCCCCTCGCTCCAGTACCCGCCGGTACACCGCCAGGATCAGGGGAGTGCCTGCCGGCGTGCCCTGAATGACGACGAACTGGCCCGGTTGGACATCTACCGAGTAATCTACCAGGATGCGTGCTACAGTTTCAACCCGTGGATCTGTCATCTTGTCCTCCGTTTCTCAAGGCACCAGTATAACACTCCTGATCACGCACGTCAAACCTGACGCCAGACCTGGCTATTCCGCAGGTGTCAGGTGGTTCCAACTGCCTGGCGCCTGGACTCTACCTGAACACCACCACCTCTTTGCCGTGCAGCTTGTCCAGCACCCGGCTGGCGATCAGCTCCAGATGGCTGTTGACCGTCACAAAGTTTAGATCGTCGGTGGGCACGGTCAACACCGGACAGAGGGTAAAACCCTCCACCCAGGCGTCGTACAGCTCGTTGAGCCGCGTCAGGTATTCGACGGCGATCTCCTGCTCATAGTCGCGGCCCCGCTGCCGGATCCGCTCCTGCAACACCGGCACCGAGGCCTGAAGGTAGATCACCAGGTCGGGCGGAGGCAGGATGGTAATGACCGTCTGATACAGGTCCCAATAGCTGCGCCAGTCGCGCTCGTCCATGTGGCCCTGGAGGTAGAGGTTGCGGGCAAAGATCTCGGCATCCTCATACACCGTGCGGTCCTGGACCACAGTGCCGGGTCGCTCGATGATCTGACGATGGTGGCTCAGCCGCCGCGAGAGGAAGTAGATCTGCGAATGGAAGCTCCAGGCACGCATGTCCCGGTAGAAATCGGGCAGGTAGGGGTTGTCTTCCACCGCCTCATAAAACGGTTCCCAGCACATGTACTCGCTCAGCAGGCGGGTCAGCGTGGATTTGCCCACCCCCACGTTGCCTGCCACGGCGATAAACTTTTTCACGGTCTGATCTCCCCTAAACCTCACCCCATCCCCCAACCCCCTTCCCCTTCCGAATTCGGAATTCCGAATTCGGAAGGGGAAGGGGGAGGGCCTGGTCTACACCGCCGGGCTGGGCCGTCCGACGGCGGTGAAGGTCAGCCTGGTGCCCAGATAGAGCCGCTCTCCCCAACCGGCCTGAACCGGCACTTCCCGGTCCTGCCGCGTCATCTGGATCTCCACCTGATCGGCGCCGGCCTGCCGCGCCCTGGCCTCCAGCCAGGGATGGATCCGCTCCCGGGCGCAGGCGACCGCCCCTTCCACGTCGTCCAGGTCCTGCACCCCGTCGGGCAGGTGGAGCCGCAGCTTCTTCCCATCCTCCAACGGGGCGATGAGCACCTCGTGCCGCAGGACCACACCGCCCGCCACCGCCCCTACGGCGTTGGCCACTTCGGCGTGGGGTGGGATGATCAGGCGGGTGTGCAACTGCCCGGCGACGCGGGGCAGGTAGGCGGCCACCGGCGCGCCGATGGCCACCATTGGCTGCCGCAAGGTCAGGGCACAGGCCAGGCCCTGCTCCCCCTCCCCGTTCAAGGCCCGATCCAGCAGCAGCGCAGCCGTGGGTTCAGCCTCCCAGTTGGGCAGATGGGCCTCATCGGCCAGGGCCTTGGTCACCAGGGCCATCGCCGCCCGGTCCGATACGCCCGCCACCACCCGGCGGCAGAGATCGTCGGCTGCGCATCGCCCCGAGGCTGCCAGGATCTGCGCTCCCAGGGAGGCAGCCCCGGCGTCCCACAGGTGCAGGCGGCCCAGGGCGTGCAGCGCATCGGTTGGGGTGAAGCCGGCGCGCATCACCAGCCGCGCCGCGATCAACGGCTCAATGCGGCGCAACCACAGCGTCCCGAACCGGGTCTCCCGCACCAGCGTCGCCAGCGAGACCGGGCCGTGGGCCAGTCGTTCCAGGAGGGCGGTCTCCTCCTCCGCCAGGGGGTGGGTTGGAGGGCGGCGCGGCAGCAGGAACTGGGCGGCCACCTCATCGCGGGGTGGCGCCAGCACCTGGTTGCGCAGTTCGGCCAGGACTTCGGGGTGCTGGGTGGCCAACAGGCTGAGCGGCACCACCCGCTGCGGGCCGATGATCGGTTGCCGGTTCCCATCCAGGCGGACATGACTGTCGCCCCCCAGGCCCACGGTGAGCACGTCCACCGCTTCGACCATGGTTCGCCAGCGGCCCACCTGCGCCCCTTCGGGATTCAGCCGGGGACGCCCCTCGCGCAGGGCAGCGATGTCGGTTGTCGTGCCGCCGATGTCTATCACCCATAGGGAGCCGTCTTCAAGGGTCACTCCCGACCGGCTGGCCAGGTGCCAGCCGCCCACGGCACTGGCCGCCGGGCCGGAGAGGATCGTTTCGATGGGCCGCTGCATGGCCCATTCGGCCCGTACCAACGACCCGTCGCCCTTGACCACCATCAGCGGCACGTGGATGCCCCGCCTGTTCAGCGTGTCGTGGAGTGTGCCGATCAACTCCCGCACCAGGGGGATCAGCCGGGCGTTCAGGGCCGCCGTGGCTGCCCGCCGCACCGAGTTGAGGCGCGTCGTCAGTTCGTGGCCGCAGGTGACCGGCAGCCCGGTCAGCTCTTCGATCACCCTCCTGGCCCGCAGTTCGTGAGTCGGGTTGCGCACGCCAAAATAGCCTGACACGGCAAAGGCCTCCACGCGGCCCCGTCGGGCCAGGACCGCCTGGCGCAGGGCAGCCTCATCCAGCGGTGCGACCTCGTCGCCGTGGAGGTCGTGCCCGCCGGCCACGTAGACCAGATCGTCGGTGGCCAGATCGGCTGTCAGGCCGTACTGCCGGATCAGGTCCGGATCGTAGCCGATCAGGATCAGGCACGTCGGGCTGCCCTGTCCCTCCACGATGGCGTTGGTGGCCAGGGTGGTGGACAGGCCCACCAGGCTCACTGCCTCAGGGGAAGGCACAGCCTGGGGGTCGGTGCCTGGGGCCGGCTGCTGGAAGAGGGCATCCAGCGCCTGGCCGATGCCGAGGGCCAGGTCCCGGCGGGTGGTCAGCGCCTTGGCGGCGCCCAGGACCTGCCCCGTCTCATCATCTACCAGGGCGGCATCGGTATAAGTGCCGCCGGTGTCAATCCCCAGTGCGAGGCTCATAGGCGCTTCGGTGAGTCGCCCGGCGCCTGATCTGGCTCCTCTCGTCGTCGCCAGCAGGTATCCTGCAGGGCGCAATATCGGCAGATGGAGCCGACATGCCTGGTCTCGTAGCCTGGCCCCAGACCGATGAGGACCGAGACCGATTTGTGGGGCACCAGGACGCAGTATTCATTGAGCTGCACCCCGATCTGCTCCAGGGGGAGCAGGGCGCACAGTTCCCGCTGGCCCTGCAGCGGCCAGCCGACCAGCGACCCCGGACTGAGTGCCGGGCTCACCCCCCATCCCTGGGCAGCAGCAGCCTCCTCGGCCAGGGAGCGTACCGCTTCCCCCACGGCCCCCAGCGCCAGAACGCCGGCGCTATCCAGCAGGTACGCCTTCAACCCCTGACCGGCGGCCTGCAGTTCGTGAACCTGTCGCTCCAGGGCCGGGCCGAGGGTCGCCACGCTGACCAGCACCCGCGCCGCCGGAGCCAGCAGGTCAGCTTTGGGGCCGAGGTGCAGGACGGCCACAGTGTGGGAAGTACCCCCTCGGCGCAGGTACACCTGTTCCCCATCCACGGCCTGAAGGTCGAACCAATCATACACGGCCATCGGTTGCCAGAGCCTCTGTCCCAGAGCGATGGCCTCCCCGGCGTCGCGGAGCAGGTTGGGCCGGAGATGTGGCTCTCTCCGGGCGGCCACAACCGCTTCCGCATCCAGTTCAATCGGCATGTCGCGCAAAATCGGCATCGGTTGCCTGCCTGGAACCCCCTGTCCCTTCGCTAAACGCCAACAGCATTGTACCACGTTTTTCTGTCTGCCGGAAATGCCCAGTTGCTCAAATCCGGTTCCTGGGTTATAATCAGGCGGCCACGCCGTTCGGTACGGAGAAATCTGTGCTCTGGCCAGGCCAGAGCAGGGGAAAGGAATGCTTCAGTGACACCCAAACCCGCCGCAGTCCAGGGGAAGGCCATTCGGCGGCCCCGGCTGGCCGCCGTCGCCGTGGCCCTGTCGGTCCTGGTCCTCCTCCTCTTTATCGAACTCCCTCCCGCCAGCCTGCTGGGCAAGGCTGACCTGGTGGGCTATGGCATCTGTCATCGCCTGCCGGAGCGTTCCTTTTTCCTGAACGGGCGGCAGTTGCCTCTCTGTGCTCGCTGCACCGGCACCTTTCTGGGTGCGGTCGTGGGCCTGCTCGCCATGTTGCTGCGGCGACGCGGGCGGGCTTCTCAACTGCCCCCCCTCCCCATCCTGGCGATCCTGATCGCCTTTACCGGTTTTTGGGCTTTCGACGGTTTGAACTCCTATCTGACCCTGTTCCCCGGTGCCCCCCACCTTTACGAACCGCACAACTGGTTGCGCCTGAGCACCGGATTGCTCAACGGGCTGACGCTCATCAGCTTCACATTTCCCATCTGGAACTTTACCGTGTGGCGCGAGCCGGTCCGGCAGCCGGTCATCAAGAACCTGGGGGAGTTGATCGCCATCCTGCCGGTCCTGGCCCTGCTGGTGGGGGTGATCCAGGCCGGGATCGGCTTTCTCCTCTACCCGGTGGCCCTGATCAGCAGCCTGGGCGTGCTGCTGCTGCTGACCCTTATCAACGCCATGATTGCCACCGTGGTGCTCCGCCTGGAGGGGGTGGCCTCGAACTGGCTCCAGGCCCTGGTGCCGCTCACCGTCGGCGCCGGCCTGGCCATCCTGGAGATCGGAGCGATGGTGCTGCTGCGCGCTTATCTGACCACGGCGTTGGGGCTCTCGTTCTGATTTTCCTCACGGCCTGGCTGGCGGGCAGCCGTGAGGACGGCGCGGAAGAGGCGGGCCGGGCTGGCGCGGATCCAGGCAAAAGCCAGCAGGGCATCAATCAGGGTAAAGACCAGCACATAGGCCCGCCGCCCCAGGACAAAGACGGTGAACTGGTCCAGCGTCAGGCCGCCCAGACTAAAGACCGCTCCCCAGCCCCCTTCCAGGAAGCCCAGCGAACCAGGGGTCACGGCGAAGACGAGGGTTAGTTGCGTGACGCACGCGCCCATCAACAGCAGATGCCAGGGGATGCCCAGGCGCAACGCCTGAGCGATGTAGTACAACCGGGCCGAAAGCAGGCTGTACATGATCAGCGTCAGCACCAGCGCCTGCACCGCCGCACGGTTGGACAAAAAGGTCTCGCTGGCCAGGCGGTCCAGTTGCTGCGGCAGGCGGCGCACCAGCCGGCGGCCGATCGCCGGCAGATGGGTGAGTGGACGCGCCAGGCGCGATGCTACTCGCCCCAGCAGGTGGATCGCCCGCTCGTACTGCCAGCCCAGCATCACCAGGCCGATGGCCACCAGGCCGCCCATCAACCCCAGAGCCGGCGACAGGTCGATCCAGCCCACCAGATAAAAGGCCACAGGTCCCACCAACAACAACGCCAGGATCAGGTCGAACAGCTTGTCGAGAAAGACCGACAGGGCTGCCCGGCGCACCGCCACTCCCTGCGACAGGCTGAGGGCCACCGGCCGCCCGCCCAGCATCCCCACGGTGATGGGCACCACCTGACCGGTGACCATCCCGATCATGTGGTAGGTGAAATAGTAGCGGTATGGACAGGGCGGTGCGGCACCCATGACCTGGGTGGTGATGAGCGCCCAACGGCAGGCAGCCACCAGGTTCCACAACAGGGTCACGACAAAGGCGGCCAGAACATAGCGCCAGTCACCGCGGACGATCTGCTGCCAGGCTTCTATGCCTCCCAGATACAGGATCAAGGCCAGAACGAACAACCCCGCCAGGTTGATGATCCACGACAGGATCCGGTTCCGTCTTGGTGTGGGGTCAACCTTCATCGTCACGATTTCATCCCCTCTGCATCTCACCGGGGCAGGGGCCGGCCCTGCCCCTACCGCCACGGTTCATCCTCTGCATCTCAGGCTCAGACAAACCGACCGAGTATAGCACAGAATGCCGGATCGCGCACGCCCTCATGGCTCTCTGGCAGAGCCGGGAGGGTCCCTCCTCCTGACCTTCAGTCGGCATTTCGCCGTCGCCGCAAATAGAGCTGGTCCACGATCTGGTTCTCATCTTGCAGACGGCTGGTGACGGCAACCAGCTCCCAGCCTTCAGCCCCGGCCCGATTCAGATAGCTCCACACCTCCGGGCAGGAGCTCAGGGCCCGTTGGCTGTCGGGGTCGGTGGGGGGCACCTGGCCGACCCACTGTCCATTGACAAACGTCACCCGCGACTGCTGGGCCTGACACACGCCATACTCATACTGAACCATAGATTCCTCCTTCCCCTGGCGGTCTGTGGCCCGCCTGGAACCACGATGGGATCAACTCCGGTGTCACGGCCCACCGGATCGACCAGGCGTCAGACCCGGCAGCGCGCTCCAGGCAGACCAGACCGCCCGGCTGAAACTGAACTGCTGGCCGCTCCTGGTCGCCGGTGACCAGCAACCCGGCCAGCCGGTCCAGGAAGGGCCGGTGCCCGACCAGCAGCAGCGGTTGCGTCTCACGGTTCAACCGATCGGCGATCGGGTTGACGTCATCCCTGGGGGCCAGGCCGGGCAGCACGGCCACACCCCCGGGCGGTTGCAGCCATTCGGCCAGGATGGCCGCAGTTTCCGCCGCGCGGCGTTTGCCGCTGTGTCGGATGCCGAAAACCTCGACCCCGGCGCGCCGGGCAAAGGCCGCTACCCGCGTCACATCGTCCCGACCCTGCGGGGTGAGGGGGCGTTCCGGGTCTTCAGACCTGGGCATGGCTTCGCCGTGCTGAACCAGATAGAGCCTCATTTCCTCCTCCCCTCAAGGCGGGATGTCATCTCGCCCACCCCTGCAACTATCTGCTGGGAATAGCATAACATGGAAGGGCGTTGCTGTCAATGGGCAGGCTGGCTCAGAAAGCGATGCGGAGGGGCAGCATAACCGCTTGACAAACTGCCCTAAATGGCGTATAGTAGCAGCAGGGAGGAGGAACAAGAAACAGCCATGACTTATCGGGATACAGCCGTCACCTGTCAGGAGTGTGGCAAAACATTTATCTTCACCGTCGAAAAGCAACGGCAGATGGCCGAACAGGGACAGCCGGTTATCATCCCAACCTTGTGCGAGGTCTGCACCCGGCGGGTCCAGTATGGCGGCAGGCTCCATGGTCGGATCAAGTGGTTCGATCCGGCCAAAGGGTTTGGTTTTATCACCCAGGATGATGGGGATGAGATCTTTGTCCACCGCAGTGGCATCCCCCTGACCGACGAGGGCACTCTGCCCTCCCTGCCGGAGGGGCAGGAGGTGTTGTACCAGGTGATGGACACCCCCAAAGGGCCACAGGCGGTGAAGGTGACGCCCTATCAAGGCCCATCTGCCTGACCGGTCAGAACTCAAGATTGACAGGCTGCGGTGTTAAAATTCCGACCATGAGCCGGGATACCCTGCCGTTGCTGATCATGACCGGCAGCGGCGAAGAGAGTGAGCCGGAGCGGATGGTCAGCCTGGCCCGTCAGGCCGTCACCCTGGACCTGGTGGACCGGGCGCTGACGGTGCCGACCCTGGGGCCGGTGGTGGTGTCCACCAACTCACCGGCCCTGGCCGAACGCCTGGCCAGGCTGCCGGTCCGGGTGGAGCTCGATCCGCCTGGTGAGTCGTTCCATTTCGGGCGGCGGTTGGGCGCGATCATTGCACGCCACGGCATGGGGCAATGCTTCTACCTGGGTGGTGGGGCAGGCCCGCTGCTGCCTGCTTCAGAGATGGCCCACATAGCCGAAACGGTGCTGGCTGCCGACCGGTTGCTCATTACCAATAACTTTTACTCGTCCGATTTCGTCGCCTTCGGACCGACCTCTGTGCTGTGGAGCCATCCGCCGCCGGCTAACGACAATGAGCTGGCCTGGCTCCTGGGAGAAAAGGCCGGCCTGCCGATCCGCGAACTGCCCCGCAGCGGGGCCACCCAGTTCGACGTGGACACGCCGATTGACCTGCTGATCCTGTCTATCCACCCCGGAACCGGGCCCCACACCCGGCAGTGTCTGGCCGGCATGGAGCTGGACACCTCGGCGCTGGAAGCAGCCCTGCCCTTCTTCCTCGACCGCGACGCCGAAGTGGTGGTAGCCGGACGGGTCAGTTCGGCCACCTGGAGCTACCTGGAGCGCGAGACCGCCTGCCGCACCCGGGTCCTGTCGGAGGAACGGGGGATGCGGGCCAGCGGGCGCCAGGCGCGGCGTCAGGTGCGCAGCCTGCTGGCCTATCATCTGGAGGCGGTGGGGATGACACGTTTTTTCGATACCCTGGCGACCCTGGGCCAGGCCCTATTCCTGGACAACCGGGTGATCCTGGCCCACCGCGGGTTATGGCCGCCGGCCGCCGACCGGTTCTACTCCGACCTGCGCCGGCCAGAGCAGGTGGCCGATCCGTTCCTGCGGGAATTGACCCTGGCGGCCATGACGGCGCCGGTGCCGGTGGTCATGGGGGGCCACTCCCTGGTATCGGGCGGGATCATGGCCCTGGTCGAAGCGGCCTGGGCCCGGGGGCGTGATGTGCCCCGGCACCTCGTGCCGGAACCTGCCTGAGAACGATCCTGGCCGATCATCTCTGAAAAAGGGGGGCGGATCATGAGGAAAAACCACGGCTACACCGTTCTCGTGGCCGATGACGAGCCGGAGGTGGTGAACCTGGTGCGCATCATGTTGGAAACGGAGGGCTATACCGTCCTCGCCGCCGCCGACGGCGAACAAACCCTGACCCAGGCCCGTGCCCACCGGCCTGATCTGATCCTGCTGGACGTGCGGATGCCCAGGATGAGCGGCCTGATGGTGCTGAACTATCTCCGCCAGGACCCGGCTCTGGCCTCCATTCCGGTGATTATGCTCAGTGTGGTGACGACCTACCCGGAGGTCAGAGCGTCCCTGGAACAGGGAGCTGTGGCCTATCTCTCCAAGCCGTTCGAGTTGCGGGAGATGGTGCGGCTGGTGGGCCGCATTCTGGCTCTGGATGCCGTCGGGCGGGAGAGGCTGCGACAACATGCCCTGAGCGACCTGGGCAGGCGATAACCGACGGGAACCGGGGGACAACGGAGTATTTACCTCAGGCAGTCAGTCAAAATCCCGCGAACACACAACACTCACGGATGGAATGTGTGGCCAGACCCAGGTCAGCAGCCAGTTGCCGGGCCGGGCGGGAGGGGCTGACGATCGCGTTGACCCCGGCCCGCACCGCCAGCGGATCGAGCCGGTCGCGGTACAGGCCCTGTGGCCTCATGCAGCCCAGGTAGAGCGGTATGTCGGGGAAGCGCAGCCGCGCTTCGGCCAGCAGGTCAGCGACGGCCTCCGGGGCAGGCGGACGTCGGTCGGCGTAACGGGTGCCGGGCGTGGGGATGAACACGAGCAGCACCAGGCCGTCGGCCCCGCATTCCTGGAGCCGCTCGAAGGCGGGCAGTTCGTGGCCCAACTCCCCACCCCGCAGCCCGATGGTGACATGCGGCAGGGTCCGGGCATAGCGCCGCAGCAGGCGATAGGTTACGACATAGTCCTCCACACTGCGGTCCAGGCCGTAGACCTGGTGGATGGTGATGTCATCCCCCACAAAGTCAAAGGAGACGACATCCACCAGCGGGGCGATGGCCGCCATCTCGGCTTCAGAGATAAAACCGACGTGCCAGTTCATCCTCCGCCCCGGCCGCCAGGCGCGCACCCGATCCAGGTGGGCCAGCACCGGCACCCTGCCGGTGGGGTCGCAGCCGCCGGAGATGAGACAACTGCTGCTGGCATCCGGCTCTGCCTCCCAGATCGGGCGCATGGCAGCCAGATAGTGGCCGCCGCAGTGAGCGCAATCCAGGGCGCATTGTCGGCCGGTCAGGCTCAGCACGGCTGTGTCCAGCGGATACGACCAGGTGATCTCGTCGGGAAAGTGAGCACGCCGTGTCGCCCAGGCGCGGGCAAGTTTGTGGTCGGCAGTCAGTGGACAGTCGTCAGAAGTCAGAGTTCTTCCTCCTGCCAACAGCCAGCAGCCCCAAGGGATCGATCAGGCCCTCTATACCACAACCCCGGCCTGTGCAGCCGGGGTTGTGACCGTTCTCCTCCGGGCCTCATTCGGCAGTTTCTTCTTCCGGCTCGACCACTTCAAAGCCGGCCTCTCGCAGCGCCTGGGCGCGACGGCTGTGAATGGAAGCCACGGCCAGGACCACCCGCGCCGGTACAACCCCGGTTACTTCAGTGTAAAGACGTCGCTTCCGCTCCAGTCGCTCCTGAGTCTTGGGGCCGGCACTGGCCATGATCTCGACCAGGATATGCGCCCCGTCGGTGATCAGCACGTCATATTGTTCGCCGTTGATAAAGCGCGATTGTACCTGAACGCCAAAGGACTTTTCCAACAACGAGGCGATGGTCTGGCGGAACAGGCTTTCGTTGCGGATGCCCCAACGAGCGCCTAACCGTTCGATGGCCCACCGCAACTCCTGAAAGCCCTCCTCCATCCGCTTCTCCAGGCTGATGAAGTGCTGGTCCACTGCCTCGAAGC
>Ga0209162_1003152_pt1 | contig 13556 bp, 11 predicted proteins | sample YNPNPMetaG_FD_187121 | JGI IMG/M metagenome (GOLD analysis project Ga0209162, IMG submission 187121) | Anoxygenic and chlorotrophic microbial mat microbial communities from Yellowstone National Park, USA - YNP NP MetaG (SPAdes) (version 2) ...
CTGGAAACGCACCAGCGAGGACCTGGACCCAGGCGGTTCGGATAGCGGCGGCTGAGCCTATCCGAAAAAGCGTCATCCTCCCGCAGGTTTTAGAACCTGCGAGAGGATACCAAGATCGGGGGCCGGACCTGGCTCAGGCCCCCGTGTTTAGCAGGTTCAGCAGATAAGCCTTGTGTTCGGCAAAGGCCAGCGTGGTGACCAGGTCACGCTGGCGAGGCCGGGGCAGGGCCACATCCAGGATGGCCCGCACCCGGCCCGGCCGCCTGGTCAGCACGACCACCCGGTCGGAGAGGAAGACGGCCTCCTCCACATCGTGGGTGATGAACAGCACAGTGTGCCGGAATCGTTCCCACACTTCCAGGAGCCATTCTTGCAGCTCGGACCGGGTAAGGGCATCCAGCGCTCCGAACGGCTCGTCCAGCAGCATCACGTCGCGGTGACAGAGGAACGTGCGCAGCAGGGCCGCTCGCTGGCGCATCCCGCCGGAGAGGGCGGCCGGATAGGCCCGCTCGAACCCTGCCAAACCAAAGAGGGGCAGCAACTCGCGGGCCTCCTGACGGGCCGCCGCGCGCGATTGGCCGGCGATCTCTGGCCCCAGCACAGCATTATCCAGCACGTTCCGCCAGGGCAGGAGCAAATCTCGTTGGGGCATGTAACCCAGGCGCCCGGCCCGGCGCGTTGCCAGTTCCCCATCCAGCCAGATCTCGCCTTGATCCGGCTCCAGCAACCCACAGATGATGTTGAACAGCGTGCTCTTGCCGCAGCCGCTCGGCCCGATGAGGGTGACGAATTCGCCAGCCTGGGCCTTCAGGCTCACGTCCTCCAGGGCCTGGACGAACCGACCGTCCACCCGGAAGGCCTTGCTCACGCCCCGCAGCTCGACTTTAGGGTAGACCCCAGAGGTCTCCGAGACCCCCGGGGTCTGGTGGACCTCGGTCACGGCAGGAACTCGGTGGTGAACGCCTTTGCCGGGTCAATGCGCCGGGGGATCAGCCCCTGGTCAGCCATCCAGTCGGCGTAACGCTGCCAGACCTCCAACTTCTGCTCGCCCCAGCGTTTCGCGTCGGCCTGATAGCGCGGGCTGAGCCACTGCTGGCTCCGGCGCACCAGCTCCGGGTTGCTCTCCGGCGCGGCTTTGAGTAGCACCTCGGCCGCCTCGGCCGGATGCTCGATGGCATAACGATAGCCCTGGCTGGTGGCGGCCAGGAATCGTCGGGCCAGGTCCTTGCGCTCGGCCACGGTCTTTTCCGAGGCGATGATGACTGGCGTATAGTAGTCGGGCACGCATTTCACCCAGTCGGACAGCATGACAATGTTCAGCGGTTCGCCGCGTACCTCGGCCTCGATCCCCGTCCAGCCGTAAAAGATCCAGGCAAAGTCCACGTCGCGCTGGGTGACGACAAAGTAATCGGCCCAGCCCACGTCCACGAACTCGATTTTGCTGGCGTCGCCGCCGTCGCAGGCCAGCAGGGCGGTGAGCATGGCCTTCTCGATGGGCGAGCCGAACGCGCCGTACTTTTTGCCCTCAAAGTCCTTGGGGCGCGCCAGCCCTTTGGCCTTCGGCGAGGCAAAGCCGGAGGTGTTGTGCTGGATGATGGCGGCGATGCTGACCACCGGCACATCCTCGGCCCGGGCATGAGTGACCTCCTCCTGGTACGAGATGCCAAAGTCGGCCTGGCCGGCTGCCACCACCTGGACCACCGTGTTCTCCTGCGATGGCTCCACGATGCGCACATCCAGCCCCTGCTCCTTGTACCACCCCTGCGCCTGGGCCACGTAGAGGCCGGTATGGTTCGTGTTGGGCACCCAGTCCAGCATCACCGTGACCTTCGTTGGCGCACCCGGCCCGGCCCCCGGCACATTGCACCCGGCCAGCCCCATCACCAACAAGTTGACCAATATCGCGATCATGATCCGCTTCATTCTAATACCTCCTGGACACTTGTTGCTCGTTACTGGTTGCTCGTTGCCGGTCACTAACCACCAGCTTCCAGCAACGAGTAACCAGATCAGTCACCAGCTTCTAGCTTCCAGTTCTTCCCAGACCTCTTCTCGCCCGGCGAAATACCAGGGCAAGGCGGCCCGCTCCAGCACCTTCACGGCCGCGAACAGGGCGATGCTCAGCAGCGACGTGATGGCTATGGCGGCAAAGACCCGGTCGGTGAGAAAGCTCTTGGACGAACGGGTCATGAAGATGCCCAGGCCCACGCTGGCCCCCACCCACTCGCCGATGATGGCCCCGATGACGCTATAGGTGACGGCGATCTTGAGGCCGCTAAAGAACGAGGGCAAAGCGGCCGGCACCCGCACCGTGGTGAATATCTGCCGCCGCGACGCGCCCATCGCCCGCAGCAGGTTGATCAGCTCCGGGTCGGCGCTCCGCAGGCCATCGGCGGTGCCCACGGCCACCGGGAAGAAACAGACCAGCGCCACCACGAGCACCTTGGGCAAAATATCATAGCCGAACCAGATGATGAGCAGGGGGGCCAGGGCCAGGATGGGGATCGTTTGCGAGGCCACCAGCAGGGGATAGAGGGCCCGCCGTAGCGTTGCCGAGAGGTCCACGGCAAAGGCCAGGAGCAGGCCGGTGATCAGCGCCAGGGCCAGCCCCAGCAATGTCTCGCTCATGGTCTGGGCGATGTGCGGTCCCAGGAGCGGTGCGGCCTCCACCCCGGCCGCCACGATCTGCGTGGGGGCCGGCAGCAGCCACCTGGGCACGTCTGATACCCGCACCAGGATTTCCCACAGGGCCAATAACCCGACCAGCAGGACCGTCGGCGGACCGTATTGCCCCAACCACCGGGGCCAGGATACAGGATGCAGGATGCGAGATATAGGGTGCAGGATGCAGGATACAGGATGCAGGATGCAGGATGCAAGTTTCAACACGAATCACCTTTTACGTTTCACACGTTTGATGGCTGTGAATCACCAACAGCACACCTTCCCCCACCCGCAACCGGGCCTCTGCCGCCGTCATCACGTTGCTGACGCCCCGGGCCAGGGCAAAATACAGCGTGCCGTTATCCAGCCCATATTCCAGACCGGTCGTGGTGATACCGGTCACGTTACCCCGCAGAGGCAATAGGGAGACGGTATCGCCGCTGACCCCGTGCAGGAGGCACTCTTGCCCTCCACGTACTGCCTGGGCAGTGGTGGCTCCAACTACCAGGCGAACCTTCACATCAGCCAGGGCCGGGTGCGCCAGCAACAGCACGTTGGCGAGGGTCTGATCCAGCCGGTCGCCCACGGCTCCCAGGACGGTTATCTCCGTGGCCCCACGCTCCACTGCATAGAGCAAAGCCAGTTCCAGGTCGGTCTCGTTCTTGCGGGTTGGGTAGGCCAGCAATTGACAATTGGCAGTCGCCAGTTGTTCTCGTTCGTCAATATCCAGCGAGTCCAGGTCACCCACGATGGCGTGAGGCGATAGGCCCAGGGTCCGGGCGTGGCGCAGGCCCCCGTCGGCGCAGACGATGAGATCGCCGGGCTGGAATTGTCTCCGCGCCCAGACCGGATCGCCGAGGTCACCATTAGCAAAGATGATCGCGCGCACAGGCTCTCCCAACAGAAAAACCGCCCATGCCGGCGGTTTTTCCCCCACTTTATTGCTTCCCTGCGCCGGCATTACCCAGATCAGGTTCCAGGGGTCGGGGCCTGGCCCCCTCTCAGCCTGGCGCGCCAACGCACGCCGCAGCTCCCCCAGCAACTACGCTATTCGATTGGCGGGTATAGTATACCACAGTAGATTGAACGCTGTCAATCAGCGTAGTTGACATCCGTGCGTAATTACATGAGGGCCCTGCCCCACTCCCCACTTAGTCGCCGCTACGCGATGCGGAGAGGGGAAAGAATGCCTGGTAGGGGTTTTTGCGGCGGCTTCGCCGCCGCAAAAACCCCCAGAAAGGCCTTCCCCCCTTGCTCCTTCCCTGAAGAAAGTTATGCACGGATGTCAGTTGATTCAGAGCATGAACATGGATTCTCCACCCGGATACACGGATAGGTACTCTTACAATCCGTGTATCCATGACCGAATCTGTGTCGGAGTATGGCCTTGACGCCGCGCGCCCCCTCTGCTAAGATTACCGCACTCGCTTTGTTCGCCCGGCGAGAATATCACGTGAAAGAGGTATACTCATGGCAGATAGTTCCCTGGTCATCGGCCCCACGTTCGAGGAGATGCTGCATCCCTGGCACATGGACCCGGCTACCCGCCAGCGGGCGCGGGAGATGATGATCCAAGACCCCCTCGATCCCATCAACCTGTACAACATCACCTGGCGCGACTATGACAATCACATCTACTACCAGGTGCTGCCGCCTCAACTCACCGGCGTAGAGGCTCCTATCGTGGTCCTGTACTCCAAAGACTTTCCCACCGGCTCCCACAAGGTCGGCGCCACATACTCGGTACTTGTCGAAAAGGAACTGACCGGCGAGGTGGACCCGACCCGCCATACCCTGGTCTGGCCCTCCACCGGCAACTATGGCATCGGCGGGGCCTGGGTGGGTTGTCGCATGGGCTTTGATTCCATCGTCATCCTGCCGGAGGAGATGAGCCAGGAGCGGTTCGACATCGTGCGTTCCTATGGCGCGCGCCTGGTCCTCACCCCCGGCTGCGAGAGCAACGTCAAGGAAATATACGACAAGTGCGCCGAGCTGAGACGTCAGGACCCGGAGCGCATCCGCATCCTGAACCAGTTCGAGGTTTTCGGTAACTACCGCTTCCATTACTACGTCACCGGCAATACCATCGTGGAGCTGGCGGCTGAATTGCGCGAAAAGGGCATCGGCAACGGCCGGATCGCCGCCTTTGTCTCGGCCATGGGGTCGGCCGGCACCATCGCCGCCGGGGACCGGCTCAAGCAGGTATGGCCGGACCACAAGATCGTGGGCCTGGAACCCATCCAGTGCCCCACCCTCTACTGGAACGGCTACGGCGGTCACGACATCCAGGGCATCGGCGACAAGCACGTGACCTGGATCCACAACGTGATGAACATGGACGCCATCATGTGCGTGGATGACATTGAGTGCAAGATGGGCTTGCAGTTGCTGGTGGAGGAGGCCGGCTGGCGCACGATGATCGAGCGGTATGGCGTGCCGGAGGATGCGGTGCGTCGGATGAGTACCATCTTTGGCATCAGCGGCGTCTGCAACGTCCTGGGAGCCATCAAAACCGTCAAATGGTATGGCCTGGGCAAGAATGATGTGGTGGTGACCATCTGCACCGACGCGATTGACCGCTACCATTCGGTGATGGCCCAGATGACGGCCACCTACGGCCGGATGGACGAGACCGAGGCCGCCGTGCGGCTGGTGAGCATCTTCCACAAACAGAAGCTCGACTGGATCTGCGAGGGGACGCGGGAAGCCCGGCGCCGCTGGCACAACCTCAAGTATTACACCTGGATCGAGCAGCAGGGCAAACCCCTGGAGGAACTCAACGCCCAGATGCACCAGGACTACTGGGAGGCGCAGCAGGCCCGCGTGGCCGAGGTGGACCAGCTCATCAAACAGGCGCGCCGGTAGGAGGCAGGAGGCAGGATGCAGGATGCAGTATGCAGGGGGCAGGGAGCAGGCGAAATTCTGCATCCTGTATCCTGCATCGTGAATTCGTTAGACGACCAACCGGGCCGGGCCTGGGCCGTGCGGGGGCAGAACTTCCCGCCGCGCATCCTCTTCGCCTGGCCCCACCGTACCATCCCCATCAGCGTCACCGGTCCAGCCTGCGCCCTCGACTGCGCCCACTGCGGCCGGCACTACCTGGCCCACATGGTCCCGGTCGAGCAAGCCCTGGCCGATCCCAGCGTGCATCAGGCCACCAGCCTCCTCATCTCCGGCGGCTGCGACCCGGCCGGGCGTGTCCCCGTGCGGGAGCATCTCCCGGCCATCCGGGCGCTGGCCCCCGGCAAACGCCTTAACTGGCACGTGGGCCTCATCACGGAAGAGGATGCGGCCGCCATCGCCCCCCTGGTGGATACGGTCTCGCTGGATTTCGTGGGGGACCAGGCCACGATCCAGGAGGTCTATGGCCTCTCGGCCACGGTGGATGATTACGTGGCGGCCTACCGGCGGCTCCGCGCCCACGGCCTGCGTGTGATCCCCCACCTCATCATCGGGCTGCGCGGCGGCCGGCTGGGTCACGAGGGACCAGCCCTGGATGCGCTGGCGGAACTTGACCCGCCGGCCCTGGTCTTTCTGGTCTTCATCCCCACGCCGGGCACGCGCTATGCTGACTGCCGACCGCCGACCGTGGATGATGCGGCGGCCATTCTATGCCAGGCGCGGGTGCGCTTCCCGCACAAGCCGCTGCTGTTGGGCTGCATGAGGCCCGGCGGCGCGTATCGCACCCGGCTGGACGTGCTGGCCGTGCGCGCCGGGGTCAACGGCATCGTGCAGCCGGCCCCGGCCGCGCGTCGGCTGGCTGCCTCGCTGGGCCTGGTGGCCATGCCCGGCGACGAATGCTGCGTGCTGGCGGTGTCACCATGACACCTATCCGTGTCTCCCTGGGCACGGCCATCGCCCTGGGGCTGGCCGAGGCCCGCGCTGAAGTGTTGCCCACCACGGCCTATCTGATGGTGGGTGAGCGCTGCGTTCACGATTGCGCCTTTTGCGCCCAGGCCCGGACGAGCACAGCCCGGACCGATGCCCTCTCCCGTGTCACCTGGCCCTCCTTTGCTGAGACGGTCGTGCTGGATGCCCTGGCCCCGGCCGTCGCCAGCGGACGCATCCGGCGCGTCTGCTTTCAGGCCACGGTCGGCCCGGGCATCATCGCCGAGGTGGTGCGACTGGCCGGGATGGTGCGCGCCATCGCGGAGGTGCCGGTCAGCACTTCCGCGCGGCCAGAGTCCTTAGCCGACCTGGACGCGCTATTGACGGCCGGGGTGGAGCGCGTGGGCCTGAGCCTGGACGCGGCATCGCCAGCCGTCTATCGCGCCGTGAAAGGGGGCGACCTCGAGGCCGCCTGGGACTTGCTGGCGACGGCCTCCCGTCGTTACCCGGGCCGCATCGCCACCCATCTCATCGTGGGCCTGGGCGAGTCTGAGCAGGAGATGGTGAGCGCGATCCGGCGCGCCCACGACCTGGGCGTGACCGTGGGCCTCTTTGCCTTCACGCCGGTGCGTGGGACGGCGTTGGAGCACCGGTCGCCGCCGGACCTGGCGCACTATCGGCGGATGCAGGCGGCCCGGCACCTTATTGTTGCCGGGGCCTGCCACCTGGGATGTGACGGGCACCGGTTCGACGGCGCGGGGCGGTTGGTCAGCTTCGGGCCAGGAGAGGATGAGCTGAGAGGACTGCTGGCCGATGGGACGGCCTTTCGCACGTCTGGTTGCCCGGACTGCAACCGGCCTTACTATAACGAACGGCCAGGCGGCGTGATCTACAACTATGCCCGGCCGTTGACAGAGGAAGAGATCGAGTTGGCGATAGCCGCCGTCAGGCAGACCCCTGGTGTCTGTTAGACCAGGGGGCTTTCATCTAATCCAGGACAGGCCCGAATCCGGGTCCAGGTGTGCCCCCTGTGTGACCTGGCGGTGGTTCGATGGCACGGCCGTTCCATCGGGGCCAAACGTCACATCCACCACCCACAGGTCAAAGTAGCCGGTGGGATTGGAGAGATAGGCGATCATGCCACCGTCGGGCGCCCAGGCCGGGGCCCGGCACGTCCCGGCGGCGGTGATGGGCGCGGCCTGGGACCCGTCCGGCCGGGCCACCCAGATGTCGTGCCGGCCCTCGTGGCGGACCACATAGGCGATGTGCTGGCCGTCGGGCGACCAGGCGGGGTCATAGGCCCCGCCTTTTTCATTGGTGACCGGTGTCCAGGCCGATGTGGTCAGGTCGAACAACCAGACCTGGCAGGTCTTGTCGCGGTAGGCTGCCAGGAGCAGTTTCCCACCGTCTGGCGACCAGTCCAGCCCCACGATGCCACCATGTAGCCCGGTCACTGTCGCCACCTGACGTTGATTCTGGCCGCTGGGGGTCATCATCCACAACTGGAGATCCGTGGTCCCGAAATCCGACAGATAGGCGATCTGCGGCGTGGTCGTGGGCGGCGACCAGACTGGCCGAAAGGCCCAATGGTTGTCCGGCCGCGCCGGGGCCTGGTAGTGAGTCAAGAGTTGCAGGCTGCTGCCGTCGGCCGGCAACCGGGCGATGTCAGAGCCGTTCTGACCGATCTGGACGCAGGCGATCTCCTGCCCGTCTGGCGACCAGCGGGCCTGGCGCAGGTTGCCGGCGTGGGTGAGCCGGGTAAAAGTCCCCCCCTGGAGCAGCCACAGGTCGCCGTTCTTGACCAGCAGAACCTTGCCGGGTAGCTGCGGTGGGATGCGGGTGTTGATGACCGGGGTGGGCGTGGTGACGATGAGCGTCGGCCCGGCATCGCACCCGGCCACGATCAGGCCGGCTCCGGCCAGCACCAGCAAGGCCCATGAGAGTGTTTTTTTCACGTTGATCCTCCATCATTGGACTCACAACACAAGGAATAGGGGCTTTAGCCGCAATGCCTTTCAAACAACACCCCGGAATCGAGCCTTCAGGCGGAAAATCCGGCTGAAGCCTCTACTCCGGCATCTTATTTGAAAAGTATTGGCTTTAGCCGGTTGGCCGTCTGTGACGGGCGTGTCCGCTAAAACGCCTAAACCTGCGGGAGGGTGAGCAGCTATATCATGGCTCCTAGTTTACACGATCTGCCGCCTTTTGTCACGTGGTGTCCTACTACCTGGGTCGTAGGCAAAAACAGTCTTCAGGCTGATTGACCTTTCAAGGCGGCTGTGGTATGCTAGGCCTGGATATGAGGAGGGATACCTCATATCCTCTCTTCCTCTCCGATGAGGGCGCAAGCCCTCAAACCATCTCCCCGCAGGCCGCCGGCCCCCCAGCCGGCGGCCAACTTTTAAGCCCCCATAATTTTCAAACGAGATGCCGGAGTAGAGGCTTCAGCCGGATTTCCCGCCTGAAGGCTTGATTCCGGCGTGTTATTTTTGTGCTCGCGCGGGGTCTGTGACCCCGCGTGCTTGCCTCGTGCCCACGCTGAGCGTGGGCACGAGGCAAGTTTCTGAGTAGGGGGGGTGTCCGTCACGTTTTTGCAGACGAGGGCGCGCACATTCTCTCCCCAGCGGGGAGAGGGCTGGGGTGAGGGGCGATCTGCGCTGACCGGCGGTCTCCACCCTCTCCCCATCGGGGAGAGGGCTGGGGTGAGGGGCGATCTGCGCTGACCGGCGGTCTCCACCCTCACCCCGCCCCTCTCCCTACGAGGGAGAGGGAGCCATGCCCACTGCGTTGGCGTCGCCGGCGCAAAACTATGACGGACACCCAAGCGACCCAGGGGGGTCGTATCAAAGCAACCTTCACCTTGACACCGCCCTGGCCCCCCGCCGCGTCGCTTGCCAGGGACGGCCTTTTGGTGTATCATTCATGGGGATGGTTCAATTTTCTGGGGAAATTGGTTTACACTTTTGACGGGCGTTACCCTCTCCCGCTCGCCTGGGGCGGCGGGCGAGGGGCAATGGAGGCCCTTCGGTCACAAAAACGCTTGGTGTGAATTGGCGACCGAGGTCGCGCCTGTCTGGCCTGGCGGCCGGGCGTCCCCCCGCTACGCGGGGGACGCTCAAACCGACCGCCGCGAAGCGGACGGTCGGCCGGCGGTTTACGCCCCTCAGGTGACCGCCATATCTCACACCAGGCGTAAAAAGTGTCAACCAATTTTGAACCATCCCCATTTATGTGGACCCGGTAGAGAGGGGGATGCTATGGAACGCAGCGCCGATTGGATGGATCAGGCCCAAGGGGACCTGCAGCACGCCCAGAGTGATGCGGAACGCGAGTTCTATGACTGGGCCTGCTTCTCGGCCCAGCAGGCCGCCGAGAAGGCCGTCAAAGCCGTGTTCCAGAAGATGCACGCGGAGGCCTGGGGCCATTCCGTAGCCGATCTGCTGGCCGAACTGGCGGCCACTTGCCCGGTGCCGGAACCGTTGACTGAAGCCGCTTTGGAACTGGACAAAGCCTATATCCCGGCTCGTTACCCGAACGCGCACCCGACCGGCAGCCCACGTCGCCGATACACGCGCACCGAGGCGGAAAGGATGGTGACTCATGCCCGACGGATCGTCGAGTTCTGTGCGGATCTTCTATCCGCCTTATGACCGCGATTCCCTGCTGGTTATGCTGCGCCGGCGTTTGGCAGAGCTGCAGGCCGAACTGCCGGTCATACGGGCTGTCCTGTTTGGTTCCTATGCGACCGGCCGGCAGACGGTCAACAGCGATATCGACCTGCTCCTGGTGTACGCCGGTGCGCCCCGGGACGACGCCTATGTGTTGGCCCGGCGCACGCTCGCCCTCCCGCGCCTGGAACCGCATCTCTACACGGAAGGAGAGTATCAGCAAGCCCGGGAGACAGTAGACCGCATGATTCGAGACGGCATCCCTATCGCTTTCACCCCATGATGGAAAGAGGATGGCTTCTATGATCCCATCGCGCCGACCACACCTCGCATCCGCAGCCGCCAGCATCCTGCTGGTTCTGCTGCTCCTGGTCGCCCTGCTCCCGCCCTCGGCCGTGGGCCAGGGGGATCGGGTGGAGCAACTCATGGCCCAACTGACCGAGGAGGAAAAGGTCGGCCAGCTTTTCCTGGTCACCTTCCCCGGCAGCGACGTCAGTGCCAGATCCGACGTGGGGCAACTGATCCAGAAATACAAGGTCGGCGGGGTGGTGCTCCAGTCCAGCAGCCGCAATTTTCTCAACGGTGCCGATACCCCGCGCCAGGTGGCGAGCATGACCGGCAGCCTGCAAGCCCTGGCCGAGGCTGCCAGCCGCGACACCAGTATCTACGTGCCATTGTTCATCGCCGTGGACCACGAAGGCGACGGGTATCCCTACACGCACATTCGGGGCGGCCTGACCCCTTTGCCGAACAACATGGCTCTGGGTGCCACCTGGAACGAGGCCAATGCCGAGATAGTGGGGGAGATCGTGGGCCAGGAGCTGCGAGCTTTGGGCGTGAACATGCTCCTGGGTCCGTCGGTAGATGTGCTGGAACGTCCCCGGCCGGGCCTGCGCGGGGACATGGGCACACGTACCTTTGGCGGCGAAGCGCGTTGGGTGGGCAAACTGGGGCGGGCCTACATCCAGGGCGTGCATTGGGGGTCTGGCGGCCGGGTGGCCACCGTGACCAAGCACTTCCCCGGTCACGGCGGCAGTGACCGTAGCCCGGATGAAGAGGTCGCCACGGTGGAAAAGTCCCTGGCCGAGCTGCGCGAAGTGGAGCTGGTGCCCTTTTTCGCTGTGACCGGGGGTGATTCCCACTCCACCACCGACGCCCTCATGTCCTCCCATATCCGCTATCGGGTCTTTCAGGGCAATGTGAGCCAGCTCACCCGGCCCATCAGCTTTGACCCGGAAGGCATGAAAACCCTCATGGCCTTGCCCGAGTTCGCCAACTGGCGCAGGCAAGGCGTTATCGTGAGCGATGCCCTGGGGGTGCGGGCCGTGCGGCGGTATTATGACCCCACGGAGAAGAGCTTCCCGCACAAACAGATCGCCAAAGAGGCATTCCTGGCCGGCAACGATGTCTTGCTCCTTGCCGAGTTCGGCCTGACCAGGAACTGGAGCGAGCAACTGAAGAACATCCAGGAGGTCATCACCTATTTCCGCGAGGAGTACAAGGCGGACCCGGCATTCAAAACCCGGGTAGACGAAGCGGTACGGCGCATCCTGCGGCTCAAGCTCAAGCTCTACCCGGATCCCTCCCTTGCCTCGGTGCAGGTAGATGCCAGCCTGGCCACCGGGCGCGTAGGTCGCAGCCGGGGCGAGGTTTATGGCATCGCCCGCCAGGCCATCACCCTGATCTACCCCCGGCCGGAGGAGTTAAAGACCCGCCTGCCCAACCCGCCCAGCAAGGAAGACGACATCCTCATCTTCACCGATGCCCGCCAGGTGCGGGAATGTCTCGAAGACGATTGTTTGCCCTTCGAACCGCTGCCCCTGACGGCGGTGCAAGACACCCTCTTGCAATTCTATGGTCCGGCCGCCACGGGCCAGGTGGACCCGGCCCGCATCAACAGTGTGAGCTTTGCCCACCTGCAACTCTATCTGGATGACAAGCTCGCCACAGCGGAAGAAAAGTCAGCCATGGATAACCTGTTGGCCCGGGCCGACTGGGTGATCCTGGCCATGCTGGACGTGGACCCGGCGGGCGTGCCCAGCTCGCAGGCGGTCAAGAATCTCCTGGGCGAACACTCTAATCTATTGCAGGGCAAGCGTGTCATCGCCATCGCCTACAGCGCGCCGTATTACCTGGATGCCACGGAGATCAGCAAGCTCAGCGCGTTCTTTGGTGTCTATAGCAAGACCCAACCGTTCATCGAAGCCTCGGCCCGGGCCTTGTTCGGTGAGTTCACCCCGCCGGGCGCGTCGCCGGTGGATGTGGATAGCATCCATTACGACCTGAACGTGCAGGTGGAGCCAGACCCCAGGCAGACGATCCAGCTCACCCTGGTGGAACCGCAGAGTGGCCAGAGTGTCCTGCTGAACGATACCATCAAAGTGCGAACCGGGGTCATCATGGACCGCAACGGCCACCCGGTGCCAGACGGGACGCGAGTCGTGTTCAGCCTGGCCTACCCCGACGATAACATCTTCCTGTCGCCGCAGGTCGGTACGACCCAGGATGGCGTGGTGGGTGCCACCTTCCTGGCCGGACACGAGGGCCGCCTGTCCATCACCGCTACCAGTGGCGCGGCCACCAATTCAGAGGAGCTGGTCGTCACCGTTTACCGGCCCACGCCCACCCCGGCCCCCACTTCGGTGCTGACCACCACGGTCACGCCAGCCGCATCACCCACCAGCACCCCCACCAGCACCGTGCCCAGCACCCCCGTGCCCCGCCAGGCGCGCCCGGCCGACGGGGCCGACCTGCTGTTGGCGACCCTCAGCCTGATCCTGGCCGGGGCGGTATCTTACCTGCTGTGTCGGGGGCATGTGCGCCTGCTCAATGCCCGGGTTCGTTTTGTGCTCCTGGCTCTGGCCTGGGGGCTGGGCGGCTACATCCTGTATGCGATAGGTTTGCTGCGGCCCGGCCAACTGCCCTGGCTGCGCGATACCCTCACCACACTCTTGAGTGACCGCTGGGAGGCGCCAGTCGTCGTGTTCCTCTGTGGCCTGCTGGCCCTGGGGCCGCTGTTCTGGGAACGGGTGACCGGGCAGCGACGCCGCACATAGTTGCTGGCTAATCGCCAGGCGCCACTACGGGGCCACAGAGGGGATGGGGCGCGTGGGGAACTGGGTAGCAGTGGGGGTAGGACTCGGTATGGCCGCCGGCTGTACCTGGATACCGCTCACGGTGACCGCGACGGCGGCCACGGTGAGTACCAACACCAGGATGATCAACCGCCCATTGGCCTGTAGTGCCTGGCTGAAGGATGGCTCCCGCTGCTTTAGGGGCATAACGGAGGGGAAACTGGCGCGTTCTTCGGTGGAAAACAAGGCTCGCCGCCAGACTTCTACCGAAGCCGGACGCTGGTCCGGGTGCATGGCCATGGCCCAGAGGATGCAGTCTTCC
>Ga0209162_1003153_pt1 | contig 13553 bp, 9 predicted proteins | sample YNPNPMetaG_FD_187121 | JGI IMG/M metagenome (GOLD analysis project Ga0209162, IMG submission 187121) | Anoxygenic and chlorotrophic microbial mat microbial communities from Yellowstone National Park, USA - YNP NP MetaG (SPAdes) (version 2) ...
GCTGGAGCGCATCCAGAGCCTGACGCAGGTAGAAGCCGGCCCCTTCATTCGCGCTGCGCAGGATGGCTTCAGCCAGGTTAAACTCAAAACCGGTATCTACCGCTTCGGCTTGGACATAACGGGCGATTTCCAGACTATCGCTCCAGATCTCACCGACAATGAAGGCGGTCGGTTTGGTCTGTTGCACGTGTTGCCGGAAGGCCTTCAGCCATTCCAGGGTTTCGGGCGAGCTGGCCAACACGGCCTTGGGACTGCCCAAATCGTCCTCGATGATGTAACGCACGGCGTCGAGGCGGAAGCCATCAACCCCCATTTCGGTCAGCCAGTAGTCAGCCACCCGATACATCTCCGCCGTCACATCGGGATTGGTGTAATTCAAATCGGGCATGCCGGACCAGAAGGCGGCGTAATACCAACGGCCGTTGGCCTCGTACCAGGCATTAGCGCCAAAAGGCCCCTGTTTAGTCGTTGGCGGTTCATCGCGCCAGATGTACCAATCGCGATAGGGAGAAGCGGGATCGAGTTGCGCATCTATAAACCAGGGATGGGTATTGGAGGTGTGATTGAGCACCAGGTCAATGATGACGCTGATGCCGCGGGCATGGGCAGCTTCGACCAGCGCCTTAAAATCCTCGTTGGTCCCGTAGTCTTTTTCGACCGTGTAGTAGTCCACCACATCGTAACCGTGATAGCTGGGGGACTCCATGATGGGCATGAGCCAGAGGGCGGTGATCCCCAGGTCCGTTGTCGTGTTCGGGTTGCCATCATTGAGGTAATCCAGCTTTTCGATAAGGCCGCGCAAATCGCCGTTCCCATCGCCGTTGCTATCGTAGAAACTGCGTACAAAGACCTCATAGAAGACCGCATCGCGCCACCAACCGGGTTGCGTGTAAGGGGGCGGCGTCGGGGTAGGTGTTGGAGTCGGCGTCGGTGACGCCAGGGGGAAGGCGCTGCAAGCTGTCAACAAACTTAACACGATGCCTACCATAAGCCATTGACGCATAGATTTTCTCCTCAGATAAAAGTTGACACTCACTTTTATGGGTGAGTTCGCCACCAAAGCTCACCGCGGAACGTTGGAAGCCAGGCACTCCGTTGCTCTCAAATCATGAGGACGAGGGCTCCGCGTTTTCCTCTTCCCAGGCCGGAAGCGTCAGGGCAAAGGTCGTCCCCTCTGGTCCGGTAGCTTCGAGCCAGATTTTCTCACCATGGGCCTCGATAACCATCCGACAGAAGGCCAACCCCAGGCCACTCCCGCGGCCCACCTGATCACCCGAGGCAAATTTTTCAAACAAGCGGTTCAGCACAGTTTGAGGAATCCCTGAGCCCGTATCCTGAACCCAGACCTGAACTTTGCGCAGATCTTGAGCATAACGCGCCACCAAGCCCACCTGGCCGCCTTCGGGGGTGAACTTGAGAGCATTGCCTACCAAATTTTCGACGACGCGCTGAACCAGGCCGACATCTACATTTACCTTGGGCAAATCGGGGGCACAGGCCACGGTCAGGGTGATGCCTTTACGTTCAGCCGTGAGCTGTAAGGAGGGCCAGAATGAAGCCAGGAACTCCGCCAGCACTACAGGCTGGAGATGAAGAGGCATGCGGCCCTCTTCCAGGCGGGCCAGGTCCAAAATCGCCGTGACCAGCCCCAACATCCGCTCCGCGCTGCTGCGGGCAATCTCCAGGAGCTGTTGCGTGTTTTCCGGCGCATCAGCAAGGTGACGAGCGAGCAACTTCACGGCACCTATCATGGCGGTCAAGGGATTGCGCAGATCATGCACCAGGGCATGGGTCATATCATCGCGGATCATCTCCAAGCGGCGCGTTTCGGTCAGATCGCGCAAGACCAAGAGCCAGCCCAACAGGACATCCTTATCTCCATGGACCGGGTACACCATCCACTGCACGATGCGCTTTCCCAGGAGTATCTCCCCCTCACCCGTCTGCCGATCAGGCACCTGACGCAGGATTTGGGCCAGTTCGGGTGCGACCTGCTCTGCCAGCGACAGGAAGCGCTCTTGAGCTATGGGCGTTTCGCTTTCGGCTGCCTGCTGCAAGAGCTGCAACGCGGCGGGATTAGCCAGACTGAGCCGCCCGTCCCGCAGGATGAAGAGGACGCCATCGCGCTCAGCGGCAATCAGAGCAGCCAGACGGCTTCGTTCTTCCGTCACGGCGGCAAACAGGCGGGCATTGGCAACCGCGGAAGCCAGTTGCTGCCCCAACATGGTCAGCAGCGACACGTCTTCTGAGTAGAAGAGGCGCGTTTGGGTGCTCATCAAGAGCAGCACGCCTTCGACCTGCCGCTGGTGAGAAAGAGGGGCTACGGCGAAACTGCGCAAATGCGCGCGATTCAGGCGCCCCAGGGCCACCGGCCAGGCCGCTTTCAAACGGGTGATAAAGGGCAAATCGGTGCGGTCCAGATCGCCGATCATCAGGGGCTGATTGCGGTCAAACAGGAACTGCCACCAGCCCTCATCGGCGCCGCGTTTCCAGGCCATTTTCAGCTCTTCCGGCAAGGCGTAGTCCGCGGCCAGGGTAAAGCTGCCCGTCTCAGACCGGCGCAGCAGCACTGCACCACAAACAAAGCCCATCGAGTTGATCACGGCATAGAGCGCCTGATTCAACAGCTCGTTGAGGTCCATGCTCTGACTGGACAGCCGCGCCAAAGCGAACAAGATGTTCAGATTGCTCAGGTAACGGCGCATTTCCTGGTAGGAATACGCACCCTCCAGGGCCAGGGCCAGGGCTTCGGCAATGGATTCAGCCAGGACAAGGTCATCGCTCGTAAAACCATCGGTCTCATCGCTTTCCAGGCTCAGAACACCCAAGACCCGCTCGGCGCGGCGTAAGGGCACACAGAGCTGACTGCGGACGGCGGGGAGCATGGCCCGATAATCCGGATCATAGAGCACATCAGCCACATACTGCGTTTTCCGTTCGCGGAAGGCACGCCCGACGATCCCCTCGGTAACGGAGATGGTAGCGGAACCCTCCCAATCCGTCGAGGCAATAGGAGATAGGGACTGCAAACTTTCATCCGGGAGCCAGAAACTGAGATGCGGCCAGGGGGTAAGGCGGCGCAGGGTAGCCAGGGCGCTTTGTAACAGCGTCTCGCGCTCCAGCGTTCCAGAAATCGCCCGCAACAGCTCATATAAAACCGTCTGGCGTTGGGCCAGATGCCGCTGCTCTTCGTAAAGCCTGGCATTCCGAATGGCCAGGGCGATTTGCTCCACAGCGGCTTGCAACATCAGCACATGAGCTGAGTTAAAATGCCCCCGGTCTGGATGGGTGAGCGTCAAAACCCCCAGCACCTGTCCGGCCCCAATGACCGGCACCGACAGGGCGGATCCGGTTTGAGAAGGCGCGCCGGCATCCCCTCGCACCACCCAGCGCGAGTCCAGAGCGACGTCTTGCACGCAAGCCGGCAGGGCATGACGAGCCACCCAGCCAGCCAGGCCACGGTCCATAAAAATCTGGACCAGCGTATTGGGTTCCTGCACCACCTGATTTTCGCGCAAAACGAGTGCCTGCTGCACCTTCAGCGATTCATCTACCAAAATCAGGCTTCCCTGACGCGCATCGGTGAGGGAAAAAGCGATTTCCAGGGCATTACGCAAAGTCACATCCAGGTCCAGGCCTTCAACGACGGTCCGGGCTACCTGAACCAGATTTTCCAATAAGAACTTCTGATCCAGCAATTCCTTTTGCGTTGCGGCCAAAGTCCCCAGCATCTCATTGAGGCGCCTGACCATATGAGCCACATCATCTTTACCAGAAACCGTAAGGCGCAAGGAAAAATCCCCGCTCTGTCCCGCCTGAGCAATGGCCTCAGCCTCGTGCACCAAGGTCCGCAAACGCTGCGTCAGAACCAACTCCAGGATGATGAGCAGCAGCCCGCCCACATAGCCAGGGTGATTCTGCTTAGCTGGATCATCTGTTGCGCGTAATGATACAGCCGGCGCGGCTGAGTCCAGGTCAAGGCGACCAGCGGCGTCCCGTCGCTGGTCCGCAAGGCCAGCATCGCCGCCAGGTCCTGCTCACTCAGGAGCCGAACCGCCACCTCTTCAGTCGCACCGGCTGGCGGCTGCACCAGAGTGACGGAATACCCCAATAAGGCGGAAAGATTATCCAGAAAGGCCGCATCCATATAGCGTCCCATGAGAAGCACGCCACGCGCAGGCCCCTGGCGATAGGTATTCAGCACGGGGGTTGCAGAAAGCATAAGATATTGCCCGTTACCCAGACGAGCAAAATTGCTGACCGCATCCGGTAGAGCCTGTCCCCACACTGTTTTTGAGGCTAGGACCAGAGCCTCAACAGTTGCGGCATCCAGAGGTAAAACTGCGTCTCCCTCTGGTGAGAGCATCCTGCCAAAAGCGACCTGTCCGTTCTTATCGAATAACACCACCAGGTCAACATCATTGTTCAACAGAGTTTGCAATTCATAATTATCCAGATACCGAGCATCCCGATCGCTCAGATAAGCGTAAGTATCATCCCACCAGCCGTAATCCCGAACAATACGCTGGAGGTCCTGAAAATGAGTATGGATGAGCAACTGAAGCTGCTGAGCAGTGCGAGCCACATCCTCCCGTTCAAGAGCCAAGTAATTGTCCAGGAGAATTGTACGAATGGGTAAATAGAGCACCAGAAACAAAGCCACAACAGCCAACACAATGCTGACCATGAGGCGCATTCGTAAAGAATGTTCCCACGGGATTCCCCACGCCTTCAGCTTCAAGAGAGCGTCTCGGATTGGCTTCATGCCTTAAAGTATAATCTAGAGTTCAGGCAAAGCAACTGAATGCAAGCAAAATCAGGACAAAACAAAGGGGGGCAAGGATTTTTCCGTCCCGCAGGGTAACTGTCCAGCATCGCCGTAGTAGTAGAGGAACCATAGACATTTTGACCATTAAACGGTCCATTTTATTACTACGCGAAACCTAACACAGGTGACAACGCCCCCCAGAAAGTTTCCTCTGAATTTGGTATTCCGAAATGTCGGCTATAATACGGGAGAAGCTTCGTAAAGCTCTCGAAAAGGAGTCTACCATGCCTAAGGTTCCTACCAGGCTAATGATCGTGATTTTGCTCATGCTGGGAGTCCTGGCCCTATGGACCTCAATCGCTAAGGCGCCTGAAGCAGACCGGCCTGAGGGTCAAAGCGTCACCGTCCCGGCCGCTACTTTGACGGCGCAGCCAACTTTGCTCGCTACACCCACCGTATCATCAGGCACGGCTATTCCGACGACCGTCGAACCGACCTTCCCGGCGACGATAACCCTCCCTACGCCCGTCCCCATCTACGATCCGCCCGTCACCTCAGTTTTGCCTAAACCGCCTCAGGCGCCGCTAGTGTCCCAGTCCCCCGGCACCATCAACATTTTACTGTTGGGCAGCGACCGTCGGCCTGGAGAGGCAGTGGCCCGCACGGATACCATGATTCTGGTCGCCATTAACCCTAAAACACCGAGCGCTAACCTGATTTCTTTTCCGCGCGACCTGTACGTCTGGATTCCCTCCCACGGCTATGATCGGCTTAACACAGCTTATGTGTATGGGGAGCTTCACCATTACCCCGGCGAGGGGATGGGCCTGGTCAAAGCCACCTTCTTGTACAATTTCGGCATCCCGATCCATTACGCAGCTCTGATGAATTTTGAAGGGTTTAAGGCGATGATTGACGCTGTTGGGGGGATAGACGTGTTGGTTGACGCCCCTCTCTACGATAGCTATCCGGACGAGAGCGAGCCGACCGGCTGGGCACACCTGATGCTCGATCCAGGCATCTATCACATGGACGGAAGCCTGGCCTTGAAATACGTGCGCTCCCGGAAAACGACCTCCGATTTTGACCGCAATCGGCGCCAGCAACAGGTCCTGCGTGCCCTCTATCAACAGGTGACCGGGCCCAAATTGTACCAAAATCTGCCGGCGGCCTGGAAGGCCGCCCAAGACTATCTGGAAACTGATCTGGATTTTAACACGGTCCTATACCTGGCGGGATTGAGCACACGATTGGAGGCGCGCCTCATCAAAAACCGGATGGTTGCCGCTTACGATGTGGTCTATCCCTGGACCACCCCTTCCAATGAAGCGGTCCTGCGTCCCTATCCCGAAAAGTTTTCCGCTTTCATCGAAGAGGCGCTGACGCCGCCTCTTTCCAACCGCTTGGTTCGTGAAGCGCCGCGCGTGCGCATTTTTGAGAACTCCGGCGTTTTTAATTGTGGGGTTTTGCTCCGCGACGCGCTGGTACTGCGCGGCTTCGATGTGACCTGGGTTTTTGTAGACCCCAACATCATCCGCACGGAGATCATTGACTACAACACGACCAGCAAAGGCTCCGCCCTGCCTAAATTGCAGAGCTTTTTAGGGCCCTGGCTGGAAAGAGTGGTCTCCCAACCGCTGGAGGAAGACCAACGCGAAGCTGAATTCGATGTGTACATTGGACCGGGCTTCGGCCTGTGTCTGCAAAAATAAAGCTGGGACGCCCGCTCCCAAGCTATCTGGGGAGGTTGAAAAGTCAGGCATGGAAAAAGCGATTTTGATCACCGGCGGCGCAGGTTTTATTGGCTCACACCTGGCCGAAACCCTCATCTCTCAGGGGAAGCGCGTCATCGTTATAGACAACCTGGCGACAGGCAGTCTGGATAATATCGCCTCCCTATTGCATCATCCCAACTTCACGTTTATCGAGGATACGATTGCCCACCTCGACCTTTTGCACGAAGTGCTGCCTCATTGTGAGTTTGTGTTCCATCTGGCCGCGGCAGTAGGAGTAGAGCTGATTGTCCGCGATCCTATCTCGGTCATTGAGACCAACATCGAAGGCACCATGACGGTGCTACGGGCTGCTGCGCGTCATCAAACCCCGGTTCTGATCACCTCAACGTCAGAGGTCTACGGCAAGGGGGTCCGCGTCCCTTTCAGTGAAGAGGATGACCGCCTTTTAGGACCGACGACCAAAAGCCGCTGGTGTTATGCTGAATCTAAAGCCGTAGATGAGTTCCTTGGCCTGGCCTATCAGCGGAAACAGGGGTTGCCCGTCACTATAGTGCGTCTGTTTAACACAGTAGGGCCGCGGCAGACCGGGCAGTATGGGATGGTAGTCCCGCGCTTTGTGCGTCAGGCGTTACAGGGAAAGCCCATGACCGTGTACGGAGATGGGCAACAGACCCGCTGTTTCTGCAATGTCCAGGATGTCGTGCGCGCCTTGATTCAGCTTAGCCGCACGCCTCAGGCCGCCGGTCACATTTTCAATGTGGGCAGCACTGAAGAGGTGAGCATCCTGAGCCTGGCCCAAACGGTGCGGGAGATCGCCGGCTCAGAAAGCGAGATTGTCTTCATCCCCTACGATGAGGCTTACGAATCAGGCTTTGAGGATATGGCGCGCCGGGTCCCTGATATCCGTAAAATTCAAGCGATGTTGGGCTGGACGCCCCGCTTATCACTACGCGAAACCATTGTGCAGATGGTTGCTTACGAAAAGGAGGTGATAAAGTCGGTATGAAGAGCTATCGCAAGGAATTGTGGTTCAACCTTCCCCAGCGCCGGGGCTTTGTCAACATCACCCCTCAGGTAGAAGCCTGCGTCCGCGAAAGCGGGGTCCAGGAAGAGTTAGTTCTGGTGAACGCCATGCATATCACCGCCTCGGTTTTCATCAATGATGACGAACCGGGCCTGCATCAAGACTATGAGGACTGGCTGGAAGCCCTGGCTCCCCACGAGCCGATCAGTCGCTACCGCCATAACCGTACCGGCGAGGATAACGGTGACGCGCACCTCAAGCGGCAGATTATGGGCCGCGAGGTCGTCGTGGCTATCACCAACGGGCAGCTGGATTTCGGCCCCTGGGAGCAGATTTTTTATGGGGAATTTGACGGCCGCCGTCCCAAACGGGTGCTAGTTAAGATCATCGGGGAATAGCACATGGACCGGATGGGAAATGCGCCCGGAAGGTCCTGGCAGAGTTTTCAGCCATCATCTTCTATTTTTTTAAGCGAGGTAGAAAATGGATAATCCACAGAGAGCTTTAGAACTGGTCGTACACGCCACTCACGAAGCCGGGTTCAAGATTGGGGGGATCGGCGCCGTGTTGGATGGGTTGCTTTCAACCCGCGCTTACAATGAAGCGGTGCCGCGTACGATTCTGGTGGGCACGATCACCACGAACGATGCCGCCCAGATGAAGCGCCTGACCGAGCCGCGCAATCGCATGACGATTTACTATTCTTCCTGGCACAAAATCAACACGCCGCCCCCCGTCCTGCCCGAAGGCACGGATTGGGAGATGATCAGCAGCAGTCTGCGCGCGATTGAGGCCATGTTCAAAGTGCAGGTCATTTACGGACGCCGGGCCTTTGGCAGCGTAGAACACGAAGTCCTGCTGATAGACGCCACCAATGCGGATATTTGGGAAAGCAATCGCTTTAAGTATGACCTGTGGGATCATTACATGATTGCCTCCGAGCGCTATGAAATGCTGGAAGAATACGATATGACCGTCAAGGCGGCCCGGCCTTCGCTGGCGGCCCTGAAAGTGCTGGCCGGCCCTAAAAGCACGGGGCGGCGCGTGATCCTGGCTCACGAATGGATGGGGCTACCTCTGGCCTTCTGCGCGCAAATCGAAGAGGGGGAAGCCTGGTATCTGGCCTTTTATGCGCATGAGATGGCAACGGCCCGCATTCTGGTTGAAGATGAGCCGGGGCACGATACCCGCTTTTACAACGTGTTGCGCCTGGCGCGCGCTCAAGGGCTTACCCTCGATATGGTTTTCGGGGACCGCAGCGATTACTTCAAACATGCTCTCATCAAGCAGACGCCGCGGCTCGATGCCATCCTTGCGGTCGGGGATTGGGTGGTGGAAGAGCTGCGTTTCCTGGGACCGGCGTTTGAGATGCTCCCCATAGACCTGGCTTACAACGGCGTGCCTTTCGAGCGCATCACCCTGGAGGATAAGCTGGCCTCGAAAGACAAACTGCAACGCTACGGCGAGGCGCTGTTCGGCTTTGTGCCGGATTATGTGTTTAGCCATGTAACCCGCCTGGTCATCAGCAAAGGCCTCTGGCGCGATTTGCGGGTGCTGGAACATCTGGATGAGGTTCTGGCTGAAAAAGGTAAACGCGCGGTCCATTTTGTCCTTTCTACCAGCGCGCACACGGGACGCAATCCAGAGCACGTGCGCCGCTGGGAAGCGGAATACGGCTGGCCGGTCTATCACCGATCGGACAACGGAGACCTGGTCTGGCTTGAAATCCTCTTCTACGAAGCGGTTGCCGCCTTTAACGCCCGCTCCAAAGCGGTTAAGGTGGTCCTGGTCAATCAATACGGCTGGGATCGGGAACATTGCGGCGAGCGTATGCCTGAGGACATGAGCTTCGCGGACTTACGCCGCGGTTCGGATGTGGAATTCGGGCAGTCTGTGTACGAGCCGTTCGGCATCGCTCAGGTCGAGCCGTTGGGATTCGGAGCGCTGTGCGTCGTGAGCAATGTGTGCGGGAGCATCGGCTTTGTACAACGGGCGGCCGAAATCGCCGGCATGGTCCCCTTCAACAATTTGATCGTGGCCGATTATGTGACCCTGCCCCCGGATTGGCCTCCGCTCACCCTGCCGGGCGCGCTGGCCCTGCAACAGAGCGCGCGCGACGCTCTGGAAATCAGCCGCAGCCGCGAAGTGGCCAAAGTGCTTGAAGAGCGTCTGCCCCAAGAGCAGGCCGATATGCAACGCCTGTTAGAGCACGGGCAGCGCGTGGCCGAACATATGAGTTGGGAAGTCGTCGCGCGCGATTACCTGCTCCCTGCCCTCACCCGGCGCCGATAAGCTCGCTTCAGTTTTGCCGCCCCGCCCGCAAACCGGGCGGGGCGGTTGTTTTCCCTGGCAAATGTGCTATAATAGCGTGTGTGCCACATATGGTGATGAAGAATCTCGCAAAACCCTAGATATGGGGATCGAACCGTGAAATGTCCTTTCTGCGAAGCGAATACAACCCGCGTGATTGACACTGGCGAGGATGCGCAGGGTTTTGTGCGTCGTCGGCGCGAATGCCAGACCTGCGGACGGCGTTTTTCGACCCTGGAGCGCCCGATCCTCAGCGTCCCCATGATCATCAAGCGTGATGGGAGTCGGGAGGAGTTTGATCGCCATAAGCTCAGCACGGGCTTGCGTATCGCCTGCGCCCGTCGCCCCATTCCAACGGAAGTTCTGGAAGGCATTGTAGATACCATCGAACGAACTTTGATCCAGTCTGGCCGTTCCGAGGTGCACAGCCATGAGATTGGCGATATGGTGATTGAGGCGCTGCGCAAGGTTGATGAGGTGGCTTACATTCGCTATGCCATTGTCTACCTGGGCCTGAAAGATCTTGAAGCGGTGCGCGCCGAAATTGACCGCTTGCGCGCCCAACACACATAACTGATATTCCCAAAGAGCAGGAGGAGGAAGATGACTGCACCCTCAGAGCCTATTTTGTCGGATCAAGAAATAGAACAAATGTTCTCAGAAAATGCACTGGTGGTTTTGCGCAAGCGCTATCTGCGCAAGGGGGCCGATGGCAAGCCGGTTGAAACGCCTGCCCAGATGTTCCGCCGGGTTGCCCGTCATGTAGCCCTGGCGGAAAAGGAACACGGCGGGGACGTGGAAAAAGCCGAAGCAGCCTTCTATCAGTTGCTCACCCGCCTGCGCTTTGTGCCTAATTCGCCTACTTTCACTGGCGCGGGCACGCCTCTGGGACAGCTGGCAGCCTGCTTTGTGTTGCCCATCGAGGATGATATGGGCCGGATTCCCGGCGGTATCTTTCAATCGCTGCGCGACGCGGCCCTGATTCAGCAGACGGGCGGCGGGAACGGCTTTGCTTTTTCGCGCCTGCGCCCGCGCAAAACGCGGGTCATCTCCAGCATGGGGGAAGCTACCGGCCCGGTGGGTTTTTTGCGGGTGTATGATAAAGCCTTCGGAGAGATTGCGCAGGGGGGCACGCGCCGGGGGGCCAATATGGCGGTGCTGCGCATTGACCATCCGGATATCGAGGAGTTCATCACCTGCAAACGGGAGGAGAACACGCTCACGAACTTCAATCTCTCCGTGGGCATTCTGGATGCCTTCATGCAGGCCGTAGAGGACGACGCGCTGTGGGAGCTGCACTTCCCGGATATTGAATCTCCGCTTTACCGCAACTTCCACGGGACGTTCGAGGACGCTGTGGCGCAGGGCATCCCCCTGGTGCCCTACAAGCAGGTGCGCGCACGGGAATTGTTCAACACCATCGTACAGCAGGCCTGGCGCAACGGTGAACCGGGAATGCTGTTCCTGGATGCGGCCCAACGGGATAATCCCGTCCCGCACCTGGGTCGCTACGAAAGCACCAATCCCTGCGGCGAGCAATTCCTGCTGCCCTACGAAAACTGCTGCCTGGGGTCCATCAACCTGGCGCGCCATCTGACCTACGACGCCGACGGGCAACCGGTGGTGGATTGGGCCCTGCTGGAGCAAACCATCCATACCGCCGTACGCTTCCTGGATGACGTGGTGACGGCCAACGCCTACGTTCCGGCTGTGCCGCAGTTGCGCGAAGCCGCCCTGCGCAGCCGCCGGATAGGCCTGGGGATCATGGGTCTGGCCGATCTGCTCTACCATCTAGGGGTACGTTACGGCAGCCCGGCGGGACAGGTGCTGGCCGCGCGGCTCATGGAGTTTATCCGCTATCACGCCATGCGGGCCAGTATCGCTCTGGCCCGTGAGCGTGGTCCCTTCCCCGCCATTGAAGGCAGCGTCTACGATCCGGCTAACATGACCTGGCAGCCACCGCAGTGGCCGGCCTGGCTGGATGAGACCTGGAGCCGCGCAAGCTGGGGGCGGCCCGACCTTGATTGGGATGAAATCGTGAGCGTGTTAAAACTGTATGGCATCCGTAATGCGGCCCAACTCACCGTAGCCCCGACGGGCACCATTGCCACCGTTGTCGGGATTGAGGGGTACGGCTGCGAGCCGGTTTTCGCCCTGGCCTACACCCGTCACGTCTATGAGGCCGATCGGGTGATTCCCCTGCGCTATGTCAGCCCGGCGTTTATCCGCGCTCTGGAACAGGCCGGCCTGGATGAGGCGACGCGCGAGCGCGTTTTCCAGGCGGTGCTGGAAAAGGGGAGCTGTCAGGAGGTGACGGAGGTGCCGGCCCCCTTGCGCGAGGTCTTTGTGGTGGCCGCCGACGTCCCGGCGGAAGGGCACATCCGCATGCAGGCGGCGCTTCAGGCCTTTACCGATGCCAGCATCAGCAAGACCATCAACTTCCCCGCGGAAGCGAAGCCGCAGGATGTGGCTGAAGCCTTCAAGCTAGCCTGGAAACTGGGCTGCAAGGGGTTGACGGTCTATGTGGCCGGGTCACGTGAACATGAGGTATTGCAAACCCAGGCTACCCAAAAACAAAAACAGGGCGAATCGGCTCCTACCCCTGTGCAAGTCCTCAAGCCCTGGCAGGGGCCCAATATCCGTCCGCGGCCCAAATCGTTACCGGGTAAGACTTATCAGACTCCGACCCCACTGGGAACGGCTTACGTGACCATCAACCTCAACGGGGAGGAACAACCTTTTGAGGTCTTCCTGAACGTAGGCAAGGCCGGTTCGGATACAGCAGCGGTAGCCGAAGCGATCGGACGCCTGATTTCCCTGACGTTGCGCCTGCCCTCACCCATGGAGCCGCGCGAAAGGTTGGAGAAAATTGCTGAGCAACTCGGCGGCATTGGCGGCGGACGCCCTCTGGGCTTCGGGCACAATCGCATCTTGAGCCTGCCGGATGCGGTGGCCCGGGTGCTCAACGAGCATCTTCGTGAACACGCTCCAAAGACGGAAGAAGAGGAAAACGAAGGCCATGCAAGCCATCAGGCTGTTATGCTCCAGCCCGGCAGTGGCGCAAGCCAGTTGACGCTATTCCCGGTCGGAGACCTGTGCCCGGCCTGCGGTCAGGCGGCGATGGTGTACACGGAAGGCTGCCGACGTTGCTACGCCTGCGGCCATAGCGAGTGCTGAAAATAAGGAAGCGGTCAAGAAACGGCTTCCTCAGGCCTGGCATCCAGCCTGGGAAGCCGTTTCTTTAACAGGCTGAATAGAGGCCCATGATATAAATGGGATCTGGGTTAACCATTATCTAATCTTAAAGGAGGTAATTTTATGTACGCGCTGATGTACGTACTGGATGATCCGGACAAGCTGGATGCCGTGCTGGAGGCCTGGCGCGAAGTCGGGGTTGGCGGTGTCACCATCATCGAAAGCTCCGGCATTTACCGAAGGCAGCTCGCCGGTAAGCATATCCCCATGCGCTTTGGCTTTGAACGACTGATGGAACGTGCCGAACGCGGCAATTACACCTTACTCACGTTTGTTAATGACGAAACCGTCGTACAACGCTGTGCTGACGCGGTTGAGCAGGTTGTGGGAGAGCTGAGTCAACCCAACACTGGCATTCTGGTCGCCTGGCCGCTCACCTTCGAGCGCGGCCTGACCAAGGAACGCAAGGCATAGGAGGAACGGCCATGGTATGGATAATCTTCCTGGGAAGCACCTTCCT
>Ga0209162_1003154_pt1 | contig 13549 bp, 12 predicted proteins | sample YNPNPMetaG_FD_187121 | JGI IMG/M metagenome (GOLD analysis project Ga0209162, IMG submission 187121) | Anoxygenic and chlorotrophic microbial mat microbial communities from Yellowstone National Park, USA - YNP NP MetaG (SPAdes) (version 2) ...
GGCGTCCCTCGGACAGCGCCGCGTTGGCGGCGCGGAACGTCTCGCCGACCGACTCCTGGGCCGGCGCCGGCGACGAGAGCAACGCCGACACGAGCGCGAGCGCAGCGGCGGCGGGGCGGACTCCGGCCGGATCGGCGAAGGCGCGCCGCCGCGACGAGGTCGTCGCGAGGCCAACCGTTCGCCGGCGGGGTGCGAGCGGGCCCGCCGCCGTCCGCCGGTCGGCTCGGCCGCTCACGGCGTCCTCCCTCCCGCCGGGGTCGCCGGCGCCCGTTCCAGATCGCGCAGCACCGTCTCCGCCGCCCGCGCCGTCTCGCTTGCGCCGCGTTCCCGGCTCCCCGACGGCGCGAAGCGGCCGAAGGCGCAGGAGTCGAGCTGTGCCATGAGCCGTTCGACAAGTGGTTCGGCGAAGCCGGCGGCGACGAGGCGGCGCCGGAGATCGGCCGTGGCGTAGCCGCGCAGCGGTTCACCGACGCGCGCCTCGAGGTAGTCGATCAGAGCGGCCTCGACCGCCGCGAGCTGGGCGGCGGGGTCGTCGCCGGAGCGCCCGCGGGCCACCCGGCGCAATGTCGCCCGGCTGCGGCGGAAGACATCGGCGGGCCGCACCTGCCCGCGCCGCCGCCGCAGCGCGCGCGCCGCGGCGCTCCAGAGGTGGGCGCCGGCGAGGGAGACGGGCGGGGCGAACAGCAGCCCCCAGAACAGCGGGCTATCGTGCCAGGGAGCGGACGGTCGGGCCAGGTCGTCGCGGGGTCGAATCGAAGCCGTCGGCGGGTTCCTCGGAGTCGCCGCCGGTCCCGGATTCCCGTCCTCGGCCGTCTGCGCCGCCCGGGGCGTCTCGCCCGGCGCGACGGCGACGCGCAGCGCCCCCGGCCGCGCCGTCCGGTACTCCTGCGCCTCGTAGTCGAAGTACGACACGCCGAAGTTCGTCAGATCGAAATCGCCCGGTTGCGACGGTGTCACCAGGAAGGTGACCGTGCGCCGAGCGAGCAGGTCGTCCGCCGTCGGCTCGACGATGCGGTCGGACGCCTGGATGACCGTCGTTCCCGGCAGCTCCGGCGGATCGATGCGGAAACCGGCGAGGTTCCCTTCGCCGCGCAGCATCAGCGTCACCTCGAACGACTCGCCCACGCGCACCGCCGTCGGGCTCACCCGCCCCTCGACCGTCAGCGACGCCGCGACGTTGTTCGGCGAGAACCTCGCCGGCCGTCCCTCGGCGGGCAGCGGCAGGACCGTGATCGGCAGGGCCGCCGTCCGGCGCCGCAGCGAATGCGGCCGAAACAGGTCCGGCACCGACAGCTCGGCCTCCGCCGCGCCGATCGTGAGTTGCCCCTCGCGGGTCGGGTAGAGCAGCTTGTCGCGCAGCGTGGTCCACAGGTACGTCCGTCCCTGGATCGTGCGCGTGTCCAGGTCCAGTTGCCGTCGTTCGAGGTTCGTGCGCAGGAAGCCTTCGAGCGACGGCTCCTTGCGGATCAGCTGCGAGAACAGGGCCCCGACCGAAAACCCCACCTCCGACCGCTCGACGAACGCCCGGATCTGCATCCGCAGCGGCTCGCCCAGGTACACCCGCAGGTCGGTCACTTCGAGCTGAAGAAACAGGCCCGGGCGCACCACGGTGCAGGTCGCCGGGCCGTCCGCCCCGGTCTGCGGCAGCGGCGAGCCGTCCGGCCGCCGGCAGGCCGACAGCGGCACCTCCTCCTCGCCTGGCTCCGGCGCCGGTGGCGCCAGCGTCGGCGGGGGCGCGAGGATCGACCAGCCGGGCACCGGTTGGACCGGCGCCGGGGTCCCGCCGCTTCCCGGCCGCACCTGCACCTGCACCGTGCCGCTCGAATAGGTCCGGCCGCCGAGTCGGACCTGCACCGGGCCGAGCGTGAACGTACCCGGCGCCTGGGGTTGCAGCGTGTAGGTCTGCGTCACGCGCACCCGCTGCACCGTGCGCCCCATGCCGAAGCGAAACTCCATCGACTGCGACTGGCGGGTGCCCAGCACCGCGAAGCCGTTCGCCGGCAAGGTCCCGATCGCCTCCGGCGAACCCGCCTCGGAGACCACGTCCACATCGACCAGCAACGGTTCGCCCACCGTCACCGACGTCCGCGCCGGATCGATCGTGACCTCGACCTGGGCCTCCGCAGGCGCGGCCCAGAGAAGCTCGAAGGGAATCGCCCAGGCGACGAATCCCGCGGCGACGGGCAACGGTGTTCGGCCTCGCCTGCGCCGGTCTGCCGGTCGATTCACCAGTCCCTCTCCGGTCCCTGGCGCTGCGGCCGCTGGAACGGAAGCATCTGCAATTGCTGTTCCTCGTCCTCGGCTTCCTCGCGCTGCCGCATCTGCTGGAACAGCTCTTCCTGATTGCGCAGGTTCTGGAGCTGCTGCCGGATGTCCTGCTGCCGTCCTTCGTCCTGCCGCCGCTGCTCTTCCTCCTGTTGCTGCTGCCGCCGCCGCTCTTCCTCGCTTTGCGACGACTCCTGGTCTTGCGGATTCTGGTCTTGCTGGTCTTGGTTCTGCTGGTTCTGGTCTTGCTGGTCTTGGTTCTGCTGGTTCTGGTTCTGCTGGTCTTGGTTCTGCTGGTTCTGGTTCTGCTGGTTCTGGTTCTCGTCCTTGCACTTCTCCTCGGCCAGCCGTTGCAGCTCGTCGCGCAGGGCGAGGAGGCGGGCGCGGCGGTCTTCGAGGTCGCGGCGGCGGCGATGGGCCAGGGCAAGGTTCCAGGCGGTGTCGGAGTCGCCGGGCCGTTCGAGGAGGGCCGAGCGGTACTGGTCGATTGCCTTCTCGAGGGGCGCGAGGGCGTCGGCGAAGGCGGCGAGCGGCGCCTCGAGGGACTGGAGCGCCTGCTGGACGGCAGGGCATTCCTGGTCCTTGAGGTCGGGAATCTGGGGCGGCGGGGGCGGGTCGAGGTCGGCGGCCTGGAGCAGGTAGACGTTGCCGAGGGAGTGGAAGGCGTTGGCGCGCAGGTCGTGGTCGTCGCGCGCGGCGGTGGCGTGGGCGAAGGAGGAGGCGGCGAGGCGGAGGCAGGCCGGCCGGACGCCGTCGAGGCACTGGGACAGGTCGTCGGTCGGCGTGGCGGGGGGCGGCGCCGTTTCGGGCGGCGGACCGCCGTCGGCCGGCGTCGGCGTCGACGGCGGTTCGGGCGGTTTGGCGGGGGCGTTGGCCGAGGCGGACTGGGCGAGGGCGAGGGCGGCCAGGCCGATGTTGTACTGGACCTCGGGCCGTTCGTTGCGCGGCGTGGCCCGGTAGGCCGCGATCGCCTCGCGCTGCGCCTGGGCGAGGAAGCGTTCGTTGCCTCGTGCGACGTCCTGGTCCTCGGACCAGAACGGGTCCCAGGCGGGGAGGAGGGCGGCGAGGAGCGTCGCCAGGGCGACCTTGCGGAGGGCGGAGTTCGGCGCGGTCACGACTTGCCTCCCTCGTTCGGGAGCGCCTCACCGGCGGTCTTCTCCGACGCCCGGTCGGGGCGCCGTCGTCGCCGCCGCTCCCAGCCGCCGGGCAGCAGCGCCTCGGCGGCGAAGAGCACGGCGGCCGGAATCAGCGGCACCCAGTATAGCTCATCGTAGAGGGTGACCTTGGCGGCTTCCATCTCGGTGCGCCGCAGCCGGCGGATCTCGGCGACGATCTCGTCGGCGGCCGAGCCCCGCGCGCCGAGGCGCAGGTAGTACCGGTCGGCGGACTCGGGCTGGTCGGCGCGGCGCGCGGAGGCGATCTGCCGGAGCTTGTCCTCGGTCTGCGGCGTGATTTCCGTCGTCGCCACCTCCCCCGAGCGCGTGTGGTGGAGCTGGACCTCGCCGGTCACGGGATCGCGGACGGGAATCGTGGAGCCGCCCAGCTCGCCCACCTGGACGACGAAGATGCGGGCGCGGATCTCCTGCTCCGCGCGGCGGGCGGCGGATATCGGGTCGCCTTCATGGTCCTCGCCGTCGGTGAACAGCACCACGATCCGGGCCCGGTCGTCCTTTGGCCGGGACGCGGCCCGGGGGTCCTCGGCTGCCGGGCGATCGACCCCCTGGAGCAGGAGCTGGGCCTTGCGGATCGCGCGGCCGATCGCGGTTCCCGGCGGCCGCATCGTCGCGGGGTCGAAGTTGCGGAAGAAGGTGTTGACCAGGGCCAGATCGGTCGAGAGCGGGAAGGCGATGGCGTCGCCGGCGAAGGCGACGGCGCCGACGCGGTTGCCTTCGAGCTTCTGGAGCAGGCGGGCGATCTCCTGGCGCACGCGCTGGATACGGCTCGGCGCCACGTCCTCGGCCAGCATGCTCTTGGAGAAGTCGACCGCCAGCACCAGATCGAGACCGAACTGGCGGACGAGCTGTTCGCGGCCGCCGTGCTGGGGTCGAAGCAGGGCGGCGAGCAGGCCGGCAAGGGCGAGCAGGTACAGGACGCCCTTGACGGTGCGCAAGCCGGGAGCGCGGGCACGGATCGTCCGCTCCAGGGCCCCCGCCGTGCCCAGGCGGCGCAGCAGGCGACGCCGCCGGAAGTAGCCCGCCACCAGGCCGGCCGCGGCGAGCAGCAGCGCGCCGGCGGCGGCGAGGAACATCCACGGCTCTCCGTAACCCCAGCGCATCAGGCCAGCTCCCGCAGACCCACGTGCCGCAGCAGGTACTCGATCGCCAGCAGGATCGCCGCCAGCCACAGGAAACGCTCGAACCGGTGGTTGGGCAGCGTCACGTGGCTCGTCCGCTGGGTCTTCTCCAGGTCGTCCAAGATCTTGTGGAACGCCCGCTCCAGCTCGGCCCGCTGGGCCGCCTCGAAAAATGCCGCGTGCGTCTGGGCCGCGATCCGGCGGAGCAGCTCGGGATCGGTGGGGAAACGCTGGGGCGCCCCGAGCCGGATCGGATTGCCCAGGAGATCGATCGCTTGCGGAACGAGGACTTCGCCCTGCACGCCCAGCAGCACCGTGTAGACCCGCACGCCTTGCCGGACCGCCTCGGCCGCCGCATCCAGCGGGTCGATGTCGCTCTCGTTGTCCATCCCGTCGGTGAGGAGGACGACGACGCGGGAGGCGGCGTCGCTGTCCTCCAGGCGGGCCAGGGCGCTCGCCAGGGCGTCGCCGATCGCGGTGTTCTGCATCGTCTCCGGCATGTGTTCGAGCTGGAGGTCGGCCAGCATGCCGTCGAGCAGCGTGTGGTCGGTGGTGAGCGGACAGAGGGGGTAAGCCTTGGAGCCGAAGACGACGATGCCGATCCGGTCGTTCGGCCGCTGGGCGATGAACGAACGGACCACGTCCTTCTCCGCGCCGAAGCGGTTCGGAAACATGTCGGGCTGGTTCATCGAGCCCGACATGTCGAGCGCGAGGACGATATCGATCCCTTCGGAGGAGGTCCGCCACAGCTCGCGCGAGCCCTGGGGCTGGGCGAGAGCGACCACGCACAGGCCGAGGGCGGCGGCGCGGAGGGCGACCGGGAGCCGCCAGAGGCGCGCGCGCAGCGCCACCGGCGCCGCGGCGGCCAGCGGCGCCAGCGGGTAGCGCCAGCGCGGCACTCCGCGCCGCGCCGGCCGCAGTCCCAGCCCCAGCAACGCCGCGGGTACGACCAGCGCCGCCAGCACCCAGGGCCAGGCGAACCCGTAGCTCTCGCCCTCCGCGAGGACCTTCGATCGGTCGAGCCACCACGGCACGACGACCAGGGCGACGGCCAGCAGCGCGGGCAGCGCCGTTTCCGCGATCCGGTTCCGGCGTCCGCCGCTCATCGAGGCGCCTCCGGCGGCGTTCGCGGCGGAGACGGAGGGGAGGTCGGCGTCGGGGGCGCCGCCGCGGCTGCCTCGGGCGAGGCGGGCGGCGTCGCCGGCGCCGGGAGCGTCGCCGGGCCCCCGGGGGCGGCCGCACGGGCCGCCTCCGCCGCGGCGCGGGCCGCCGCCTCGGCCGCGCGCCGCAGTTCCAGCTCCATCATCGCCCGCTCGACCTGCTCCACGATCCGCTCCGCCGTCCCGAGCACGTCCAGCGCCTCCCGCTCGCGCGGCTCGGCCTTGGCGAACTTCACAAAATCGCACGCCGCAAGGAACTGCTCCATCTCGAGGTTCGTGATGCCGCCCATCGGGCGGCTCCGGAGCGCCTCGAGCAGCTCCTCGGAGGTCATCTCGAGCGCATCGATTCCGTGGCGGCGGCCGAGGTACTCGCGAACCGCCTCGGCCATCTCGACGTGGAACGGCTTGGCGCCCATGCGGGCGTAGGCACCTTCGAGGCGGAGTCGCGCGAGGCGTTCGCGGGCGGCGGGATAGGGGGGAACGGGCGGTGGTCCGGCGGGCTCGGCCGGCCGCCGGCGCCGCATCCACCAGCGCGTGACAAGCACGGCCGCGAGCGCCACCAGCAGGGCGCCGCCGGCGATGCCGAGCACCCAGGCCAGCGTCCAGTCGCGGACGTAAACGACGTAGGGGCGGACGGGATCGACCTTGCCGTCGGCGCCTTTCGCGCCGCGCGGCCGGACGTCGCTCAGCGGTTCGTTGGCGGTCGGGTCGACCACTTCGAGCGGCACGGCGGGGGCCGCCAGCTCGTAGACCTTGCCGTCGGGGGTGACGAGGCTGACGGGGAACGGCGGGAGGCCGTCTCTCGTCGGCTCCAGCGCGACCAGCTCGAAGACGTAGGTTCGCGCCACCAGGGTTCCCTCGTCCCGCCTCCCCTCGCGGGGCGCCCCGACCGCGCGGCAGGGGCCGAACGGGTTGGTGTCGCGCCGCGGCAGTTGCACCCGGTCGCCGGGGGCGTGGCGCACCGTCACGGTGTAGCGCACGCGCCCGCCGAGAGGGACGCGGGCGGCGTCGATGGCGGCGGCGATCGACCGCCCGCCGAGGGCGGTGGCGGGAAGGGACGAGGCGGACGTCGTGCCGCCCGTCCCCCCGCCATCGGCGTCGGCCGCCGCGTCGCGGGCGTCGGGCCCGGCGGCCGCGTCGAGCGCGGCCTCCGGACCGTCCGCTCCGGCATCGGCCGCCGCGTCGGGACTGGCGGGGGCCGCGCGGACGTCGGTCTGGGCGCGGGCGGGCGGGGACGCCGTCGCAAGGGCGGCGAGGATCACGAGGGTGCAGGCGTTCGCGTCGGGCCGGCGGCGCGGGGCAGTGCGTGGCGCGTTTTCTGGAGCGTCGGCGGCGTTCGGCGACGCCGACCGGGCCGGGTCGGGGACGATGCGCGAGGGGTCCGGGGGGGGCGCGGCGGCCGCCGCGGCGGCGAACGGTACGCGGGGGTCGCGCCGGCTCATCGCCCGGACCTCGCCCGGCGTTCCCGGATGCGGAAGAACTGGACGAGCGGTCCGAGATACGCCTCGTCGGTGCGGAGACGAATGAAATCGATCTTGTGGCGGCGGAACAGCCGGTCGCGCGCGGCCGCCTCGCGGCGGCAGCGCTCCTCGATCGCGGCGCGGGTACGCCGCGAGGAAAGGTCGGCCAGCACCAGCTCGCCGGTTTCCGGGTCCTCCAGCGGCACCAGACCGACTCGCGGGAGCTCGTCCTCGAGGCCGTCGCGGATCACGATCGGGATCAGGTCGTGGCGGGCGTTGGTGTGCCGGATGGCGCGGTCGTAGCCGTCGGCGAGGAAATCGGAAAGGAGGAAGGCGATCGAGCGGTGCTTGGAGACGCGGTTGAGGAAGTCGAGCGCTCCGGCGAGGTCGGTGGGTCGTTGGGGGCGGTCCGCGTCCTCGTCGTCCTCCTCCATGCCGCGGAGGATCTCGGTGACGACGCGCAGCACGTGCTTGCGTCCCTTCTTGGGGGGGACGAACCGGACCACCGCGTCGGCGAAGGCGATGAGGCCGACCTGGTCGTCGTTGCGGATCGCGGAGAAGGCGAGCAGGGCGGCGACCTCGGCGGCGATTTCGATCTTGGGTTGGGCGTGGGCGGCGAAGCGCATCGAGCGGGAGAAATCGACGACGAGCATCACCACCGCCTCGCGCTCCTCGACGAAGACCTTGACGAAGGTGTCGCCGAAGCGGGCCGAGACGTTCCAATCGATGAAGCGGACGTCGTCCCCCACCTGGTACGGGCGCACCTCGTCGAAGGCCATGCCGCGGCCCTTGAAGACCGAGTGGTACTGCCCGGCGAGCTGCTCGTCGACGAGCCGGCGGGTCCGGATTTCGATCTTGCGCACCTTCTTGAGCAGCTCGCGCGGCAGCATCCCCGGGTCCTCCGGCCGCCCGCCCCGGGCCGTCGGATCACGGCACCCGGACGGTCTCCAGCACGCGGTGCACGATCCGCTCCGCCGTCACCTCTTCCGCCTCCGCCTCATAGGTCAGGATCACGCGGTGCCGCAGCACGTCCGGTCCGATCGCCTTGACGTCCTCGGGCGTGACGAAGCCGCGATGTCGGAGGAAGGCGTGCGCCTTGGCGGCCTTGGCCAGCGCGATCGACGCGCGCGGGCTCGCCCCGTACTCGATGAAGTCCACCAGGTCGTCCAGGCGGTGCGCCTTCGGGTCGCGCGTCGCCAGCACGATGTCGACGATGTACCCCTTCACCCGCTCGTCCACATACACCTCGTCCACCACCTGCCGGATCCGCAGCACGTCTTCCGGCGTCAGCACCGGCTTCGGCACCGGCGGCGTTCCCGCGGCCATTCGCTCCAGGATCGCGAGCTCCTCCTCCCGCGACGGATAGTCGACCAGCACCTTGATCATGAACCGGTCGACCTGCGCCTCCGGGAGCGGGTAGGTCCCCTCGTGCTCGATCGGGTTCTCCGTCGCCATCACCAGGAACGGCTCGGCCAGCGGGTAGGTGGTGTCGCCGATGGTGACCTGGCGCTCCTGCATCGCCTCGAGCAGGGCGCTCTGGACCTTCGCGGGGGCGCGGTTGATCTCGTCGGCGAGCAGCAGGTTGGTGAAGATCGGGCCTTTCTTCGGGGTGAAGGTGCCCTGCTGCTGATTGTAGACGACGGTGCCGATGAGGTCGGCGGGCAGAAGGTCGGGGGTGAACTGGATCCGCTGGAATTTCGCCGAAATCGCCTGAGTGATGGTGCGGATCGCCAGGGTCTTGGCCAACCCGGGGACCCCCTCCAAGAGCACGTGGCCGCCGGTGAGCAGCGAGATCAGGACCCGTTCGATCATCGCCTTCTGGCCGACGATCACCTTGCCGACCTCGTACAGAGCCAGGTCGATCGATTCCGACTCGCGCTGCACCTTGTCCTGGATCGCCTTGACGTCGGCCTGCATGCCGCCGCTCCCTCCTTCGAGCCTTCCGGGTCGCCCCGGGACCCTCCCCCGAACTGCCGGGAGTGGGAACGAATAGCCGAGGAGGAGTATTCCCTGCAAGGGTGCAGTTGGGCGGCTGGGATGCGGTGTCGAGGCGGGCGGTGCGCCGGGAGGCGGGCCGGAAGCCCGAAGCCGGGAGTCCGAGGTTCGAGGCGGACGGGCGGGGACGGGGTGCTTGCCTACGGTACCGCCGTCCGTGGTAGAACGGGCGGCGGCCATGGAGGGCGCCGGCGCCGGCGGCACGCGGGGAGGCGACGACGAGTCGCGGGGCGGTCGCGCCGTCTCCGCGGCGGGCGTCGTCGCGGGGCTCTGCGCGGGGCTGGTCCTGGCGTCCGCCGCCCCCGCCGCGGCCCAGCGCTCGCCGATCCGGTTGGTCGACCGCGTCGCGGTGGTGGCCGAGGGTCCGTCGGCGCGGGACCGCGCGGGCCAGGTCGCGACGATGTGGGACGTGTTCGTCGCGGCGCACGTTTCGCTGATCCGGGAAGCGGGCCCGGGGGCGTTCGAGCGGTGGTGTGATGCGGCGGCGTATCGCGACGCCCAGCGGCGGCTGGTCGAGGATCTGATCGTGCTGCGCGAGGCGGTGCGGCTCGGCCGCGACGCGATCGCGCCCGGGATGGTGGACGAGGCGCGGGACGAGCTGGCGGCGCGGCTGGGGGGCCACGACCGGTTGCGGGCGTTCCTCCGCGAGCGCTCGATCTCGATGGAGTCGTTGGATGCGGCGCTGCGGCGCGAGGTGATCGTGGCGCGGTTCACGCGGGACAGCGTCCGTCTCCCCGCGACACCCGGGGCGGCGGAGCTGGAGGCGCGGTTCGCGGAGGGGAGGCATCCGTTCGAGGGGCGGGCGTTGGCGGAGGTGGCGGAGGAGTTCGCGGCGTGGGTGCGGGCCCGGCAGTTCGAGGAGTACCGGCAGCGGTGGCTGGTCGAGCTGCGGGGTCGGTGCCGGCTGATCGTGCACGACGTGTCGCCGGAGCTGTCCGGCGCAGCCCCGGGGGAGGGCGGCTAGGCGATGTCGGCCACGCCCCGCACCGCCATTCTGGCCGCGCTGCTGGGCGACCTGGCGATGGCGGTGGCCAAGCTGGCGGCGGCCGTGTGGGCCGGGTCGGCCGCACTGCTGGCCGAGGCGATCCACTCGGCCGGCAGCGCCGGCAACCACGTCCTCCTCCTGCTCGGCGTGCGGCTCGGACGCCTGTCCGCCGGCGACGCGACGGGGCTGGCGCTGGCGCGCGAGCGCTACTTCTGGGGCGGGGTGGTGGTGTTCGCGGTGTTCGGGATCGGCGGCGCATTCGCGGTGCACGCGGGGTGCGCGGTTTGGCTGGCCGACGGGCCCGCGGGGGGCCACGCGATCGCGGCCTACGCAGTGCTCGGGATCGCCGCCGCCTTCGCCGCCTTCTCGACGCACGGCTCGCTGCGCCAGTACCTGCTGTCGACTCGGGGCCGGACGTTCCGCGAGGCGTTCTTCGAGGCGAAGGACCCGACGGTGGTGGTGACGCTGATCGAGGACGCCGCCGGGTTGCTGGGAACCGTCGTCGCGCTGACGGGCGTGGCGTGTGCGCAGGCGTTCGGGCGGGCCGCGTTCGACGGCGCCGCCGCCCTCGTCCTCGGCCTGCTGCTGGCGGGTCGCGCCGCGCTCGTGGCGCTCAAGTCCAAACGCATGCTGCTCGGCCGCGCCGCCGCCGGCGCCGACCAGGAGAAGGTCCGCCGGATCCTCGCGCTGCAGCCGGGCATCGAGAAGGTGCACGACGTGACCGCCGTGCACCTGGCTCCCCACGACGTGCTCCTCGGCGTCGCGCTCGACTTCCGCCCCGACGTCGGGGCCGACGAGGTGCGCCGGATCGTGTACAGTATCGAGTACCGGATTCGGGAGGCGCTACCGCACATGCGGCGGGTGTACATCGAAGCGGGGAGCGTGGTGCGGTTCTGGGAGCGAGCGGGCGAGCGGAAGGCGGGGAACGGATGAGCCTGTTGATCGTGCGCTGCGGCGACACCAGCCTGTCCTACCGCCTGATGGAACAGGCCCGGGGACGGCCGGCGGTTTGCGGCGAGGTGTGCAAGGTGGGAGGGGAGGCCGAGCATCGCTACTCCTATCCGCGCGGGTGCGGGGAGGGATGGACGGAGGCGCCGGACTTCGGGGCGGCGGTCGAGCGGATGGCGGAGCTGCTGGCCGAGGCGGAGTTGCGGCCGGGCGAGACGCCGGAGGTCGAGACGGTCGCGCACTGGTTCGTCGTCGGCGCCTCGACGCCGGTGCCCGTGACGCGGGTTGATCCCGGGCGGATCGCGCAGCTCTCCAAGGGCGGCGGCGCACCCGGCCTCCGCGGCGCCCTCGCGGCGCTCCAGGCGTGCCGGGAGCGCTTCCCGCAGGCACAGCACGTGATCGTCTGGGACGATGCCTTCTTCTGCGACATGCCGCCGGAGTCGCGTCACTACCTCCTGCCCGAAACGCTCGAACTGCCCTTCGAACTGCGGCGGCGCGGCCACCGCGGACTGCTGCACGCGGCCGCGACGGCGCGCGTCGTACCCCACCTGGTCGGCGCGCGGGCGCGCGCCGCGGAGGGGGGCAGCGAGGGGTCGCGCGTCGTGCTGTGCTACTGCGACCGGCAGGTCGGGGTCACCGCCGTGCTCGGCAACGCCCCCATCTGGACCACCTTCGGCATCTCCCCCGGCGACGGCCTGCCGGGCGAGCGGGGCGTCGGCGCGCTGCCGATCGGATCCCTGGAAACATTGCTGCGCCACGCCCCGCTGCCACCCGACCGGCTGCTGGCGATCCTGCGCAACAGCGGCGGGCTCGGCGTGGAGGAGGCGGACGAGTTCGAGCGGGTGGCGCTGGAGGCGTTCCGCGGGGTGGAGCCGTCCCGCACGCGGTTCGCGACGTTCGTCCGCGAGATCTCGGCCGCGATCGGCGCCGCCGCCACCGTCCTCGGCGGCCTCGACGCGCTGATCTTCGTCGGCGCACGCGCCGTCGGCTCGCACCGCTTCCGCGCCGCCGTCTGCGCCGGCCTCGAGGCGTGGCGCGTCGCGCCGCCTGCCGACGTGCCCGTGCCGCCGTTCGAGGTGACCCGGCTCTCGGAGGAGGGCCGCCGCCCGAGCGTCTGGGCGGCTTCGATCAACGAGGACGAGCTGGTGGCGCGCGAGGTGTCGCGCTTCCTCGGAGACGCCGCCCCGTCCTCCCCGTCCCCGTCGTAAGGCCCATGGCGACCGCTCCCGACACCCCCTCCCAGCCCGTCCTCCGGCTCGCCTCGGCCGACGACATCCCCGCCATCCTCGCCATCGAACGCGCCTCGTTCGCCGCGCCGTGGACCGAGAAGATGTTCGCGGAGGAGCTGAGGAACGAATGGTCCAACGTCTGGGTGGTCGAGGCCGGCGAGCCGCGGCGCGTCGTCGCCTTTACCGTCTTCTGGATCGCCGGCGATGAGATCCACGTGCTGAACGTGGCGGTGGCGCCCGAGGATCGCCGGCGAGGCCACGCCCGCCTGCTCCTGCGCTCGATTCTCGCCTTCGGCGAGCACCGCCGGATGTCCCACGTGGTGCTCGAGGTCCGCCCGTCGAACCTCGGCGCCCAGCGCCTCTACCGATCGCTCGACTTCCGCCCCGTCGGCGTGCGTCCCCGCTACTACCAGGACAACGGCGAGGACGCGATCCTGATGGTCCGGATGCTCCGGCGCTGAGACCGCGCTAGCCCGCCAGGTGCTCGACGAGGATCTTCGCGCCGACGCCGACGAGCAGCAGGCCGCCCACGACCTCGACCTTGCCCCCGAGCCACTCGCCGAACCGGCGGCCGGCATAGACGCCGGCGAACGACAGCCCGAAGGTCACGACGCCGATCCCCAGGACCGGCAGCACGATCGAGGCCGCCAGCAGCGAGAACGTCAGCCCCACCGCCAGGGCATCGATGCTCGTGGCGACCGCCAGGACGAACAGCGTGCCGAGGCGGAACGGGTCCGGGTGCGCCGCGCAGGAGTCCGCCCGGCACCCTTCGAAGACCATCTTGCCGCCGACGACGGCGAGCAGTCCGAAGGCGACCCAGTGGTCCCAGTTCTGGATCGGTTCGCGCAGCCACAGCCCGGCGATCCATCCCAGCACGGGCATCACGACCTGGAAACCGCCGAAGAAGGCCGCCATCGTCGCCGCCTGGCGGGGACGGACGCCGGGCGTGGCCAGGCCGCTGCAGACGGCGACGGCGAAGGCGTCGAGCGCCAGGCCGACGGCGATGACCAGGGTGCCGAGAACATCCATCCGGTCCGCTCTCCGCGCTTGGCCCCGTTCTCCGAAGCCCGCGCCGGCCCCGCACCATGGCAGGAACCGGGCGGCCGTTCACGCCTCGCCCGGGGCGCCGTCGTCGAGGGCCTTGCCCGAGAGAACGCGCGCGGGGTCCGGGGGGTTCGGGGCGTGCCCGCCGGCGCGCCGGGAGGACCGCGTCG
>Ga0209162_1003157_pt1 | contig 13542 bp, 6 predicted proteins | sample YNPNPMetaG_FD_187121 | JGI IMG/M metagenome (GOLD analysis project Ga0209162, IMG submission 187121) | Anoxygenic and chlorotrophic microbial mat microbial communities from Yellowstone National Park, USA - YNP NP MetaG (SPAdes) (version 2) ...
TCCTTCGTGTCCTGGGTGTCCTCCGCTCGCCGGGGGTCTGTGACCCCCGGCCCGTTGGCGGCGAGGTCGCAGGCCCCGCCGGAGCAACACGCCCCATCCGGTCTGAACAGCTTACCACCAAGGACACAAAGACACTAAGGGACAGAGGAATTTCTTTGCTTTTCCTACCTTTTGCGGGTACTTTGTGCCTTTGCGTCTTGGTGGTTTATTGCTTGCCTCGACTTTTTAAGCACCCTCCGGAGAGGGGAAGGGGGTGGGGGGATGGGGTGAGGTCCACCTTGACCGCCATTTACGCTAATTTAACATTGTCGAGCTACCTGTTCACCGTGGAGGCGGAGTTGGCAGAGATTTTTACGGGTTTTCTCCGCGGCCTCGGCGCCTCTGCGGTCAGCTCAGAAAGCGAACTATCGTTGTAGTAATAAGGATTGACGCCGGAAGAAAGGTATAGTATACTCATCCCAGAAGCTGACCGATACAGGAGGGGAAAGACGGTCGAGATAGCGGAACTCACGTCGCAGTATATCCTGAATTGCCTGAGAAGATTGCTGCCCGTTTCCTCCTGCAGATCGCTTTGTGATTTGGACGGAGGGGGACACTTAAACGCATTACACCGCCCCCGGTGACAAAGTTGCTGTGCCTGGCCGGCGTGGTATAATGCAGGCGGCCCCCAACCGGGCCGGAGGGGAAAGGTGATCCGGGGAACCAAAACCTACATCGGCAATATCGGCCTGCACGACGTGGAATGGGAAAACCGCCGGGCAGAAATGTAGGGCAACTGCGAGCAGTGGCCCTACATTCGGGAGATTCGGATGCTTAAGGGACTGTTCAGCAAAGTCATTGGCGATGCCAACGAAAAGGAGATCCGCAAACTTCAGCCGTTGGTGGAGGCGATCAACGCCCTGGAGCCGGAGATGGAGCGGCGCACCGACGCCGAACTCCGGGCTCTGACCGACCGCTTCCGGGCCCGCCTGGCCGCCGGTGACAACCTGGACGACCTGCTGGTGCAGGCCTTTGCGGCCGTGCGCGAAGCGGCCAAGCGCACCGTGGACATGCGCCCCTTTGACGTGCAGCTCATCGGCGGCATCGTGCTGCACCAGGGCAAAGTGGCCGAGATGAAGACCGGCGAAGGCAAGACGCTGGTCGCCACCATGCCCGTTTACCTCAACGCCTTGCTGGAGCGCGGCGTCCATCTGGTGACGGTGAACGATTATCTGGCCCGCCGCGACGCGCTGTGGATGGGGCCGATCTACCACCTTCTGGGCCTGAGCGTGGGTCTGCTCCAATCGGGCCGCGACCAGCCGGCCTATCTCTACGACCCCACCTGGCAACGCGACCCCTACCCTCGCCTGCGCCCGGTGCCCCGCCGTGAAGCCTATGCCGCCGATGTGACCTACGGCACCAACAACGAATTCGGCTTTGACTACCTGCGCGACAACCTGGCCCTCTCCCTGGCCGACCGCGTTCAACGTCCCCTCTACTACGCCATCGTGGACGAGGTGGACAATATCTTTATTGACGAAGCCCGCACGCCCCTCATCATCTCCGGGCCGTCGGATGAACCGGTGGAGGAGTACAGCCGCTTTGCGGCCATCGCCCGCAGGCTGGAGCCGGGCGTCCACTACGAACTGGACGAGAAGGAGCGCAGCGTCTTTCTCACCGACGCCGGCCTGGCCCTGGTGGAGCAGGAAACCGGCATCGAAAATCTCTATGACGAAGCCAACTACCGCTACGTCCACTACCTGGAACAGGCCCTCAAGGCCCAGGTCCTGTTCCAGGAGGGCCGCGACTATATCCGCCAGCGCAAACAGATCATCCTGGTAGACCAGCACACCGGCCGGCTGATGCCCGACCGCCGCCTGAGCGACGGCCTGCATCAGGCCATTGAAGCCAAAGAAGGGGTGCCCATCCGCCCCCGCGATCTGATCTCGGCCACGGTCACCATCCAGAACTATTTCCGCATGTACAAAAAGCTGGCCGGCATGAGCGGCACGGCGGCGACCGAGGCGGAAGAGTTCTATAAAATCTACGGCCTGGATGTGGTGGTCATCCCCACCCACAAGCCGATGATCCGCACCGACCACCCCGACGTGATCTACCGCAGCGAAGAGGCCAAGCTCCGCGCCGTGGCCCGCGAAATCCTTTCCTGCCACAGCCGGGGACAGCCGGTGCTGGTGGGCACCACCTCGGTCGAGATGTCGGAACGGCTGAGCGCACGCCTCTCCGGCGAGCGGCTCCAAATGGCCGCCATCGCCCCGCGCCTGGCCTACGCCTTGCAAGAGATGGACCTGAGCCGTGAAGAACGGAGCAGCCTGCGCCAGACGATGAACGCCGATCTTTCGACGATGAATCCGGTCACCTGGCGACGGCTGATGCGCGACGTGGGCCTGGACCCCAACCCCCTGGCCGAGGACAACCTGACCTGGATCGCCGACTACCTGAAGCTGCCCGACGACCCGGCCACACGCCGGACGCTGGAACGCGCCCTGCGCGAGGGGATCGCCCATCAGGTGCTCAACGCCAAAGAGCACACCCGCGAGGCGAGCATCATCGCCCGCGCCGGTGAGCCAGGGGCGGTGACCATCGCCACCAATATGGCCGGGCGCGGGGTGGACATCAAGCTGGGCGGCGACCTGCCCGATGAGGTGGTCCATCGCGCCCACCTGGCCCTCCGGGCACGCGGGCTGGACCCGTTCAAGGCCACCCCTGCCCAGATGGACAGCGCCATCGCCGAGGTGGCCCCCCAGTACGCCCGGCGCCGGGAACAGGTGCTGGCCGCCGGCGGGCTGCACATCCTGGGCACCGAGCGACACGAAGCCCGCCGCATAGACAACCAGTTGCGCGGCCGGGCCGGCCGGCAGGGCGAGCCTGGCTCCTCCCGCTTTTACCTGTCGTTGGAAGATGACCTGATGCGCCGCTTTGGCCGCCGCGAGATGCTCGGCAGGCTGATGGAGCAGATCGGCGACGACCTGCCCATCGAACACAGCCTGGTGAGCAAGACCATCGAGCGGGCGCAGAGTTCGGTCGAAGGCTACAACTTTGACATCCGCAAACACCTGCTGGAATATGACGACGTGCTCAACCGGCAGCGCGAGACGATCTATGGCGAGCGGCTGCGCATCCTCCAGGCCGATGACCTGCGGCCCGAAGTGCAGCGGATGCTCCAGCGGCAGGTGGAGGAGTATGTGGAAAAGTATGGCCAGGACCCCCACCGACGCCACCTGTTGTTTGCCGGCCTGGATGACGTGGTGCCCCTCCTCCTGCCGGCACCCAACGCCCCCTTCCAGGGGCCACTGGCCTTTGGCAGCTCGCCGTTGACCGCTTTCCCCCCCTTCAGCCTCAGCTTCCTGGCCGATCAACTGGCCGACCGGCCTCTGGATAAAGTCCAGCAGACGCTCCGGCGGGTGACCCGTCAGGCTGCCGCCGACTATGGGGCCCAGGTCAGCCAGATCGTGAGCGAAGTGAGCCGCGATCTCCTCGACAGGTATGAGGAGCGGCTGGATCGCTACCGGACACTGCTTGAGGAAAAGATTGACGACTGGATGCAACTGATGGAGGAACGGGGCCAGGAGCCCGATCCCCGCCGCCTGGCCCAGCACCTGGAGCGCACCTACCCGCTCAAACTCACCCTGCCCCCCGACCTCTACGACCTGGAGGAGATGCGTGACCACTGGCTGGCCCAAATCGAGGTCGAGTTCCATCGGCAGACTGTGGTTGGGATGATAGACCGTGTCCAGATCCGCCTGCCTGCCGGAGTGCGGTTGGACCGTCTGGCGCCGGCCCGCCTGGCCCCCAACCGGCTGGTCGAGGAGATGCAGCACGTGCTGGAACTGGCGGTCCGGCAGCCGCAGGATGAAGAGGCCGGCCGCCGCCTGGCCCGCCTGTCGCTGCCCCCTGACCCCGACCCTGAGCAGGTGCTGGCTTTCCTCCACACCGTCAAAGAAGCCAGCCATCTGGACATGGGCCGGCTGGACCGGCTGGTGGGCCACCTTCTGGGTGCCCATCTGGATGACCTGATCGGCCGGTACATCGAGGCCGTGGAGCAGGAAGATCGCCTGCGCCGGGACCTGGAACGCCTGCGCGAGGCTGTCCTCGAAGGCAGGCGGGGGGGGCGTACCGACCTGTCGGCCCTGCTCCGCCAGCTCAACGACCTGGTCCACCTGGAACTCCCCGACCTGGAACAGCTCTTGAGCCTGGCCGTGGCCCACGAGTATGACAGGTGGGCGCAGCGCCAACTGGCCGACATCGAGGCCGAAGCCGGGCGCTCCCCCCTGACCGACACCTCCTGGACCGCCATCGCCGAACATCTGCTGGCCTGCCACTACACCCAGAAACAGATGTATGACCGGGAACACCGCCGCCATGTCGCCTGGGCACCCCGCCTGCCCCTCGGCCTGCTGGCCCAGGCCCAGGTGGCCGACCTGGAGCAGGAAGCCCTGCACCCGGCGATCCTGGATTCGCTGCAGTGGGCCATCCTCCAGCGTGAGCAAACCTGGGGCCAGCAGGAACTGCAACGCTGGGGCCAGTTGACCCTCGACAGCCTGGAGGAAACGACCCGCGATCACCTGATCCGCTACCTGGGGGAGCAACAGACGGCTCCCTACCGCGACCTGCCGGTCGAAGAACTGCCCCCCGACCTGTACGACCGGCTCTGTTTTGCCCTGGCCGTGCACCGGCTGGAGGAGCAAAACCTGCGTCTGGAGGAACTGCCCCAGGCCGACCGGCTGCTGGCGCACCTGGAAGAGGCCTGGACAGCCCGGCTCCTCGACACGCCGCTCCGCAACCTGGACGGCGCGCTCCAGGAGCGCATCTATAGCCACCTGCGCCAGGCCGGCCTGCTGGACGATCCACAGGCCCGCGACCGGCTCCTGCACCAGCCGATCCGCGACTGGGAAGAGCGCACCCGCCAGGAGGTGGCCTCCTTCCTGGGCTGGCGTTTTATCGAGGAGCACCAGGCCCGGCCTGTGGCCGACCTGCCCGCCGAGGACCGCGACCTGGCCCTGGCCTGCCTTCAGGCCCGGCGTGCCTTTGTGGACGAGGAACAGGTGCAACAGTTCCTGCTCCACGGGCGGCTGAGCGACCTGCCGCCCGAGATACGCCAGGAGGCCATCCTGCATCTGGCCCGCGCCCGGCTGGAGCGCCTGAACAGGCGCAAGATCGCCAACCTGGATGTCAGCACCCGCCAGGTGGTGACCGATTCGTTGCAGCGATTGGGGCTGTTTACCGATCAGGCCCGCCGCGAGGCGGTGCTGACCCGTCCCCTCCACGATCTCCAGCCGGAGGTGCAGGCCGGCTTCGCCCGTTTCCTGGCCCGCCACCGGTGCGCGGCCGGCCTGGCCGTCCTGGACGACAGGGCTCGCCGCCAGGTCGTGGACCGGCTGAAGCGGTCCGGGGCGCTGTCCGCCCCGGAGCAGGAGCAGGCCCTCTCCACCCGACGGCTGGACGAGCTGGACGGGAACCTGGCAGCCCACATCCGCCAGGAGCTGATCGGCCGCCTCCGGGCCGATCTGGAAGGCCGGACGATGGACGAACTGCCGGCTGAGGTGCGCCGCCAGGTCCACCGGGCGCTGGAAGAGCGCAACTATTTCGTGGACCAGGAGAAGGTCGAGCGGTATGAGCACCACACGCTGGCCCAACTGCCCGCCGACCTGCTGCACGGCCTGGAACAGCACCTGGGCAGCATCCGTCTGGCCGAACTGGCCCCCCTTCCCTTCCGAGACCTGCCCGCCGAGACGCAGAGCAGCCTGCTGGCCTTCCTGGAGGGCGAAGGGCTGTTGACCGACCGCGCCGGGCGCCTGCGCCTGGTCCAGGCCGGCACTCTGGCCGGATTGAGCGACAAGGTCCGCCGGGCCATCGCCCTGCATCTGGGGCGACAATGGTTGGTGAACATCCGCAGCCTGCGTCCACCCAACCTGCCCGACCGGGACCGCGAGCTGGTGTGGGCGTTTCTGCGGGACCAGGGCTATTTTGCCGACGAATTCAAAGAAGAGCTGTTCGCCTATCAGCGGCTGGACGAGTTTGGGGCCGAAACCCGGCAGGCGGTCGAAGACATCCTGGTTGACCGCCTGCTGTCGGCCCTGAACACGCAGCCGATCGGCGAGCTGCCCGCCGGGTTGCAGGCGGCGATCCGCGCCCGCCTGGTCGAAACCGACTATTTTGTGGACCAACTCCGTCTCCGTCAGATCGAGGAACTGCCCCTCGCCCGGCTGCCTGCCGACCTGCAGCCGCAGGTCGAGGCGGTGTTGGGGGAAGAGCTGCTGGCCGATCTCGGCGCCACCCCGGTCGCCGGGCTGCCGGCCGAGATCCAGGAGGCGCTGTGGCGCTATCTGGACGAAATCGGCTATCTGGTGGACGAAGGCCGGCGAAGCCAGCTCCTCGAACGCCGCCTGGCCGACCTGTCCGGCGAACAGTGGGAAATGGTGGCCCAGGAACTGGCCCGCCGGGTGGCCGCCGACCTGGACGACCGACCGGTGCCGGAACTTGACGACGAACTGCGCCAGGGACTGCGCCAGGCCCTGGAGGCATTGGGCTATTTTGAGAACGCCGGGGAGCGGGCACGGGCGCTGGAACAACCGCTGGGCACCTGGCGGCGAGAAGATCTGGACGCGCTGGCTGCCCAACTCGGCCACAGACAACTGACCGCCTGGGCCGAGAAGCGGCTGCTCGACCTGCCACCGGCGGAGCAGGAAGCCATCCTGGCCCATCTGCAGGCCCGCGACCGGTTCCTGGATCACGATCGGTTCGACCGGCTGCAGAACCAACCCCTGCGCGATCTCCAGCCTGACCTGCAGCGCGAGCTGATAGCCACCCTGTGGCCCCAACAGGCAGAGCAACTCCGCCGGCAACGGCTGTCGGCCCTCAGCCGGGACCAGCACCGCGCCGTCTATGACGCGCTGCGCGGAGAGGCTTCCCTGGCCGACCTCGGCCAGGAGCAGATGCGGCTGTTGCGCCGCCGCCAGCTCGGTGACCTGGACCCCGACCTGCTCCACATCTTGCTGCGCGACCTGGGCCAGCCGGCGATCGCCGGCTGGGGCGCGGCCCGTTTCCAGGAACTGCCCCCCGATCAGCAGGCGGTGCTGGCGGCCTATCTGGGGCGGCGGATCATGGGCCACATCGAGCGCCGGGTGCTGCTATACACCATCAGCCGCCTGTGGATTGACTATCTGACCGACATCGAAGACCTGCGCCGGGGCATCGGCCTGGAGGCGTATGGCCAGCGCGACCCGCTGGTGGAGTATAAACGCCGCGCCTTTGAACTGTTCGAGGAGCTGAGCCACAACATCCGCCGCGTGGCCGTCCGTTCCCTGTTCCGGCAGCCACCGGAGCCGGCCGGCTGACCCTTTCGCCGCTCCAGACCTGACCTGTATCGCTCCGGTCCGCCGTTTGCTCTTTTGGGCTGAAGATGTTACAATAAGGGGGTCAGGATAGCAGCCCTGAATCGAATGCCAGGCAGCGGGGCTACCTCGACAATGTTCAATGAACATACAGGCGGCCAGGGTGGACCTCACCCCATCCCCCAACCCCGCAAGGGGGCCAGGGGGAAGAGGCCCCACAGAGGAAAGGGAGGTGCAACGTTGGTCTTCAGTGGAGAAGATTTCACAACAAGACTCATGAACGACATGGACCCACAGCTCCTGGACCTGGTCAGGACCAAAGTCAGTTCGTTCATCAAGTGGGACCTGGTTCGATTTCTGCGGGAAAATCCCAACACAGCCGACACGGCCGAGAACATCGCCCGGTATATTGGCCGGAACGCTGCCACCGTCGAACCGGAGTTGCGCGAGCTGGTGGACAGCGGAGTCATTGAGGTCAAGTTACTGGAGGGGATGCCCATCTACTCCCTGACCGGCGACGCCCATACCCGCGAGCTGATTGACCGCTTTATCAAAGCCTGTGAAGATCGCCACTTCCGCGTCAAGGTCATCTATCACATTGTCCGTGGCATGCGCTAGTCATCACCATGGCCAGGTTGCCGCCTCCCCCCCATAACCTCAGGGAACATCCGCTAGCCCTGACAGGGAGGATGTGCGCTCAGAGGAGGTAGAAAACATGAGCAGCGAACGGATAAAAACTGATATCAAGGGCCTGGATGAGATGCTGCATGGTGGATTCCTGCCTCAGACGGCCAATCTGGTGGAAGGCCCCCCCGGCACGGGCAAAAGCACCCTGGGGATGCAGTTCATCTACAACGGCATACGCCACTTTGACGAACCGGGCCTGATCGTGACCTTCGAGGAGTTTCCCCAGCAGTATTACCGCGACGCCGAGAACTTTGGCTGGGATTTTCGCCAGCTTGAGCGCGAGGGCAAGCTGCGCGTGATCATGACCAGCCCCGAAGTCAGCCGCTCCGACCTGGAGAGTGTGGGGGGGACCATCGAAACCCTGGCCCGTGAGATGGGGGCCCGACGCATCTTGATTGACAGCATCTCTCATTTTGACCAACTGGCCGAAAATGTGTTTGAACTGCGGACGGTGGTCTATGGCTTTATCAACGCCCTCAAGCGCGAAGGGCTGACCAGTATCCTGACCCGCGAGAGCCCGGTGTTGTTGGGCGGCGAAGAAGGCCAGAACCCACTGGCGTTCTTAGTGGATTCCTATATTTTGCTCCGGTATGTGGAGCTGGAGAGCACCATTCGCAAAGCCCTGCTGGTCCTGAAACTCCGGGGCAGCGATCACGCCAAAGACATCCGCCAGTTCGAGATCACCGGCCAGGGCCTTGAGATCATGTCGAAATTTGAGGGCCAGGAAGGGATCATGAGCGGCAGCCCCCGGCGCATGGCCGAAGCGTTCATGGAAGCATTCGGCCGACGATAGAACGCGCCCGACACGGGGAGAGCAAAGTTGGGTCAGATCATGGGGGCCATTCTGATTCTCTACAGTTGGATAGTCGCCACGGCCTTGATCGGCTTCCTGTTTCTGATCGGGCGCTTCCACGAAATCAAGTTCAGGCAGAGGTCTGGCTATCAACGGTTCCTCCTTCCGCCAGCTCTTTTCATCGCGGCGGCCATCTGGGATGCCTTCTGGGCCAACAGCTATACGGGGGATCCGCTGCTGGATTTTGTCGGCGCATTGGGGCCAGACCTGCTGTTCCTGGCGGGCGGGTTGATTTTGAGCGCCATGTGCTACTCCCTGTTCAAGACCATGATGGGGGGCAAACGATGAGGGAGATCCTCGGCGCCATTGTGGGCTCCATGGGCCTGGTGTCGCTGATGTACGCTCTGGTCATCCTGGCCCAATTTGGGCGCAAACTGGGCGCCGTCACCAAAATGCCCCCCCTCTACCGGGGATATTATGTGGCCATCGGCTGCGTCGGGCTGGCGGTCGTATCCCGCCTCATCCGCTCCAGCGTCTTCTGGGCCTCACCTCAGATCATCCCCCACTCCCTGAACTCCACCGCGTTCTACCTGTTCCTATACCACCTCCCGCTGGCCGTGGGCCTGAGCCTGGGTTTGGGCATCACCTGGTACTATTGGAGTTGGTTGCTGAAAGAACGATAAAGGGGCCAGGCCCTGAACGCAGCCGGCCCCCGCATAGGGACGCTGAAAGAACAAGAGTGGATGAAAGAAAAACGGCGCTGAGCCTCATCGCCGATGTCAGCCGGCAGGTCCTATCCATCCTGGAACCCCAGGCTCTCCTCGATTACGCCGTAGAGGCCCTCTGTAACCGGTTTGGCTACTATTACGTGGACCTCTTCCTGACCGACCCGACAGGAGAGTATGTTGTGTTCCAGGCCGGCAGCCGGCGTGACTATGCTGTGCGCTGGCAGGCCGAGGGGTTGCGCTTCCGCATCGGCCAGGAGGGGATCATCGGCCATGTGGCTGCCACCGGCCAGGGCTATATAGCCAACGATGTACAGCAAGACCCCTACTATGTCGCCGATAAGCTCCTGACCGGAACCAGGGCAGAGTTGGCCGTGCCCATCCGGGTTGGGGAGCGGCTCCTCGGCGTGCTGGATCTGAGCAGTGACCAGCCGGATGCCTTTGACGAGGAGGACCTGTTCATCGCCCAGAGCCTGGCCGACCAACTGGCCTTGGGGCTGGAGAATGCCCGGCTCTTTGCCGCCGAGCGCCAACGTCGGGCGGAGTTGAAAAGCATCCAGGCCACCATCTCGGCCCTCAGCGCCGAGTTGCACCTGGACACCCTGCTCCATCAGATCGTGACCGAAGCGGCGCGGGCCTTCCACGCCGAGGCCACCAGCCTGATGCTGTGGGATGAGGAGAAAGGGTGCCTGGTCATCCGGGCCAGCCACGGCCTGTCGGAAGAATATGCCAGCCGCCAACGCATCCCCAAAGAGCGAGTAGACCCTGTGATCTCGGCCTGGAAATGGCCGGTCTATGTCCCCAACCTGGCCGACGCCCCTTTCGGAGATCGGGACCTGATCCTCCGCGATGGGATTTGCTCCCTGCTATCCCTGCCGCTGTCCCGCCAGTTGCCGCTGAGCGGCGTGTTGAACATCTATAGCAAAGGGCATCCCCGGACCTTCAGCCCGGAAGAGATCGAACTGGCCGAACTCTTTGCCTGGCAGGCAGCCATCGCCCTCAAAAATGCCCGCCTCTTTGCCGACTTTCGGGAGCACCTGATCCGGCTGGAGAACAAGACCCGGGACCTGGAGACGCTTCACCGCATCTCGGCCACCATCGCCTCCTCCCTGGACCCGACGCACATCCTGGAAACGACCATCGAGCAGATGGTGACGGTCTTTGAAGCGGACCATGGCGGCGTGTTGCTCTTTGACGAGGCCCTGACCTGCGGTCAGGTGGTCGCCGAATTTCCTCCGCTCGGGGCCAAAGAGGTGCGCTTTCCGGTTCACGGCTACCTGGCAGCCGGGCGGATCATCGCCGACAGGGAACCGCTGATCATCGAAGATGTGGCCCACGACCCGCTGATGGCTGCCGTGCGGGAGACGATGCAACGTCTGAACATCCATTCCATGCTCCTGGTGCCCCTGATCGTCAAAGACCGGGTGATCGGCAGCATTGGGCTGGAGGCCGTAGGGCGGCAGCGGCGCTTCCGCTCCGATGAGGTGATCCTGGCTCAGACCATCGCCAACCAGGCAGCCATCGCCATCGAGAACGCCCGCCTCTACCAGGAGCTGAACCACCACCTGGAAGAGGTCCAGATCCTCAACCGGGTGGCCCGTGAGGCCACTTCAACCCTTGATCTGGATGAGGCGATCCGCCGCGGCCTGCTGGCCCTCCTGGGCACGCGCAACTTTGAACGGGTGAACCTCCTGCTCGTGGATGAAGCCCGGGGTGAGCTGTGGCTCCACCCTGCCCTGGCCGACAGCGAGTTTTTCCCGCCGCGAGCCATCTCCCGTATCCCTGTGGGGCAGGGGATCACCGGCTGGGTGGCCCAGAGCGGTGAGCCGTTGCGCGTGGCCGATGTGCGGCAGGAACCCCGCTATCTCGCCGGCTACCCCGACACCCTCAGCGAACTGTGTGTGCCGCTGCGGGTGGGGGATCGGATCATCGGCGTGCTGGATGCCCAGAGCAGCCGCCCTGACGCCTTCTCCGAGGATGACCAGCGCCTGCTGACCACGCTGGCCGGGCAATTCAGCACGGTGGTGGACAATGCCCGTCTCTTTGCCGAAACGCGGCAGCGGGTGCGCGAACTGACCGCCCTGACCCAGGCGAGCATGGCCCTCAACCAGGCTCAAGACCTCCACACCATCCTGAACGTCGTCCTGGAACAGGCCATGAGCCTCCTGAACAGCCAGGAAGGCTCGATCATCCTGGTTGACCCCCCCGGGAGCAACACGCTGCGCATCGTGGCCGAACGGGGATTGGGACCGCAGGTGGTCGAGAGCTTTAACTCCCGGCCGGTGTACACCCACGAGGGCACCTACAGACGTGCCCTGAGCAGCGGGCAGATGGTCGAAGTGGCCGATACCGCCACCGACCCCGACTTTTTGCGCGATGTCGGCTCCCGCGCCCGTCAGGTGACCAACGTCCCGCTGATGACAGAGAAAGGGGCCATCGGTCTGATCGCCGCCGACGGCCTGCCGAAGGAAGATGCCGAACGGCGGTTGCTGACCGCCCTGGCCGATATGGCGGCTGTGGCCATCGAAAAGGAGCGCCTGCACGAGGAAACAGCCCGCCGGTTAGCCGAGGTCTCAACCCTCTACACCGTCTCGGCCCAGATCACCAGCAGCCTGTCGTTAAAGACGGTGCTGGACTCGATTGTCACCATCCTGAAGCTGACGCTGGATTGCCGTGCCTGTTCGATCTTTTTGTTAGACTCGAGCGGGGAATACCTGCGCCTGGAGGCCGGCAGCGGCCTGGCCTACGACTGGACAGGCATCGCCCGCCTGCGGGTCGGCGAAGGGGTCAGCGGCCGGGTGATCGCCGAAAGGCGCTCCATCTACGTGCCCGATACCTGGCAGGAACCCGACTTTATCTTCTTCGATCCCGCCATCCGTTCGCTGCTGGTGGTGCCGCTGATCGTTCACGACAAGGTCATCGGCACGCTGAGCATTGACGACCTGAAGCCCAACGCCTTCGAAGATGAAATCCGCCTGTTGACCATCGCCGCTGCCCAGGCGGCCGTCGCCATCGAAAATGCCCAGCTCTATGAAAGCCTGCAACAGAGCTACGCTCAGTTGGAACAGGCCTACAACGAACTGCGGCAACTGGACAAGATGAAATCAGAGTTCGTGCAGAATATCTCCCACGAACTGCGCACACCGTTGACCTTCATCACCGGCTATATCGAGTTGCTGCAGGACGGGGAGCTGGGCGAGCTCAATGAGGACCAGCAGATGGCTCTGGAGATCGTGGCCAACAAGGCCGCATCTCTGGCGCGGCTGGTGGACGATATCCTCTCGCTGCAACAGGCTGAACGCGAACAGCTCAGGCTGATGCCGCTTGCCCTGACCGAGGTGGGCCACAACGCGATCAGGGCCGCCCGGCCCACCGCAGCCGAACTCCAGATCGATCTATACGACGAGATCCCAGACGAACTGCCCCTGGTCCTGGGTGACAGACAACGCCTGGGCCAGGTCTTTGATAACCTGTTGCAGAATGCCCTCAAATTTAGCAACGCCGGCGGTCGGATCACAGTGCGGATGTATCAGGAGGGGCCGTTCATCCGCTCCGAAGTGGAGGACACCGGGATCGGGATTGCCGCCGATCAATTGTCCCGCATTTTTGACCGTTTCTACCAGGTGGACGGCACGACGACACGGCGTGTGGGCGGCGCCGGCCTGGGGCTGGCCATCGTCAAACAGATCGTGGAGGCCCATGGCGGGCAGGTGGGCGTTGAAAGCGAACTGGGCCGGGGCAGCCTGTTCTATTTCACCATCCCCCAGGCCGACCCAGGGGGGAAATGAACCGTCTGGGACACGGGTGGTTTTCCCGCTCCGGCGGGCCGGGGGTCCCAGACCCCCGGGCGAGCTCTCGCTCCGGCGGGGTCTGCGACCCCGCCGCCAGCAGGCCGGAGGTCCCAGACCCCCGGCGAGCAGATGGCCGCCGGCGGGCCGGGGGTCCCAGACCCCCGGCGAGCAGATGGCCGCCGGCTGGCCGGGGGTCCCAGACCCCCGGCAAGCAG
>Ga0209162_1003159_pt1 | contig 13537 bp, 1 predicted proteins | sample YNPNPMetaG_FD_187121 | JGI IMG/M metagenome (GOLD analysis project Ga0209162, IMG submission 187121) | Anoxygenic and chlorotrophic microbial mat microbial communities from Yellowstone National Park, USA - YNP NP MetaG (SPAdes) (version 2) ...
ATTATCCCCGGCCCCACCGAGCGCTATCTGGAGCACACATTGACGCCGGTGCGCGACCGGCATGGAACCATCAGCGGCTGGCTGATAATCCTTCGCGACGTGACGGAGGAGCGCGAGCTGGCCCGCCTGCGTGAAGACCTGATCCACATGCTCGTCCACGACCTGCGCTCACCCCTCACCGCCATGCAGGGCAGCCTGGAGATGATCGACTTGCTGATTGAGGCAAAGGAAGGCGGCGATCTGAGCAAGCTGGTGACGCTGGCCCGGCGAAGCAATCAGCGCATGCTGCGCATGGTCAACGACCTGCTCGACGTGAGCAAGCTCGAAAGCGGAAAGATGGTCATCCACCCGCAGAAAGTGACAGCGGCCTGGCTGCTGGAAGAAGCGCGCAATTGCCTGGCGCCGCTGATCGCCCAGACCAACCTCGACGTCCAGAGCGACATTGCGCCCGACCTGCCGCCGCTGTACGTCGACCCCGACCTGATCGGCCGGGTGGTGGTCAATCTGCTAGACAATGCGATCAAATTCACACCCGACGGGGGGGAGATCCGGCTGTGGGCCCGCCGGGGGCCCGACTCAGAGCCGGCTACATTGCTGCTCGGCGTCCGCGACACGGGGCCGGGCATCCCGCTGCACGAACAGTCACGGCTGTTCAAAAAGTTCCAGGCCGCCTCTATCCGTGGTCGCCGCGTGGGCACGGGACTGGGCCTGCCTTTCTGCAAGCTTGCCGTCGAGGCGCACGGCGGCCGCATCTGGGTAGAGAGCGAAGAGGGCATAGGGAGCACCTTCAGCATGCTCCTGCCCGTGGCGGCAGAATAAAATGCCCCTCCGCCACCGTGGAAACGCGGGCGTCCCGTCCGCCGCGGGCGGGACGCCCGCGTTCCCAGGGAAAAGTCCAGCAGGACAACTGGGAGCAGTTGTCCTACAGTAACAACTTGACACGCAAAGACCGCTGCGCTATAATGTGTGCAGGCCCATGGACCGTTCCGAAAATGACCACCGGCAAAAGAAGCCTGAGCAGCATCCTGCTCGCGCTGCTGCTCTGGTCAGCAGCAGCGCCGTTTCGACCTGCAACAGCCACCGCCCCCGGCCCCACCCCTGTTCTGCTCTCCTCCACCGCCTCCGGGCTGACCCTGCGCTGGGAATCGACCGGCCTGGAAGGCGCGTCGTCAGATGAGCCTGGCGCCGCCGGCTGGCTCTTTGCCGGGCAAGGCGACGGGCCGGCGCTGCCCTACGCCACGGCGCTCGTCGTTCTCCCCCCTGCCGGCGCTGTGACGCTGACGGTCAACGTGCTTGCCGAGACAACGCGCACCCTCTCCGCCCCCCTGGCGCCGCAGACGCCTCCAGAGCCTACGCCCCTGTGGGAAAGGTCACAGCCACCTCCCTTTGGCGTCACGCTGACCGACCTGGGCCGCCTGCGCGGCGTGCGCCTGGGGCAGCTCACCTTTGCCCCCCTGCGCTATGATCCCGCCACCCTGCACCTGACCCGCCTGGACGCGGTCGAGGTCACGCTGCGCTTTGCCCAACCGCTGCGCGCAGCGGGCGCCATTGACCCCTTCCACGCCGCGCTGCGCCCGCTGGTGCTCAATCCCCACCTGCTGGCAGGATACCCCCAACAGGCGCCCTCCAGGCAGGCCGCCCACACCCCCTCTCCTCCAACCGCCCAGTTTCGCCTGCAGACGCGCGGCCTCTACGCGCTGAGCTGGAGCACCCTCCAGGCTGCCGGCGTCGTCACCGCCACCGCCGACCCGGCCCGCGTGCGGCTCTACCGCCCCGCCACGGCCACCGAACTGGCCCTCCAGTGGGACGCCGCCGGACAGCGTTTCTTGTTCTACGCCGACCCCCAGCCCACCCGCTGGGCAAACCATGAGACGTACCGCGCCGTCTACGGCGACGCGCCTGGCCTGCGCATGGCCAGCTACACCCCCGAAACGACTACGCTTCCCGCCGGCATCGCCTGGGCCGAGGCGTTCGCCGGGGAACAACACGCCTACGACTCTCTCTACCCCTCCCCTCGCGACGGCGACCACTGGTACTGGCGCTGCCTGGAACGCCCCGCCTCCGCTGCCTGTCCCAGCGCCGCCGACTTTACCCTGCGCACGCCGCAGACAGGCAACCCCACGGCGACGCTGACCCTCTGGCTGCAAGGCTATACCGACGTGGCCGCCAATCCCGACCATCACGTCGCCGTCAGCGTCAACGGCATCAGCGTCGGTCAGGTGACCTGGAACGGGCGCGCAGGCCAGACCGCCCAGTTGACCGTGCCGTCGAGCGCCCTGCGCGCCGGCGCCAACACGGTGCGGCTGACGCTGCCCGGCCTGCCCGACGTCGCCATCGAAGGGGCCTGGGTCGACGCGCTGGCGCTGCGCTATCCGCTGGCGGGCAGCAGCAGCGCCCGCGTGCGCTTCAGCGGCCAGGCCGAACCGCGCTGCTACACTGTCGAAGGCCTCGCCGATGCGCTCCTCTTCGACGTGAGCAACCCTGACGCGCCCATCCGCCTGCCGGCCGGCATGCCCCTCTGCGACGACCGCCCCGGTCCGCACACCTACTTTGCCCTGCAGGCCGCGGCGATCCAGACCCTCACCACCTGGTCGCCCCTGGCAGAGCTGGAGGAGCCGGCCGGCGCGGACTATCTGGCGCTGGCGCCCGCTGCGCTGCTCCCCACGCTCGCCCCCCTGCTCGACTTTCACGCCGCGCGCGGCCTGAGCACCTTTGCCGCCTCCACCGAGGCGATCTATGACCTCTACGGCGACGGGCGCATGAACCCCCAGGCGCTGCGGGACTTTATCGCCCACGCCTACGCCACCTGGGAGCCGCGCCCGCGCTATGTGCTGCTGGCAGGCGACGGGACGTGGGACCCGCTCGACCACCTGGGCAGCGGCTCGCCCACCCTCATTCCGCCCTACCTGGCCTATGTCGATCCCTGGCTGGGCGAGATCCCCGCCGACAATCGCTACGTGACGGTGGACGGCGACGACAACCTGCCCGATCTGGCAGTAGGGCGGCTGCCCGTCAACTCGCCCGCCGAGCTGGAAGCGGTCATCGCCAAGATCGTCGCCTACAGCCAGATGCCCTTCCCCGGCGAGTGGAACACGCGTCACGTCTTTGTCGCCGACGACCCCGACCCTGCCGGCAACTTTCCTGCCGAAGCCGAGGAGATCACGGCGCTGGCCCCCCTCACCCACACCGTCACGCGCCTCTATTGCAGCGACGACCCAGACGACCCCACCGCCTGCGCCAACCTGTCCCAGGTGCGCGCCCGGCTCATGCAGGAATGGAACCAGGGCGCGCTGGTGCTGAACTGGGTGGGGCACAGCGCCTTCCAGCAATGGGAGCACGGGCGGCTCTTCCATACCGACGACCTGCCCGCTCTGCCCCGCGTGCCACGCTATTCGCTGCTCCTCTCGATGAGCTGTTTTACCGGCCACTTTGCTCACCCCGACCCCTACATGACCTCGATGGACGAGGCGCTGGTGCGGCTGCCGCAGGCGGGCGCCATCGCCGCTTATGGCAACAGCGGGTTGGGGCTGGGCAGCTCGCAAACCCCTCTGCACCGCGCCTTTTACCTGAGCGCCCTGGGCGAGAATCCCGTGCCCCCCGGCGTTGCGGCCAGCGTCGCCAAAGCCGCCGTCGCCGGCGGGGCAAACCGCCACCTGGTTGACAGCTACCACTTCTTTGGCGACCCGGCCCTGCCATTGCAGTGGCAGGTGCGGCCATGGACCGCCCATCTCTACCTGCCACTGACCGCGTGCCGCCACTGACGCTTTGTGCTGCTCGTAATGTGTTTTGTAATCTTGCCGCAGTAAAGTGGTACCAGGGTAATGACTGAATGGCAAAAAGACCAATGAACAAGAGACACTCTATCCGTTTCCTGTTGGCCCTTGCCCTGCTGACGTTGCTCGGCTCATGGGGACTGGTCCAGGCGGCGCCCGTCGCTGCCGGCATCACACCGACACCGACGCCTACCGTCACGCCTACTCCCACGGCCACCCCTACGGCGACGCCCGTGCCACCCACGGAGGAGCCATCGCCGCCTCCGCCTCCTCCTTCTCCAACGCCCACGGAGGAGCCGTTGCTGCCCGAAACCGGCAGCACCTCCTCCATCTGGCTGCTGGCGTCTGGAGTGGGCGCGCTGGCGCTCGGCTGCGCGGCGTGCGCGGCGCTCTGGCCCCGGCGTCAGCGGCCCACCCTGCATTGACCCGTACGGCAAGGGGCTGTAATCTATGTGAGCAGGGCCGCAGCAATGCGACAGCGTTGTGCTGTCTTGCCGCTGCAAGGGCCTCCTGCCACTTGCAGCAAGTTCGCTTTGTTGTCAGGAGGGAATCATGAAGACATTGCGCCTTTTCGCCGGATTTTCGATGCTGTTGGGGATGATCTCCTCGGCTCTCCCTGTCGTTGCGGCGCCGGCTCCGGCAGCGCCAGCAGCGACTGTCTCAACGGATCTGCTGCCAGAATGGCTGGACGGACCGGCCACGGCGGACGCCACCGCGCCAGCCACGCCCGAACTGTTCCCGCTGTGGCTGGCTGAGCCGCGTGCCGCGCCGCCGCCTCCCCCTCCGCCGACAGCGCTCCCCGAGTGGTTTGCCGCAGCGCCGCTGCCGGCGGGCAATGCCGAGCGTCACGAGCCAGCTCCTTCCGGCCCTGGCCCGCGCTCTGTCTCCTCCGCCAACCTGCGCGTCTATGGCCCCACCACCGCTAATGTCTGCGACACGGTCACCTACACCGTGGTCTTTACCAACGACGCCACCCCGGCGACCAACGTGCAGGTCGTCAGCGCCATGCCCTACCCCTACAGCCCCAGCCCCCAGTCATGCGGGCCGTTCAACATGGCAGCCGGCCAGGTGCAGAGTTGCGTCTTTGCCTTCGCTGGCGGCTGCGCCGCCGTATCCGGACAAAACGTTGTCACGTTGACCCAGGACGGCGGCCCCACCATCGTCCGCTACACCGACCTGGTGGTCAACCCCGGCGCCATCACCGTGCGCAAGGAGCCGGCCGTCATCCCTGCCTACCTGGAAGACGTGGTCACCTGGACGATCTATGTGGAGAACACCGGTTACGGCAATGTCACCAACGTCGTGCTCACCGACGTTCTGGGCAGCGGCCTGGCTTACGTCAGCGGCCTGACCACAACCTACATCCCCAGCATGACCGTGGGCCAGGTGTTGACCTTTCCCGTCTCGGCCCAGGTGGTGGGCTGCTCCGAGCTGGCCAACGTGGTCACCGGCACCTGGGGCTGCAACGGCACCACCTGCCTGACGCCACAGACCGCCATCGGCTCGATCGACCTGCGGATGCGCAACCCCAACCTCTCCTATGTCCTGCCCACCTTCAACGTGCCCTACTGTACCGGCGAGCAGGTCTTTACCATTCCCCTCACCAACAGCGGCGACGGCACGGCCTATTCCACCACGCTGACCACCGACCTCTCCCCCTTCATCGTGACCACAGCTCCGGGGGTGAGCTATAGCGGCGGCGCGTTCCACCTGCCGCCCATCCCTCCCGCCACCACCTACAACCTGGTCTTTACCCTCACCCTCCCCAGCGCCCCCTGCACCACGCCCACCAGCGGCAATTTCCACTTTGAACTGCTCTACTATGACCGCTGCGATAATCCGTACTATACCCTGCCACAAAACGCCGCCTGGCAACTGACCAATGTGCCCGGCGACATCACCCTGTCCAAGTCCATGCCCGCCGAGGTCTACCTGGGAGACACCGTCACCGCCACCATCGACGTGGGGCTGACCGGCATCAGCGGGACGGTCACCGTCACTGATACCGTTCCCCCTGGCTGGACCGTCATCGACACGGGCGGCGGCGTCTCGTTCACCGTCGGCGGCACTACCTACATTACCTGGGAGCTCTCGGCCTCCACGACCCTGACCGTCGTCCTGCTCACTCCAGACAGCAACGCTGGCGGCTGCGCCTATTGCGGCACCCAGATGACCAATGTCGTTGCGGCACTGGGCACAGACTGCCAGAACTGCACGCGCCAGGCCACTGCCAACGCCAGCGTCTACATCCAGTGCGACGAGGGCGTGTCATCGGACAAGCAGGTCTCTGCCCCGCTGGTGCCATGTTCCGACGAGACGTTTGCCTACACCAACACCTACAGCTTTGCCAGTTCGTGGGCGGTCACTCCCACCTGGGGTGGGCTGCTCTTTACCGAGACGCTGCCCTATCAGACCTATGTGAGCGGCACGGCCTGGGTGTGGGTCTCGAACGGCATAGCCGGCTGCCCGGCGACATTCAGCGAGACAATCGTCAACGGCATGCTGGTCATTTCCAACATCAGCCCGACGTGCGCCGTCGACCTGCCCGGCGCGACGATGCAGATCGGCTACCAGACCCGCGTCGGCGAACCGTCAGCCTGCTCCGATGCGCGCTGGTACGACTGGTCATACCTGGACCTGGGCGTGACGGGCAATGGCACCTGCGCCGCTGATGGCCTCCTGGAGGAGGGTGTCTTTGTCGAAACGCACGCCCCGCAGATGCGCCTGAGCCTCAGCGGCCTGCCGCCAGCCGTTTCGGAGTGCGGCGCGTACACGGTGACGCTGACGGTCGAGCGCACCACGCCGGACATCGCCGCCTACAATGCCGCCGTCAGCCTGCTCACCAACACCTATGCCGTGATCACCGCGCTCGGCTATGGCGGCGCGACGCCGCTCACGGTAACAACCGACATCACGGGCTACCATTGGCACTATGGAGATGCCTTCACCACGGCGCTCACCGCCACCATCGAGCTGCTGGTCCAACTCCGCTGCACGTCGGCAGCGCCCTTCGAGGCCCATCTCTATTACGACAACCACTGCGGCAGCACCTGCCACGCTGGCGGAACGCTCGCCAGCCCGCTGATCGCGCCCTGCGCTCCCATCCTGACCAAGTTCCCAGAAGTCATCTATGCCACGTCCGATTTCGTGCACTGGTCGCTGACCGTCTTCAACGCCGGCGCTGGCCCCGCCTACAACATGGTCCTGACCGACACACTGGGCAGCGGTCTGCGCTATGTCAGCTCGACGATTACCTCCACCCAGGGCTCGGTCAGCGGCGTGGTTCCGCTGACCTCGTCACGGCAGGTGACCTGGACACTGCCCGTCATCCTGCCCAAAGAGCGGGTAACCATCCGCTATGACGCCGAGATCGTGGGCTGCGATGACCTGACCAACCGCTTCGGCGGCCAGCAGGGTTGCCTGGGCCAGACCTGCCAGGGGGGCTACGCTGCCACTTCCCACGTCGAATTGCCGCCCACCGTGCTGCTCAACACCAACCAGTTCGTCAGCCTCATCGACACGTGCTATACCCGCACCGTCACAGTGACCGTGCGCAACGCTGGTCTGCTCAGCGTCTACACAGCAACGGTGACAGAAACCCTGCCCGCCGGCCTCTACTACGTCCCTGGCACCACCCAAGTCAGCACGGACACGATCAACTGGCAGGCCGGGCCTGATCCCACCATCAACGGACAACAGCTTTCTTGGGGGCCGGGCAACGGCGCGCCGCTCTCGTCGTGGATGGCGCGCATCCGCCCCTACGAGACGGTCTATATCCGCTTCCAGACCACCGCCTCCTGCCCCTTTGCCGGGGGAGAGATCCGCGTCCAGACCGGCTATCTCGACCCCTGCGGCACACCCCACCTGACGCAGGCTTCGACATACCTGATGCAGTCACGCGCGCCGCAACTGACCTTTGTCAAGGTCGGCCAGCACCTCACCCGCACCCATCCCTCGCCAGAACTGGTCTATGCCGAGCCGGGGGAGACAGTGGTATGGACCATCACCGTGGCCAACGCGGCCGGCGCCTCGCCGGCAACCAACGTCGTCGTGACCGATATCCTGCCCTATAACGCCGGCTTCCTGGCGGCGACGCCGGGCTATGGTCTGAGCGCCCCCGCGCCGGGCACGCTGGGCGGCGTGGTCTCGTGGACCGTCGGCCTGGTCAACCCCGGCCAGACCGTCGTGCTCACCGTGACCAGCGTCGTCAGCCAGCCGGAGGGCTGCGATCCCGTGGACACGCGGAACCTGGCCCGCCTCTCGTGGGGCTGCGACGACGGCTGCCGCATTGCCCTCGAAGACGATGCCTACCTGCGCACCGTCCCGGTCTTTGAAGCCATCGGCCTGAGCGCCGATGCCGGCCCGCGCACGCTCAACCGCTGCGGCGGCGTGATGACCATCACGCTGCTGAACGAAGGGCCGCCAGCCTACGATGTCGTCCTTACCGATACGTTGCCCGCTGGCTTTGTCTACAGCGAGACGATCAGCGCCAGCACCTGGCCTTCCAGCATCACCGATCTGGGACAGGTCGTCGTCTACACCTGGTCGGTGCTGCCTACCGGTATGAGCACCATCACCTTCCGCGTGCGCAACGCCCAGGGCAGCGGCAACGAATGCGCCATGCCCACCGGCAATAACGTGATCGAAGTGCTGTACGACGACGACTTGCTCGACTGCGTCACCAGCGGCCCCTACAGCGAGACCGTCTCCTACGCCATCACCATCGCCAACCCCGTGCTGTCTATCAGCAAGACCCCGCCCAACCAGACGGTCAACGTGGGCGAACCGGTGACGTGGACGCTGACGGTGCAGAATACCGGCACAGGCATGGCCTATAACGTCGTCGTCACCGACGTGGCGGGGACGAGCTATGTCAACGTGAATGCCACGGCCGGTTCAGATGGGGTGATGCCCATCATCGCCGGCAACGCCATCACCTGGTTCCCCAATCCGATCCCGGCTGGCGGGACGTGGACAGCGCAAGTGACGGCTGTGCTGACCAACACGGGCGACAACATCAACCGCGCCTGGGTGCGCGGCGGCTGCGATACCGGCTGCGTCAGCAGCCACGACGACGACGACGCCCACACCACGCTGTTGCAGACATTCGCCAAGACACCGGAGGTACAGACCGGCACCATCGGCAGTCTGGTTGTCTTCCACCTGGCAGCGACGCTGACCGACTGGGATGCGCTCTACGAAAATCTCACGCTGACCGATGCGCTGCCGGCAGGGTTGGGCTATGTCTCTGCTGTGCTGACCTACACCTACGACGTGGACGGCAGCGACGGCGGGCCGTTCGGACCCGTCGTGATCCCGCCCACCAGTGCCCCCACACCGCCAGGGACCGGCAACGCCGTCTGGAATCTGGGCGACATCTCCGGCACGATCCAGATCAACGGCGTCATCACTGCCGTTATCCTGAACATCCCCTCTAACTACGAGGGTGTGCGCCTGACCAACCTCTTCCGCATGACCTACACCGACAACGGCGTGCCCTACCAGTACGAGGACTCGGCCGCTGTGGACATCCTGGAACCGCTGCTGCACCTGGGCAAGACGTATGTCACGCCTTCGGGTTGCACAGCCACTTTGCTGGAAGAAAACTTTAACGACGGCGTTGCCAATGGCTGGGCGGGCGGCAGTGGCACGTGGAACGTTACCCAGGGCGAATACCGCACGGCATCCAATCACGCCGCCCGCTTTGCCGGCGCTACAGGCTGGACCGATTACAGCTTCAGCGCCATGCTGCGCAGCGACGCTACCGGCACCGCCCGTTCGCGGCCAGGACTGTACCTGCGATACACCAATTACAACAATTACATCCGGCTCTACTGGTCCAGCAACACCAATCTGCGCCTGGAGCAGCGTCTAGGAGGCGTAACCACTCAGTTACGCAATAACAACTATCCCTTGACAACGAACCGCTGGTTCCACTTTGAGGTGCAGGTGGTGGGCAACGTTGTCTCGATCTGGATCGACGGCGTGCCGCTGGGCACACCTGTACCATTCAACGCGGCGCTGGCCGCAGGCCGCATCGGCCTGCACAACAACTTTGCCTCGGGCACAGGCACTGCCATCGCCCGCTTCGACGACGTGCTGGTCACCCGCATGGGCAACATGGCCTGCACCGTCGGTGCGGGCGACCTGGTCACCTACACCCTCACCATCTCTAACCAGGCCCGTATCCCCGCCTATGACCTGGTCGTCGTCGATGTCATCCCTGCCGGGACAAGTCTGTTCACCTACACCATGGCCAGCAACGACCCCACCGCTGCTGTGGTCAGCGAACCGGCCCCCATCCCCGGCGCCACAGGCACTCTCGTCTGGCAGATCGACCACCTCACCCCCACTGTGCCCTTCAGCCCGCTCGACCACACTTACATCAACCTCCGGGTCGTGCTCCAGGTATCGGATGGCATCACCGCCAACATCGTCCTGCCCAACCAGGCCTTCCTGTCCTACGACGGCCAGGAGGGCAATGGCCCGCTGAACATCGAACGCCCCTACAGCGGCGGCAGCCACTCGACGGCGATCCGCACGGTGAACGGCGGCATCGTCAAGACGGTCGCTTTCAGCCCGCCGCCTACCGCCACCCTGGGCACGGTCGTCGTCTACACCCTGCTCGTCCCCGAGCCACCGATCAGCGCCACGCTCTACAACGTCACCGTCTCCGATACGCTCGACAGCCGCCTGGAAATCCAGTCCGTCGCCGTGAGCGGCGGAACGGGCGGCCTGCCCGCCTGGAGCGGCCAGACGGTCACGGTGACCTTTGACAGCATCCCTCACCACACCCAGGCCGTCATCACCATCACGGCGGTCATCTCCGACCCGCTGGGCGCGGTGGCTGGCGACATCATCACCAACGCGGCGCAAATGATCCACGAAACCGGTGCGATCACCTCCAGCGAAGAGGTCAGCACGATAGTCGGCGAACCGCTGCTCGCGCTGGTCAAAGCCAGCGACCCGCCCACCAGCAGCACCGTCGGCGCAGGCGACGTGATCACTTACCAGGTGACAATCACCAACCCCGGCGACCCCGCCGGCCCCGCCCCTGCCTACGACATCGTCTTGAGCGATACGCTGCCGGCCTATGCCAACGACGCCGCCCCGACCCTGCTCAGCATCACGCTGGACGGCTCGCCGGTGAATCCGGCGCTCTACAGCACCAGCTACGCGGGCGGCGTGTATACCATCGTCTTTACACCGACCTCCGCCTTCAGCATCCCCGTGGGGAGCGTCCTGGTGGTCCGCTATACGGCGACGGTCGATGCCGATGTCAGCGCCAGTGTGGACCTGACCAATACCGCCCAGGTCTCGTGGTCGAGCCTGCCCGGCGCAACCCCCGGCGACCGCGACTATGGGCCGGCGGCAGATGACACCACGTTGCACACCGTCGAGCCGACGATCATCAAAACCGTCACCCCCATCACAGCCACGCTGGGTGACGTCATCACCTATGTCATCGCCGTCCCCGCCACACCCCTCACTGCCACCCTCTACAACGTAGCGGTCACGGATCAACTGGACGGCCGTCTGCAACTGTTGACCGTCACCGACGGGCCGGACGGCAGCATCTTCACCGCCGGCAACGCCTTCACCATCACCTATCCGTCCATCCCGGCCGGCCAGCAGCGCCTGATCACCGTCACCGCCGTCCTCTCCAGTCCGCTGGGCGCGGTGGCAGGCGATGTGATCACCAACCTGGCCGTGCTGACCCATCAGAACGGCGGCCCCACGCCCTCCAACGAACCGCCCTTCACCGTCACCGAGCCAGCCCTGATCCTGGTCAAGGCCAGCGATCCGCCCACCAGCAGCACGGTGGGCGCAGGCGACGTGATCACTTACCAGGTGACAATCACCAACCCCGGCGACCCCGCCGGCCCCGCCCCCGCCTATGACATCGTCTTGAGCGATACGCTGCCAGCCTATGCCAACGACGCCGCCCCGACCCTCCTCAGCATCACGCTGGACGGCTCGCCGGTGAACCCGGCGCTCTACAGCACCAGCTACGCAGGCGGGGTGTACACCATCGTCTTTACACCGACCTCCGCCTTCAGTATCCCCGTGGGGAGCGTCCTGGTGGTCCGCTATACGGCGACGGTCGATGCCGATGTCAGCGCCAGTGTGGACCTGACCAATACCGCCCAGGTCTCGTGGTCGAGCCTGCCCGGCGCAACCCCCGGCGACCGCGACTATGGGCCGGCGGCAGATGACACCACGTTGCACACCGTCGAGCCGACGATCATCAAAACCGTCACCCCCATCACAGCCACGCTGGGTGACGTCATCACCTATGTCATCGCCGTCCCCGCCACACCCCTCACTGCCACCCTCTACAACGTAGCGGTCACGGATCAACTGGACGGCCGTCTGCAACTGTTGACCGTCACCGACGGGCCGGACGGCAGCATCTTCACCGCCGGCAACGCCTTCACCATCACCTATCCGTCCATCCCGGCCGGCCAGCAGCGCCTGATCACCGTCACCGCCGTCCTCTCCAGTCCGCTGGGCGCGGTGGCAGGCGATGTGATCACCAACCTGGCCGTGCTGACCCATCAGAACGGCGGCCCCACGCCCTCCAACGAACCGCCCTTCACCGTCACCGAGCCAGCCCTGATCCTGGTCAAGGCCAGCGATCCGCCCACCAGCAGCACGGTGGGCGCAGGCGACAGAGTGACGTACACGGTCCGCATCACCAACAGCTCTGGCGCCACCGTCAGCCCCGCCTTCGACCTGGTCTTTACCGACACGCTGCCGCTGTGGATGCGCAACGCCGCGCCGACGCTCCTGGCTGTGACGCTGGACGGAACGCCCGTCTCGACATACGTCACCGGCTACAACCCGACCACCGGCGTCTTTACCGTCACCTTCACCCCTGCCTTCTCCATCCCCGTCGGCAGCGTGTTGATGATCCAGTATGTGGCCACCGTGGACAGCAATATTCCGGCAGGGGTGGACCTGACCAACGGGGCGGAGGTCACCTACTCCAGCCTGCCCGGGCCGGTGGCGGGCGACCGGGACTATGGCCCCATCGGCGACACGACCACCGTCCACGCGGGCTACCCGGCGCTGGACATTGAAAAGTCTGCCCACCCCAGCCCGGTCGAGGCAGGCACGCTCCTCACCTACACACTGACCGTTGTCAACAACGGCGTCGTCTCGGCTACCGGCGTTGTCGTCACCGACGCTGTGCCGCTCCACACACACTACCACTCCTGCGCCCCGCTGCCATGCGGCCAGGCCAGCGGCGTGGTCTCGTGGACGCTGGGCACGCTCCCCGTCGGCGAGACGCGGGTGTTGACGATGGTGGTGCAGGTCGATGCGGCCCTGCCTGCCGGCAGCCTGCTGCTCAACAGCGCCTGGGTCACCTCGACAGAGGGCATCACCGACACCGACGACATCACCACGCCGGTCACCACCCGCGCCGACCTGGCGGTGGTCAAGAGCGACAACCCCGACCCCGTCGTCGCCGGTCAGACGCTTGTCTACACGCTGGTCTACACCAACTATGGCCCCTCCGACGCGCTGGACGTCGTCGTCACCGACACCCTGCCCGCCGAGGTCGCCTTTGTCAGCGCCAGCCCCGCCCCCACCGGCGGCCCCAACCCGCTGGTGTGGAGCCTGGGCACCATCACCGCCGGCACGGGCGGCCAGATCGTCGTCACCGTCACCGTCCACTCCTGGGTCACCCAGACCTTTACCAACGCCGTCGTCATCGGTTCCGAGACGCCCGACGACAACCCCGGCAACAACGACGACGA
>Ga0209162_1003160_pt1 | contig 13536 bp, 12 predicted proteins | sample YNPNPMetaG_FD_187121 | JGI IMG/M metagenome (GOLD analysis project Ga0209162, IMG submission 187121) | Anoxygenic and chlorotrophic microbial mat microbial communities from Yellowstone National Park, USA - YNP NP MetaG (SPAdes) (version 2) ...
GGCGATAAAAAACCAGGCGGTCTGCCTTGCGGTTTGACCGGCCTGGCGACAGCGGGTGTCTTCCCCTGTCGCAGTCTCGCTTGTCGCTAGCCACTCACGTTGTGCGTCTCTCCTATGGGTGAGACGTGCAATCGACAACGGGCGATACTATACCACGCTCTGCCATTGTTGTCAAGCGCTGTATCGCCTTTTTATCGCCACGTCGACAACTTCATCTTTTGCGACGTAGCGCCCGTCCGCGACTGCTATCGTATCGTTACGGGAGTTACGTTATAGCATGTTTCACGGCGTCTGTCAAGAGTCCAACGACAAAAAAGGCGAAGCGGCGCAGCGCGCCACCTCGCCTGGTGTGTCGGGAGCGTCTGTTCCTCTAGGCGATTGCGCCAGCTGCTATTTCGGCGAGATGATGACGGCGCGGCTGCACCGGCTCCCAGACCTCGCCATGGTCATCGACCGCGCACAATGTCTCGCCATATGCCCCGGACTCGATCAGTTTCTGCGCGACCATGAGCGCCAGCAGCGCATCTTCTGGACGCACCGGCGGTGGTCCGCCGCATCGCACGGCTGCTGCAAAGGCGTCGAGTTCGGCGCGCAACGGTTCTTTCTTGCTGACTTTGAAGCGGATCATACGCCCTTCGGTAACGCCCATCAGCGCTGCTTGCGGCCATTCCGCTCCGTATGGCGCCAGATCGTTTTCGTAGAGTGTCAGATCCTGCGTGATGTAGTTGGCAACGAACATGCCTCGCTCGCCGATGACCGAAAGTTCCCGCACTTTGTTGGGCGACAACCAGTTGATGTCCAGCATGCCGATAATATCGTTCTCGAAGCGCAGTACGGCTGAGAGCAAATCTTCGTGTGCGGTGTGCAACCGACGCCCAATCTCGGCATGCAGCTTGACCACGATCGAGTCGGTCAGGTAGTGCATAATGTCAAGGTCATGCGTCGCCAGATCGATGACGACGCCGACATCCTTGATGCGGCTCGGAAACGGACCGATGCGACGCGATGTAATCTGGTACACACGTCCCAACGCGCCGTGTTCGAGTTGTCCTTTCAAGGCGATGATTGCCGGGTTGAACCGCTCGATATGACCGACGGTGAGCAGGACGCCCGTTTCGCGCGCCAGTGTGATCAGTTCAGCGCCCTGTTGAACGGTTGCCGCAATCGGTTTTTCGACCAGCGTTGCCACCCCTGCGCGCAACGTGTCGCGGGCCACCGTAAAGTGGTGCTCGGTTGGTGTCACGACCGATATCAGATCGACCTGTTCGCGGTCAAGCAGTTCGCGATAATCGGTGTAACCGCGCACCCGGAAACGCTGGACCAACCGTGAGACGGTTTTTGGATCGACATCGGCGACGGCAACCAGTTCGACATCCTCCATTTCGGAGTAGACGCGAGCGTGATTGAGACCCATGATTCCCGCGCCGATCAGTGCTGCCCGAAGTATTTTTGCCATGGCATCGCTCCCTGTCAGTAGGCTCCGCGACCGGTCAGCAGTGCCGGTATCGTCTGGAAGAGTATTTGCAGATCCAACCAGATGGTGTGGTTACGGATGTAGTGCATATCGAGGCGCACCCGATCTTCGTAGGAGAGATCACTCCGACCGCTTACCTGCCACAGACCGGTCAATCCCGGCTTGACGGTCGAGAGGTTGTGCTGCCATTTACCAAACTTCTCCAGTTCCTGGCGCGTGATCATGCGTGGACCGATCAGGCTCATCTCGCCACGGAGCACGTTGACCAGTTGCGGCAGTTCATCAAGGCTGTACTTGCGCAGGAATGCGCCGATCCTGGTAATGCGCGGGTCGTCTTTCAACTTGCCATGTTCTTCGAGTTCGCGTTTCTGCTCCGGGGTGAGCAACCGGTCGCCATCGACGTGCATGGTGCGCAGTTTGAAGGCGTCGAATTCGCGCCGCCCCTGACCCACGACCCGTCGCCGGTAAATGATCGGACCGGGAGAGTCGCGTTTGATCAGGTACGCGATAATGATGAAGAAAGGAAGCAGGACGATCAATGCAGTTGCTGCGATGGTGTAATCCAGAATGGTCTTTGCGATCAAGTGTACGCCGGTGATGCGGGTTTTGTTGAGCACCAGCAGCGGCACGAAGCCCTCTTCACGCACCCGCACGCCGGTTGTCAGCAACTCGAACAAGCCCGACGCCAGGCGCACCTCGACATCCTGAAAGGTGTCGAGCGTGCTGTAGAGTGAGAGTAACTGCTCGCGCATCATAGCGGTATTGGCGACGATGACCGTATCGATGTCGTGGAGGCGGATCTGCAGTGCGAACGTTGATGATGTGCTCAATACCGGTACGCCGGGGATAGGCTCGCTTCCTACAGGAAGATAGTCATCGATAAATCCGACGATGTTTATGCCGTTAACTTTTGCTGAGCGCAACTGCTCGGCAATTGCGATTCCTTCCGGGTTTGCGCCGATGATCAGAGCGCGATCCACAAATCGCCCGGCCCGACGCTGCGCATAGACGAAACGACGTGCCACGAATCGCCCGCTGATACCGCAGACGACCAGCAATCCCCATGACAGGAGCAGGAAGCCACGCGCAACGACGAACTCCGGGAACAGGAAACTGACGATGATAACCAGCAACATTCCCGTTGTGACGGCGTTGAACATACGGGCGTACTCGGTTGCGCCGCCGAACAGATTGACCGGGTTGTACAGCCCGTAGATGTGGAAAAGAATAAGATATACCGGTGTCATTGCCAGCACGACGGTGGCGTAGAATTGCGGATTGACCCATCCTTCATCGAAGAATGGCAGTCCGCTCCAGAAACGCACTGCATACGCCTCTGCGAAACTGGCTAGCACGATCAGAATATCGTTGAGAACCAGCATGCCGAGCAGAAACCGTCGATCAACGCGACGGGCGCTGCTTCGTGGCTTGGTGGCGGTTGCAATCCCTTCGTAGATAGCCATTCGTGATTCTCTCCTGTGTACGCTTCAGATCGTGATTGCCGGCTGCAATTCCTCGTTCACAGGTACCGTCTGTTCAATGATCTTCGCTGCCTGTGCTGCATGAGCAACTGCGGCCTCACCATTCGTCAGTTGCGGGTAAATCTGGCTGCTGTTCACCAGGTATAGCCCGGCAATATCGGTGGTAAACGGAGGAATATCGTCCGTGCGACCAATCGGATGGAGCGGTTCGACATACCGTTCGCGTCCAATCCGTACTGCTGCAATATCCTCCGGCTGAAGATCGGAGAACATCTGGCGGAGATAGACCAGGAACGAGCGTTGCAACGCTTCATCGTTCATCTGGGCGAAGAGATTGTCGGGTGCGACATACTTCGGCAGATAGACCAGGTGATACCCGTTGGTGAATTGCCGGTCGATCAGATTGGTGGTTTCGATGACGCCGGTGAACGGAATGCGCTCATCGGTGATGTTGAGTGTGTAGTAGGGCGAGAGAGACCGGCGCAGCACCAGGAGCATGCAGACGATGCCAAGATAGTCTTCCAGTGCGCTCCAGCGGACGTTGACATCTGCTGCTTCGGGAGGGAGCAGCCGCCGTGCGATTGGTGTTTGTAATGTCAGAACTGCGCCATCGCTGGCGATCTCACCATCGCTCAACCGCAACCCGCACACCTGTCCATTGCTTATGCGCACCTGCTGGACTGCCACACCGGTGGTAATCCGCCCTCCCCGCGCGATGATCGCTTTCGCCAGTGCATCGATGAGCATTGCGTAACCGCCTGGAAGGAAGCACATCCTCTCGACTGCGCCGCCCTTCTCGCGGGTATCGGTCGTGCGCACCAGCCGCGACCAGATGTAGGTTGCCGGTACGTTGTCGAAGCCTCCATCGAACTTGGCGCGCAGCAACGGTTTCCAGATATGCTCCACCGTTCGCCGTCCGCTCAGGTTTGTGAGCCATTCGACCACCGGGATCTGCTCCAGGGCGCGCCAGTCCTTTACCTGACGTGCGCGCAGAATGGCAAGCCCCAGGCGAAAACGATCAATTGGCGAGAGCGGTGGGAAGCGCAGGAAATCGAGCGGGGTTGACATCGAGTAGAGTTTACCGTTGTGGTAGAACCCCATCGACGTCGTGGTCATCCGCAGTTCGCTGCGCAGCCCCAACTCCTCGAACAGGCGCATCAGCGTGCGGTCGCTGCTCAGAATGGCGTGGTAGTAGCGGTCTACTTCCAGACCATCGAGTTCATCGAAGCGGGTGCGCCCCATGAGACCGCCCAGTTCGTGGCTTCGCTCCCAGATTCGCACGCCAATACCGCGTTTGATCAGGTCGTAGCCGAGTGCAAGCCCGAGAATGCCGCCGCCAACGATATCGATTGAGGGCATGGTCGAGAACTCCTATGACTGGGTGCTGCCACTATTGCAACCGTACTGTACCAGCCAGCTTTGAAATTGGAGTGAATGCAGGAACATCGTGTATAAACTCTTTGTCAGCAGCATGCCGTGGCAAACAAGAACTGGAGAGCATATCGCTCTCCAGTCTGGTATATTTGCGAGGTAAGGACGAAGTGCATACACGTGAGATGATGGCTCTGGATGCCCGCGTGTCGCTTCAACTCCGCGCAACCAGCATAACGCCGATACAAATGACTACCAGCCCGATCCAGCGCATTGGTGGAACTGCTTCGTGGAGCAGCAGCCATGATGCCAGCGTGATCAAGACGTAACTGAGACTGGCGAAGGGATAGACATAACTCAGATCGGCGCGGTTGAGCGCCAGCAGCCAGAAGAACACGCCGCCAAAGTAGATCGCCAGACCGACGATGATATAGGGCGAAAGGATGATCCGCGCGATCAGCGATGGGATCGCGGCGATACTGATCTCCAGCGCTCCCAGTTGGGACATGCCGACCTTCAACAGCAGTTGACCGGCGACGCCAGTGACAGTCGGGATCAGAATCAGTATCAGGGTCAGCATCATAGGGGTCATTGATGATCCTTTCGAGGCGCTCTGTTCACGCCGATGAGCCTGTACCTTTGTTGCTTGCATAGTGCTTTCTTTCCTGGGCAATTCAGGCGACGCTTTCTAAAACGTCGATCATCGCTGCCACTGCGCGTTCGCTGGCGCCGCTGCGGATCGGCGCTGGCGCTGCACGCAGCCGGGCAAGCGCCTCTGGTTGCAACCACCGGCGCGCCCCGGCGAGGATCGACTCATAGGTGTTGCCGATCAACACATGCCTGCCGGCATCGACCAGATAGCGCCACTCAGTCTCATTCCGAAGGATGAGCGCTGGCGTTCCCAGCGCACCGGCTTCCTCCTGCAACCCGCCGGAGTCGGTCAACAGCGCACGCGCCTGTTCGACCAGTCTGAGGGTGTCGAGGTACCCCAGCGGCTCACTCACACGAATCCTGCGCGGCATCTCGATGCCGCAGGTTCGCATCGCTGCGGCAGTGCGCGGATGCAGCAGGAAGACGATGGCGTGCTCTTCCGCCAGTTCTCCGAGCGCGCGGATCATGCCCGGCAATACGTCAGGGGTGGTATTCTCGCTGCGGTGCAGCGTCAGCACCAGGTAGTCGCCAGGGGTCACCTCCAGACGTTGCAGGATCGTTGAGCGGCGGGCATGCTGCCGGTTGCGTTCGACCGCGTCGATAACGCTCGAGCCGACCATCCGGATCCGCTCTGGCGGCAACCCTTCCGCCAGCAGGTTGCGTTCAGCCGTTTCATCGGCAGCCAGCAACAATGTCGAGATGTGATCGAGAATGATGCGGTTGAGTTCTTCAGGCATCTGCCGGTTGAAGGATCGCCCGCCCGCCTCCAGGTGCGCGACCGGAATGTTGAGTTTGGCAGCGCAAAGCCCGCCAGCCATCGCGGTGTTGGTGTCGCCCTGCACCAGCACCATATCGGGACGGGTTGCGAGCAGGATCGGCTCCAACCGTGAGAGCATGCGCGCGGTTTGCTCGCCGTGCGATGCCGAACCGACCGCCAGCGTGTAATCGGGCGCCGGCAGACCCAACTCCTCGAAAAATACCGCGTCCATCTCGAAGGAATAGTGCTGCCCGGAGTGCACCAGGATGTGGCGAAATTGCTCGCGCAGCAACGGGATGAGCGGCGAGAGTTTGATGATCTCCGGGCGCGTTCCCAGCACGGTCACCACAGTTTTCATTGTCACTTCACCCTGCCGGTTGTGACCGGCGCAGCACGGAACAACCCTGCCAGCCGTCGCCGCAGGATGTGCGCCTGAAAACGGAGATGTGATTTCGTAATGCGCCAGATTTTTGCTTTCGACTGACCGAATTTACGCACGTGCAGCACTGCCGGGTATTCGACGACGCGGTACCCTGCCAGCAGTGCATTTACCAGAATTTCCGCCATAACGACATACCCTTCGAGGGTTGGCGGAACCTGCTCGATGACGCGGCGACGGTAGGCGCGGTACATTGCGGTGTAGGTATGAATGTGGCGGTTCACCAGCAACCGGTAGATCAGCGATGCGCCCTGGCTGAACAACAGTCGGTAGGCGGGGACGCCTTCCACACCGCCCTGTGGGTGATACGCCGATGAGGTGACAATATCGACGTCTGGCGTCAGCATGTCGAGCATGGCAGGAATGGTGGTGAACGGATACGTACCGTCACTGTCGGTCACCACAATGACCTCGCCGCGCGCGTGGGCAAAACCGGTGCGCAACGCCGCACCAAGACCACGATTGCGTTCGTGACGCGCAATCTGCACATAGTCCCAATCGGCGAAGGCGGCTTTCAGCCGCTCATAGGTGTCATCGGTGCTGCCATCGTCGACCAGCACTAACTCGAACGAGCCGCGCCGCGCCAGTTCCGGGCGTATCTCGTTCAGTTGCGCGCGCATCTGATCGATGCTGTCCGACTCGTTAAAGCATGGAATGACCAGCGAAAGATCCATTCCAGCGCCTTTCTCTGTGATCTGCGAGAGGGAGACGGCGAGCGCCATTTTTCTGGCGCTTACGGTATGGTATTGACAGGTGCATTATGAACGGCGCTGATGACGAGTTGATGAACGGAATGTCCGGTGTGCCGTGACAATCCCGTTACTTCGTGGGATCGAGGTATTCGATCTGAATCCCATAGTAGCGCATCAGAAAGGTGCGCAGCGCTTGATGGATCGGGTCGCGGCTGCGTGGGGTGCGGCAGGTGATCAGATCGAGCGGGTAGATTGTTGTGCCGACAGGCGGCGTCCACTCGGGGCGTGTCACCAGGGCGACAATCCGCTCTGCACGCCGATCGGCGAGGGAAGGCGGGTCGGCAGCGGATGGGATGCAGGCGATCAGATATGGTGTGCCGCGGTAGCGAAACAGCACCTGTCCATCGCGCTGATCGATATCATTGAGTCGCAGTTCGCGACGTAGCCCAAGTTCAACGAAGTGGTCGAGGATCTGGCGCGCGGCAGCATCGCGGCGCCGCGGCGACATGGTGCGTTTCAGGCGGTCAATCGTTGTGAGGGTGCGCGCCGGGAACCCTTCCAGCACGTCGCCGGATGCAACGTCCTGCGTGATCACCGATCGCGAATTGACAAAAACGTGATCGCCGATGGTTACGCCAGGATGGATAAACACACCGGCTGCGCACCATACGTGGTTGCCGATCGTCACCGGACCAAACCGGACCCAGTAGCCTTCGGTGTAGGGAAAGAAGGAGCCGTGGGTATAGACCATGCAGCGCGCACCGAGTGCCGAGTAGTCGCCGATCTGAACGCGCTCATCGCAGTTGATCAGCGTTTGTGGACCGATATACGCATGATCGCCGATGATCAGGTCTGCCGCGCCGTATGCCAGGACGAAGCTGCTCACAATCGAGTAGCGCCCGATAATGACGTCACCATGGCAACTGATGAATGTCAGCGCACGGATTTCGCTTTCGTCGCCGATAGCGATGTGATGCGCGGCGATGCCGGCAAACCAGCCGATACGCACATTTCGACCAATACGCGCGCCGAGCAGGATGCGCATCAACCAGGGCTTGAGCGGCGGCGGCGCGAGCAGGATCAGGGCAACAAACAGTATGGACATGGGCAAACCCGGGTGATCAGACAAAGGCGCCAGTTCGGGCAATTACGAAACGATGCTGACGGCGACCGTGCGGGTGTCGGCGAAACCGACGCTTGCTGCAAGCAGGCGCTGATACCGATCCCGCCAGTGGGCGGCAATCGCTGCTGGCGTTGCCATCCAGAAATCTCCGCGTGTGCCCAGGTATTCCCACAAATGCCGGACAGCCGCCGACCATCCCGGGAAGAGGACTTCATCAAACACATAGTCGTGGACGTTGACCAGCAGCAACCCGCCCTGCGCAGCGGTCTGATCGGCGAGAGCGCGCAACACCTCATCGGGCGAACCTGGATTTGCCGCGTGCTGCAGAAAGAGTTGACTGTCCATCCATCCCGTCGGCAATTGCAGCGTGCGCAGTTCGCGCCGTTCGGCTTGCAGCAGCGGGAAGCAGGGCCAGCTCGATCCGCGTCGCCAGCCGATATACCGGTCGTGGGTCAGCGATGCGTCATATGCGAACCCGAGTTGCTCGTGGATCGCCAGGGTCGCTTCAGGATTGACGGGATCCAGATGCCAGTAGTGATGTCGGTTGCCTACGACCGGTACGCCGGCGACTGCTTCCAGCAGGCGCTTTTCACGCGCAAACTGCTCAATGCTGGCGTATGCATGGTAACTGCTGTGCAACCCGATTTCGCAGCCAGCATCGATCAAGGTGCGAAACAGGCGGCGGAAGTGTGGCGCACGGATATCATAGAACGGATCGGGGGTTCCCAGGGCATATTCGCGCAATGACCCCTGACGAGCCACAAAGTAGAATACCGATGGTGAATCGAAGGTGCGTTCCAGCGCCAGCCAGGAGTCGAACTGCCAGTGGTGGCGTTTGCCGGTCAGCACATCCAGCGCTGCTGGCAGACCGCGCATGCCCTGACGCATCACCACCCGCAGCGGCTCCAGCCAGCGCACAACTTCCGGGTAGTCCACATCGTGGCTCAGGGCTGCTGCCGCGCGCTTTCCGTGGGGCCAGCGCGGTTCGCCGGGAGGGATGCCGGTTTCACCGATCAGGTGCTCAAAACGAACGCCGATCCCCGATGCCAGACCTTTCCGTAGTGTCTGATCCTCCAGATACGGCGTTCCAGCCAGATCGACGTATCCGTGGCGATTCTTCGGGAAATGCGCCTCTTCCTGACCGGTGAGCAACCAGAAGGCATCGAACACAATATCGCGGTGGATGATCAAACGTCCTGCTTCGTGCGTGATCAATCGATCATGTCCGTGTTCACCGGCGTACATCGGGTACATGAATCCATCCGCCGACCCGGCGCCGGCGAGGCGCAGGAAGGTCCGGCGTTCCCAGTGGTGCGGCATTGCCTGAATAACGATTCGCGCATGCGGTGCACGCCGTGGATCGGGAGTATACGCAATATCGCACGGCTCATTGCAAACGCCTGTGCGCCACGGATATCCCGCGCCGGTCAACAGATAGCGCCAGGTCCACGCGATCTCCGGAGCGAAGGAATCGTCGAGCGACGGATCGATGGCGATGGTGAGCAGTTGCATACGGTTCTCCCATGTCGAGGTGCACTGATCGTGTCAGGCGCGGCGCATCTTCTTGAAGCGTGCGCTGAACTGATCACCCCCGGCAATTGTGATCTTGACCGGCACTTTGAACGGTTCCAGGCGCTCGCGGCACCAGGAACGCACCCGTTTCTTGAGCGAATCAAGGTCTTCAGGTTCGATGAGGTTCAGCCGTGCAGCAACCATCTGCCCCGTGATCGGGTTCTTCTCGCCGTATACTGTGGCATCCCGTACATTTGGCATCTGCATAATCACGCTTTCGACCTCTGCCGGATAGACCTTCTGCCCGCCGACGTTGATGATCTCGGTGCGACGCCCCAGGATGCGGATGTATTCGCCATCGACTTCGACCATGTCCTGGGTGTTCATCCAACCCTCTTCGTCAAACGGGCTGGGCGCATTCAAGTATCCAAGCATCGCCGATCTGGCGCGCACGAAGAGGATTCCATCCACCACCTTCGTCTCGAACCCTTCGCCGCCGACCTTGACCCACAGCGAGCCGTCGTCGCGCGACTTCGAGCGGAGAATGCCGAGTTCAGAGAGTCCATAGGTTTGCTGGAGGCGCACGCCGGGGAACGCTTCGCGCACGCGCAAGAGCGTCGTTTCGGGCATCACTTCGGTGCCGTAGGTGATCAACTTCAGCGATGAGAGATCGTAGCGCCGATACGCTTCTGACATCAGGATCAGGTTGAGGAATGTCGGCGAGGTCGGCAGCAGTTCCACACGATAGCGCTCGATGGCAGCGCAGACTTCATCCGGGTCGCGGCTGCGCACCGAGACTGCGGTTCCGCCGTTCGACAGGGTGTAGAAGAGGGTATTGATACCGCCGATGTGGTCGAGCAGCAGGAAGGTCAGCGTCACCTGGCGGTGGCGCGGGGTTTGGAACTTCTCCAGCAGCGGCACGAAATCGTGCAATGCCGCTTTGCTCTTGCCGGTCGAACCGGAAGAGAAGAGGACAAGACCGGGATGCCCGCGCGCGATGAGGGTGCGGGTCAGTTCATGGGTGACCGGAATGCTGCGATGCTCGATCTGCCAGCCATCGCCAGCATCGAAACTGACGACCGCCTGCACTTCGGCGATCGACAGAAACTCTTCGCGGTGCACCGCAACCGACGCTGTCAGGGGAACGACAATGGCTTTACGCATAATCAGCGCCAGCAGGAGTGAAATCGCACCGGGCGAATAGTCGCCTTCGATGCTCACAACCTGCCCCTCGGCGATGCCCGCGTCATCGAGCGCTTCGCACCAGCGCGCGATCCGGTCGATCAATTCGCCATAGGAAACCGATGTTCCCTGCCAGACGACTGCGGTTGTGTCACGCGCCTGCGCCATCCGTTCTATCAGCCATTCGATGGACATGTTCACCTCCCGGAATGAAATGCGGCGGTTCAGGAAACGCCGCCGAGGTAGATCACCTGACCCGTGACATAGTCGCTTTCGGGGCGCACAAAGAAGTCGATGACATTCGCAACGTCTTCGAAGCGCCCTAACCGTCGGATCGCCAGGCTATCGATAATCTTCTGGATCTTCTCCGCCGGCACGCCACGGATGAGGTCGGTCTCGATTGGCGTTGGACCGACGGCGTTGACGGTAATACCGAGGGGTCCGAATTCGCGCGCCAGGATGCGGGTCAACATTTCGACGGCGCTTTTGGAAGCGGCGTACAGCGCCTCTCCCTCCAGACGCAGTGGAACGGCAACTGTGCTCAGGTTGACGATCCGACCGAAGCGCCGCCGTTGCATTAATCGCGCCGCTTCACGACACACGAGGAAGACGCCACGTACATTCGTGTTGAAGATTCGATCCACCGAGGCGAGCGGTGTGAGGAGCGAATGGTTCATCGCCGCGACGCCAGCATTGTTGATCACAATATCGAGCCGCCCATGACGCCGACCGATAGCGGTTATCATCGCTTTAACCTGTGCCTCATCGGCGACATCCGCCAGATGGTGGGTGTACCCTTCCAGCGACCAATCGGGCGGTTCTCGACTGCATCCTTCGACCAGCGCGCCGTTGCGAACGAATCGTTCCGCCAGGAAGCGCCCAATGCCCTTCCGCGCGCCGGTAATCAGCACCACCTGTTGTTCGGTTGTCATCGCTCTCTTTCTCAGGCATTGCGCTGTTCATCGAGCAGCGTGCAGATATAGGTCGCCAGCGAACCAACGGTGAGGAAAGGGCTATGCTTCTGCGACATTGCGCGTTCGTTCGCCAGAGTAAGCGCACTGTCGAACGTTTCTTCGATCTTCTGCTCCAGATCGACGATGAGCGTCACCAGACCAAGGGAGTCCAGCGCGGCGCGACGCCCGATAAGGTAAGTGTCTTCACTCAGGTTGCTATCGGCATCGATGCCGTTCTGCTCGTACAGGTCGCGCAAACTCGAGATGATCAACGCAACGACGGTATCGCGGTTCGCAGCGGATAGGGTTGTCATCGGCATTCCTCCTGCCTCGATCTGCAAAGTGTGCGCCTGAACGTCCGGGGGAAGCGCGGGTTGGTTCGGTTCGTTGCACGAACGCCTTGCCCCTGGATCTGCTCAGATGCTTGCTCACATAGTAGCAGACCATCGTGACACGCATGTAAACTGCTCAGGTCAAGGGGTGACATTTTTGCAAGTTTCCGCGCAGGTTGCGAGTGGCGTCGATCCTCACGGTCTGGTGATGAACGGCAGCGAGAGACGCACCGGCATGAGCGTCGATCCGCTGCCGGTCGTGGCGGTTGGTGAAACGGTGCGTGTTGGGGTGGATGGCGGTGGAGATGCAGTAGGTTTGCTGCCAGGAGAAGAGGTGGCAGTCGCTGACGCGGGAGGTGAGGTGGCTGTCGCGGAAGGGGCGCCGGTGCTCGGTGTGGGTGTGGCTGTGCGGGTCGGCGTCGGCGTCGCAGGGGGCGATCCGCCAAACGGCGTATCGGTCACATACACCGGACCGGCGGGTGAGCCGCCGAAGCGGAGCACACCAGGGCCGCCGCCGCCTGCTGCGTCGCTGATGGTTGTGCCGCTCCCTTCATCGAAGCGGTACAGCGCCACGGTCGAACCATCCACCACGTGCGGCGCCGCAGGACGGGTGAAGGCGCCGGTGTAGCGCACCACATTCGAGATGCGAATGTCATCGAGCAACCCGCTGTACGACGGGTACGCCGATCCGATGTCATGCTTCTCCGCGCCGAAAACCAGGTACGGGTCACTGTTCGGATAGGAAGTGCTGCGCCCGTTGCGATAACTGATGTCGCCAGTCGGACCGGTTCCACTGGCGTCGGGCTGCCCATCGACGAAGATCTGCATCTGCCCGCTGCTGGCGTTGCGCGTGACGGCGATGTGTCGCCACTGTCCGTTCGCCACATTCGTGCTGCCGTAGATCGTGCGCCCGGACGACCCCTGCGCCACGCCGAAGCAGATGCGTCCTGACGCCAGCGCAATGCCGTAATCGCCGTGGTCGCCGCCGCCATACACATCACGGTCGATGATCGTGCGCCCGGTGATCCAGCCGTCGCCGGAGGCGCCCGGCGCGCAGGTTCCGCCGGTGGCGGTGGTTTTCAGCCAGAACTCGATGGTGAAATCGCCGCCGACATCGGCAGGGGTATGGGGGTCGATCCGCACCTTGACCCGGTCGATATCGTTCACGCCGTTGCCATAGAATTGCAGCGCGTAGCCGCCCGACGATTGCGCCTGCGTCTGACGCAACCAGGCGTCAATGAAGAGCGCCAGGAGCCATCCAGATACGACCAGAGCAATACATGTTGTTGATTGGAAACGACGGTTCATCAGCGCATCACCAGCGGCAAATAGGCGCGTGGATCAAGGTTCGGCGGTGGAGGTGGAGGCGTGCTGCCAAACGGCGTATCGGTCACATACACCGGACCGGCAGGTGAGCCGCCGAAGCGACGCTCGCCAGGGCTGCCGCCGCCTGCTGCGTCGCTGATGGTTGTGCCGCTCCCTTCATCGAAGCGGTACAGCGCCACGGTCGAACCATCCACCACGTGCGGCGCCGCAGGACGGGTGAAGGCGCCGGTGTAGCGCACCACA
>Ga0209162_1003163_pt1 | contig 13523 bp, 14 predicted proteins | sample YNPNPMetaG_FD_187121 | JGI IMG/M metagenome (GOLD analysis project Ga0209162, IMG submission 187121) | Anoxygenic and chlorotrophic microbial mat microbial communities from Yellowstone National Park, USA - YNP NP MetaG (SPAdes) (version 2) ...
CCGCCCACCCTACTCCCCGCTCCCCCCGCCCGTCTCCGGTTACCGGGCGATCAGCCAGACCCTCTCCTGCGAAGGCCCGGCCGGTCAACTGCGCGTCTGGGTGCGCAGGACCCCACCCGAGGAAGAAGGGAGACGGATCCGGCCAACCCCCACGCCGCTGCCGGGGGTGCACCTCTGGCTGACCTGGTCCGGCGGCGCGGACCGGGCGGTCACCGGCATGCGCCCGCAGATGGGCCCTGGATACGCCGATTTCACCCTCCAGCCGGATGTGACCTACGCGCTCAGCGTGGACGAGCCGAATGCCCCTGTGCTCTCCAACCTGACGCTCTCCCTGTGCCCCGAAACGGGCGAGTGGGGCTCCCTGGAGGTCATCGTCGAGCGCGTCGAGTGACCGATGGGCAGAGGACATCGCCTGCTCCTGCTGCTGATCCTGCTGCTGGGCCTGGGCCTGCGACTCTACCGGCTGGACGCGCAATCCTTCTGGAATGACGAGGGGAACGCCGCCCGCGCCGCTGAACGTTCCGTCCCCCTCATCCTGGACGCCGCTGGCGGCGACATTCACCCGCCGGGCTATTACCTGTTGCTGCACTTCTGGCGCGCGGCGGCTGGCGAGAGCGAGTTCGCCCTGCGCAGCCTCTCGGCCTTCTGCGGCCTGCTGACGGTCGCCTGCACCTTCCGGCTGGGGCGCGACCTGCTCGGCAGGAGGGTCGGGCTGGTCGCCGCCTTCCTGAGCGGTATCTCCCCTTTTGCCATCTACTACGCCCAGGAGGCGCGCATGTACGCGCTGCTGGGATTGGCCTCGGCAGCCTCGACCTGCTTCCTGATACGGCTGGTGGGGAGAGGCCAGTGGAGGGGCGAACCGACAGGTCGCCCCTGTAGCCTGCCGACAGGGGAGGTCGCGGGCTACATCCTCACCGCCGCCGTCGGCCTCTACACCCACTACGCCTTCCCCTTCGTGCTGGCCGCGCACAACCTGCTGTTCGCCGCCTGGTGGCTGCTCCGCCAGCGACGCGCGCCCGGCGGCGGGCGGACGCTGCTGCGCTGGGCCGCCCTGCAGGCAGCCGCGCTGCTCCTCTTCCTGCCCTGGCTACCCAGGGCGCTGCACGCCGTCGCCATCTGGCCCTCCGCTGGCGGGGGGTATGCACTGGGGCCGGCGCTGCTCGACATCTTCCGCGTGTTGACGGTGGGCAGCACGCTGGAGTTGCCGCCAGCCCGTCCGGCGCTGCTGCTGGCCGGACTGCTGCTCCTGGCCGGCCTGTGGCCTCGCCGCGGGGAGGCCGCCGTCGCCGCACTGGCGGCCTGGCTGACACTGCCGGTGGCGCTCATCTTCGCCTTCGACCTGTACAAGGCCGCCTACCTGAAGTTCCTGCTGGCCGTGCTGCCGCCGTTTCACCTGCTGCTGGCCCAGGGGGCCGAACGGCTGTCGCGGCCTGTCTCCCGCCTGCGGCCGGCCCTGGCCTCACCGGTGCTCGTCGTCTGGCCGCTGCTGATGGCGGTCCTGCTCTGGCCCTCCCTGAACAACCTGTACGACAACCCCGCCTACGCGCGGGACGACTACCGGCAGATTGCCGCCGACATCGCCGCCCAGGCCCTGCCCGGCGACGCCGTCCTGCTCGACGCGCCCAACCAGTGGGAGGTCTTCACCTACTACCACCGCACCGGTGCGCCGGTGTATCCCATCCCGCGCGGCAGCCGTCCACCGCGCCCTGAGGCGGTCGCCGCGGAATTGGAGGGGATCGCCGCACGCCACCGCCGCCTGTTCGTCCTCTACTGGGGACAGGCTGAGGCCGACCCGCAGTGGCTGGTAGAAGGATGGCTCGCCGCGCATGCCTACCCCGCCGGCGACCGCTGGTATGGCCGGGTGCGGCTGGCGGTCTACGGATTGGGCCCCCTGCCGGCAGAGCCGGAGGTCCGGACAGAGGCCCGCTTCGGGGAAGACATCCACCTGCAGGGGTACGCCATGGGCGCGGGGCCGTTCACGCCGGGGGAGGTGGTGCCGGTGACGCTCTTCTGGGAAACGGACGCCCCGTTGACAGAGCGGTACAAGGTCTTCCTGCACCTGCTGGACAGCGGGGGCCGGCTGGCAGCGCAGACCGACAGCGAACCGGGCGGCGGGCTGACCCTCACCACCGTGTGGCCGGCGGGGGAACGGCTGGCCGACCGGCATGGGGTGCTGCTACCCTCCGACCTGCCGCCAGGGGAGTACAGCCTGATTGCGGGGCTGTACCATCTGGTGACGGGCGCGCGCCTGCCGGTGGCGGTGGCCGGACAGGCCGCCGGAGACCACATCACGCTGGGCAGCGTCTCTGTCGGACAGTGAGGGGACGCGGCGGCGGAAGCCGCGCGCTACGCCTGCGAAGCCGCCCTGCGGCGACTGAACACCAGGCCCGCCGCTTCAGCCGCCGAGCGCCACCACCGCCTCTCTGCGCGCCCGGTAGATGAAGTACTCCGTGAGCCGCCCCTCGACCTCCTCGACCACCCGTTGCTCATCCGCCCAGGGGAAGAGGTGGCGCAGCGTGGCCAGAAAGTGCGGCGACCGCTCGGCCGCCCACACCGCCAGCACGCCGCCCGGGGCCAGCAGGTCCCGCATGCGCTGCAGCGCCGGCAGGTCGTACACCGGCGCGTTCTCCTCGAAGACCAGCCAGCGGGGGCCGTTGTCAATATCGAGAAGGATGGCATCATAAGGACCGCTGGTCATACTCAGGTAGTGGAGCAGATCGTCCACCGTCAGGCGCACCCGCGGGTCGGCCAGGGCGTTGCCGTTCACCGGTGCGAAGTACTCGCCGGCCCAGCGCACGATCAGCGGCTCGATCTCGACCACCTCCACCTGCGCGACGTTAGGGAGCTCCAGCGCCGCCTGCAGCGTGTAGCCGATGCCCAGCCCGGCAATGAGCAGCCGCAACCCCGTCCGCTCGCCCAGCCCCTCCAGCCCCAGGCGGGCCAGCGCGGCGGCAGAGTGAGCATTGGTGGAGGCCATCAGGAAGCAGCCGTTGGAGATGATCTCGTAAAGCGGCCGCCCATCCGCCCCCTCCCTGCGGCGCAGGACGATCTCCCCCCGCTCCGTCTCCTGACGATCCAGCACAACCGTCCCAGTCATCTGGCTCCTCGCTCCTGCCACTGCTCTTCGGAGAGCGCCTCAAGACCCGCCCTGCGCAACAGGGCGGCTGCTACGCCCATACCAGGGATCAGGCGGCCCGTGTGCGTGCCGTCGTAGATGCAGGAAGTGCCGCACGACGGGCTGCGGGCCTTCAGCACCGCCATCGTCGCACCGCAACGACGGGCCGTAGCCAGCGCCACCTCCGCGCCACGCAAATACGCATCGGTAACGTCTGCGCCGTCAATAGCGACCACCCGCGCCCGCCCGTCCAACACTCCCTCGCCATCCCCACCGACGATCTCGGCAGGCAGGCGGGGCACGGACAACCCACCCGCCATCTCCGGGCAGATCGGTACGACCAACCCCTGGGCCGCCAGCGCCACCAGTCCGGCCACCGGATGGCAGCGACCGTCATAGGTCGTGGGTAGCCCCAACAGGCAGGCGCTGACAAGGATAGGTCGGTCGCTCACCGCCCCCTCCTTTCCCGCAGCGCGGCCCAAAGTCGACCGTGGTGCGGGGCGAACAGAAACACCAGCAGAAAGACCAGGGTAGCGACCAGCACCGCCGCCGCGCCGGAAGCGACATTGGCATAGAAACTCAGGTACAGCCCGGCCACGGCGGAGAAGGCCCCAATCCCTGCAGAGGCAGCCATCATCGCCGGCAGACGGCGGGTGAGCAGCCGCGCCGTCGCCGCTGGCGTCACCAACATCGCCGCCACCAGTCCCACCCCCACCGTCTGCAGCGCAACGACGATCGTCAACGCCAGCAGGACCAATAACAGGCTGCGCAGCCGCTCCACTGGCAGCCGCAGCGTCGCCGCCAGCACGGGGTCGAAGGCCACCACCAGCAGCGGCTTGTAGAGCAGGCCAATCAGCGTCAGCACCGCCAGCCCCAACAGGCCGGTCAGCCAAAGGTCGCCAGCGCTCACGCCCAGGACGTTGCCAAAGAGGATGTGGGTCAGGTCCACAGCGTAAGTGCGGATGGTGCTGATCAGCGCCACCCCGAGCGCGAGGGCGGCGGCGAAGAGGATGCCGATCGCGGTGTCCTCCTGCACCAGGCTGTGACGGGAAAGCCGCCCGATGGCCAGCGCCACCAACACCGCCGCCGCCAGCGCACCAAGCAACAGGTTGACCCCCAGCAGATAGGCCACGGCGACGCCTGGGAGAATGGCGTGGGCCAGTGCGTCGCCCAGGAAGGCCAGCGAGCGCAACACGACGTAACAGCCCACCACCGCGCACAATGCACCAACCATCAGCGAGGCCAGCAACCCGCGCTGCATGAAGGCATAGACCAGCGGGTCCGTCAACCAGGCGACCATCACCCACCCCGCTTCTGCGGCTCGCCGGGCGGACAGCAGCGGTCCACGATCGCCACACCGTCGAGGAACAACGCCTGACCGCCAAACGCCTCGGCGATGGTCTGTGGGGTGAGGGCCTGGGCTGGCGGGCCATAGGCCACCAGGCGACGGTTGAGCAGGGCGACGAAATCGAAGCGCTCGGCAGCCAGGTTCAGATCGTGGGTCGAGATCATCACCGTCACCCCCTGGTCACGCAACCGGTCGAGCAGCGCCAGCGTCGCCTCGCGGGTGGTGACATCCACCCCGGTGAACGGCTCGTCCATCAGCAGGATGTGCGGCTCCTGCGCCAGCGCGCGGGCCAGAAAGACCCGCTGCTGCTGCCCGCCGGAGAGTTCGCCAATGGGACGGTCGGCCAGGTCGGCCACGCCCAACTGCTCCATAGAGCGCGCCACCGCCGCACGGTCAGCGCGAGTGGGACGCCGCAGCCAGCCGATCCGCCCGTAGCGGCCCATCATCACCACGTCAGCAGCGGTGACCGGGAAACGCCAGTCCACCTCCTCGCGCTGCGGCACATAGGCCACACAGTCGCGGTGGTGGCCCAGTGGGCGGCTGTGGATGAAGATGCGCCCACTGCGCAGGGGAAGCAGACCCACCAGCGCCCGAAACAGGGTGGACTTACCCGCGCCGTTGGGGCCGACCACCGCCACCTGCGCGCCGTGGGGCACCTGGAAGGTGACGTCCACCAGCACCGGCTGGCCGTTGTAGGCCACCGTCACCGCTTCGAGTTCCAGGCGGGCCGGCTCCGCCAGAAGACCTGCTTCCCCGTGCCTCTCAGACGTGCGACGCTTCACCGCAATGCCTCGACGATCCGCGCCGTGTTGTGGCGCATCATCTCGATGTAGGTCGGCGCCGGGCCATCCGCCGCGGATAGGGAGTGGGTGTACAGATCGGTTACCACCTCGACGCCGGTCTCCCGACCGATCTGCTCCGCCAGTTGCGGGTTGGCCCCGGTCTCCAGGAAGATCGCGGGCGCGCCGCTGGCGCGGATGCGCTCCACCAGTTCGGCCATCTGCTGAGCCGATGGCGAGGCCCCGCTGCTGACGCTCTCCAACAGCGTGCCGACGACGCGGAAGCCGTACCGGTCGGCGAAGTAGCCCAGGCTCTCGTGGTTGGTCACCAGCAGGCGACGCTCCGCCGGCACCTGCGCCACCTGCGCCGCGATCCAGGCGTCCAATTCTTGCAGCCGGGCGATGTAGTCAGCGGCGTTGGCGGCATAGACGTCCGCCCCGGCGGGGTCAGCCTGACTCAGCCCATCCCGGATGTTCTCGACATAGCGCACGACCAGGATGGGGTCCAGCCAGAAGTGAGGGTCCTCCTCGTGCTCGTGATGCCCCTCCACCTCCTCCCCCTCCTGCGGCTGACGCGGGGTCAGCCCGGCGGAGGCGACGATGACCTGGCTCTGGCCACCCGCGTTTTGGAGGAGCGCCTCCAGGAAGACTTCCAGGCCGGCCCCGTTGACGATGAGCACGTCCGCCTGGGCCACGCGCACCACGTCCGCCGGCGTCGGCTCGAAGCCGTGGGGGTCGACGCCAAGTGGGATGAGCGACCCCACCGTCAGGCGGTCGCCAGCGACGTTCTGGGCGATGTCCGCCAGGAAGGACTCCACCGCCAGAACGCGCAATCCCTCCCCCTGTTCCACAGGCATCGCGGCGCGGCACCCCGTCGCTACGACGAGGAGAAGGATCATCGTCACAGCCGCAGGCGCATACGGCAGTCTCATTTCTCCTCCGGCAGCGCCCGGCGACAATCGGCGCACAGGCCATACAGTTCGAGCATGTGGCTCTTCACCTCAAAGCCGAATTGCTGCTCCAGGTCATGCTCCATCCCGTCGTCCAGCCCGCAGCGGTCGAAGTGGATCGCCGCGCCGCATTTGAGGCAGATGAGATGATGGTGGCCATCCGCGACGCAGGCAAAGCGCACCCCGTCCTCGCCTCCGTAGAGGGGGCGCAAGAGGCCCAGGCTGGTGAGCAGTTCCAGCGTGCGGTAGACTGTGGCGCGGCTGAGGGCGGGGTGGAAAGCACGCCCTCGCTCCAGCACCTCCGCCGGGCTGAGATGCGGGTCGCCGGACTCCAACACCCGGATCGTGGCGCTGCGGGCAGCGGTGAGCCGATAACCTGCAGCACACAATCGGTCGGCCAGCAGACCGGTCATAGGGAGCCTCCTGACTGAGATTCAGTCTCAATTATATGCCGCGATGCGGAAATGTCAAGCCGTCGCCTGTTTTTCCGCCACGAATTTCAAGAGACCACTCGCCACCCGATCAGTTGCGCACAGACAAAGCGTCAGGCAGTCAGCCCCCAAACCGAAATGCTTTTGTAGCATTGCCAGGGATTGCACAAAGAGCAAAACGGGTTATAATAACGTCAAGATGAGCAAATCCGTGCCAGACGACTCCCAAGAGGTCGAGACCAGCAGACCGGAACGCCAGGCCGGGACAGGGTTGACCCGCGAGCGCATCGCCGAGTTGGCACGTATGCAGGCCAGCCACGTCACACGGCCCGTCGGCGGCAAGGAGATTCCCCGCACTGAAGGACGGCTGCCCGAGGTACCCTGCTCCAGGACCGCTACCGCATTCTGGAGGTGGTCGGGGCCGGAGGGATGAGCACGGTCTACAAGGCCCAGGACCTGCGTTTCCGGCAGGTCACGCGCCTGTGTGCCGTCAAGGAGATGCTCAACCTCACGAACGATCCCACCGCACGTAGCCGCAGCCTGCGCAACTTCGAGCGCGAAGCCAGCCTGCTGGCCACCCTGGCCCACCCGGCCATTCCCCAGGTTTACGACTACTTCACCGAGGGGGATCACTCCTATCTGGTCCTGGAGTTCATCCACGGCAAGAACCTGCTGGCAGTGCTGGATGAGACACCCGGTTTCCTGCCGGAGAGTCGGGTGGTCAACTGGGCGTTGCAGTTGTGCGAGGTGCTCATCTACCTGCACAGCCACCAGCCGCAGCCCATCGTCTTCCGCGACATCAAGCCCTCCAACATCATGGTGGACGACAAGAACCGCATCCGCCTGGTGGACTTCGGCATCGCCAAGGTCTTCCAGGGGGAGCAGAAAGGGACCATGATCGGCACGGAGGGATACTCCCCCCCCGAGCAGTACCGCGGAGTGGCCGACCCGCGGGTTGACATTTACTCGTTGGGGGCTACACTACATCACCTGTTGAGCAAGCAGGACCCACAACTGGAGCCGCCGTTCTCTTTCCGCGAGCGGCCGATCGAGAAAGTCAATCCTTCCGTCTCGCCGGAACTCCTGGCCATTGTCTACCGCGCCCTCGAGTACGACATCAACCAGAGATATGGATCGGCTATGGAGATGTACCAGGCGCTGGCCAACCTGCGACCCGGCGAGACCTCTGCGCCGATGTTCGTCACCGCCGAGATCGTCGGCGGACGCGCACCCACGCCGCTGTGGGAGTTCGCCTGCGAGGACGAGGTGCGCGCCACTCCTACTGTCGCCAACGGGATCGTCTACGTCGGCGCGTATGACAACAACCTGTACGCGCTGGACGCGAAAAGCGGCAAGTTCATCTGGAAGTATCCCGCCGAGGGGGGTATCGGCTCCTCTCCCTGCGTCAGCCAGGGACGAGTCTACTTCGGCTCGCAGGACCACGCCCTCTACGCGATCAACGCCGAGACCGGGCAGCTGCTGTGGACCTGCCCGACCGGCGGGGCGATCTACTCCTCGCCCCGGGCGCAGGTGGGCTACGTGGTCTTCGGCTCAGACGACCACAAGCTATACGTCGTCAACGTCATCTCCGGGCGCGTGGTGGCTACTTTCCTGGCCGAAGCGGCCATTCGCTCGTCGCCCGCCATCGGCGAGGATGTCATCTACTTTGGGGACGAAGCGGGGTCGGTCTACGCCGTGCGTGTCTCCGGACAGACTCTTTGGCGCTTTCGCGCCCGACGTGGTATCATCTCCTCACCGCTGCTGACCGAGGAGGTCCTGTACGTGGGTTCGCGGGATGGATACCTCTATGCCCTGGACTCCCACGCCGGGTGGGACCTGTGGCGCTACCGCACCAGCGAACCGATTGTCTCCTCGCCGACCATAGGGATGGGGGCGGTGTTCTTCGGTTCCGCCGACGGTCACGTCTACAGCGTCAACGCCACCAACGGCCAGTTGATCTGGCGCTACAAGACTGAAGGGCAGGTCACCTCCAGCCCCGCCTTCTATGAGGACACGATCTTTGTCGGATCTACCGACCGCAGCCTCTACGCCATCGAAGCCAAGACCGGCCACCTGCGTTGGCGCTTCCCTACCGGGGGGCCGGTAGTTTCTTCTCCGTGCATATCGGAGGGAGTTGTGTATGTCGGCTCGTGCGACCACCGGGTCTACGCTCTGCCGATCTGATCGGACAGTAAGATGACCGCTCGCCGCCGCGCAGGAAAAAGGGGAGCCTCTCCCAGCGAACTGGCGATCACGCGCTACCCACGGGCCGCGTGGGCAACCGACGTGGGACGGGTGCGCACACACAACGAAGACGCCCTGCTGGTGCTGAACGCCAGCCAGGAGGGAGAGCAGGCTTTGCCTCCCTTCGGGCTGTTCATCCTGGCCGATGGCATGGGCGGGCAGCGTTCCGGCGAGATCGCCAGCACACTGGCGACACGCACCGCAGCGGCTCACATCCTGCAACACCTCTACCTGGATGCGCTCATCTCCCCCGAACTCAGCGCAGCACAACCCTCGGTCAGCGAAGTGCTGGAAGAGGCCTTCAATCAGGCCAACACTGCCGTCTCCACAATGGTGCCGGGCGCAGGGACAACTCTCACCTGCGTGCTGACCATCGGGCGGCGGGCCTACGTCGCCCACGTCGGCGACAGCCGCGTCTACCTGCTCTCCACGGGCGGTGCGGAGCAACTCACCCACGACCACTCCCTCGTGGACCGACTGGTCGAGCTCGGGCAACTTACTGCCGACGAAGCGGCCAGCCATCCGCAGCGAAACATCCTCTACCGGGCCGTGGGGCAGACCGGACGCATAGAAGTGGACATCAACCTGCACACAACGTCTCCCGGAGATCGTATCCTGGTCTGTTCGGATGGACTTTGGGGACTGGTCAGCGATCAGGAGATCGTCCGCATGGTCTCCACGTCTTCCTCCCTGCAGGAAGCCTGCGAAATGCTGGTCGAGGCGGCCAATCTGGCAGGGGGGCAGGACAACATCAGCGTCATCCTCATCGAGCCGCCAGGCATCTGATGATGGCCGAGCCAGAAGAAGACCTGTACGAGGTCCTGGGGGTCTCCCCCAACGCAAGCACGGAGGCGATCAAACGGGCCTATCGCAACCTGGCCCGTCGCTACCACCCCGATAGCGGCGGCGAAGAGGCCTCGGTGGAGCACTTCCGCAAGATTCAGGCCGCCTATGACGTGTTGGGTGACACACTGCGACGGCGCGCCTACGACCGTCGCCGCGCAGAACGCCTCCAGACGGCCCCCTCCCTCTTCACCTGGACGATCCAGGTCAGCCAGCAACGCCTGCCGGTAGTTGACGAGGAGCAGGTGTTCTACGCCCTGGTTGACATCCAGCCAGCAAAGGAGGTGCGCACACGGCGCGCCGCCATCAACCTGTCCCTGGTGATTGACCGCAGCACCTCGATGCAGGGAATCCGGCTGGACTGTGTCAAAGCAGCAGCGCACCAGATCGTGGATAGCCTGCAGGACACCGACTTCCTCAGCATCGTCGTTTTCAGCGATCGCGCCGAGGTCATCGTGCCCAGTCAGGCGCTGAAAGACCGCGCCCCCATCCACAACCGCATCGCTGGCATCTGGGCTGCTGGCGGGACGGAGATCCTGCACGGTCTGCAGGCCGGCCTGGAGCAGGTGCGCACGTTCCACAGCGACAAGACCATCAGCCACGTGGTCCTGCTCACTGACGGCCAGACCTACGGGGATGAGGAGAAGTGCGTCGCCGAAGCACGGCGAGCCGGACTGCAGCGGGTCGGCATCAGCACGATGGGCATCGGGGAGGATTGGAATGACACCCTGCTGAGCGAGATGGCCCGCCAGGCCAGCGGGAGGAGCGCCTACATCGCCCATCCCCGCCAGATTCGCCAGGTGCTCCAGGATTACATTCACAACCTGCGAGGCGTCGTGGTGCACAACCTGCGCCTGACCCCGCGATTCGCCGATAGAACGCGGCTGGAGGGGGCTTTCCGCTGCATCCCGCAGATCGAACGTCTCGTCTACCAGGATGGCGCGTTTGAACTGGGCCTGCTACAATACGACAGTTACATCCGCCTGCTGCTGGAACTGGCCATCGAACCCCTGCCGGCCGGCAAGCAACGCCTGGCCCAACTCGAACTGGAGGGGACTGTGCCGGGCACGGAGGAAAAGGGGCGGTTGATTTACGACCTGGAGACAGAGTTCGCCCCAGAGGTTGAGGAAGAGACCGCTCCGGCGGCGATCATCAACGTCGTCAACCGGGTGAACCTCTACCGCCTGCAGGAATCCGCCTGGCGGGCGCTGGAGAACGGCCGCCCCGACGAGGCCCGTCAGCGGCTCGAGGCGGTGGCCACCCGCCTGCTCGACCTGGGTGAGCAGGAACTGGCTCACGTGGCTCTGCTCGAAGCGGGGCGAGTGAGCCGTGGCGAGACGGCCTCGAACAAAGGCCTGAAAACCATCCGCTTTGGTACACGCAGCCTGGGAATGAAAGGATAGGCTTATGATCGAGTGTCCCTCCTGCGGTAAGAAGCATCGGCCAGGAACGCTGTTTTGCACCGAATGCGGTGCCTACCTGCCCGCTGGCGGCACACTACGCACAAACCCCCTGCCCACGCATGAACTCCCCAGGTACTCGCCGCCGTCACGCGAGGCAGGTGAGACAGCAGAGGGCGAGGAATCTTCCCAGATGGGCCTGTGTCTGGAGATCGTGGACTCGCAACGCCAGGTAGACCTGCCCCTGAACGCCGAGACGCTGCTGGGGCGAGAGGACGCGGCACACGGCATCTTTCCAGACCTCGACCTCAGTCTCGACGGAGGGCTGGAAAAGGGTGTGTCACGACGGCATGCCAAGATCGTCTATCAGGCTAACGAGTTCTACATCGAGGACGTCGGCAGCGCCAATGGCACCTTCCTCAACGATCGCCGCCTGACCCCCTACCTGCCCTACCCACTGAAGGCAGGGGACACTATCCAGTTAGGCGAGTTACGACTTGTCGTCAAGCGGCGCGAGCAGACCGAGTAGGAGAAACGCCGATGGCGATAACCGTCCTTATCCATATGGTAGGTGAAGACCCTATCGTTGCCGAGGTCAACCAGATACCCAACCCCGCCGACCAGTTCCTGCTGTGCCAGGGGCCCCACCGCAGAGATGGCAAGGATGTGAGTTATCTCCAGCCCGAGACCCATTCGATGCTCATCCCCTGGCACCGCATTCACTGCGTTGAAATCCTGACCCCCGAAGAGGCGCGGGAAGAGGTCATCACCTTTGTGCGCGAGTGACCGGTCAGGTGGACCAGGCCCCCTCATCCTGGTCGTTGATGACGAGCGCCACATCGTCCAGGTGGTGCGCATGAACCTGGAGGTGGAGGGCTTCCGTGTCATCACCGCCTCCTCCGGCACCGAAGCCCTGCGCCGGGTACGCGAGGATTTGCCGGACCTGGTGCTGCTGGATGTGCGCATGCCGGAACTGGACGGCTTCGAGACCCTCCGCTTGCTACGCGAAATCTCCGATGTCCCCGTGATCATGCTCACCGTCCGTTCGGATGAGCAGGACATCGTCCACGGGCTGGAACTCGGCGCCGACGACTACGTCACCAAGCCGTTCCGCACCCGCGAACTGAGCAGCCGCATCCGCGCGGTGCTACGCCGCGGGCGCAGTCTGCCATCGCCAGAGACCGCGATCATCAAGATTGACGACTATCTGAGCCTGGACACCAACAATCGCGAAGCCATCGTCGGCGGGAAGCGCGTCAAACTGCGCCCTACCGAGTTCCGATTGCTCTACCACCTCATCGAAAATGCCGGCTGGGTCGTGCCCCACGAGACGCTGCTGGCCAAAGCGTGGGGGTACGAGTATCGCGAAGAGGTGCACTACTTGCGCCTCTACATCACGTACCTGCGCCAGAAGATCGAGCCCGACCCCGCCCATCCGCGTTACATCCTTACCGAGCGGGGCGTGGGCTACCGGTTTGCCCCATTCGGTGATAACACCGCACAACAAAAGGAGCCATCACCATGAGCCGTTCGTTCAAAGTCCTCATCGCTGGGGCGTTCAACGCCGGCAAGAGCGAATTCGTCCGCACCGCTTCGCAAATCCCTGTGGTCAGCACCGAGCGCCGGATCAGCGACGATCTGGCCGAGGTCAAAGAGGAAACGACCGTGGCCATGGACTACGGACAGGCAACCGTACGGGGTGACCTGTTCCACTTGTTTGGCACGCCTGGTCAGTCCCGCTTCGACTTCATGTGGGACATCCTGGGCCGCGACAGCGATGCCCTGTTGGTGCTGGTAGACAGCACCGATCGCTCCACGCTGACCACGGCGCGGCGGCTGCTGCGCCAACTGCGCCGCAAGTCGAAGATCCCTTTCCTCGTCGTCGCCACGAAACAGGACGGGCGGCGGCCGATGACCCCCGACGAGATCGCCAGCGGGCTGAAGATCGAGGCCACGTCTGTGGTCGCCTGCGACGCGCGTCAGAAGGAAAGCGTGATCGCGGTCCTCTCCCACCTCTCGACGCTGCTCCGCTAAGACTTTGGATTGCGCCGACTGCGTCGGCGCTTTCATAGCGGCGACTCCGTCGCCGCAATCCAAAGCTTGGAGTGCGCCGACGGTGTCGGCGCTTTCACAGCGGCAGCGCCACCGCCACACCCCAAGCCAAAGCGGCGACGTGTCGCCGCAGCCCAAAGTTTGGAGTGCGCCGACGGTGTCGGCGCTTTCAAAGCCGGCGCTTTCAAAGCGGCGACGTGTCGCCGCAATCCAAAGCGGCGACTCCGTCGCCGCAGTCCAAAGTTTGGAGTGCGCCGACGGTGTCGGCGCTTTCAAAGCCGGCGCTTTCAAAGCGGCGACGTGTCGCCGCAATCCAAAGCGGCGACTCCGTCGCCGCAGTCCAAAGTTTGGAGTGCGCCGA
>Ga0209162_1003164_pt1 | contig 13519 bp, 11 predicted proteins | sample YNPNPMetaG_FD_187121 | JGI IMG/M metagenome (GOLD analysis project Ga0209162, IMG submission 187121) | Anoxygenic and chlorotrophic microbial mat microbial communities from Yellowstone National Park, USA - YNP NP MetaG (SPAdes) (version 2) ...
GACGTGGGAGGCCCGCACGACGATGCAGGAGTCGTGCTGGTGGCGCACGTCGATGGTGGATCCGCGCCCGTCGTAGACCCGCCATGCCTGGGGGGTGCCGGACTCCTCGACCGTCAGGGGCGCGTCGCCTCCGGGGATCCGGAGGACGGGACCCTCGGGGAATTTCTCGCTCCAGGTGGAGGCGACGAGCCGCGCGATCGTCGAGGTGCCCGACAGGGCCAGCTCGATCTCGTAGGGGGTCCCGGGCTCGAGGTGCACGAGGCTGCCGCGATAGTCGGCAAGGTCCTCGTCGGTCCCGGGGATCGGGTTGTACCGGAGGGACAGGCCTTCCTTCCAGGCGGAATCGCCCCGGCGGCGGTAGCGCACCAGGACGGGCCGCTCGGGCGCCCCGCCGGGAGGGGACCAGTAGAGCCCGATGCAGTGGAAGGTGGGGATGGCCGTGGGATCCTCGGGGGCGGCCCGAAGGGGTGCGCCCAGGAGGATCCCGAGGGCGACCCCCGCCCCCGCCGCGGTGGTGCTCCGTCCCGTCATCGGATTCGCCCTCCTGGTATCCATACACCTCCGGACCTCCCCGCGGCATTTCCCGTACCCGATAATGCGAGCCCCGGCGCAGTCGCCAGGACAGGGCACGACTTCCCCCGACCGTGCAAGGGACAAGATCGAGCCCCTGGTCGCGGGGCGGGCGGAGCAGGAACGCCTGGCCCCCGTCAGAGGAGGAGCACGGCATGGATCGGGGCCCCCCCTGCCGGACGTGGGCGCGAAGCCGGAGCAACCGACCGGGCGGCCCGATCTCCCCAACCTTCCGGCTCAGCGCGGGATCACGGGGAATCGCCCGGGAACGGCGGTCCTCGTCATTGGGTACCGAGGGTCGAGATCGAGGACTCCCTTCCGGAGCCCTCGGGATCCGTTCCGGAGGCTCTGGCCCCGGCCCGGGGAGTCAGCGGGTCGGGGACCGCCGCTCGAACTGCCCCCTCTGGGAGGATCCGTAGTACTTCTCGAGCCGGGGGTTGCCCGCGAACTCGATGTTTTCGATCCCGCTCTCCTTGCAGGCGTTGACGGTCCCGATCACGTGCTCGTAGGGCACCTCGCTGTCGGCGTCGATGATCACCGGCGGCCGCTTGGACATGTCCGGGATCCCCCGGCGGGCCGAGGGGGTCGCCATGTAGATCTCGTACGTCTTGGCCCCAAGGGCCTTGTAGATGGCCTTGTTGTGGGCCAGCTTGTCCTCGAACTTCGCCGTCTTGTAGACCTCCCCGATCTCCACCTTCTCCACCATCACCTTGCAGACCTCGTTGGGCTTGTCCTCCCTCTCGTGCCGGCCCTTGTCGTGGAGGTGCATCCGGGTGTCTCCCCCGGCGCAGATCACGATCCGGACCTCCTGGAGTTCGGGGTCGGGATCAGGGATGGGGGCCAGGTTCTTGTCCTTGGGGAGCTGGGCCGGGAATTTGCCTTCGACCTCCTTGAAATGCATCGACAGCATGAAAAAGATCAGCAGCTGGAAGACGACGTCGATCATGGGCGTCAGGGGGCCGGTTTCGTAACCTCCCTCCTCGGGTCGGGGCGGCAGGGCTGCCGCGTCCTTCGGTCCCGGCTCATCGCTCCGCCTCCACCCGCGCCCCGAATTGCACGCGGGTCACCCCGCCGTGCCGGGTCGCGATCATCAGAATCCTCTGGACGTGCTCGAAGGGCGCCGAACGGTCGGCGCGAATCAGGACGGGGTACTTGACGTAGTCGTCCGATCCCGGGGACTCCTGGTAGGTGCGGTTCCGCCGCCGGGCCTCGAAGAGATCCTCCAGTTTCCGGCAGTCGTCCCGGTCCCGCGCGGGGTCGTAGAACGTCTTCCTGCCCATGCGAACCCGGCCGTCGGCCAGGACATTGAGGAGGAGCATCTGGGCGTCGGGGTCCTTCATCGGCTGGGCTTTCGAGGCGCTGGGGACCGTCAGACGTTCGATCTGCGCCGAGGCCATGTCCGTGACCAGCATGAAGAAGATGATCAGCTGGAAGGTAACGTCGATCATCGGGGTCATGTTGGACCCCTCGAAGCCGATTTCGGGAGGCAGCGGTCGGCGCGCCATGGTTCACCTCCTCCCGCGGAGGACAGGTCCGCTTCCATCGATGGGACGACGCCGCCCCCGGGGACCGTGCAGGAAGAGGATCGCGCCCTCCGCGGCCTCCCCCCGGACCGCCGGAAGCACCGGACTCGAAGTGCCCCCCTGCCCACGAGGGCGGACGGCCCCCCGTGCCCCGGGACCGGGAGGAAGAAGCCGCCCGGGATCAACTTCCGGGACGGCCGGAACGTTTCATGGATGACCCGATCGAAGGAGAACTGCTGGAAACGAGCGATGACGCCCCCCTTCTGGCCGCCTTCCTCCCGCTGATGCTCCCCCAGGCCGCCCCGGCGGACGGCGGCCCGAGGCGCCTCCCGCGCGCCGAGAGCTTCCTCGGCGTCCACTTCGACTTCCACGCCGGCAAGGACTGCACCGAGGTCGGCAAGAACACCACCCCGGAGATGATCCGGAACATCCTCGAACGCGTCCGGCCCGACTACCTCCAGATCGACTGCAAGGGCCACCCCGGGCTCTCGAGCTACCCGACCCGGGTGGGGAACCGGGCCCCGGGGATCGTGGGGGACCCGCTCCGGACGTGGCGCGAGGTCACCGCCGCGCACGGCGTGGCCCTCTACATGCACTACTCCGGCGTCTGGGACTCCGCCGCGGTCGCGCAGCACCCCGACTGGGCCGCCCGCGGCCCCGACGGGAAGCCGAGCACGCGGGCCACCTCCCTCTTCGGCCCCTACGCGGACCGCCTGCTCGTCCCCCAGCTCCGCGAGCTGGCCGGCGAATACGGCGTGGACGGCGCCTGGATCGACGGCGATTGCTGGGCCTCGGTCCCCGACTGGGGGGAGGCGGCGCTGAAGGCCTTCCGCGAATCCACGGGCCTCACCGACGTCCCCCGCAAGCCCGGCGACCCGCACTGGTTCGAGTTCCTCCAGTTCCACCGGGAGGCCTTCCGCCGCCACCTCCGGCGCTACGTCGCGGAGGTGAAGCGGACCCATCCCCGCTTCCAGATCTGCAGCAACTGGGCCTTCACGGACCACATGGCGGAGCCCGTGAGCGCTCCCGTCGATTTCCTCTCGGGGGACTACTCCGCGGAGGACAGCGTCAACTCCGCGCGCCTCTCGGCCCGGTACCTCGTGCGGCAGGGGAAACCCTGGGACCTGATGGCCTGGAGCTTCGCCCGGCGGGGGCCCAAGCGGACGGCGGTCCAGAAGAGCGTGGTCCAGCTGCAACGCGAGGCCGCCGTGGTGGTGGCCCTGGGGGGAGGCTTCCAGGCCTACTTCAAGCAGAGGCGCGACGGGTCCGTCTACGACGAGCAGATGCCCGCGATGGGGGAGGTGGCGGCCTTCTGCCGCGCCCGGCAGGCCCTGTGCCACCGGGCGGAGCCCGTCCCCCAGATCGCCCTGCTCCTCTCCACGGCCGGGCACTACCGCCGGATCAACGGCCTCTTCAACCGCGACCTCGGCCGCGTCCACGGCACCCTCCAGGCCCTGCTCGAGGCCCAGCACGTCGTGGACGTCGTGGGCGAGCACCACCTCGCCGGACGGATGGCCGAGTGGCCGCTCGTCGTCGTGCCGGAGTGGGATTTCCTGGAGCCGGACTTCCGGGAGGAGCTGGTCGCCTACGCGAAGGGGGGCGGGAGCCTTTTGCTCGTGGGGCCCCGGACGGCGGCCCTCTTCGCCTCGGAAGCAGGGGCGGCGCCGCGGGGATCCCCGGGAAAAACCTTCCGCCGGCTGGCGTACGCAGACGCGTCCGCGGCCCTCCGGGGGGAATCCCAGGCCGTGACGCCCGGACCTGAGGCGAAGGCGATCGGGCGCCTCCACGCCGAAGGCGATTCCTCCCCTCCCGCCCCCGCCGCCACCCTGGTTCCCCTGGGCCGGGGCCGCCTCGGGGTCGTCTGGTTCGACTTCGCGGCGGACTACCTGGCGGGCCGGAGCGAGGTCCTGCGGCGGTTCCTGTCCGATCTCGTCCGGGAACTCTTCCCGTCGCCGCTGGTCGAGGTGACGGGATCGCGGGACGTGGACGTCTCCCTGGCCCGCAAGGACGGCCGCCTCCTGGTGCACCTGGTCAACACGGCCGGTCCCCACGCGGATCGCCAGAACCCGATCCACGACGCGATCCCGCCCGTGGGGCCGCTGACGGTAACCTTGCGGCGGGAGGCGCGGCCGGCCCGGGTCACCCTGGAGCCCGGCGGGCGGGCCCTGGAGCACGAGTTCCGCGAGGGGCGCCTGCGGGTGACCCTGCCCCGCCTGGAGATCCACGCCGCGGTCCGGGTGGAATGACGCCGCCCCGCCGTTTTCTGTAGAATGCGCCCTTCCCCGGGGAACGGGCGCCGAGACCATGACCGCCGAACGTCGAGCCACCCTGTGGCTGCTCCTGATGTGCGCCGTCTGGGGCTCCAGCTTTTTTTCGATGGACCTGGGCCTGGAAGGTATGGAGGCCGCCGTCGGCCGGCGGGCGGCCCCCGCGGCCTTCCTCTTCCTGAGGTTCCTGGCGGCGACCGCGATCCTGCCGGTGGTCCTCCCGGGCGCCGTGCGCCAACTGAGGCCTTCCGTCCTTCGGGACGGTTTCCTCCTCTCCCTTCCCTTCACCGCCGGCTTCTTCCTCCAGGTGACGGGGCTGGAATATACGACCCCCACGGTTTCGGCCTTCCTCACGAACCTCACGGTGATCCTGACCCCCCTGCTGGGCTGGCTCTTCTTCCGGGAGCGGCCGGCAAGAGCGTACCTGGGGGGGGCCCTGATCTCCCTGGGGGGCGTCGCCGTCCTGACCGATCCGGCCGGGGGCGGCTTCGGGACGGGGGAGATCCTCACGGCGGCCTGCGCGGCCGCCTTCGCGGCGCACATCCAGCTCACGAACATCCTGACCCGGAGGAGCCCTCCGGACGGGGTGACGCTGGTGATGTTCGCCGGGGTGACCACCTTCTCGGGGGCGGCGCTGGCGGGGATGGGGGTGGGACCGGCGGACCTGGGGCGCGCGCTGCGGGCGCCCCACGCGGCCTGGACGGTGCTCTACACCGCCGCGGCCTGCTCCGTCCTGGCGATCACCATCATGAACCGCTTCCAGCGCGAGATCCCGCCGACCCGCGCGGCGGTCCTGTACACCCTCGAGCCGGTCTTCGCGGCGATCTTCGCCGCGGCGCTGGCGGGGGAGCCGATGACCCTCCGAAAGATCCTGGGGGGCGCGATCATCGCGGGGGGCAACCTGGCCTGCGAGCGGGCCGCCGCCCGCCCCCCCGGCATCCCCTCGCGGGACGGGAGCCCCCGACCGCGGGAGACGCCCCCGGCGGGGGCCGATCCCGTTTCCCCGCCCCCGACCGTCGGTCCGCCGCGTAAGAAGGAACAGGGCGGGTCCTGAGGAGCTCTTCCCCGGGGAGGCGGACATGTGCATCCACTGCGGATTCGGGGCCGGCTTTCGCGGCTTCACGCGCCGGGACCTGATGGAGAGGGCCGGCGCCGCCGGCCTGGCCGTCCCCCTGGCGCAGGCGCAGGAGGAGAAACCCGCCCCTCCTCCGCCCGCTCCCGCCGTGGAGGTCCCCGTCCTGAAGGTCGTCTACCTGCGGCCGAAGGAGAAATACTGGCTCGGCTGGCCCGGCACCGCCTGGGACCCCGAGGGCTTCGCCGCCCGCAGCCGCGGTCTGGTGGAGCGGTTCGCCCGCGAGCTCAAGATGAAGGTCGAGTTCGAGCCCGAGCCCCTCACCAGCAGCGGTGCCGTGGAGGCCTTCCTCAAGAAGCTCGCCGACGAGAAGCCCCAGGGCGTCGTGGTCTTCCCGCTCCACATGAACCAGTGGTCGAACGTCAACCGGATCGCCGCCGCGGGCGTGCCCACGGTCATCTTCGCGGGGCTCGGCATGTGCTTCACGGGCCACATCGCCAAGGTCTCCCGCCAGCCCGGCGTCTACCTGGCCTCGACCGCCGACTACGACCTCGGGGCGGCCCGGTTCGGGATGCGGCTGATCAAGGCCCGGCACGAGGTGCGCCGGGCCACCATCGCCGTGGTCCGCGGCAAGGAGTCCAAGGAGCAGGTCCTGGAGCCCCTGGGACTGCGGCTGAAGTTCGTCCCCCGCGACCGTTTCCCCGAGGCCTTCCAGGCGGCCGCGGCGGACGAGGAGGCGAGGGACATGGCGGAGGAATACCTCCGCAACGCGGTCAAGTGCGTGGAGCCGACCCGCGAGGATCTTCTCAACGCCGCCCGCTGCTACACCGCGGCCCGGCGGATCATGAGGGAGGAAGGGTGCGACGGGATCACCATGGACTGCCTGGGGCTGGTCACCGCCCGGCAGATCCCGACGCCGCCGTGCATGGCGTGGGCGAGGCTGCTGGACGCGGGGCTCCTGGGGGTCTGCGAGGCGGACCTGAACGCCGTGATGTCCCAGATCCTGTCGATCCAGCTGCTCGGCAAGCCGGGATTCCAGCAGGACCCCGTCCCGGAGACGGTCCACAACACCTTCATCGGGGCGCACTGCGTCTGCCCCACCCGGATCCACGGCCTCGACCGACCGCCCGTGCCGTTCATTCTGAGGAGCCACTCGGAGTCGAACCTCGGGGTGTCCCTCCAGGTCCTGTGGCCTCCCGGGCAGACGGTGACGGTGATGCAGTTCACCGGCCCGGGAAAGATGATCCTGGGACGGGGGAAGGTGCTCCGCAACCTGGACACGCCGCCGGCGGGGGGCTGCCGGACGTCGGTGGAGCTGGCCCTCGAGGCCCCGGCGGACACCCGCGACACCAAGGGGTTCCACCAGCTGTTCATCGCCGGGGACCACGTGCGGGACTTCCAGGCCTACGCCCAGATGTGGGGGATCGCCGCGGAATCCCTCTAGAGCCCCGGCCGGGGCGCGCCCACCGCAGGTCCCCCAATCCCCCCGGACGTGCTATCGGGTATAATAGAACCACGGGAGGCGGCTTGGGGTTTCGACTCGGTTCGGGAGGTCGAAGATGAGAAACTGGATGCTGGCGGCGGCCCTCCTGCTGGCCGCGGCGGGCCCGGAGGCGGGGGCGGGCCGGGAATACGTCCAGCAGGGGATCCTCGGCGAGGGTCAGCTCCGGGGCATCACCTACGTGGCCTGCGCCCCGGAGGGGAAGGTCGCGGCCCTCCAGTTCAACGGGACCGTCACGGTTTACGACCGGGAGGGACAGACGGCCCTGACGTTCGGCTCGGGGCTGGAGAAGGCGGTCGTGGTCGCCTGCGATCCGAAGGGGAACCTCTACGTCGTGGGCCTCAAGACCGAGCCCCAGGAGCTGAAGTTCGGCAACCAGACGGTGAAGCGCGAGGTCCCCGTGGGCGCCCTCTGCCGGGTCTTCGACGGCGCGGGGAAACAGGTCCGGCAGATGGAACTCAAGGACGCGAAGGCCGTCTCCAGCGGGATGTTCTCCAACGGGCGCCTCCTGCTGGCCGACCGGGCGACCGCCTCCATCGCCGTCTACCACCCCGAGAGCGGGGCCCGGATGGGGGCGGTGGGGAAGAACATCCGCTCCTGCTGCGGAATCCTGGGCTTCGGGGTCAACGCCCGACAGGACATCCTGGTGGCCAACCTCGGGGCCTTCCGCGTGGACATCTACAGCGCCGACGGCAAGCCCCTGGGCGGTTTCGGGAAGCGGGGAGAGGACGAGAGCAGCTTCCACGGGTGCTGCAACCCCGTCAACGTGGCGGTCCTCCCCGACGAGCGGCTCATGACGGTCGAGAAGGACACCACGCGCGTGAAGATCTACGATGCCGCGGGGAAGCGCTGCGAACAGGTCCTCCGGGACGTGACGGAGCTCGTCCAGGGCTGCGCCTACATCCCGATGGCCGTGGACGCCTCGGGGAACGTCTACCTGGCCAACGTGGTGAAGGGGTGCATCGTCAAGTGCGGCCCCAAGGCCTGATCCTCCGGCCGGCCCTGGCGTTCCTGTTCCTGTGGGGTTGCGCCTCCCCGGGGAGCGGTCCGTCCACGGTCCTTCCGGAGGGTCCCGAGGACGGCGGCGGTCTCCTCAGGATCCTGGTGGGAGTCAACGAGCCTTACTGCCGGAAGACGGCCTGCGCCTGCGTCGAGTTCGCGGCCCGGCGCGACCTCGAGCCGCTTCGGCGGAAGCTCCGGGAGCGGTTCGGGATCGACCTGGAGTGGCGCTACTACCCCGGGGACCTCTTCGAGCTCCAGCGGCACGTCCGGGAGGGGCGGCTGGAGGGGGCGCTGGCCAAGCCCTGGCCCATCCTGAAGTGCGCCCGCGAGTCCGGCCGCGACTGGCGGAGGGTGGCGGACCTGCCCGGTCCCGGGGGGAGCGCGGATCTCCGCGGGATCGCGGTGGTCCCGAAGGACTCGCCCGTCCGGGCCTGGGCGGATCTCGAGGGAAGACGCCTGGCGATCGGACAGGCGGACGCCTACGAGAAGCACCACGCGGCGCTCGAGCTGCTCCGGCGGCAGGGGCTGGATCCGGATCGGCTCCGGCTCCTGGAGTTCTCCAGCTGCCTGGAGAACATCGGCGCGATCCTCGACGGCAAGGCCGACGGCGCCGTGGTGAGCGACTACTCCTTCGAGGCGGACTGCCTGGTGGACGTGGCGCGGCGGGAGGACTACCGGGTGCTCGGACGGACCGAGCCGCCCATCCCCCTGGTGTCGCTGATGGTGGACCTCGGGCGAGTGCCGGAGGGGGCGGCCCGCCGGCTGCGCCGGGCACTCCTGGAACTCCGGGGCGATCCCGAACTCCGGGAGCCGCTGCTGGGGGACGGCTTCCTCCCGGCCCGCCCCTGGTCTCCTCCCGAGCTGCCCTCCCTTGCCCGTTGAGTTTCCGGCCATGGAACAAGAGCCGCGCGGCGCCCCTCCGGACCGGAGGGAATTCCTGAGGCGGGCGGGCCGGGGGGTCGGGGCCGCCTTCCTCGCCGGGACGGCGGGCCGCATCCTCCTGGGGGCGGGACGCGACTCGGGCCGGCCCGCCGACCGGTGGTCCTGGCGGATCGACCCCTCGAAATGCGTCTTCTGCACGAAGTGCGCCACCGCGTGCGTCCGCAGGCCCTCGGCGGTCAAGGCGGTCAACGACCAGAAGCTCTGCTCCAATTGCGTGGTCTGCTACGGGCACATCTTCAACCGCCACGCCCCCGCGGATCAGATCGACCTTCAACCGAAAGTCTGTCCCGTGAACGCGGTGCGCCGGACCCTCCTCTTCGGCGGCCCGGAGGGTTTCTATCTCTACGAGATCCGGCACGAGGACTGCTTCGGCTGCGGCCTGTGCGCCCGGGAGTGCAACCGCCACGGTTCCAAGTCGATGTTCCTGGTGATCCGGCCGGACCTCTGCCTGGACTGTGCCGAATGCACCATCGCCCGGGTGTGTCCCACCGGCGCGGTGGTCCGCGCGCCCCGGCAGGCGGCCACGGAGGTCCGGGAGCCGCCCCCCATGGAAGAACCCCGATGACGGCGGCCCTCTGGCTGCTCCCGATCTTTCTCTCCGGACCGCCGGGGGAACGGCCCCAGGAACCCGCCCCTCCCGCGGCGGCCCAGGAGCCGGACATCCAGGCCTACAAGGAGCGGCTCGTTCCCGCGGAGTACCGTCCTTTTCGGAGCGTCCCCTGGGAGCTGGTCGACCTTGGGGTGCTGGTCGCGCTCCTGGCGGCCGCCGCGGTCCTGGCGATCCGGCGATCCCCGTGGCGACGGATGCTGGGCCTGGCGGTCTTCGCGCTCCTGTATCTCGGCTTCCTGCGGGGGGGCTGCCTCTGCCCGATCGGGGCGGTGGTGGAGGCCAGCCGGGGGATCCTGTGGCCGGAGGAGGCGGGGCGGATCGCGGCGCTTCTTTTCCTGGTTCCGCTGGCGGCGGCGCTGGTGGCGGGCCGGGTCTTCTGCGGGGGGGCCTGTCCCCTGGGGGCGGCGCAGTATCTCGTCTTTCTCGGGTCGCGTCCGCGGCGGATCCCCGCTGGGGTGGAGCGGGCGCTCCGGGTGATCCCCTGGGGGATCCTGGCGGCGACGGTCTGGCTGGCGGTGCGGGGCGGCTGCCTGCTGGTGTGCCGTCTCGATCCGTTCGTGACGGCCTTCGCCCACGGTCAGGCCTGGTTCCGGAAGTTCTTGTCCCTTGTGGGGCTGGTCTTCGTCGAGCCGGGGCCGGTGGCGGCGGGGGACGCCGCCGCATGGGCGTGGCTCTGCGGGGCGCTGGCTCTCTCCATGGTCGTGCCGATGCCCTTCTGCCGCTATCTTTGCCCTTACGGGGCGCTGCTGGGACTTTTCTCGCGGGGTGCCCTCTGCCGCAAGGCCCTGCCGGCGGGGGCGTGCACGGGCTGCGGCGCCTGCGCCCGCGTCTGTCCCGTCCAGGCCATCGGGCCGGACCGCCCCGGGGGGCCCGTCCGCGTGAACCAGGCCCGCTGCATCCGTTGCGGCCGCTGCGACGGTGCCTGCCCCCGGGCGAAGGGAACGTGAATCAGCCGGCAAGCCCGTCGTGTTCATCGAGGTCAAGCAACCGGGCAGGGTGGAGGAGGAGGTACGGCAAGCACTCGAATACGCTTTTCACGGCGGAGTACCATTTGTGGTACTCACCGACGGCAAGACTTGGAGCTTCTACCTCCCTGCCGAACAGGGAAGCTACGAAGATCGGCGTGTCTATATGCTCGACATCTTTGGACGGGAACCCGCCGTCGCGGCTGCCGACCTTGCTCGATATCTGGCCAAACCCAAGGTGGAAGCCGGAGAAGCCCTCGAAACGGCACGCCAGGAATACCGGAATCGTAACCGCCGCGCCCAAGCTCGTAGCGCGATTCCCGCGGCATGGAAGGAACTGGTTGAAAGAGGCGAAGAATCGCTTGTGGAGTTGTTGGCCAACGCTGTCGAATCGAAGGAGGGCATTCGTCCTGAAGAGGATGATGTGATCGCTTTCCTTGCCTCGCTTACCGCGTCCGGGGCCAATCCATCGGTAAGGAAATTCCTCCCCTCTCAATCACACCTTGTCGCGAGCGCGTCCCCTGCCAGACTCTCACCGTCAGCCGATGAATCGGCCGCTGCACGAAGTGGAGAACTGGTTCTTCGTGGGAAAGTCTTCCGATACGCCAACGCGAAAGAGGCCATGGTCATCGTCTTGCGGGAATTGGCCAAGGAGGACCCCACATTCCTTGAGCGGTGTGCGTGCCATCCTGATGCGCAAGGTCGGAAGCGCCGGTATATCGCTCGCACGCCCGAGGAACTTTATCCGGGTCGAGCGGATTTGCATGAGCTCCGTGAAGTTCTTCCGGGAGGCTGGTTCGTGGCTACCAATCTCAACAATGCCACCAAGAAGTCCATAATCCGCCTCGCCGCCGACGTGGCTGGCTTGTCTTTCGGAAAAGACATCGTTGTCGAATTTTGACCGAGCCATTCGTTTCCACGACCTTTCCTGGAATCCGAAGCAGGAGGGGCGCGGTCGCGTCCATGAGGTTGTACCAATCCGCGTCCCCGTGAAGCCCACACCGGATCATGGCTGACGACGCCTCTTCTTCAACTCCTCCTCCCCTCCCGACGATCACCGTCAGGGGTGGGAATCCGGGACCTTTCCGCTCGAACGCGTCCCTTCCCTCAACACCGGTCTGAGACGGCTCGGTCTCGATGCCACCGTAACGTTGTGAAGAGCAGGCCGCGATCATACCATACCATATGCGGAGATCATGCTGAACCCGATGAAGCGACGGAGGATGGACGGCGGCTGGATCTGAATAATGTGACGATCTTATGGGACCGTCATTCCCGAATAGCTTGAAGGGGAAAACCATGTCCGTTCAGCTGTTCAGAACACTTACGGTTTTCATTTTTGCAGGATCCGTCCTAACCCGTACGGCCGCCGGCCAGAGCGCCGCGACCCCCGTTCGAGGCACGACCAATGGCGAAAAGTGGTGGAACGGGAATTTCGAGCGGATCAACGCCGACCTCAAGAAGATGGATGGGAAGATCGACCTGGCCTTCATCGGCGACTCCATTACGGCACGTTGGAAAGGCGAATCCTGGACCAAGCACTGGGGCTCCTACCGGGCTGTCAACATGGGTATCGGCGGTGACCGGACGCAGAACGTGCTCTGGCGTCTCCAGAACGGCCAGTTGGATGGCTACGAGGCCCGCGTGTTCGTGGTCATGATCGGCACCAACAATTGTTGGGGGAATAAGGTCGATGTGGCCGATGTAGCGGCCGGCATCAAGGCGATCCTGGACTTGATCCAGGCCAAACAACCCAAGGCCAAGATCCTGCTAATGAGCATTCTTCCTACGGGCGAGAAGCCCAACCCGGGTCGCGAAACGAGGGCGGCTGTCAATGCCTTGATATCGAAGTATTCGCACGGCCCGGTTCATTACATGGATATCTGGTCCAAATTCCTTGAGCCCGATGGTTCCATCAGCAAAGAAGTCATGGGAGATTACCTGCATCTTACGCCCAAGGGTTATGATATCTGGGCGGAATCCATCCATGGCAAGATCAAGGAGCTCCTGGGCGAGGGCACTTCGAACAAGAAGTCTTAGCCCCCAGGTCCCTTTCGCCCCATGCGGGTGACCGTCAAATCTTCCGTGTCCCGGATTTTTCCTCTCATCGCCCGGGCTAATTCGAAGCAGGCGCAAATCAATAATCCCTCATCCCCGGCGAGGCGCTATTGTGTCCCCAGCCACGCCTCCGCTTCAGGTACCTCCTCAGACTGTCCTTCGCTTTGAACCCCCGCATCCGGTCCCATCCAGCCCTTCTCCCTTCCGAAAGCCCTCGTCCGTGAACATCCTCCTCCACGTCTCCATCGCGTGCAGACCCATCAGGTACATCTCCATCCCCTCATGCTGCACCTCCCGCGCCTCCCCTTTCCCCCCTTCCTCAGTCGCCCCAGCAAATCCTCCACCTCCTCCCGGCGAGGATGCCCCTGTCAATGGGTCTGGCTCTTCAGCTCCCGATTGGGGCGGGCCAAAGCCTTCTTCAGGGGCGAGGCAGGAATTCAAGGGTTGGCGGGCCGGGGTCAGCGCCGGGCGTCAACGGGGCCGCCAACGGCAGTGGGACCCCTGAGGGGATCGAAGTCCCGAGGATTGCCATTCCACACGAAAATGGACAATCACATACTACCGTGACGATTGCACAGGGCGGGTGACGATCCTAATATATCTTTTGAAGCAAACGCTTGCCGCAAGCGCTTGGCAAAAACCGATGATCAAAAAGGCCCCTTCCATCCGCGAGGTCGCCCGACAGGCCGGTGTCTCCATCACTACCGTCTCCCACGTCCTCAATAACACCCGCCCCGTCGCCCCCCAAACCCGACGGCGCGTCCTCTTGGCCGTCCATGACCTCGGCTACCAGGCCAACGCCCCCGCCCGACTCCTGGCCCGCGGGAAGAGCGATACCTACGGCCTGATCATCTCCGACATCGAAAACCCCTTCTTCCCGGAACTCGTCAAGAGCTTCGAGCTGGCCGCCCTCCGCAAGGGCGGCGACATCCTCCTCGGCACCACCAACTACGACCCCGAACAGGCCCGCCGCACGGTCCGCCGCCTCATCGGAAATTCCGTCTGCGGC
>Ga0209162_1003165_pt1 | contig 13518 bp, 10 predicted proteins | sample YNPNPMetaG_FD_187121 | JGI IMG/M metagenome (GOLD analysis project Ga0209162, IMG submission 187121) | Anoxygenic and chlorotrophic microbial mat microbial communities from Yellowstone National Park, USA - YNP NP MetaG (SPAdes) (version 2) ...
AGAAAGAACGGGACAAGGCGAGCCAGGAACGCTTGGAAAACCTGCGCAAGGAATTGGCCGAACTGCGCGAAAAGGCCGGGGCCATGCGGGCCCAGTGGGAAGCGGAAAAGGAAGCCATCAAAAGGGTTCAGGCCTTGCGAGAAGAAATCGAAAAGGTGCGTCACCAGATCGAAATCGCCGAACGCCAGTACGACCTCAACCGGGCGGCGGAACTGAAACACGGACGTCTTCCCGAACTGGAACGGCAACTCAGGGCCGAAGAAGAAAGGCTGAGCGCCCAGCAGGGCGGCAATCGGCTCCTTCGGGAAGAAGTCACGGAAGAAGAGATTGCGGAAATCGTCTCCCGCTGGACAGGGATTCCTGTGACCCGCCTGGTGGAAGGAGAACGGGAAAAACTGATGAAGCTCGACGAAGTGCTGCACCGCCGCGTGGTAGGTCAAGACGAAGCCGTGCAGCTCGTGGCCGACGCCGTGCTTCGAGCCCGGGCCGGGATCAAGGATCCGCGACGGCCCATCGGATCGTTTATTTTCCTGGGCCCGACGGGCGTCGGCAAGACGGAACTGGCCAAGACCTTGGCGGAAGCACTCTTCGATTCGGAAGACAACCTGGTTCGAATCGATATGAGCGAATACATGGAAAAGCACACGGTTTCGCGCCTGATCGGGGCGCCTCCGGGCTATGTGGGCTACGAGGAAGGCGGGCAGCTTACCGAAGCGGTGCGGCGAAAGCCTTACAGTGTCATCCTTTTTGACGAAATCGAAAAGGCGCACCAGGATGTGTTCAACGTGCTTTTGCAGATTCTGGACGACGGCCGTTTGACGGACGCTCAAGGCCGCACGGTGGATTTCAAGAATACGGTCATCATCATGACCAGCAACATCGGCAGCCAGTACCTGCTGGACGGGGTGACGGATCGCGGCGAGATCAAGGACCATGCCCGGGAAAAGGTCATGGCGGATCTCCGGCGCCATTTCCGGCCCGAGTTCTTGAACCGCGTGGATGATATCGTGCTGTTCAAGCCGCTGACCCTGGACGAGGTGAAACGTATTGTGGGGCTGCTGACCCAGGATCTGGAGCGGCGTCTCAAGGACCGGCGCATCCGGTTGGAAATCACGGATGCGGCTCGGGAATGGATCGCCCGCACGGGGTATGATCCGGTCTATGGAGCTCGGCCGCTCAAACGGCTGCTGCAAAGGGAATTGGAAACCCGCATTGGTCGGGCCCTCATTGCCGGAGACATTCTGGAAGGGGCGACGATCCGTGTGGATGTGGAAGACGGTCGGCTCACGGTATCCCACACCAACCCGGCCAACGCCGACGCCGCCTGAGCGGTCCCAGCCTGGAGGGGCCGTGAGGCGGCCAGCAGCTCGTAAGTTGGGGTGAGCGCCGCGAACCCCAACGCCCAAGAAGGCCCGGGCCGCGGGTTTCCCGCATGGAAGAGACGTGCTTGTGGCCCCGGGGCGGAATGGGGCGCCTCTCTATGGGGGCGGGTTGTGGGGGGGTGGCGATTCGGGAAGCCAGGGCTTTGCGGTGAGCTGGAATCCTTCGCCCCTTCGGGGCTCGGTTCTTGAATGGGGGCCCGGTGACCCAGGGCGCAGCCCTGGGTTCCGGAATGCCCCCATGCCCCCACCCCATAGCCCCAAAGGGGCGTAGGATTCGATCCCAGGGCACCGTCCTGGGAACCCAAGGCCCCCCCCATCGGCCCCAAAGGGCCCAGGAGCCGCACCAGCCCCGAAGGGGCGAGGCATTCCAGCCCAGGGCGAAGCCCTGGGTTCCGGAATGCCCCCATGCCCCCACCCCATAGCCCCAAAGGGGCGAAGGATTCAATCCCAGGGCACCGCCCTGGGAACACAAGGCACCCCCACCGATCGGCCCCCAAGGGCCCAGGAGCCGCACCAGCCCCGAAGGGGCGCGGCACTCCAGCCCAGGGCGAAGCCCTGGGTTCCGGAATGCCCCCATGCCCCCACCCCATAGCCCCAAAGGGGCGAAGGATTCAATCCCAGGGCACCGCCCTGGGAACACAAGGCGCCCCCACCGATCGGCCCCGTGGGGGCGAAGCCATCCGTTCCAGGGTCCATTCCCGACACACAAGGCCACCTTTTCCACAACCGTGAAACAGCGTAAGATCAAAACGTCCGTGCTCCCTCGTGGACCTCCTCCGTTGGTGAGGAAATGTTCGCCATGGCCCAATCCCTTTCAAGGATTTATGTGCACATCATCTTCAGCACCAAGAACCGCGTGCCGCTCCTTGCGGAATCCATCCGGCCCGATCTTTTCCGCTACATAGCTGGGATCGTGAAAACGCAAAAATCCTCCCCTGTTCGTATCGGAGGAACAGCGGACCATGTCCATATTCTCTGTGATCTCGGCAGGACAACTACCATTGCCAAGCTCATTGAAGAGATCAAGACGGGATCATCCAAATGGCTGAAAGCCAAAGATGCCTCGTTCAGAGATTTTCAGTGGCAGAGCGGCTACGGAGCGTTTTCGGTGAGTCAATCTTCAGCGCCGGATGTCATCGCGTACATTGACAATCAGGAAGAACACCATCGGAAAAGAACATTTCAAGAGGAGTTCCGACTCTTTCTGCAACGCTACGGCATCGAGTATGAGGAACGGTATTTAGACGAATGAGGCAGAACGGTTGGATACGGTTGAGTGTTTCCGATGGGAAGGGGTCATGCAGAAGAAACCGTGCGTGTCTTGCCCGAAAGCAGGAACCAAGTTTTTCGGCGATCTTACACCATTGTGGGAGAGCCATGAAGCTCCAAAGGAGCGGGACATGAGAGGCTTGGGCGAAGAGATCTCGGGGGGCCGGCACGGGAAGGCCGGTTGCTTGGAAACCCAGCCCCGAAGGGGCGTGCCGAAGTTTGGGAGCATCGAAAGGGTGTTGTGCGTCGTTTGTTGTTTCGCCTAGTGTGGTATGCGACAGGGGGAGTGAATGGGCCGAACAACGGGGAAACGACAAAGGACGCGGGGTTTTTTCCTTCGCCCCTTCGGGGCTTAATGTTTGGATGGAGGCCCAGGGACCCAGGGCTTCGCCCTGGGCTGGAATGCCCCGCCCCTTCGGGGCGGACAATGGGGGATGATTGGCCCCTTCGGGGCAGGTTTTTAGAGAGTTGGTGCCTTGAGGACCCAGGGCTTTGCCCTGGGCTGGAATCCTTCGCCCCTTCGGGGCGGACAATGGGGGATGATTGGCCCCTTTGGGGCAGGTTTTTAGAGAGTTGGCGCCTTGAGGACCCAGCGCTTTGCCCTGGTCTGGAATCCTTCGCCCCTTCGGGGCTTAATGTTTGGATGGAGGCCCAGGGACCCAGGGCTTCGCCCTGGGCTGGAATGCCCCGCCCCTTCGGGGGAGGTTTTTAGAGAGTTGGGTTCTTGAGGACCCAGGGCTTTGCCCTGGGCTGGAATCCTTCGCCCCTTCGGGGCTTGATGTTTGGATGGAGGCCCAGGGACCCAGGGCTTCGCCCTGGGCTGGAATGCCGCGCCCCTTCGGGGCGATGACGGGTCGGGCGTGGTTTGCCCCTTTGGGACGAATGAGGGGCGGGAAGGCGGCCGGGCTATTCAGGCAAAAGGCAACAGGGGGAGAACCTCATGAAGGAGCTATCATTGGCGTTACATGCGCCGTACGTGGAAGAACAATATCGGCGCTGGAAAGACGATCCACACAGTGTGCCCGAGGACTGGCGATGGTTTTTTCAAGGTTTCGAATTGGGGGCGATCTCCGAAGGTGCTCCCCCGACCCTTGAGGCGCCCACGGACGAAAACGTCCTGCGCCACATGCGGGTCGCCGACCTCATTCGGCGCTACCGTGAGCTCGGCCACCTCCTGTCCTGCCTGGATCCTTTGGAACCGTGCCCCCTGGAGCACCCCATGCTCACTTTGGAGGCCTGCGGTCTGGATGCGGCCGATCTGGACCGCGTCTTCCTCACAGCCGACCTTCCCTTGGGGGATCGAGCGCCCCTTCACGTGGTGATCGATTTCCTCAAAGCCACCTACTGCGGTTCGGTAGGGGTGGAATTTATGCACCTGCTGGACCCGGAAGAACGTCGCTGGCTGCAGGAACGCATGGAATCCTCCCGCAACCACCCTTCCTATTCGGCCGACGAACGCCTTTGGATTCTGGAAAAACTGTGGCGGGCGAATCGGTTCGAGCAGTTTTTGCACAAGACCTACCTGGGCCAGAAGCGCTTCTCTTTGGAAGGCGCCGAAACCATCGTGCCTATGCTAAACGCCCTGATCCGCCACGCGGCTGCCCAAGGCTGCGACACCGTCGTTTTGGGGATGGCCCACCGAGGTCGGTTGAACGTGCAGGTGAACGTCTTGGGAAAATCACCGGAAGCCGTCTTTTCCGAATTCGAGGAAAGCTGCGACACGGAATCCGAAACGGGAAGCGGCGACGTGAAGTATCACAAAGGGTTCATGGGCACGGTGGATGTCACGCCGGACGGCTCTCAAAAAATTCGCACGATTCTGGTCCCCAACCCCAGTCATCTGGAATCGGTGGATCCGGTGGTGGAAGGCCTGACCCGTTCCCTTCAGGACGCGCTCGGCCAAGACGGCTTCCGCCGCGTCCTTCCGGTCTTGATCCACGGCGATGCAGCCTTTGCCGGCCAAGGGGTCGTCTACGAAACCATGAACCTTTCTCAGCTTCCCGGATACCGCACCGGAGGGACGATCCACCTTATCATCAACAACCAGATCGGCTTCACCACCGTGCCCGAAGAGGCCCGATCGACCCGTTACGCCACCGACCTGGCCAAGATGCTCCCGGCTCCCATCTTCCACGTGCACGGAGAAGACCCCGAAGCGGCCCTCCACGTCATGCACTTCGCCTGCGACTATCGATCCCGGTACGGCAAAGACGTGGTGATCGATGTGGTCTGTTACCGCCGCTATGGGCATAATGAAGGCGATGAACCCTACTATACGCAGCCAACCATGGTGGAACGGATTCGAAAACGCCCCCCTGTGAACGAGCTCTACGCGGCGCGGCTTCAGGATGAAGGCATCGTCACCCCGGAAGAGGTTCAGAGCCTGGAAACTCGCATCCTGTCGACCCTGGAAAAGGCCCTGGAAGCAGCCCGAAGCGCCGGCTGCGTGCTCGGTCAGGACTTTCGCTCGGACGCTTGGGACGCCTTGGCTCGCGAAACGGCCGTTCCAGCCGACGCTTTGGAAACCGCCGTCCCTTGGGAGAGGCTTCGTGCCATCGCCCAAGCGGCCCATTCCTATCCCGAAGGGTTTCGCGTCAATCCCAAACTGCAAAAAATCCTCGAAAAGCGGCGGGAAAAGGTGGAAGTGGGAAAAGACCTGGATTGGTCCACCGGCGAACTTCTGGCTTTCGGCTCCCTTCTTCTGGACGGCTATCCCGTGCGCCTGAGCGGCCAGGACTGCGGCCGAGGCACCTTCAGCCACCGCCATGCCATTCTCTATGACCTAGAAACCGAGGCGACCTACATTCCGCTGAACCACTTGGGGCCGAACCAGGCGCCCTTTGCGGTTTACAACAGCAGCCTTTCGGAGTACGCCGTGCTCGGCTTCGAATACGGCTATTCCCTGAGGGACCCGAGGACGCTGGTGCTCTGGGAAGCCCAGTTCGGCGATTTTGCCAACAACGCTCAAACCATTATCGATCAATACCTGAGCGCCGCCGAAGCCAAGTGGGGACTTCCCAGCGCGCTGGTGATGCTCCTGCCCCACGGATACGAAGGCATGGGACCCGAACATTCCAGCGCCCGGCTCGAACGCTACCTTCAACTGTGTGCGAAAGACAACCTGCGCGTCTGTCAGCCTTCCACACCGGCGCAATTCTTCCATCTGCTGCGCCGCCAGGCCTTGCATCCCGTGAAAAAGCCCCTCGTGGTCATGACACCCAAGAGCCTGCTGCGACACCCCAAGGCGGTTTCCCCTGTGGAAGCGTTCACCCGCGGCCGATTCGAGTCCGTCTTGGACGATCCCGAAGGATCGTTGTCGGCTTCCTCGGGCGTGTTATGTACGGGAAAGATCTTTTACGAACTGGCGGCATGGAGGGAAAAACGGAAGCGGGACGATACGGTACTGGTGCGGTTGGAGGAAATCCATCCCTTTCCGGAAGCCGCTCTGAAGGCCGTGTTTTCCAAGTACGGCGCCGTACGGCGCTGGGCTTGGGTGCAGGAAGAACCGCGCAACATGGGCGCCTGGGCGTTCGTATGCCCTCGCCTCGAGAAACTCTTGGGGGAAAAGCCGGCCTATATCGGCCGACCCGAATCGGCCAGCCCCGCCACGGGGTTCCATCGCCGCCACAAGGAAGAACAGGAACGCATCGCCGGCGAGGTGTTCGGCACTGACTGACAAGGAGCGGCTCATGCATCAGGATATCGTCATCCCCGAAGTGGGGGAATCGGTACGGGAAGCCGTCTTAGCGGAATGGTTCGTCAAGACGGGCGAACACGTCACCAAGGGCACGGTCCTCTTCGTGCTGGAAACCGACAAGGTGACTCTGGAAGTGCCGGCGGAAGCGGACGGCGTCGTGGAAATTCTGGTGCCGGCCGGCGAGACGGTGAGCGTGGGCGCCGTGGTCGGGCGCCTTCACACGGATCAGGCCGCGAAAATTCCGGTGCCGCAAGCTCAGGAAAAGCCCCCCGTTCCGGAAGGGCCTCGGGATGTGGCGACCTTCCGGGTGGCGCCTGTGGTGGCGCACGAGGACCTGGGCAAAGGACCTCCGCCCGCGCCCGAACCAGCAATGGAAGCGGCGGTTTTGAAACGCTCTGAAGAGACGGGACCGCTTCCCTCGGCGCTGGATTCTTTTCCTTCGGCGGCGAAACTCGCCGCGCAGCTCGGTGTGGACCTTGCCGACGTCAAGGGCACGGGACCTGACGGGCGCATCACTCGAGGCGATGTGCTCCTTTTTTGGGAATCCCAGGGGCGAGCAGCGCCTTCTGTGCCCATGGGATTTCCCGCCGCCCCCGAAGGAGTCGAATCTCTTGGGAAGGAGAAAAAAGTCCCGCCGCCGGCACCGCCCGATGGCCGACCGGTTGCCGAGGCGGCCCCCGCCGCCGGAGCCGTCCCCGAAGAGACGCGAAAGCCCATGAGCCCCATTCGTAAGCGCATCGCCGAAAGACTCTTACAGGCAAAGCATTCCACGGCCATGCTCACGACCTTTAACGAAGTGGACATGAGCCGGGTCATGGAATTTCGGCGCCGTTTCAAGGACGCCTTCAAGGAAAAGTATGGGGTGTCCCTGGGGTTCATGAGCTTTTTCGTCAAGGCCTGCGTTCAGGCGCTTCAGGAAATTCCCGAAGTCAATGCGTTCATTGACGGCGAAGACATCGTCTATCATACCCATGTGCACATGGGGATTGCGGTGGGGGCGGAACGGGGCCTGGTGGTGCCGGTGATCCGCTATGCCGACCGATTGAGCTTTGCCGAAATCGAAAAGGCCATCGGCGATTTTGTTCAGAAAATTCGGGAAAACCGACTGAAGCTGAGCGATCTGGAAGGGGGCACGTTCACCATCAGCAATGGCGGCGTTTACGGGTCGCTTCTCAGCACCCCCATTCTGAATCCGCCCCAAAGCGCTATCCTGGGCCTGCACAAGATCGAGGATCGCCCCATCGCCCTGGGCGGCCAGGTGGTCATTCGACCCATGATGTACGTGGCCCTGAGCTATGATCATCGGATTATCGACGGCCGGGAAGCCGTGACCTTCCTCAAGCGCATCAAGGAGTGCATCGAGGATCCCGAACGGCTCCTCGTGGGCATTTAGGCCGAAGCCGGTTTCGAAAAACTGGAGACATAAAAATGACGTCGGAAAAGCGCTTCGATGTGGTGGTTATCGGGTCGGGCCCCGGAGGCTACGTGGCCTGCGTGCGTGCGGCACAACTGGGCATGAAGACGGCCTGTGTGGAAAAGGCCGGGCGACTCGGCGGAGTGTGCCTCAACGTGGGATGCATCCCCAGCAAGGCGCTCCTGGATTCCAGCGAATTCTACGACATGGCCCGAAGGCGCTTTCAGGAGCACGGCATTCGCTTCCAGGGACTCGAGCCGGACCTTGCGGTGATGATGGCCAGAAAAGACATGGTCGTTCGGGAACTCACGGAAAACGTTCAAAAACTTCTGGAACGGCACCGAGTGTCGGTCTTTCACGGCACGGGACGTCTGACGGCACCGAACCGTGTCACGGTCGATGGTGCCCTTTCCGAAACGGAGTCCCTGGAACTGGAAGCCCGCTCCATCATCCTGGCAACCGGGAGCGAACCCGTCGCCGTTGCCGGCATTCCTTTTGACGGGAAGTTTATCGTCTCATCCACGGAGGCTTTGTCTTTTGCAGACGTGCCCAAGCGCTTGGGAATTGTGGGCGGTGGGTATATTGGCCTGGAACTGGGATCCGTGTGGAACCGGCTGGGGTCCCAGGTGACCGTGATCGAAATGCTTCCGAGAATTGCCGCGCTCCTGGATTCCCAGGTTTCCCGCGCCTTGGAACGGTCGCTGCGCCGCCAGGGCATCCGATTCTTTCTGGAAAGCCGCGTCGTGGACGCTTCCGTGGAAAAAGGGGAAGTGGCCGTCCGTATCCGGACCAAGACGGGGGAAGAGCGGTTGGTTTTCGACCGCCTGTTGGTTGCCGTGGGCCGCCGGCCTCTCACCCGCGGTTTGGGTCTGGAGGCTTTAGGCGTGGCGACCCATTCACAAACGGGCCATATTCTCACGGACACCCGCTACCGCACGTCCGTTCCCGGCGTGTACGCCATTGGGGACCTCATCGCCGGTCCCATGCTGGCCCATAAGGCCTCGGCGGAAGCCGTCGCCTGCGTGGAAGCCATGGCCGGGATGGAAAGCGAAGTCAATTACGACGCCGTTCCCGCCGTCATCTACACGTGGCCGGAAGTGGCCGCGGTGGGCAAGACCGAAGAAGAGCTGCGGGATTTGGGTGTCCCCTACTGCGTGGGGACCTACCCCTTCGCCGGGGCGGGACGGGCCCGCTGCATGGGGGAAACGGAAGGGTTCGTGAAAGTCCTCTCCCACGCTGCCTCGGGCCGTGTGCTCGGCATTCACATCATTGGGCCCCGGGCTTCGGACATGATCGCCGAAGGCGTCTTGGCCTTGGAATGCGGCGCCAAGGCTTCGGATATCGGCCGGATCATGCACGGCCATCCCACCTTTGCCGAAGCCCTTCAGGAAGCCGCCCGGGTGGCCACGGCCTGCGCCATTTATGGCAAGGACTGATCCTGCAGAAAGGCCGCGGCGCGCCGCTCCGACCACAGCGTGCCGTCTCGGCCCAGGTCGAAAAAGCCCACGTGACTGCCATGGCGAGGCGTTTCGAGAACCAGAAGGGGGCTGCGATACGCCTCCCGGTATGGGAAACATTCGGGGCTGAGAAACGGATCGTCCAGGGCGTTGACGAGCAGCGTGGGCACGGCGATGCGATCCAAGACGGATTTGGCGCTTGCCTTGGCGTAGTAGTCCTGAGCGTCTCGGAAACCGTGCAGCGGCGCCGTATAGCGGTTGTCGAAATCTTCAAGGGTCCGAATGGATTCGTACCCGGCCGTGCTGAGAAGCTCCGGGAAAAGAGCCTGCTTGGCTTCGATTTTTTTCCTAAGCCTTCGCAGAAAGCGCTGAAGATAGAGACGATTCCGCGGCTGGGAAATGGCCCGGGCCGAACCCGCCAGATCACACGGCACGGAAAACGCGACCGCGGCTTGGATCGGCGCGGGAACGTCTCGGCCGCGATCCCCCAAGTACTTCAGAATGAGGTTGCCGCCCAAACTGAAGCCCACGAGGGCGACCGTCGAATAGCCTACCCGGTGCGTCACGTGATGCACGACCGTTTCCAGGTCTTCCGTCATCCCGCTGTGATAGAAAAACGGCTTGCGATTGGGAGTTCCACTGCATCCCCGGTAGTTGACGGCACACACGTCCCAGCCCGCCTGGTTGAGCGCCCGGGCCATGCCCAACACATAAGGCCGCCGCGAATGGCCTTCCAAACCGTGGCACAAGACGGCCACGCGCGGCGCCCCCACACACGACCAGTCCACGTCAAGGAAATCGCCGTCGGGGGTTTCCAGTCTCTCCCGTTCGTAGGCGACACCGCGCACCCAGCGCACCTGATTGGCCGCAATCATCTGCAGGTGAGGATTCCGCAAAAAGCGCGGCGCTCGACAAGACCGCGGCTCCACCATGTTGTGCCCTTTCCTCCCCCCTTCACCAAGGCTTCACACGGCGCCATGCATCTCGAAAGACGCCTGGCGTTTCCATACACCTTGAGGGGCCGATGCACAAGCCGCTTAGGACCGTTTTGGGCGGCGAGTCGAGAAGTCCCCTTGACTTTCACCGAATATCCACTTTAAGTTCTATGGCAAAGAAAAAATTCCTGAATTCAGGAGGGAATCCATGACGCTGAGTCCGGCGCAAAAACGGGTGCACGATTTTCTGCTCACCTACATGGCCGTCCACGGCTGTGCCCCGTCGTACGAGGAAATCCGCAAGCACTTGGGCTTCCGGTCCTTGAACGCGGTCTATAAACACATCAAACAGCTGGAACAGCGCGGCTATGTGCGAAGCCTTGGCAAGAACCGAAAGCGGGCTCTTGAGCTGGTCGAACTTCGCAGCGGCGGCACGTCCATCCCTTTCCTGGGGGTGGTGGCGGCCGGAACGCCCATCGAAGCGGTGGAAGTGCCGGAAACGGTGGACGTGCCCGAGAGTCTCCTTGCCGGCGGAGAACACTTCGCCCTCAGGGTTCGAGGCGATTCCATGATTGAAGAAGGGATTCGGGAAGGAGACATCCTCATCGTGAAAAAACAGCCCACGGCCGAAAACGGGCAAACGGTTGTCGCCCTGGTGAACGGGGAAGCCACGGTGAAGAGATTCTTCCTTCAGGGGGCTGTCGTGGAATTGCGGCCGGCGAACAGCGCCATGGCTTCTCTGAAGGTTCCTGCGGAAAAAGTGGAGATTCTCGGGGTCGTGGTTGGCTTGGTGCGCCACTATCGGCATCGGCTCGGGCTATGAGGCGGGCTGCACCCATTCTGCGCCCGTTTTGGGTGCACGATGCACCGAAAAGGCAGCGGGTGGCGGCACGGAAAACGGCGGCGGACGGCCCGCCGTCGAGGCGAAACCTCCATTTTTCTACCCGGCATAAGGTTTGCCTTAAAGAAAAGCGCAGGGAAATTCTTTCAACAAAAGGAGGACACAAGATGCCGGGACGAGATGGAACAGGACCGTGGGGAACGGGGCCTCGAACGGGAAGAGGCATGGGTTGGTGCGCCGCGCCGCCGGGGACGGCTCCTCGGGCCTATCCTGCCGGGTTCGGCTTCGGCCGGGGCCGGCGCGGGCTCGGAATGCGGTGTGCATGGGGACCGTGGGCTGGTTTTGGTCCGGCGTGGGGCCGCGGAGCCTGGGGTCCACTGAGCCGGGAGGAAGAAATCGGGTGGCTTAAAGCTTATGCGAGCAATCTGGAACAGGCCTTGGACCAGGCGCGCCGCCGGATGGCCGCTTTGGAACAGGAGCCGAGTCCACCGCCTGCGGAGTGACGGCGAGTGCAGGCTGGCGGTGTCTCGAAACGGGGGGCGTCTCGCCCTCCGTTTTCGCCGCGACCCTTCGGGGCTTTGGATGGCGTGACACGACCCCCTTTTCCCTGGTATGGGGAAAGGGGTTTTTTTGGGCGTTTTGGTGCGTGGACCCATCCTCAACGGCGGGCGGCCCGATGTCTTTCCATCCCATGGATCGCAATATCGGCTTGTTTACGGCCTACCGAGTGCTTTTCAATCTGCGCTTTTACTATCCCGTCTTCGCTTTGTTTTATAGGGACGCGGGCGTCAGCCTGGAGCAGTTCGCCTGGCTTCAAGGGCTGTGGTCTTTGAGCATCATTGTCTTCGAGGTCCCTTCCGGAATGCTGGCCGATACCATCGGCAGAAGGACGACCCTTCGGTTGGCCGCTTTCCTCGCCGTGCTGGAAATGATCGTTTTTGCGACGGCCACGGGCGTGGTCGGGTTCGCCCTGAACCGCGTTCTCAGCGGATTCAACGAAAGTTTGGCTTCCGGGGCGGATTCGGCTTTGCTTTACGATTCGCTGAAGGTGCGGGGCCGGGAAGGGGAATACAAAAAATGGCTCGGCACGGCCCAATTTTACGGCCTCACGTTGGGGTCCGTGTCCACCATGGCTGGAAGTTACCTGTACACGTGGGGCATTCGATTCCCCATTTGGGCCACGGCCGGATGCATGGCGGCGGCGGCTGTGGTGTCGCTTTTCTTCAGAGAACCCACGGCTTCGGCGCACCGGTTTACCTGGCGCGATGAAAAACGCCTGCTCATGGACAGCCTTAGAGATCTTACGGGCAACCGGGCGCTGATTTTCTTAGTGGTTTTGATCGTCGTAGGGGACACCGGAGCACGGATCGTTCTCGTGCACAATTCCCTCTATTATGAGGAACTGCGCATCCCCGTGGTCTGGTTTGGGGTGGTGGGGGTCGGGGTACGCCTGATCACCTCGGTGGTTTCCAAAAACGCCTATGGGGTGGACCGCGCGCTCGGGTTTTTCCGCGCGTCGATGGTCATGATGGCCCTTATGACGGCGGGGTTTTGGGGAATGGCGGCCATGATTCCTTTCTATGGCATTGCCTTCGTGCCCGTGGTGACTTCCGGCATGTATTTTTTGACCCTGACCGTGGAAGGGGAAATCCATCGGCGCATTCCCAGCGAGCGACGGGCAACGGTATTGAGCCTGAAAAACTTGGCCGTCAATCTGGCTTTCGCCGCGGGCATGCCCCTTTTCGCCGCGGCCTCTCGAGGCGGCCTTCAAGCGGGATTCCGAGGCCTTGCGGCGGTCTTTACGGGGTTTGCGGTTGTCGTGCTCCTGTCTTCGCGCTGGCTGTGGAATCCAGCCCGGGACGACGGCCGGCACACGTAGGAGCGTGTCCGAAAACACATTTTGTAGGAGCGGCTTCAGCCGCGACCCCGCACCACGCCTTAACCTACTTTCCCCAAGTCGACTGAAAAAGCCATTCTCGGACAAGCTCCTGGGAGCCTGTGCGAAAATGCCTTTGGCCGGACCCTTGGGAAAAATCGGTTAGGGCATGGTGCGGGATCGCCCCTAAAGCCGCTCCCATAAAATGCGGGATCCTTTCGGCAGCCGCGTGTGACGGCGTGCATGAGGGGCGGTCGCCTCAAAGGGGCGAAACATCATAGCCCGGGGCGGAGCCCCGGGTCGGGGCGCCCGTTGCGATGAAAACATAAGCCCCGAAGGGGCGAAACACATGGCTTAGGGAGGTCCCCCATCGCATGGGGATGGATCATGGGGGGTGGGTTACGCCCCTCCGGGGCTTAAGAAGTGGCAAAAATAGGACCGACCTTCCCGACCCAGGGCTGCGCCCTGGGCTGACATCCTTTGCCCCTTTGGGGCGTGGAGGGCTATCCCAGGGCAAGGCCCTGGGGCGACATCCTATACCTTGGAAACGTGGGGGGCGGTCGCCCCAAAGGGGCGAAACATCATAGCCCGGGGCGGAGCCCCGGGTCGGGGCGCCCGTTGCCATGAAAACATAAGCCCCGAAGGGG
>Ga0209162_1003167_pt1 | contig 13516 bp, 9 predicted proteins | sample YNPNPMetaG_FD_187121 | JGI IMG/M metagenome (GOLD analysis project Ga0209162, IMG submission 187121) | Anoxygenic and chlorotrophic microbial mat microbial communities from Yellowstone National Park, USA - YNP NP MetaG (SPAdes) (version 2) ...
AGCCATGTTGCGCGCCCAACGAAATGTTCCCTCCGGCCCCACGCCCAGCACGCGGTACCCCTGGCCCTCGGCCGGAACCTCGCCGATCCACAGCCACATCATCGTCCGGGTGGCGCGGGTCTGGCGGGTGAGCTGGACCGCATAATAGGGCGGAGCCTTCAGCGACAGCGTCTCGGCGGACGGCGAAGCGATCTCGAAGGGCGCGCGCTGGGGACTCTGCTCGATTTCCTGCATCAGCACCGGCCGCGACTCGAACTTGTAAGAGCGCAGCATGGATTGCTTGCGCCCCTCGCGCGAGATATGCAGGACCCAGTCGTGGTCGCGGCTGGGCGGCTCGGCCCGGAAACGCTCCCCTTTGAATTCCCGTTGCTTGAGGAACTCGCCGGTGAGGGGATTGAACCAGGCTACGTCGTAGCCGTGCCGCTCGAGTAGAATTTCGACCGGCCCTGGTTTTTCTACATAAACGATATACTCTACGCCTTCCAGGGCCAGGGCCCGCCCGCCTTCCACGTCGAAATAGGGCTCGAGTTCCCAGTGGCGCGTGCGGGAGAAAAACTCGAACCAGGCGGTCATTTGGCGGGCTCCGGGCGAGTCCAGATACCTCGCGTCCACTGCAAAGTTACTCCCGCCGTAAGTGCCCGTGTTGCCGAAGGTGGGATACTGCCCGTTCATGGTGGCGTTCCAAAGGCGCCGGCGGAAGGTGTCCGTATCTACGTGGTGGGGATGGGATCGGCCGGCGCCGGAATCCTCGTAGGCGAATTCGGCGTTGACCTGGGGAGCGGGATAGATCTGGTGTTCGATGGCGCCGAGCTGGTCCTCCGAGGACTGGTAAACGATGTAATCCATCCAGCCGTCTTGGAACAGAGGCGCCGAGGTGGCGGTGCTATGGGTGGAGCGCGGGTGCTGGTAAGGGTCCAGCCGGGCGAGTAACTGGCCGATCTCTTTGAGCAGAGCCCGTCCCTCGTCGTACTCCTCGAACTCCTGCACGCCTTGCCAGGTAACATGCAGGGCGGCGTAGCGGGCTGCCAGGTAGCGCACGTACCGTTCGCGCTGGGCGGCCGTGGGGAACAGCTTGACCAGGTGATTCTCGTCGCCCGCCAGCACCAGGTCTGCGATGATGCCCTTGCGGTTCATGAAAAGGATGCGGCGATCGAGTTCCTGGAAGTAGGCCGGGTCCGGCCGGTCGGGGGAGGGGAAGGCCTGCGCCGCTTCCTTGGGGCCGCCGATGACCAGGCCGCGCAGGTGGTTGAATTTCTGAGCGGCGCGCGCCTCGATGAGGCGTTCGAACAGCTTGCGGTCCAGGAAGGCGAAACGGTAGCAGGTATCCCCCATCCAGAGATGGGGCGTGAGGTTCAAGCCGTCCACGTAGGCCCAATGGTGGACATTGGCCGGGCGCAGGAAGCCGGGCGAATCCGAGGGGACGGCTTGCAGGCGGCCTTCCAGGCCGTTCAGCCCGGCCGCATTGCTCGCCGTGCGGAAAAGCCACTGGCCCGCGCCGGTGGGCGCGAAGCGGATCACCCAGCGCCTTTCGCCGTCCCAGAAGCCGGGCAGTTTCAGGGTGCGGAAGCGCGGGGAGCGGAACTCGGCCTCCAGGGTGATGCTGGCGTAGGGGTTGGGATGGGCCGCGGCCTCGGCTTGGGGCAACTCGAAGACGATGTCGCAAGGCGAGTAAGTCGGCGTGGGCGGACAGACGGTCTGGGCCGGCAGAGCGAGCGCCGCCAGCAGCGTCCAGCTCGGCTTCGGCAGCCTCATCAGCGATTAGTGTAGCAGCCGGCGGCCTCGGCTCCGCGCTGCGGCGGGCAAGGGGAAATCCGGCGACTCGCTGCGAGCCTCGGCCAGCATGCGCTCGAGGCGGGCGATCAGGTCGGGATGGCGGGCGGCGACGTTCCGGCTTTCCCCCAAGTCGCTCGCCAGGTCGTAAAGCTCCAGCGGCCGGCCCGGCCCTTGGCGTACGGCCTTCCAGTCGCCCAGCCGCACCGCCTGCCGGAAGCCCCCCTCGTGGAACTCCCAGTAGAGATATTCATGACTGCGCTGCGCTCGGCCCAGAAAGGCGGGCAGCATCGAGAGGCCGTCCAGCCCGGCGGGAGGCGCCAATCCGGCCGCCTCGGCCAGCGTGGGCAGCAGGTCCCAGAACGCTATCACCTGGGAACTGACCTGGCCCGGCCGGATGCGGGCCGGCCAGCGCGCCACCAGCGGCACGCGGATGCCGCCCTCGTACAGATCGCGCTTGATGCCCCGCAGGGGGCCGCGGGACTGGAAGAAGTCCGGGTCGTGGCCGCCCTCGCGATGCGGGCCGTTGTCGCTGGTGAACAGCACGAGCGTATTCTCGTCCCAGCCGGCCTCGCGCAAGGCGGCCAGGATCTTGCCCACGTCGGCGTCCATGCGGGTGATCATGGCGGCGAAGTTCTTCTCCGGCTGCGGCCAGTCGCGGCCGGAATAGGGCGCGTCGGAGGGCGCCTCCATGCCGTTGCCGGTGTCGCGCCCGAGCTCGTTGTTGGCGTGGGGAACGGTCCAGCACAGGTGGAGGAAGAAAGGCCGCGGGTCAGGCCGGCGCAGCAAGGCCAGAGCACGCTCGGTGAACAGGTCGTGGGCCCAGACGGTCTTGCGGGCGCCGAGGTTACCCCGCACCAGATACTCGCGTTCCTGTTCGAGCAGTAAGTCCGGATAGTAATTATGAGCATGAGTCTGGCTGAAGTAACCGAACCATTCCTGGAAACCCTTGCGGGTGGGATAGCCCGTGGTGCCCAACCCGCCCAAGGACCATTTGCCGAACAGGGCGGTGCGATAGCCGGCCCCTTGGAGGAGTTCCGCCAGGGTGAGGTCCTCGGGCTTGAGGGGCAGGTCCGGGTAGCGGTTGCCGCGGACGCGCGCGTGGCCGGTGTGCCGGCCGGTCATCAGCACGCAGCGCGAGGGGGCGCAGACGGTCGAGCCGGCGTAGGCCTGCGTGAAGCGGATGCCCTCGGCCGCCAGCCGGTCCAGATGGGGCGTGGCGATGCGCTGCTGGCCGTAGCAGCCCAAGTCGCCGTAGCCGAGGTCGTCGGCCAGGATCAGAAGGATGTTGGGCCGGGAGGCCGGGGCCCGGGCCGAGACGGCGGGCGCGGCCAGGAATTGCCTGCGGGTCATACGGTCCATCATAACGGGGCGGCGCCGGAGTCACTCGGGCGGCCGGCTGTGCGAGGCAGCAATTTCCCAAACCCTGAGGGCAGTGGGCGGAAAGGGCAGGCAAAAGCAGGGGTGGGGGGCTTACGTCAGTCAGAAGCACCTTTGAGAACGCGGCCTTGGACTACCGCGGAAGGCCGGATGAGGCGGGGCACCAGCTGGCGGTGGCTGGGCTGAGACACTTTCCCCTTCGCCTCGGTGAGGCGGGTCGGGAAGAAGTGGCCAGGCAGGCGGGCAAACGACAGCTACGCCGTCTTAGCTGGTGTCCCAGCCCGGCGGCGTCCAGTGCAAGCTCTGGGCCAAGGCGCGCAGGCTGGGCGGCGTGTTCCGGCCACGATGGCTGAGCACCTGCCGAAAGTAAAACAACACGGTCAGGGTGTAGGCCAGCAAGCGGATCATGGTCCAGACCACCAGGGCCGGGTCCTGGTGAGCCGCGGCGTGCTTGAAGTGGCAGTCCACGGTGAGGGTCTGAAAGACTTGGGCGTCAATCTGCCAGCGGCTGCGCGCCAACTGGTCCAAAAACAGCGGGGGAATCAATCCCAACTCGAGGTTGCTGGCCCAGCAGTTGGTGGTGACTTCCTCCACCGTCTGCCGTTGCCGCCGCCGGCCTCCATCCTCCTCGGTGATCACCACGCGCCGCCGCCGGCAGCGACGTACCGTCTTGAGCACGCTCACGCTGCGGTCCGCCGCCGGCCAGTACAACTGGGGCCAATACCAGTACTGCAGTTGATCCTCGCCCAGCGGTGGTTGGCCGTGCGGCGCCCCGGCGCAGAGGCGTTCCACGGTGGCGGCCAGATCGGGCTGATTGTCCTTGAGCGTGAGCACCCACCTCAGGCCCAACCGCTCCAGGCGCCTCGTGAAAGGGGTTTGCAGGTAGAGGGCGTCGGCCACCACGATGTCGAAGTAGCGGCGACCCAGGTAGCGGACCAGCTCTTCCAGCAAGGCCGCCGCACAAGCGGCTTCGCTTTCACCCGGCTGCTGGAAGCGCAGTGCCAGGGGCACGGGGAAGGGGCCGCTGACCACCACCGCCAACACCACGCGGTGGTAGTACTGCCAGCGCCATCGCCGCTTTCCGTCCCCGCTGACTTCCACGCGTCGTTTCAGGCAGGCCGGACAGCAGCGGGCATAGGAAGAGCAGAGCTCCAGGCCGTCCACCGCCACCACCACGTAGCCGCGCGACCAGCGCGAGCGCAGCAGGCCGTTGCGCTTGATGCGCCGGGCCACGGCACAAGCCAGCACCAACAACTCCCCCGCATCCTGATGTTGCAGGGCATAGACCAAGGTGTTATCGCTAATGGGGCCCACGCGCCGACTCAGGCAGCCGCTGCGGCAAGCGGCTTCGATCTCCCGCAAGGAGCGCATCTGACAGGCGGCGCCCAGAAACAGGGCCTGAAAGACCTTGCTCCAGGGATGGCGCGGGTAGCGGCGGCCTTCGCTCATGAGGGCCGTCAGCTCCGGCCAGTGAAAAACCTTCTGCAGATAGCGCTCAAAGCGGCGCCGCATCCTGGCTGCGGAGGGCCTGCTTTTTGCGCAGCAGGCGGCGCAGGTTGATCTGGAGAATGCGCGCCTCCAGCTCTTGGAAGCGCCGGTGCAACTGGACGCCGCGCCGGGCTTCCTCGGCCAGGGCCGCGGGCAGGTGGATCAGGCGCGGCTTGCCCTCCCAGACCAGCGACAAGGCCCACTGCGGGTGGAGGTCTTCGGGGCGGCCCGAGGCGCAGCGGCAATTGGGCCGGCCACAGGCGCGGCGGCGCTCGATGAAGGCGCCGGGCAGCATGTCGCGCAGGGTGAGCAGGGCGCGCACCAGCCGACCGCGGAGGTGGAGTTCGGGGTCGTAGGCCATACCTTTATCTGACCACATCTTAAGTGTCAGATCAAGCCCCTCGTTGCGCCTCGCTGAGATTTGCAAAAATGACCCCCGAACTCGCCGCCTGGCCAACGGACTGGGCGGACTACGACTTACGCCCGCGGCTCAGAGGAGTTTGGGAAATTGCTGCTGTGCGAGGCGGGTTGGAGAGTGGATTCCAAAGCCAGCAGCAGGCGCTCCAGTTCGAGCTCGACGATGGGGCGCGGCAGCAGGTGAATCTCCCCCTCGGGCAGGCTGCCGGCGAGCTCGGGATCGTAGCCCTGGGTGACCAGGATGAAGGCGGCGATGCGGCGGCGAATGGTCTGAAAGAAGTCCAGCCAGTTCAAACCCGGCAATTGGGAGGCGCAAAAGACCAGGTCGAAACGCAGGCGCTGAACCAGCTCGACGCCCTGCTCGGCGCTGCCCACGGGAACCACGCGATAGCCGCGCCGGCTCAGCAGGCCGAGCAGTTTCTCGCGCGCGCTGCCGTCGGGCTCGACCAGCAACACGGTGGCCAGGCGAGGCGTGAAGTTCTCGCCCAGCAGGCCGGGCCGTGCGGTGGCGCGTTCGGGGGCCAGGGGCAGCTCGACCTCCATGCGCGAGCCGGCGCCGGGCAAGCGGACCAGCCGCGTTTCCCCGCCGTGGCTCTGGATGATGCCCCGCACCACGCCCTCGATCAGCACCCCGGTGTCGGTGCGCTCCTCTGCGGTGCGCGGCCTGGGAGCGGCGGCGGTGTAGAGGATCTCGACCAGCGCCCGGCGGGCCAGCACGCTCAGGCTGATGCTCAGGCGCTTCTCGGCCGAATCCGCCAGCGCCTGCTCGGCATGCACCATCAGATTCAGGAACACTCGCTCGAGCTGGCCGCGCGAGCCCAGCACCCAGACCGGTTCGTGCCCCAGCAGCTCGCGCACCTCCAAGCCGCGCAGGGCCCATTCCTGACGGCGGAATTCAATCAGGCTGCTCAGCAGGTCGCGCAAATCCACCGGCTTGGCCTCGCGCCGCTCGGGACGGCTGAACGACACCAAGCGAGCCAGGATGCCGGCCGCCTTCTCGGCCTCCACTGCGATGGCGCGCATCTCTTCCTCGGTTACCGGCCCCCGCCGGCGGTAGAGGAAGGATTCGGTCAGGCGCACGATGGCCTCGACCGGCGCCCGCAGCTCTCCCGCCACGCCGGAAAGCAACTGGGCGGCGGCCGCCAGCCGCTCGGTGCGCGAGAGCTGCTCGCGCACCGTTTGCTCCTCCATCAGCCGCAGAGCGATGGCGGCCTGGTTGGCCAGATGCTGGGCCATCATCTGCTCGTCGGGGCCGAAGGGGTGCGTTTGCCGGGCGTCGTGGATTTCCAGCACCCCGCGCACCTCCGCCTGGGCCAGCATGGGCACGAACATCACGGCGCGAATCCGCCGGGCTTCCTGCTTGTCGCGCAGGAACGGGCTCCGGCGGGTGTCGGGGACCGCCAGCAGCGCTTGATTGCGAAAGCAGGCCGCTGCGCCCGAGGGGATCAGCCCTTCCGGCCGCTCCAGCGAGATCGAGAGCGGCCGCGCGTCGGGACCGCCTTCCACCTCTTCCAGCGTGTGGGCCGTCCGGTTGTGAACCCACAGGCGAACGCCCGTCACTCCCAGCAGGCCCGGCAGGACGGCGCGAATTTGCTGGAGCAGATCGGTGGGGGAGCCCGCCGCGAGCAGCTCCTCGCCCAGCCCCAGCAGGGTTCGGATGATCGTGCGCTGCGCTTCCAGCCGGCGGCCCCGCGCCCACCACAGCGCCAGGGTCAGGCTCAGCGCCGCCAACACGGCCAGGAACAGGGCCAGGTTGACTTCCCAATGCCGCCCCGCGTCGGCCCCCGCCACCGGGGCGGCCGCCGGCGCCGCCGCAGGTAGCAGCGCCGCCCAGCCCGTCAGTGCGCCCGCTCGCGCTGCCGCAGCCATGCCTCCAGCTCCGGATCCAGAAAATCGCGGATCGCCAGTTCGGCACCGGCGAACTCCTGATAGGTAGTGCGCACCGCCACGACCTGGGCTCCGGCCCCTCGCGCCGCCTGGACCCCGGCGGGGGAATCTTCGAAGACCACACAGGCTTGCGGCGGCACGCCCAGCCGGCGCGCCGCCTCCAGGTAAATCTCCGGATCGGGCTTGGGCCGCGCCGCCTGGGCGCCGTCCAACACCACGCGGAAATAAGGGCGCAACCCGGCCTGATCCAGCACGAAGTCCACGTTGGCCCGCTCGGCGTTGCTGGCCAAGCCGGCAGGCAAGCGGGCCCGGCGCAGGAAGTCCGCCACGCCAGGGACCAGGCGCTCCCGCAGCAAGGGTCCCATCAGTCGGCGGTAGAGCGCTTCCTTGGCCGCGCCGTGGGCGGCGATCTGCTCCGGGCTGAGGCCGTCGCCGAACAGGTCGCGGACGATCTGATCGTTGCGGCGCCCGAAGATCAGGCGATCCGCCCCCGGGGGCAGGCGGCGGCCGCAGGCCTCCAGGTACCGGCGCCAGGCCAGCACGTGGATCGGGTTGGAATCCACGATCACGCCGTCCAGGTCGAAAATCAGGGCCGCCGCCATGCCTGGAGCTTCCTCCGCCTGTTCTGGGATGGATGATAGCACAGGCGGGGCGGAAAAAACAGAGCCGAGCGTTTATGTTTCGATGCGGCGGCCGCCCCGGCGCCGGCCCCCGCCGGTCCCGGTGCTATAATCGCCTCGGTGGACGTCTACGAGGAGCTGGTGCGCCTGCGCCGCCAGGGGCGCAAATGCGCTCTGGCCACCATCATCCAGGCGCGCGGCTCGATCCCCAGTTTCCCCAGCGCCAAGATGCTGATCCGCGAGGACGGCTCCACGCTGGGCACCATCGGGGGCGGCTGCGTCGAGGCCGAGGTGTGGGACGCGGCCCGCGAGACCTTGCGCAGCGAGACGCCCCGCTATCTCACCTTCAACCTGAATCAGGAGGCCGCCTACGAAAACGGCCTGATCTGCGGCGGCCAATTGGAGGTCTATATCGAGCCGGTTCTTCCCCAGCCGCGCGCCATTCTGTTCGGCGCCGGGCACATTTCCCGCAGCCTCTCGAAAATAGCGCACCTGGCCGGCTTCGCCACCGTCATCGTGGACGACCGGGAAAGTTTCGCCAACCGGGAGCGCTTCCCGGAGGCCAGCGAGATTTACGCCGAGCCTTACGAGAGCGCCTTCGGCAGACTGGAAGTCAACGAGGCTTGTTACCTGATCATCGCGACCCGCGGGCACCGCGATGACATGCTGGTGCTGCGCTGGGCGGTGAGCACTCCGGCCCGCTACGTGGCCATGATCGGCAGCAAGCGCAAGGTGATCGCGGTGGTGAAGGAGCTGGAGAAGGAAGGCGTGCCGGCGGAGGCGTTCGAGCGCCTCCATGCCCCGATGGGCTTGGAGATCGGCGCTGTGACGCCCGAGGAGATCGCGGTCTCGGTGGTGGCCGAAATGATCGCCGTGCGCCGGCAGCCGCAGTCCTGCTGGCGCGAGCTGTCGAAATCCATCTTTCTCAGCGGGCGTTTCAGCCATTTGCTAAAGTGAGCCTGGCCGGTATCATCCTGGCGGCGGGCGCTTCCCGGCGCATGGGGAGGCCCAAGGCGCTGCTGGAGTTTGAAGGCGAAACCTTTCTGGACCGCCTGATCGGGCTGCTGGCGGCCGAGTGCGCACCGGTGCTGGTCGTGCTGGGCTACGGGGGGGACGAGATCCGCGCCGGCCTGCGGCGCGCCCGGCAGGCGCAGTTGCTCTGGAATCCGGCGCCCGAGCGGGGCCAGTTCAGCTCGCTGCAATGCGCGCTGGCCGCCTTGCCCGCGCAGGCCGAAGGCTTTCTGTTCACGCCGGTGGACTATCCGGCCGTCCGACCCCAGACCCTGGCCGCGCTGGTGCGCACCTTCCGCGCGCAGAGGCCGATAGCGCTGGCGCCGCGCTACCGTGGGCGGAGCGGACACCCGGTCTGCTGCGCGCCGGCTTTGGCGGCGGAAATGCTCCGCGAGCCGGCCGACTCGCAAGCCCGCGCCGTGTTGCGCCGCCATCAGGCCGAGATCCTTTATCTGGAGGTGGAGGATCCCGGCGTGGCCGAGGACGCCGACGACCCGGAGGCCTACCGGCGGCTGCGGGATCGGGCCCGATGAAGCTCAGCGGCAAGACGATCCGGCGGGGCTTGGGGGCGGCCACGCTCGCGGCGTTGCTGATCGCTCTGGCGGCGCCTTGGTGGAACCTGGACCGCTACGCGCGCCGGATTCAGGCCGGCTTGGAAAAGGAGCTGCACCGGCGCGTCAGCATCGGCCAGGTGCGGTTGGAGGTCCTGCGGGGCCCGGGCTTCTCTCTGGGCAATGTGGTGATTTACGAGGATCCGCGGGTGGGGCGCGAGCCGCTGGCCTATGTAACCGCCCTGGAGGCGCGTGTGGCGCTCAGCAGCCTGTGGACGGGCCGGCTCGGGTTCGCTTCGCTGACCCTGGTCGAACCCAGCGTGAATCTCACCAAACCTGCCGAGGGAGCCTGGAACTTCGAAGATTTGCTCGAGCGCAGCCTGGCCGGGGCCGCGCCCGGCGTCGCGTTGCCCCGCATTCTGGTCCGTTCCGGCCGGATCAACTTCAAACTGGGCGATGTCAAGTCGGTTTTCTATGTCACCAACGCCGATTTGGACCTGAACCCTCCCCGCAATCCGGGCGGGCCTTGGAGCGTACGCTTCTCGGGCGAGCCGGCCCGCACGGACCGCCCTGCGCAAGGCTTGGGGCGCATCGCCGGCCGCGGGCGGTGGACGCCGGGCGGGCGCCTCGAACTGGCCCTGGAATTGGAGCGGAGTTATCTGGAGGAAATCAGCGCGCTGCTGGCGGGCCGCGATCTCGGTTTGCGCGGACAGGTCACCTCGCGCGCCTTGCTGGGCGGCCCGGTTTCGGATCTGGAGATCGCCGGGCGGGCGCAACTGAGAGGCTTCCGTCGCTGGGACCTGATGCCGGCCTGGGGCGCCGATCTGGAATTCGACTACCGGGGGCGGCTGGATCTGCCGGGCCAGAGGCTGACCTTGGAGGCTTCGCCCCTGAAGGACTCTCCGCTCCGGGTTCGCCTCCGGATGTTCGATTACCTCTCCCAGCCGCGCTGGGGCGTGCTGGCCGCCTTTCAGGATTGGCCGCTGGAGTCGGCCGGCGAGTGGCTGCGGGTCGCCGGGGCCTCGCTGCCGGAGGGCGTACAACTGAAGGGAGTCCTGTCAGGGGGCGCCGGCTACTCCCCGGCCTCGGGCTTGCGCGGGGCGATGCTGCTCAGCGCGGCCCGGCTGGCGGCGCCGGGTTGGGAGGCGCTGGCCTGCGCGCGCCTTCCCCTGCGGCTGGATCGGGGCGAGCTGCGCTTCGGACCGGGCGCGCTGGAGCGAGCGGACAAGACTTCCTTGATCCTGGAGGGGGCCTGGGCTTGGGAGCGGTCCGGGCTGAGCCTGAAACTGGCCGATAAGGGCTCGCCCGTCGCAGCCCGGGGCGGCGGCGTGTTGCCGGGACTGGAACCCGTGCCTGTGCTCAACGCCTGCCGCGGCGGGGCATGGGGCGGCGCGTTACGTTACGAACGCAGGGCAGGGAAGGCCGGGCGGTGGAACGGCCGGATCCAGGTGCGCGGCGCCGAGATGGCCCTGCCGGGTTTGGCCTCTGCGCTGCGGCTGGAAGAGGCTGAGATCCGCCTCACGCCGGAGGGCGCCGCGATCGTGGGCCTGCGCGGCAGAGTGGGGGAGGCCGGCCTGGAGGGCGACTACCGCTATGAGGCGAGCGGCGCGCGCCCGCACCGCTTCCGCCTGAGCGTGGGTGAGCTGGAAGCTGGCGAGCTGGAGCGCCTGCTGGCGCCCACCCTGGACCGGCGGCGCGGCCTGCTGGCGCGGGCCTTACGTCTGGGGCGCGCGCCCGATTGGCTGCGCGATCGCCGGCTGGAGGGCGAGTTTCAAGTGGCCTCTCTGCGCTGGAACGGAGCGCCGGTGGCAGGGCCCGTGCGGGGCCGCCTGAAGTGGGACGGCTTGCGCGTGGAGATCGCGGGCTTGGAGGCGCGGCTGCCCGAGGGCGGGCTGACCGGGCGCTTGGCGGCGGACTTGCGGGCGGGCGCTCCGGCCTACCGGCTGACGGGAGCGTTGGGTCCCTGGGCGTCGAGCGGGGGACGCTGGAGCGCTGAGGGCTTCTTGGAGACCTCAGGGCTGGGCGAGGACTTGCTGGAGAACCTGCGCGCCGAGGGTTGGGTATTGGGCCGCTCGGTGGAATTCGCTCCCGGCCAGGAATTTGATTGGCTGGCCGCGCGCTTCTCCCTGCATTTCGCGGGGCGCGTCCCGCGGCTGAAGATCGAGCGGCTGGAGGCGGTGCACAGCGGAGAGATTTTCCGGGGCGAAGGGCGCGCCCTGCCGGATGGCCGCCTGATGGTCGAGCTCGCGGGAGCGCGCCGACAACTGCGTCTTCTCGCCACGTTGTGGCCGCCCAGGTTGGAGCCGGCGGCGCATTGAGCGGGCCGGCCCCGGCGCGATTCGATACAATGAGAAGCGAATTCTCCCCATGGAGCTGAGCGGCGCAAAGAGCCTGTCCGCAGCGCTGGAGGGAACTCTGGCCGCACGGAAGGCGGCGGCGCGGGAGCAGCTTGATTCCTTCTGGCGGGCGCTGGAGTACGCCTTTCAAGAGCAACTGGACGCTGCGGCTTCGTCGCTGGCCGAGCAAGCCGGGCGGATGCTGGCCGCCGAGAGGGAGGCGGCGCGGGCCCAAGGGCGCCGGGAATTGGCGGCGGCCTTGGCGGAGGCCGCGCGGCGGCTGCGCCGGGCCGAGAACCGGGCGGAGTGGTCGGCGGCGTTGCTGGAGGCGGCCGCGTTGTTCTGCCGCCGAGCGATCCTGCTGGTGGTGCGGGGCGAAGCGCTCGAGGTCGCCGACGTCTTGGGTTTCGATGCGGAGCAGGGGTCGCGTCTGGCCGGTTTGCGCTTTCCGCTTTCCGGTGCGCCGGCGATCGCACAGGCGGTAGAGAGCGGCGAGCCGGTGGTTGCGCTGCCCAGCGGCGCGGAAATCTCCGAGCCGCTGAGTGCCTTCCTGGGCGAAGAGGAGGCCGCGCGGGCGTGGTTGCTTCCCATGGGGGCGCAGGAGCGCGCTGCGGCGGTATTGCTGGTCGAGGGCGCGGAGCCCGAGCTGGACCTGCGGGGCCTCGAGCTGGTGGCGGCCATGGGAGGTGCGGCGCGGGGCGGCGTGCCCTGGCCGCCGTTGGAGACTCCGGCGCCGGCTCGCGCCCCGGACCAGCCGCCGCGCCGGCCGCCCGAGTGGTCGCAGTTGTCCCGCGAAGAGCAGGAGCTGCATTTGCGGGCGCAGCGCTTCGCGCGCGTGCAGGTGGCGGAAATGCGCCTCCACAAGGCCCAAGCCGTTCAGGACGGGCGGGCCCGCCGCGATCTGTACAACGCGCTCAAGCCGGAGATCGAGGCCGGGCGCGAGGCGTTTCGGGCCCAGTTCCTGAGCGCTTCGCCCAGCATGGTGGATTACTTTCACCGGGAGTTAGTGCGCACGCTGGCCAATGAGGATGCCGCCTTACTGGGAAAGGACTATCCGGGCCCGCTGGTTTAGTCTGCTTTGTTGCGGCTTCCTCGCCTGGCCGGGATCGGTCCGCCTGCCGGCGCAACCCGCCCCGGCCGCCCTGTTGGGCCAGGGTGTGCGAGCGGCGCAGGAGGCGCGCTACGAGGAGGCCGCTCGCCATCTCAAAGCCGCCCGGCCGGGTCTGAAGCAGCTTGCCGACCATGTAGGCTACTGGCTGGGCTGGGTCGAATATCAGCGAAAGAATTACCGGCAGGCGCTGGCGGAGCTCGAGCCGGTGTGGCATTGCCCGATCGCCTCGCCCCTGGCCGGCAAGGCCGCGCTGCTGGCCGCCCGGGCCCATCTGGCTGCCGGCGCGCCCGAGCAGGCGGCGGCCTTGCTGCGCGCGCGATCCTCGCTGCTGCCTCAGCCGGAGGGCGAGACCCTGTTGGCGGCCGCGCTCGAGGCGGCCGGCGACCTGGCGGCCGCAGCGGCTGCCTACCAGCGCGTCTATTACGGCTATCCGGCTGCGCCCGAGGCGGCGGTGGCGCAAAAGGAGCTGGCCCGGCTGCGCCTCCGGCTGGGGGAGGCCTACCCGCCGCCCATGCCGCAGCAGATGCTCGAGCGGGCCGACTACTGGGTGAGGGCTCGCCAGTACCGCAGGGCGCGCGCCGAATACGAGCATCTGATTCCGCAACTGGGCGGGCGCGAGCGGGAGCTGGCGCGGGTCCGCGTGGGCGCTGCGTTGTATCTGGACTATGACACGGCGGCGGCCTGGGACTACCTGCGATCGCTCGATACGGCGGACCCGGCGGCCGAGGCTGAGCGGCTTTACTACCTGGTCGAGTGCGCGCGGCGATGGAACCGCGAGGCTGAGATGACCGCCTGGCTGGAGGAGCTGGCCCGGCGGCGCCCCGCCTCCGAGTGGCGGCTGAAAGCGTTGATTTCAGCGGGGAACCGATACCTGCTGGACAATCTGGCGGAGCGATACGAACCGCTGTATCGCGCTTGTTACGAAGGCTTCCCCCCCGGCGCCGA